>WNGE01009806.1_pt1 | contig 19225 bp, 17 predicted proteins | sample 5400651 | NCBI WGS metagenome assembly WNGE01 (sample SAMN13153370, study PRJNA577476) | soil metagenome | isolation source: 60 cm soil or saprolite under grassland replicate 2 | place: USA:California | collected 2016-06-15
TACTTGATCGGCCATGGTCGTCGGCTTTCTCAACCGTTTCGTCGACTCGAACGACCGCGAGCTCAGACGCATCCAACCGATGGTCGACGAGGCGACCGGCCTCGAGCCCGAGTTCGAGGCCCTCTCCGAAGAGGAGATCCGCGCCCGGATCCAGGCGATCCGCGAGGAGATCCACGAAGCCGCCCAGCCCGACGAGCCGTCCGAGGACGAGCTCCACCATCCGGACCTGGAGCGCCGTCGCGAGATCGTGAAGGCCCGCCGCAAGAAGGAACAGGAGCGCATCCAGCGCTCCCTGGACGACGTCTCGCCGGAGGTCTTCGCGGCCGCGCGCGAGGCGATGAAGCGGACCCTGGGCATGCGCCATTTCGACGTCCAGCTCATCGGCGGCGTCGTCCTGCACCAGGGCAGGATCGCCGAGATGAAGACGGGCGAGGGCAAGACGCTCGTCGCTCCGCTGGCCGCAATCCTCAATAGCCTGACTGGCCGGGGCGTTCATATCGTCACGGTCAACGACTACCTGGCCCGGCGCGATCCTCAGTGGATGGGGCCCATCTACCACTTCCTGGGCATCAGCCTCGGGATGATCACGCACGACGCCAGCTTCGTGTTCGAGCCCGGCTACCCGACCAGCGACGAGCGTCTCGTCAACCTCCGCCCGGTCAGCCGCCAGGAGGCCTACGCGGCCGACGTCACGTACGGCACGAACAACGAGTTCGGGTTCGACTACCTGCGCGACAACATGGTCGTCGAGCTCGACCAACGCGTGCAGCGAGAGCGTGCGTTCGCGATCGTCGACGAGGTGGACAACATTCTCATCGATGAGGCCCGCACGCCGCTCATCATCAGCGGCCAGGCGGAGGAGTCCGCCGACAAGTACTACACGTTCGCCCGCCTCGTCCCGCGACTCCAGGGCCGCCCGGAAGGTGACGAGGAGGGCGGCGACTTCTTCGTCGATCTCAAGGACCGTGCCGTCAGCCCCACCGAAGAAGGTGTCTCCAAGATGGAGGGCTGGCTGGGCGTCGCCAACATGTACGACGCGGATCCGGCCCTCGCCCGCCACTTCGAGCAGGCGCTCAAGGCCCACGCCCTCTACAAGCGCGATCGGGACTACATCGTCAAGGACGGCGAGATCGTGATCGTCGACGAGTTCACCGGCCGGCAGATGCCCGGCCGCCGGTGGAGCGAGGGATTGCATCAGGCGATCGAGGCCAAGGAGGGACTGCGCGTCCAACGCGAGTCGGTGACGCTGGCCACGATCACCTTCCAGAACTACTTCCGCCTCTACGACAAGCTGGCCGGCATGACCGGCACGGCGATGACAGAGGCCGAGGAGTTCCACAAGATCTACAACCTCGAGGTCGTGGCGATCCCGACCCACCGCGAGATGATTCGCGAGGACTCGGCAGACCTCGTCTACCGCAACGAGCCAGGCAAGTTCACCGCGCTCATCGACGAGATCGACGAGATGCAGGAGGCCGGCCGCCCGGTCCTGGTCGGCACGATCTCGGTCGAAAAGAGCGAGATCCTGTCGGAGATGCTCAAGCGGCGAGGCATCAAGCACGAGGTTCTCAACGCGAAGTTCCACGAGAAGGAATCAGGCATCGTCGCCCAGGCCGGTCGCACCGGCGCCATCACGATCGCGACGAACATGGCCGGCCGCGGAACGGACATCATGCTCGGCGGCAACCCGGCCGGACTAGCGTCCGAGATCCTCCACCGCCGCGGCCTCAATCCGGCCGAGGTCGACACGGCGACATACGAGGAGGCGCTCGAGGAGGCCAGGGCGATCTGCGACGCCGACCACGAGAAGGTCGTGGAGGCGGGCGGCCTGCACATCATCGGCACCGAGCGTCACGAGAGCCGGCGCATCGACAACCAGCTCCGCGGACGAGCCGGCCGCCAGGGCGATCCCGGCTCGTCGCGCTTCTACCTGTCGCTCGACGATGACCTGATGAAGCGGTTCGCCTCCGAGCGGGTCGCCGGCCTCATGGAGCGGATGGGCCTTGAGGACGACGTCGCCATCGAGTCGCGCATGGTCTCGAAGACGATCGAGAGCGCCCAGAGCCGGGTCGAGGGTTTCAACTTCGACATCCGCAAGCGCGTCGTCGAGTTCGACGACGTCATCAACAAGCAGCGCGAAACGATCTACGCCGAGCGCGACAAGGTCCTTCGCAACGAAGACCTCGGCGAGACCGTGCTCGCCTTCCTCGACGAGGAGGTCGACTCGCTCGTCGACACATTCGCCCTCTCGGAGGCGCCGGTCGAGTGGAACCTCGAGGGGCTGTCCGCCGCCCTGCGGGCGATGGGCCTCGATGGCCCCGGCACATCCGAGCGCGATCTCGAGCAGATCCATGGCAAGGACGAGCTGCACGGCCACTTGCGCGACCTCGTCGATGCGCGCCTTCACGAGAAGGAGGCCGAGGTCGGGGAAGCCGACTGGAGCCTCGTCGAGCGGCTCGTCCTGTTGCGCACGATCGACTCGCTGTGGGTGGAGCACCTGACCGAGATCGACGACATGAGACGTGGTATCGGTTTGCGGGGTTATGCCCAGCAGGATCCCCTCAACGAGTTCCGCAAGGAGGCCTACTCCCTGTACGAGGAGCTCCGGGCGCTCATCCGCCACCAGGTCGCGACGTCCATGTTCCGGGTGACGGTAACGCGGACGCCGCCACCATCCGCGGCCGGCGATCGCCTGGCCTCCGACCTCGCCGCCGGCGCGCTGGCCGTCCGAGCCGGCTCGACCGGCAGGGGCGAGCCGGCCGTGGCCGCGGCCGCCGGGGCGGGCGCGGTCCGCCAGGGCGCATCCATGGCGAGCGGAGCCGCGACCGCGACGGGGTTCGGGGCGAGCGCTGCCTCCACAGTCGGGTCCGTTCCCGGCGTCGCCCGCGGGCTGCCAAGCGGCCCGGACATGCGCGGCATGACGGAGTCGCTCGGCGACCGACCGGCCGCGAGCGCGGGTGGCTCGGGCGGCAACGGTCCGCTCCGGCCCGGCTTCACGCCGAGCGGGGCCCGAATCGGGCGGAACGATCCCTGCTTCTGCGGATCGGGCCTGAAATACAAGAAGTGCCACGGGCGCTGACCCGGTCCACGAGGCCGCGCGATCTCCTCACGCTGGCGGCCATGGCGATCGTCGCCCTCTGCCTGCTGATCGCATACGCAACGCTCCGGATCTGGGAGCAGGGCGGGCACGACGAACAGCGACCGGCCGGGGCGATCGTGGTCCTGGGCGCGGCCCAGTTCAACGGCAGCCCGTCACCGGTCTACGCCGCGCGCCTGGACCACGCGGTCGCGCTGTACCTGCACGGCGTGGCCCCCCTTTTGGTGGTGACCGGCGGCAAGGCCGAGGGCGATCGCACGACCGAGGCGGCGGCTGGGCGTGCCTACGCCCTCGCCCGCGGCGTCCCTGACGACCACATCCTCGTGGAGGACGGCGGCCGGACCACACTGGACTCGCTGGATCGGGTCGCGGCAATGCTGAATGCGCGCGGCATCCACGACGCCGTCTTCGTGAGCGACCCCACCCACATGCTGCGGGTCCTCCGGATCGCCCAGGACCTGGGCCTCACCGCGTGGGGCTCGCCGACCCCCACGAGCCGAATCGAGCAGGAGACGTCGCGGAAGATCGACGCCACCGTCCACGAGCTGGGAGCGCTGGCGCTGTACTTCTTCGCCCGGCAGGCGCCGCCGGGTGAGCTGTCGCGGAGCGGAGGATAAACGCGGCTTCCCTCTTGGCGAGCCGTATTTGACCACCTATACTGAGCCAAACTAACCCGCCACGAGGAGAGGGACCCGTGAAGGAGGCCGAGGAAGCAGCATTCGTCGATCTCATCGCCTGCGAGCGCGACTGCCGGACGTGCAGCTACGCGGCTGCACTCGACTGCGACGGCAACTGCGGCGTCTGCCCCCACAACTCGTACTGTCCCTGCGTTAACCCCGTCGTCGCCCGGAGCAAGACCGCCCTTCGGCTCATCGAGCTCCGCCCGATCCTGCTCCAGGACCTGCGGGTCCGAAACTGAATGGACGCGTCCGCCGTCCGCGACCTCGCCGAGCAGATCCGGTCGACGTCGGGGCGTCTTTGACCTTCCCGCCAGGGAACGCCGTCTAGTCGAGCTCGAGGCCCTGACCGCCGCGCCCGGCTTCTGGGGGGATCAGCGCACCGCGCGGCGGATTCTCGGCGAGGCAGACGGTCTCCGATCGGAGATCGAGCTGTGGAGCGGGCTCGTCAAGCGCGCCGATGACCTGGTCGAACTGATGCCGCTGGCCGAGGCCGGCGATCCGGAGCTGACCGCCGAGATCGAGGCGTCGTTCGCCGAGCTCAGATCGGACTTCGGGCGTGAGCGAACGGCTCTCCTGTTCTCCGGCGAGTACGACGGCCGGTCGGCGCTCATCACGATCAGCGCCGGAGCCGGCGGCACGGAAGCCACCGACTGGGCCGAGATGCTCCTCCGGATGTACCTCCGCTGGGCCGAGCGGCACCGCTTCGCGACGGAGATCGTCGACCAGCTCGAGGGAGAGCAGGCGGGCCTCAAGAGCGCCACGGTCGCGGTGCAGGGGCGCCGGGCCTACGGCTGGCTGCGCGCGGAGCGAGGCGTTCATCGGCTGGTCAGGATCAGCCCGTTCGACGCCCAGAACCGTCGCCAAACGACGTTCGCCCTCGTTGAGGTCCTGCCGGAGGTCGAGGAAGACGACACGGACGTGGAGCTCGACTGGGATGAGATCCGGGTCGACACATTCCGCTCGCAGGGTGCCGGCGGGCAGCACGTCAACAAGACGGACTCGGCGGTTCGCCTGACCCATCTGCCGACCGGCATCGTTGCCCAGAGCCAGAACGAGCGATCCCAGACGCAGAACAAGGAGACCGCGGTCAAGGTCCTCAAGGCGCGCCTGCTGGAGCGGCGCCTGGAGGAGAAGGAGGAAGCGCTGCGGCAGCTCAAGGGCGAGCATGTGACGGCCAGCTGGGGCAACCAGATCCGCAGCTACGTCCTCCATCCCTACCAGATGGTCAAGGATCTGCGAAGCCTCGCGACCGGCCTGCCGCCGAGCGGCGACGATCCGTCCGAATCGGCTGGCGCGGCGTGAGCCGATGAGTCCGGCTTCCGAGCCCGAGCTCGAGGCCGTCGGGCCCATCCGGCGGGGGACGCAGGCAGCCGATCTCCGGCCGGCCCGACCCGAGGATCTGCTGGCGTGCGCCGCGATCTGGCGCACCGCGTTGAACGACTATCTCGTCCGGCTCGGCCAGCCCGAGGAGCCCGAAGACCTGACGGGCGTAACGACGCTGTACACGCACCTGCTGGCGACAGACCCGGACGGCTTCATCGTGGCGACCCGACCGGACGCGTCGTCGCCGGACGGCGAACGAGTCGTGGCGTTCGCCGTGGCCGTGGTCCGCTCGTCGCTGTGGTACCTGTCCATGCTCTTCGTGCTGCCGGAGGAGCAGGGGATGGGCATGGGACGAACGCTGCTCGAGCGCGTCCTGCCGGCGCCGGGAGCGGACGTCGCCCTCGCGACGTCCACTGACAGTCTCCAGCCCATCTCCAACGCGCTGTACGCTCGTTTCGGGATCGTGCCGCGGATGCCGCTCCTCCATCTGGTGGGCTCGGTCCGGCGTCCCGAGGTCCTGCCGGACCTGCCGGATGGTGTGACCGCGACCGCGTTCGAGGAGATCGCCGGAGACGTGGCCGCCGGGGGCGGAGCCGGCCAGAACCTTGGCCTCGGAGGTGGCCATCACCGGCTCACCCACCTGGTCAATCGGCTCGACCTCGAGATTGCCGGCTTCGAGCACCCGCAGGATCACCGGTTCCTCCGAACAGTCGACCGGCACGGCTACCTCTATCGAGTGGCCGACGGCGCGATCCTCGGCTACGGTTACACCTCGGATACCGGACGGATCGGGCCGGTTGCAATGCGCGACGAATCGCTGATCCCGCCCGTCCTTGGCCACCTTCTGCGCGCGGCCCGGCCACGCGGCGCGCTTGCGCTATGGGTCCCGGGCGCGGCCGGGCCGGCGGTCACCGCGCTCCTGGAGGCCGGGCTCCGCCTCGAGGACTTCCCGATCCTCATGTGCTGGACGCGCCCGTTCGGCGACTTCAGCCGCTACCTGCCGATCGGGCCGGGCCTGCTCTAGCCCGTTTGCCCGGTCCGGCTGACGGATGGTAGCCTCAGCGGAACGTGGCTCCCAAGACCGTGCCCGTGGTCGGAGTCGGGTTCACACCCGGCGGCTCGCGCCGCCCCGCCGAGCACCCACAGCGGAGCCGAACGTGACCGTCGCGGCCAATCCACTCGCCCCGGCTCCCGTCGCCCGGGCCGCCACGAGCCCCCAGCTGCAGCCACCGCCGGCGCGGTCGCTCCTGGACCGGTTGCCGGCCCTCGTCAACCCGCGTGGCGGCAGTCGCGAACGGCGCTCGGCGAGCCTCGCTCACGAGGATCGGGCGGTCGTCGTGCTCCACGACGTGACGAAGACGTACCCCAATGGCAAGGTCGCCCTGCGCGAGGTCGACCTTGTGGTCCCCGAAGGCGACTTCGTCTTCCTCGTCGGTCCGTCGGGGGCGGGGAAGTCCACGCTCATCAAGCTGCTCATTCGCGACGAGCTGGCCAGCCGCGGCGAGGTCGTCCTCGATGGCGAGGACCTGGCTCGCCTGCCGCGCCGCCAGGTCGCCCGCGTCCGCCGCAAGATCGGCATCGTCTTCCAGGACTTCAAGCTACTGCCCACGAAGACGGTCTGGGAGAACGTGGCGTTCGCGCTGGAGGTGACGGGGACGTCGCGTCGACGGATCCGGCCGGAGGTCGACCGCGTGCTTGCCCTGGTCGGCCTGACCGCCCAGTCGCTCCAGGTGCCGGCCCAGCTGTCCGGTGGCGAGCAGCAGCGGACGGCGATCGCCCGGGCCCTCGTGCATGACCCCCGGATCATCATCGCCGACGAGCCCACCGGCAACCTGGACCCGCTCATCAGCTGGGAGATCATCCAGCTGCTGTTGCGAATCAACGAGTTGGGCGTAACGGTGTTCATGGCGACCCATAACGCGGAGGTCGTGACCGCGCTCCGCAAGCGGGTCGTTGCCCTGGAAGAGGGCCGGATCATTCGCGACGAGGTGGGCGGTGCCTATCACCGCGAGGACTGAGTCGGTGGGGGACGCCGGGACCCGGGACATGCCCGCGTGATCCCATTCATCGCGTTCAGCCTGCGCCGCGCCTGGCAGGGCTTCTGGCGGAACGGTGTGATGAGCCTCGCCGCCACGGCGACGATGATCCTCATGCTGCTCCTGCTGGCGGGCTTCTGGGTCATCCAGACCGGCCTGACGGCCGGCCTCGAATTCGTCGAGCAGAAGGTCCAGGTCGTCGCCGAGCTCAAGGAGCCCGTCGCGATGATCCTGGTCGATGGCCTCCAGGCCCGGGTCGCCGAGCTCCCCGAGGTCGCTTCGGTCGAGTTCGTGTCCAAGGAGGAGGCGATTGCCCGGTTCCGGGAGCGTGAGAAGCAGAAGGGCCACGAGGACCTGACACAGTTCCTGGACACGAACCCGTTGCCCGCCAGCCTCCAGATCACTCTGCGCGACCCGAACAATTACGGCAGCGTGGTCACGTTTCTCCGTGACCAGTCGGTCGTCGCCAAGGTCGACCCCGTGGAGTCGTACGTGAACCGCCTGCTCAGGGTGACGACGATCCTGCGCACGGCGGGCGTGGTCATCCTCGGCCTCGTCGGGCTGACCGTCCTCTTCATCATCATCAACACGATCCGGCTGGCGGTGGTCGCCCGTTCCGAGGAGATCGAGATCATGCGCCTGGTAGGCGCCTCGGACGCCTTCGTCCGCTGGCCGTTCATCTTCGAGGGCGCTCTCGTCGGAGCGATCGGAGCGGCTGTGACGCTCGTCCTGTTCGCCCTGGTTGCCGACCCGCTCTCGGGCGTGATGACCAGCTTCTTCGAGGTGCTCCCGCTCCAGCTCGGCAGCCTGGTCCGCGACGTGGTCCTGCTGACGGTCGGCGCCGGACTCGGGCTCGGCTCGCTGGGCGCCTGGTTGTCGGTGCGGAGCTACCTCTCCCGCTGATCTGGCCGAATCTGGCCCCGGAACGCCTCGGTTCCGTTGGCGTCGGGCCCTTGTCCGGCCCGCGGCGTACGATCCCGAGGCCCGGCCGACCGGCCGGCGTCCTCCAGCACCACGCCAGGATGACCCCACCGATGCTTCCACCCGAGACCCCCGACAATCCTGTCGCCGATCCCGCCGGCGATCCCGCCGCCCGCCCGTCGATCGCGACCGCCGACGCGGGACGCGAGCCAACCAACCGCCCTGTCAATCCGGCGCGCCGGTCGGTCCTCATTGCCGGCGCGCTCGCGACCGTGATCGCCGGCAGTGGCCTGTTCTTTGCCGGGTTCCTGCTCGGCGCACGGACCGCCGCGCAACCCGGCACGCCGGCCGACGAGACGCGAGCCTTCCAGCCCTTCTGGGACGCGTACGGCGCCGTCACCCAGCATTACGCGGGCGAGCCCGTTCCGCACAGGCAGATCATCTCGGGAGCCATCAAGGGGATGCTCGAGTCGCTCGGCGACCCGTTCAGCTTTTACATGAGCCCGGAGGACTTCAAGAAGTCGCTGCAAGGCCTGGCCGGCCAGTTCGAGGGCATCGGCGCGACCATCGCCTCACGCGCCACGGACGGGACGGAGGGCTGCTCCCCGCTGGGTTCGACGTGCTCCCTGGTCGTCGTGCAGCCCGTTCCTGGGGCACCTGCCGCCCGTGCTGGCCTCCGTGCCGGCGACCGCATCCTCAAGGTGGACGGCGTCAGCGTGGACGGCTCGACGGTGGACGCGGTCATCGCCAAGGTCCGCGGGCCCAAGGGCACCCTCGTGACGCTGACGATCGCTCGCGGATCCTCCGCGCCAACGGACGTCGCCATCACCCGCGACGTCATCGTCCAGCCGGAGGTGGTCAGCCGCGACCTGGCGGGCGGGCGCGTGGGCTACATCCAGCTCAGTGGCTTCTCCGACAGCGCCACGCGCGACTTCGTGGCCGCCCTGCGGGCCCACATCCAGGCGGGCCGCAGGGCCATCGTCCTGGACCTGCGCGGCAACCTCGGCGGCTACCTCCTGGGCGCCCGCGACGTGGCCAGCCAGTTCGTGGGTTCGGGGCCCATCTACTGGGAGCAGGCGGCCGGCCAGCAGCCGATCGCCTCGCCGGCCGCCACCGACGGCGTCGCCACGGATCCGTCCATCAAGGTCGCGGTGCTGGTCGACAAGAACACCGCATCGGCCAGCGAGGTCGTCGCCGGCGCGATCCAGGACGCCCGGCGCGGCAGCCTCGTCGGCCAGCAGACCTACGGCAAAGGGACCGTCCAGGAGTTCCTGGCCCTCGACGACGACAGCGGCGGCTTCCGGCTCACGATCGCCCGCTGGCTGACGCCCAGCCAGCGCTGGATCAACAAGACCGGCCTGACGCCGGACGCGGTCGTTGCGCTCCCGGCGGACGGCTCGTCCAGCCAGGGCGATCCGGTCCTGGACCGGGCGCTCGAGGTCCTGGGTGTTGCTCCGTCGACCACCTCCGATGACGCGCTCGATCGGGCGGCCTGAGCCGTGGAGTTCCTCCGGCCGGCGCGGACGGCCCGTGCTTGCACTCACGACGGCCATCGGGTACGGTTCGCCCGAACGAAAGGAGGTGATGTGCAGTGATCGACAGTACGCGTAGCTGCACCACCTCGCAGGAGATGGCCGTCTAAGCGGACACCCTGCGGGTGGAGCCAGCACTCGAGCGCCGGTCCGCATAGGGCCGGCGTTCGTGCGCCCGGGCGGATTCCGGGCCGAATCGGGCGGCAACCACGGCCGAAAAGGCGCGCCACCTCCGAAGGAGCCATCCCAATGAGTGAACGCGGCGGCGAGGCGACGATCGCCCTCAACCGCCGAGCTAGGTACGAATACTTCATCGACGAGACCTTCGAGGCCGGCCTGGTCCTGACCGGCACGGAGATCAAGTCCGTGCGCGCCCGCAAGGTCAACCTGGCCGACGCCTACGCGCGCGTCGAGCATGGCGAGGCGTGGCTCATCGGCGCACATATCGCGCCCTTCGAGCAGGGCAATCGCAGCAACCACGACCCGAAGCGGACCCGCAAGCTCCTCCTCCATCGCTCGGAGATCGACGAGATCCTGGGCCGGGCCAAACAGAAGGGCCAGACGATCATCCCGCTCCGGCTCTACATCAGCCCGCGGGGCCGGGCCAAGGTCGAGCTGGGCCTGGCACGCGGCAAGCAGCTCCACGACAAACGCCGCGACATCGCCGAGCGCGATGCCCGTCGCGAGGTCGCCCGCGAGCTCGCCGACGCCCGGCGCCGGTAGCACGCGGGAGCGGCGGGAGCCAGCTGTGCGCCTCGAGCGGATGATCCAGGCGGTCGACCTCCATGCCGCCGGCGAGCCGGGCCGCGTCATCACGGGCGGAGTGCTCGACGTGCCGGGCGCCACGATGTTCGACAAGATGTCCTGGCTCCGGACGAACGGCGACGGCCTCCGCCGACTGATGATCCGGGAGCCGCGCGGCTACCCGGCCGCCAACTGCAACCTCGTGCTGCCATCGAGCAACCCGGAGGCTCAGGTCGGCTACGTGATCATGGAGCAGGTCGAATACCCGGGAATGTCCGGGACGAACACGATCTGCGTGGTGACCGCGCTGCTGGAGACCGGCATGCTGCCGATGGTCGAGCCGGTGACGGTGCTGACCCTGGAGGCCCCGGCCGGCCTCATCCGGGTCCGGGCCGACTGCGCCGGCGGCAAGGTCCGCGGGGTCACGTTCCGGAACGTCCCGGTGTTCGCGACGCACCTCGATGCCCCGATCGAGGTCACGCAGCTGGGCACCGTCACGGTGGACGTGGCCTACGGCGGCATGTTCTACGTCATCGCCGACGCGGAGCCGTTCGGCTTCCGGCTGACGCCGGACGAGGGCGGCGACATCGTCCGGGTCAGCGAGATGATCAAGACCGCCGCTGCCGAGCAGCTGCCGGTCGTCCATCCCGAGCAGCCAGGCTTCGCCGGCATCACGATCGCCCAGCTGTCCGGCCCTCCGCACAACGCGGCGAACCATCGCCGCAACGTCGTGACGGTCTCCACCGGGAAGCTCGACTGGGACCGGCCGTCGACCTGGAGAGGTGCCATCGACCGATCGCCGTGCGGCACCGGCACCTGCGCGAAGATGGCAGTCCTCCACGCCCGCGGTCGGCTTGGGCTGAACGAGGACTTCCGCCACGAGGGCATCCTCGGCACGGTCTTCACGGGTCGATTGGTCGAGGAGGCAACGGTGGGCGACCGTCCGGCGGTCGTGCCCACGATCACGGGCACCGCATGGATCACCGGCTTCGCTTCTTACGTCGTCGACCCCGACGACCCGTTCCCCGAGGGTTTCACCGTCGGCGACATCTGGTAGCGGAGGCCAGTGCGTGCTTGTGCTACGGGAACCGTATCGCGAGCTTTTCGGACGACAGACTCGATGATTTGCATCCTGAGGCGACCACGCCGACGTGATGGGCTGCATCCAGGACGATTGGATCGATCGTCACCCTTCTCGAGCCACCGAAGCTCCCCAGCCAGTCAACGGGCAGGGTCCCGGCGTCGTCCGGCATCGCACTGACCTCGCAGACAGGAGATTATCCCCAAAGGACACTCAGGCGGGCATTTGGTACGAACGACCGCCGATGCAGTTGGCGCACGACGGAACGTGCGTTACGATTGATGTTCGTCGAACACCAGTTTCACCCCTGTGGGGATGCGTGGTCTCGACAGGGTCTGGCTGTAAGGGAACGCGAGCCGAGGTGCCGTCAGGCCTCGTTAAACAGGCGGCAAAACGAAGTAACTGGCAACCGCCAGCCTGCTCTCGCCCTCGCCGCTTAGGCGGTAAGGTGAGCGTGGAAGCGACCTCCTCCTCGCGGGTCGTGGAAGCGTCATGCAGCGAGGATGCGCTCCGGAGTAGCGTCGCGTAGTTCGGAGCAAAGCCCGCAAAGGGACGTGACTGGACCGGACGGCAGGTTGCCGATGATCGTCCGCCCGGTCGACGACAAACCATCGGACACGCTCGTAGTTGGTCCCTGACGAAGGGCTCTGGACGGGGAGTTCGACTCTCCCCCATCTCCACCATTTCACCGAAACCGCCGGGCTGGCCCAGCGGCTGCGCCGCGATCGGGGCGATCCGGGGCGGCATGCCCGTCTGGTCGATCGATCAGCTCGGCCGTGGGGGCGCGTTGGGTCTGCGCCGCCGTTCAACCGCGGCCATGCGCTGCGTGTGCCTGGCCAGAAGATCCCGCTCGATCCGGATGAACCTCGTGATGAGCTCCAGCTCGTCGACGTCGAAGGCCGCGTGCGCCCGCGCGGCATCTGCGATCAACGGGCCGTAGACGGGTGCCGCCATGCGGTCGACCGCGTCGGTGCGCTCGACGATCACGCGTCGTCGGTCCTGGGTGTCGCGGATCCGCCGGACGAGGCCGGCGGCCTCCAAGCGGTCGAGGACGCCGGTCACGGCCCCGGTGGTCAGGCGGACGGCGCCCGCCAGCTGACCGGCGGTCATCGGTCCGCGGGTGCCGAGGATGTCCAGACAACGCCAGTCCGTCCGGTTCACGCCGGCCAGCTCGACGACGAGCGAGTCGAACAGCTCCTGGTCGGCCTGCCAGCCGCGGACCTCGCGGTTCAGCGCGGCCATCGCCTGTTGCCGTGATCCTCTTGACATCTAACTCGCTTATCTACTAAGTTAGTGACGCGCTAAGTGGATCAGTCACCAAGGCGATCGTACGCGCTGGAGCGGAGCACGTCCAGCCATGTCGACCCAGCCAATCGCATCTGCGAATACCGGGATCAGGACGGCGAACGAGGGACCGGTCATGCCAGGCGCCGGGACGGGCGACGCCAGTCCCATCCTTCGAACCGTCACCTCGCTCGACGGGACGACGATCGGCTATCGCCAGTTCGGCAGCGGGCCGAGCGTCATGCTCCTGCACGGCTCGGCGTCATCAGGCGCGCACCACGTCGAGCTCGCCCGTTTGCTGTCGGACATGTTCACCGTGGTCGTCCCGGATCGCCGTGGTCGCGGTCTCAGCGGGCCCTACCGCGAGGGCGGCGAGCTGCAGCAGGAGCTCGAGGACGTCCGCGCCCTCGTCGAGGCGACCGGCGCCGTCAACGTCTTTGGGCTGAGCTCGGGAGCCTGTGTCGCCCTGCACACGGCCCGCACGATACCCGCGCTCCGCAAGATCGCGATCTTCGAGCCGCCGCTGTTCCGGGATCGCGCGCAGACGGCCGCCATCCTCCGGCGGTTCGACGACGAGATGGCCCGCGGCAAGGTCGGTGCCGCCATGGTCACGGCGATGCGCGGTTCCGAGATGGGGCCGGCGTTCTTCCGCGCCTTGCCCACGTGGCTGACCGCTCGATTCGTGCAGATTGGGATGGACCAGGAGGCGAAGCGGCCGGCGGGGGAGTACCCGACGATGCGCGAGCTCGCGACAACGCTCCACTACGACTTTGCGGTCGTCACCGAGTCGAGCGGTCGGCTGGACGACTACCGCTCGATCCTGGCCGAGACGCTCCTGATGGGCGGGAGCAAGAGCCCGGCGTTTCTGAGGCGGTCGCTCGACGACCTCGCGCGTGTCATCCCCGACGCCAGGCGTGTCGAGCTTGCTGGACTGGATCACGCGGCGTCGTGGAACAGGGACCGCCGCGGTCATCCGGAGACGGTCGCACGCGAGCTGCGAGACTTCTTCGCCTGAGGCTGGCTCCGGAGGCCAGTCCAGGACAGTCCGTGGCGGTCGCCGTCGAGGCGACGACCGCCAGAGTAGAACGGCTAGAAGCTGCCGCTGACCGTGACGATGTCCTCCTGGTGAATCGAGGTCGGCACGAACTGGAACCCGTAGAACCAGACCGCGGTCTGGAGGTCGTTGCCGTCCGTGTAGAGGGCCCGGAAGACATTGTCGGGTCCGACGGTGATGTCCGTGTAGTCGCCGAAGAACCCGCCGCCGAACCCATTCCGAGTGTTGATCGGGTGGGTGCTGACGGTCTGCGTGACGTTCGTCGTCAGGTCCCGGACCCGGTAGTCCAGGCGTGCGTTGTGGATGTAGTTGCCGAGCGTGTCACACGTGATCCGTCCGACAGGCGGCGGCGGCCCTGCCGCGCAGGTCTGCCAGGGCGAGATGACATCGGCCGCGTAGGCCGACAGGTAGACGCGACCGTTCGGAGCGACCGCCGCGGCCGGGAAGATCTGCTCGACGGGCCGCGCGGCCGGCGCGTCGAGCGTGTCACCGTTCGGCTGGGTCACCGGATAGCCGTCCGCGACCTGGGTCCCGGGCGCGAACACCGGCGCGGGCGCCGACCACGTCGCACCACCGTTGGTCGACTTGCTGTAGACGGCGACGGAGTGGCAGGTCGCGGTGCTCGCGCCAAGCCACGGCGCGCACGTCGGATCGCCCGCGTAGTTCGGGGTTCCGGCGTTCTGGAGCTCCGTGGTCCAGGTCGCGTAGAGATCGCCGTTGGGAGCGGCGGCAGCCGCCGGGAAGCTGTTGTTCCGGAAGATCGTGTTCTTGAGGAGCGCGCTATCCGTCAGCTGCGAGACGGCGACCGGCTTGCTGAACGTCGCTCCGCCGTCGGTCGACTTCACGACCCATGTGCTGTTGAGCGACGCCAGACGGGTCGATCCATCCCAGAAGACGTATAGCGTCCCGTCCGGCCCGACGACCGGGCGCGAGCCCTGGCCGTACAGGACATTCCCGGAGATCGCCTTCGGCGCGCTGAACGTGGTGCCGCCGTCGGTCGAGCGGACGAAGAAGATCGGTGACTGGATGTAGGTGCCGGTGCTGCCACTGAACTTGTACCGGGTCCAGCTGACGTAGACGCTGTCGCGGAATGCGCTCGAGACGTGGCTGTCGACCGCGATCCACTCCTTGTCGTTCAGGGTCGACGGCGATGTCGTCGGGTTGTGTCGAACGCGACGGCGGGATCGCCGCCGGCGTCGTAGACGCCACCGGTGAGCCGCGTCACACCGGGAATCAGCGTCCCGAGATGGTCAGGGTCGGTCGAGGTGCAGCACCAGGTCTGCCCGCCGTCGTTGGAGAAGTAGGTCCCGGAATAGGCGTCGCCGAGCGCGCTGCACGGTGTCCCATTGACCATGCACGTCCACGTCCGGCTGACGTAGTCGTTCGCCGACGCGACGACGCGGTTCGGGTTGTTCGGATCGACCGCGATCGAGGTCTCGTTCTGTGGGGCCGCGGCGGTGTCCTGGTTGACGAGGATATCGGGCGGCAGGATCGATGTCCCGTCGAGAGGGCTCGACAGGACGATGTTCGGGGTGATCGGGGTAGTCGGGCCGGGCGGTGGTGCGTCGGGCTCGCCGGCCTCCTCCTCGATGAACGCCGAGAACCGGATCTGCAGGCCGGCGGCCCCGCGGAGGGCCGCGACCTTGCCGGCAAGCGTCGTGATGTCGTACTTCGGTGAGGCGGCGATGGCCGATGGCAGGGCCATGGCCAGGACGGCGGTGACCACCATGGCCGGGCCGAGCGCGGTGCGAGCTCTCACGGGGACGCTCCTCCTATGGGCATGCGCGACCGCCCAAGGGGTTGGTGACCGGACGCCGTCTCCCCGCTGGCGCTGATCGAATCTGACAGTCAGCCATGCATGGATCGAAAGAAGCGAATACCGTACTACGGACGGCCCCGGAGCGGCTCCGGCGAGGTTTCCGCCACATGAGCGCCACGCGCCGCCGCACAGCTCGCCGACCGGCAAGCTCAGAACGACGGACGCTGTGATGACGAGCGCCCGGAGCGCCGGCTAGTCGCGCGCGAGCACAGAGAGCACGTTTCCGGCCGGGTCCTTGAACCAGGCGATGTTGGGTCCCTCGTCGCGGAAGATGCCCTTCTCGTCGGTGGCCGGGCCGTCCCCCGTCCCGGTGTAGTGCTCGAAGCGGACCCCTGCCCGGCTGAGCTCGTCCACCGCGCGGTCCACGTCGGGGACCGGGAAGTTGAGGACCGTGAACGTGGCCGGAACGTGATCGTCCTTCGGATAGAGCAGGACGTTGGTGCCGCCGGAGAGATGCAGCGTCAGCATCCCGTTCTCCTCCGTCACATCGAGGCCGAGCGTGTCCTCGTAGAACTCCCGTGCCCGCTGGATGTCGTTGACGGAGAACCCAGGGAATCCCCTCGAGTCCTTCAGGATGGAGGTCGCGGCAGGCAACATGTGCCGACTCCTTTCGTGGCTTCGGGAACCCATCCCATGGTCGCCCGAGACACGGTCGGCCGCGCATCAGTCGGCCAGCGCTCCACCTTGCATTCCCGTGAATGGAGTCTGTGGCTCGGCCGAGATGCCTTGTGCGTGCGTCAACCGCATAGCATTGCCGGCATGACGCGGGCAATGCCCCCCGGCCCCGCGGTTGAGCGGCTGGCGCATGACCTCTTCGACCGGGGTCCCGGGGACCCGCTGACCGAGGAGCTTGCCGGGTGGTTCGCGGGATCGGTGCGGTTCCGCGCGTTCGCCGATGCACACCGCGACAAGATCCGCAAGAAGCTCCGCACCGCGGCCAGCGCAGAGGCGCTCCGCGACGTGCGAGTCGAGCTGCGGGTCGCGCGCCTGCTCCTGGCGGATCGCCGGGTCGAGCTGGCGTTCGAGGCATACTGCTCGGGGAGGGTCGGGCGCGGATTCGAAGGGACACGGGGGTTCTACGAGCGATATCTGCGGCTCGGCGCGGTGCTGGTGTGGTGTGAGGCCGCGGCCGGTGCCGCACGCGTCGGGCTGTGGATCAACCGGTCGGCGCGCATCGCCGTGCCGGAGCGGGCCGCGCGGGCGTGCCTACAGTGCCTGCTCGGGAGCCAGTAGACGCGTTGAACGGGCGACTGCGCGCAGGCTAAGGGGACGCGTCGCAACCGAATCGCACCCTTTCCGGCCCGCGCCGTGGGCCGACGCGCGACGGTCGGCGGCCTAGGCTCCTTCGTGGATCGCCGTCAGCAGAACGGCGGCCGACGCCCTCGACGACCTCGCGCGTACCGGGAGGTCGTCGACCAATCTCGCATCTTCCGATCCACGCGCCGGAACCCTCGCCGGTCCACCTCCTCCCCGACCGGCGAGGACCGGCCTTCCGCCGACCGGGAGCCCTCGATGACGCACAGGCCCCACCGTCCCCTCGAGGCACCGCTCTACGATCCGCGCCTGGAGCACGATGCATGCGGCGTCGGGTTCGTCGCCGATGCCGGCGGGCAGTCACGCGATCGGGTCCTGCCGTTGGCCCTCGCGGGGCTCGGGGCGCTGGGCCACCGCGGCGCGTTCGCGGCGGACGGCCAGACGAGTGACGGCTCGGGCATCGGCCTGCCGCTCGAGCCCTCCGTCGTGGCCGGCCTCGCGCCGGGCCTCGGGCCGCGCCCGGGCATCCTCGGCCTGTTCCTGCCGCGGGGCCGTCGCGGCCGGGCGGCGGCACGGGCGATCGTAGAGGCCGCCATCGCTGCCGAGGGTCTGGGGCGTCCGGCATGGCGGATCGTGCCGATGGACGCGACCGTTCTTGGCGCCGAGGCGTTCGCCAGCCGTCCGCTCGTCGTCCAGGCGATCGTTGCCCGGCCGGACGGTTGCCCGGTATCGCGCTTCGAGCTGATCCTCGTCCTTGCGGCCCGGCGCATCGAGAGCCTGACGCGGGCGGCGGGTCTCGACGTGGCCGTGACCTCGGCCTCGGCTCGTCGCATCGTCTACAAGGCGCTCATCGCGGGCGGCCGTCTCGCCGATCTCTATCCCGACCTGGCGATGCCCCTTCGTGTCCCCTACGCAGTCTTCCACCAGCGCTACGCGACGAACACGATCCCGGTCTGGCGACTGGCCCAGCCGTTCCGCACGCTGGCCCACAACGGCGAGATCAACACCGTTCGCGGCAACCGCGAGCAGGTCCGGGGGCGCCGTCGCGACCGGACGCCGCGCGGGCTCGCGTCACGTCTCCTCGAGGTGGGGCCGCTGGCGTCGCCGGACGGCTCCGATTCGCTCTCGCTCGACGAGGTGATCGAGGCGCTCGTCGCCACCGGCTGGCGAACCGAGACCGCCCTTCTGGCGACGATCCCCGACGCGCCCGCCCTCCGGACGGCGTCCGACGCATCGGTCGAATCCTTCTTCCGGCGGATCGCGGGCTTCATCGCCCCCTGGGACGGGCCGGCCGCGATCGCCTTCGCCGATGGTCGCCGGGTGGGCGCCATCGTGGATCGCAACGGCCTGCGGCCGGCGGCATACGCCATGACCGCCGCTCGCCTCGTGGCGCTGGCCTCGGAAGCGGGCGCGGTGCCGCTCCAGGCGTCGGAGGTCGTCCGGCGCGGCCGGCTCGGGCCAGGCGAGATGCTGCTCGTGGACCCGGCCCGTCACTCGATCTGGGAGGGTGTCGAGGCGAAGCGGACGGCCGTCGCCGAAGCGCGTCGAGGATCGCGCAGCCGCGCCGTGGGACCGAGTCCCAGCACGGCCAATCGACCGGCCCACGGACCGGGTCACGCACCGGCTCGCGGCCGCTCGGAGTCGCGAGGAACCGACCGGCCGTCCACGCCGACGGCCCTGCCAACGGCCCTGCGGTTCCTCGCCGGCCTGGACGCCGAACGGCATCGCCTCGACGTCAAGACGATGGCCCTGGAGGGTCACGAGCCGCTCTGGAGCATGGGCGACGATACGCCGCTCGCGTCCCTGGGACGGGTGGATCGCCCGGTGGCCGACCATCTCCGCCAGGCGTTCGCGCAGGTGACGAACCCGGCGATCGACCCCGAGCGCGAGCGGGCCGTCGTGGACCTGTCCGTCGAGCTTGGACCGCGGCCACCCTTGCTCGGCGGCCTCCCGGCCGGCAGGAGCCAAACCATCCGTCTCGCCGGACCGATCGTCCAGGATCTCGAGGGGGCACTGGCGAGCGCGTCTTTCGGCGTGGCCCGGCTGGACGCCACCTGGGATCCGGCGAGCGGGGCGCCGGGACTGGCGGCCGCCCTGGACCGCCTGGCGGATCGGGCGGTCCGGCTGGCCGAGCGGCGGCGACCCGGGGTTCTGGTCGTGTCCGACAGGCGGATCTCGACGCGTCGCCTGCCCATCCCGTCCGTCCTGGCGGTGGGCGCGACCCACACGGCCCTCACCGACGCCGGCCTGCGCGGCCGGATCGACGTGGTGGCCGAGGCGAGCGACGTCCTGGATGTCCACGCCGCCGCGATGGCGCTCGCCGCGGGAGCAACCGCCGTCCGGCCGTGGCTCGCCATCGAGCTGGCCGCGGAGCTGGCCGGTAGCCGCGGCGCCGAGGAG
>WNGE01003274.1_pt1 | contig 19205 bp, 19 predicted proteins | sample 5400651 | NCBI WGS metagenome assembly WNGE01 (sample SAMN13153370, study PRJNA577476) | soil metagenome | isolation source: 60 cm soil or saprolite under grassland replicate 2 | place: USA:California | collected 2016-06-15
GTATGGGGCGCAAAACCATGGAGGCTGGCAAGGACCGACAGGGAGAAACACAAGAATTGGTACTAATTTGGGAGTTGTAACCTACCAACCGTTGCTAAATTGCCCCCTGGATATGATATGATACTAAAGGGTTTTTTATACATCAACATGCGCGTTTTATTATTTTCTTGTATCAGGCCATACCAATGTTAGTTTGAGGGTCTGCGATGAAATGGCCGGAATGGACGTCATACCGCCTTAAGACAAGAGAAGTACGCGCCTGTTAAGAAAGGATGAACCCGTGCAACCTATGCATACGCAGATAAACGTACAACCGACACCTGCACATTCCCAACCACAACAGATGCATGCCCACCGCCTTATTATTGCTTCAAATCGGGGCCCTGTCGAATACTATTTGAGTCAGGGCAAAACCTTGAAATACCGGCGCGGCGCAGGAGGCATGGTAACCGCATTGATAGATGCGGGAAACCGTATGGAGGTAACCTGGGTAGCAACGGCTATGACCGAGGGTGATCGCATTGCATTGAAGGAAGCGCAGCAGCAAAATGATGGGCTACTCACTTCACCACTGCGCGGCCAGAAGATGCAGCTTCGCTATGTTGCGCTCACAAAATCGGCGTACCGCAAACATTACGAAGGATTCAGCAACCAGATCCTCTGGTTTTTACAGCACTACCTCTTCAATCCTTCCGATTCTTCCGCAGTTACTCGTAGAATTCAAGATTCCTGGACCAACGGCTACTGTGTCGCTAATCAGGCCATTGCCGACGCCGTAATTGCAGAAATTGCGCGTGAAGACAGTTCCGCCGTTGTCATGCTGCATGATTACCACCTCTACCTGGCATCAGCGATGATTCGCAAGCATCACCCGTCCATTGTCATGCAGCAGTTCATCCACATTCCCTGGCCAGATATCCGCTGCTGGCATTTCTTACCCAGCAACATTGCCCATGCCATTTATAGTGGCCTGGTCGGCAACGATATCGTTGGCTTCCAGACAGAGCGTGATGCTCGTAACTTTTTAGATGGAGCGCGCACGTTGCTCGAAGGCGCTGTTGTTGATTTCGAGGAGGGAGCGATCTGGTGGCAAGGACGCCGGACACAGGCACGTGCCTACCCTATCTCCATTTCGGTGACCGGAGAACGCCGCATCATAGAAAGCGCGGCAGGGAGACGCGCGTCTGAAAAAATTAAGCCTTTGTTGGGCGAAAAAACTATTATGCGTGTGGATCGCATTGAGCCAACCAAGAATATCTTACGGGGCTTCCAGGCGTATGCCCAGGTGCTCGATGAACACCCTGAACTGCTGGGTAAGGTAAATTTCCTGGCCTTTCTTGTTCCCTCACGCCAGTCTCTGCCCGTGTATCAACGTTACAACGCGGACGTGTTAAAAATCATTGACGAAATCAACCTGAAATACGGCACGGATGAATGGAAACCCATCCAGGCCTTCTGTGAAAATGACCGTACAAGAGCGCTGGCTGCCATGCAATGGTACGATGTGCTCCTGGTGAATCCGATTATCGACGGCATGAACCTGGTCGCCAAAGAAGGTCCGGTGGTCAACCAGCGCAAAGGCGTACTAGTACTTTCGCGCACAGCCGGGGCATTCCAACAACTTGGCAAGGCCTCTATTCCCACTTCACCTACAGATGTCACAGAGACTGCACACGCGCTGTACAAAGCGCTAATGCTGCCCGATGAAGAAAGGGCGACCAAGGCAAAAATGACGCGACAAGTCGTGGAACGCTATGATCTCAATACCTGGCTTACACGGCAGATAGGCGATATCAACAAGATACTTGACCGCGCTGCTCCCCAACTCGCTTCGCAAGGAAATGCGGTACCCGCACTTGCTGTCAACATAGGATAATATCAGGATAATATCAAGGAGTGAGGGCTGGTTCTCCTGGCACAGCCACGGAGAACCAGCCCTCACCATCATTTCATTTATTTTTTGCGAAAGAGGTGGGCATACGCAAAAAACCTGCACTCACTTCCCGCTTGTTGCATATGGATGCTCCTATGTACTATACTATGTTGTACAATTACATATCGTCCGCTAGGGGAGCTCGGTGCAGCCGGGCTGAGAGCACCACCGAAGTGTGTGGTGGACCCTCAACTTGATCTGGATAATGCCAGCGAAGGGAAAGCGTCGACTGCCCCTATGCTTGAACTCCCCATGCTTCTGCACACTGGAGGTCGAGTATGCCACTTGAAACTATTCCGACAGTACCGGAGATCACGAGGCAGAGACTGAGTGAACGCCTGCGCGAGAGTGTGTTTTCGCTCTGGCAGCGCCAGCTGGAACATCCTTTTGTGGTTGCAGTGGGTAGTGGCTCTCTACCACGTGCTAACTTTGAGTTCTACATTCGCCAGGATGCGCTTTTCCTTGATGAACTGACGAAAACCTTTGCCTATGCGACGACCAAGACCACCGACCATGAGGAGATGGAGCAGTTTGGCAAATTTCTCTTGAACACGCTCCTCGTCGAGGCTGACCTGCATCATCGCTATGGTGAGCGCTTTGGACTCACACCAGGTGAGATGTCTACCACCCGAATGGCTCCGACAAACTACGCATACACACGTCATCTGCTGTCCATCGCCACCACGGGAACATTGCCTGAGTTACTCACTGCTATTCTCCCTTGCGCCTGGATCTATGCCGAGGTTGGGCGTCATCTTGTTGGGAATACTCCTCCTGCACCTGATCATCCCTACGTGGACTGGCTGGCTACCTATGCCTCGCCAGACTTCGACGCTGTAGGCAGGTGGATACGCGAGCGGCTCGATGCACGCGCTGCCTCCCTCAGCCCTGAAGAGGAAGCGCGCTTGCACGAAATTTTCCTGATCAGTACGCGCTACGAGTGGCTCTTCTGGGAAATGGCCTGGCGTCTGGAGGAGTGGCCATCATGATGAGTACGAGTGGAAATACGTCGCAAGGCAAATCCGCCATCCCGCGGGCATTGACGATTGCGGGTTCTGACTCAGGGGGCGGCGCTGGCATCCAAGCCGACCTGAAAACCTTCGCAGCCCTGGGGGTTTATGGGCTCTCAGCTTTGACCGCCATCACGGCACAGAATACCATGGGAGTGCGTGCTGTCCAGGACCTTCCGCCAGAACTGATCGAGGCACAGATTGACGCGGTACTTGAAGATATTGGTGCTGATGCTGCCAAGACGGGCATGCTCTCCAGTCCGGCCATCATCGAAGCGGTTGCCAGGTGCATCTCGAGATGGAATGTGCGATTGGTGGTAGACCCGGTGATGGTCGCCAAAGGTGGAGACTCGCTGCTTCAGCCCGAAGCGGTCACGACACTCTCTACTGTGCTCTTGCCGCTGGCCGAAGTGATTACGCCCAATCTGTTCGAGGCCGAAGTGCTGACGGGACAACGGATTGAGACGCTGGACGATATGCGTGCGGCGGCACAAGCCATTCATGCGTTGGGTCCCCGCCACGTTGTGGTAAAGGGAGGCCATCGTGCTGCTGATCCTGTCGATGTGTACTTCGACGGTGAACGCTTTACTGAACTGCGTGCGGAGCGTATCCAGACACGCCATACCCATGGTACCGGCTGTACCTTCTCCGCTGCTATCGCAGCTTTCATGGCGCGTGGTTTGTCTGTGGATGCCGCCATCGCCGGTGCCAAGCACTACATTACTGAAGCCATCCGACATGCTCCCGGCTTAGGAAGTGGGCACGGCCCCGTCGGACATTTTTGGCAATGGCAACAAACATAGTGTGAGCTTTGCCTGTGTGGCGTTGTGGACGCTACATTCTTAGGACTGTCTAAGCCCTGACAAGCCACACAGCTATCATGAAGAGAGAGAATTAGATGAGTAATAGCGAGAAGAATCAGACACTAGCATCTCTGGCACCCCTGCTTGGTCGTATTCGCGAGCAACGGCCTCTCGTCCACCACATCACGAATATGGTGGTAATGAACGATACAGCGAACATTACCCTTGCCGTTGGAGCCTCACCAGTGATGGCACACGCGCTCGAAGAGGTTGAGGAGATGGTCAAATTGGCCAGGGCACTGGTACTCAACATTGGAACCCTAACGCCCGAGCAGATCGAGGCGATGGTGCGTGCGGGGAAGCGGGCGAACGAACTTGGCGTACCTATTGTACTCGACCCGGTGGGTGCAGGGGCTACCAACTTGCGTACCCAAAGTGCCCTGCGTCTCCTGCGTGAACTACACATCTCTGCTATCCGTGGAAATGCATCCGAGGTTGGCACACTGGTGGGAGTAGCTGCCGAGACCCGGGGGGTTGATTCTATCTCTCTTTCCGAAGATCGCGAGGTGGTTGCCAGCCGTGCAGCGCGTGAGTTTGGTTGCACCGTTGCCATTACTGGTGCACGCGACGTTATCGCCGATGGTCAACGTTTGGCCAGCGTAGAGAATGGGCATCCGCTTCTAGCCACTATCACTGGGAGCGGCTGTATGGCGACGACCCTGGTGGCAGCGTTCCTTGCTGTCGAGTCGGATGTCTGGCTTGCGACTACTGCCGGCCTGGTAGCGATGGGGCTGGCAGGTGAAATGGCCGCCCCAAAGGCGGGTGGACCTGGCACCTTTCGCTCTCACCTACTCGATGCTGTAGCTGCGTTGGATGAGGAAACCATGGTTCGCGGCCAGAAAGTGAGCATTGCCTGATGCTACATGTGTTAACTGATCGCGAATGGTCGCGTGGACGCGACATGCTCAGTGTGGCGACAGCGGCGCTTGATGGCGGTGCGACAATTATCCAGTTACGTGATAAGACGGCCAGCACTCGCGTGCTCATTGAGGAAGGCCTGGCGTTACGTGCGTTGACCAGAGAGCGAGGTGCTCTCCTGATCGTGAACGACCGTGTAGACGTGGCACTCGCAATTGAGGCCGACGGCGTTCATGTTGGCCAGGATGACATGCCTGCTGCGCTCGCGAGGCGACTGCTGGGTCCACATCGCATCCTGGGGGTATCAGCAGCCACTATGGAAGAGGCTGAGGTGGCTGTTGCAGGAGGCGCGGACTACCTGGGCGTTGGCCCCATCTTCCCCACACGCGGCAAGGCTGATGCGGGACCAGCCACAGGTGTACAGTTGCTGACCGAGTTGGCAAGGCGCTACGCGACGCCGCTTGTCGCTATCGGCGGCATCACCGCTGAGAATACGCCGGCGGTTGTGCGAGCAGGTGCTGCTGGTGTAGCAGTGATTACTGCGGTCGTCAACGCTGAGGATATTACTGCTGCCTCGCGTCAATTGCGTATGGCTGTCGAAAGTGTGCCTCGCTTCGCTCGCCCCTCGATAAATCGAGGGTCTACATTGACTACTCGTCCCTCGATAAATCGAGGGTCTACATTGACCAAAATTGCAGAACTTGGCGAGTTTGGGCTGATTGCACGTCTTACGGCTGGCCTCCCTCCATCTTCTGATGTCATTGCAGGAGTTGGCGACGATGCGGCCATACTCGATATAGGGAGCAACGATGTCTTAGTGGCGACATGTGATGTGCAGGTTGAAGATACGCACTTTCGACTGCGCGGTATAACCCCTCACGACATCGGACGGCGAGCACTCGCGGTGAATTTAAGCGATATTGCGGCCATGGGAGCCAGGCCACGTTTCGCTCTGATTTCCTTGTTGGTACCCCCTACGTTAGATGTAGCTGTACTCGATGGCATCTACGCAGGATTGCGAGAAGAAGCCGCTCAATTTGATGTGGCGCTTGTCGGTGGAAACATTGCACGGAATGCAGAGCGGCTGATCATTGATATTACGCTTCTGGGAACAGGCATGCGGAATAGACTGCTACGGCGGAATAGCGCTAAACCGGGAGATATGGTCATGGTGACGGGTAGCCTGGGATCGGCTGCTGCTGGATTGCTTGTATTAGAGGATGAGCAGCTTGCTGCAAAGGTGGCTCCAGAGAACCTGGTTGGAGTGCTAGCTGCGCAACGCACACCGACGCCACGAGTTGCGGCGGGCCAATGGCTCGCTCAGCATGCTGTTACGACGGGTATAGACGTGAGCGATGGGCTTGCTGCGGATATCTCCCATATCTGCGAAGCGAGCGGGGTTGGTGTGCAGATTGAAGCCGAGTCACTCCCGATTCAGCCAGAGACGGCTAGCGTTGCTGCTCTCGCCGGGCAAGATCCACAAAACCTGGCACTATTTGGAGGGGAGGACTACGAATTACTCTTCACCGTCTCTACGGATCGCGCTCATGCCCTCGCTCGTGAGCTATTTGACGCGACTGGCGTCAAAGCGACTGCTATTGGCACCATTTGTATGGGGTCAGCCATTACCCTTTTCCGTGAGGGAAAGCCCTCTCCATTGCTATCTACGGGATGGGATCATTTGCGTCTCAATAACGAGATGCAGGGCTGATCAACAAAGCCTTGGCTGCCGTGGGGAACATCATTGCGACCATCATGACAATCCAGATGGCAATGAACAAGAGCGCACTCATGCCCATCATCAGGCCCATTGCCTGATTGCTCATCATGTTTGATTGCCAGATGAGGAATGCCCAGGCTAGCACCGACATCCAGGGCTATTTAATGCATAAATTTGCTGCTCTACCGGCGAGTCATAATAATCTTAAAAGCTCTCTACAAACATCACGATTGTATGACGAAGCATATGTGTCAAAGCGAGCAACCGTTACTTAAATCTACTATTAAGCTATGTTATCCTCAGCTTTCGTTCGTCTTAGCCACACAAGCGGAGCATGATGGGGGTGGCATACGACGAACGAAGACGGACGGACAAACACCAGCCATTGCAGTAGATTCTTCCTGATGCGATCAGGCGACCCCGAGGGGCCGGCGGCGGTAACCGTAGCGCCGCCCGCGTCCCGATGTACGAGACGGGTTGAACAGAAGTGTGCGTGATGGAAGGATGTACCACTTTTCCTGTGGTTTGTGCGTGACGAATCAGCGCTGCGCCTAGGCGCGCAAGATTGAGGGATGCGGCGTAGTCTCTGGACCCATTCCACAGACAGGCAAGGTTCGAGCAGCAGAGCCAGGCACCCCAATCGTTGCGAATGTCGCGATGCGAAGGGGAGGTATACGTATTGGCGGGGCTTCCACAGCGTGGACAGACGTGTGAGGTCTGGCGGGGCTGTTGCCACTCCAGGCGTATCCCGGCAAGAAAGCACTTGTAGCGCAAGATTCGCCACAAGTCCCCACGCACCTGCGAGTTATTCCGCCAGTTTCTCCAGCGCCCTTTCGCTCCTCGCCCACGTCCAGCCGACTTCATCGACTTGAGAGACTCGCCCGCGATCAGTTTGCAATCGAAGACAGTGGCCAGCACCAGCAGAATATTCGCTGCTAGATGCCCAAGATCATTGTTTCTCGCCTCGTACTTGCGCCAACACCGGCTGATCTCCCGACGCAAGACGGGCAAAGCTTCTTCGGAGGGTTTGCGCCGAGGATCACCCACTGGGAAACGATCGCGTTGCGCCTCCAGTCGGGCAACCTTCGCTTTAAGCTGATCAATTTGGCGGCGAAGTCGAGCCTGCCTCCCATCAAAGGGGCCAGTGTCTAAAAAGAAGGGATGCCCGATCTGGTGCCCATCGAGATCGACGACACTGGCGGTGACCAGCACTCGAATGCCCCAATCGAAGCCCAGAACCGTGTGCATCTCCTCAAAGGTGGCCTGCTTTTCGACCGGAACCTCGATGACGAAGTCGAGCACCGCATAGCGTGTGCCACCTGGCTCGACGATCTCCCGCAAGCTGGGAGCCAACGGCTTCCCCGCCTGAGCACGAACGACGACGATCTCCGGCAGTGCCATCTGAATCGTTTGCTCTCGCCAATTGCGTGCCCACGCTCCCTGCTCATCGGAAGTACGCAGAGCAAGCGTGAGCGTCTTCTGATCCAGATCAAAACTCAGACGGTAGGTCTGGCCCATCCGATGCCCATCGTCGCCAGCATAGGGCAACACCCCTGCTTTGAGCACAGGAGCACGCTGCATTGCTTCATAGGTGTCCGGGAAACAGCCGTTGTGGAGATAAAAATTACATGCCTGTTCGATCAAGCTTTGCAGTTCAACCGCCTTTCCTCCATCCGAATTGGCCTCGCGCACATCGGCGAGCGCTTGCTTGATAACCTTGCGGTCCTTACCTGCCCGTTTGGTTTCCGTCTTCGGCTGGATCATTCCTTGTTCAAGGAGAGGGACAATCAGGGCGAATTGCTGCTTGCGCTCCGCCTGCCCACGAAGAATCCTTCCCGCTTGCTCTGCCTCGCAGCGCCATTGGCGATGCCCATGGACAACTGGCGGGGCGATCATCTCCTCCACTTGTTTGTAGGCATAGCTGTTCGTGCGTGTGGCAAACTCGTCAAGCCGATCCCACAAGGCGGTGACTGTGAGATTAATGACCTCGCGGGAAACATCCAGCAACCGCAGCGCATCTGCCTGGATCTCGTCCGGCAAGCGTAGCGGATAACTTAAGGATTGTTGATCACGGCTTGTGCGCACTTCAAAAGTTCCTTCTGTTTGTGAGATCGCATTCCGTACAACCGACCAGAGAAGGAGGCCAGTAATGCCAGCATATCATCAGTCAGTTCTTGCTCGGCGGTCTTGTCTTCGCCCGGATCAAGCACCGTGAGCGTGACGCTAAAGCTGTCAAAGAGAGCCTGAAGATATTCTTGCCCAAAGCGGGTCAGCCGATCGGGATACGTCACCACGATTTCGGCGACCTGATCCTCTCGCACCAACCGGAGCAGTCGTTGCAATTGACGACGAGTGGTGGAGAGTCCAGACCCGATATCCGAGAGCACCAGCACCTGCTTGCCTGCTCGTTCTTCTTTGGCCCAGGCTTGGAGCCGTTCGAGTTGCGTGTCCAGATCGCCTTTTTGCCCCTGCCCACTCACTCGCCCATACAACACGAGCAAACGCCCATCCGATTTCCCCACCAGCCGCTCAATCTCGGATCGGGGCACCCGTGCTTCTTTTCCCACCCAGATCGCCTGAATCTTGCCAGCCTTGATCCATTTGCGCACCGTGAAGGGATGCAATCCCAACTCGTGAGCCGCACGACTCACCCGCAACAGCTTCGGTTCATCTGCTTTCACTTGAACAAAAAACCACCTACAGATATTTGTAGGTAGCATAGCATAATTACAGGTTTTCCGCAACTGTTAGCAACCCCTATTTCGACCAGATTTTGAGCAAATCTTGAGTCATCCCTCTTGTTTCTTGAGCGCACCTTGAGCCTCCGTCGGTTATGGTTCAGACAACGAAAGCGACGTGTGCGTCTACCATCCAGATGAGCTTGAAGAGAGGACCAGAACAACGCGATTGCTGCTCCCATTCACACATGAAGTAGAGATGGATACCATCGAAGCCGCCGTGCTCCTGGCGGCGAGTCATCATGCCACGCTCGTCCCCCTCTCCCTGATTCTTTCGCCACAGGCGAGAGGAGTATGCATTGGAAGTGATTAGACACGATGATTGAAAAAGACCAGCCACCTTTGGAGGGCTATCAGCAGAGCGCTGTGCGCAAGGCACAGCCGCACGCGCTTGATGAAGCCGATCCGAGCCTGCTCGTTCGTCCTGAAGTGCGTCCGGGGACACTCCCTGGCAATGAGCGCATCCGCTTTGTGTATCCGCGCCGGCCCACGTTGCGACGCGTCCGCTGGGGTGTTCTCGAAGCGACAGCCGCTGCCCAGGCTCCTCACAGCGTGTGGGGCCGCATCAAACGCGTGTTGATCGGCACTCCCATCCCCACCTCGCGGGCAGAACACGAACGGCTGACCAAAACCAAGGCTCTGGCTGTGCTCTCGTCGGACGTAATCTCGTCGGTCGCCTATGCGACCGAGGCCATTCTAGCGACCCTGATCGTCGCCGGGTCGGGGAATTTGGGGTTGACCTTCCCCATCGCTATTGCCATCGTGTGCCTGCTGGGTATCGTGGCGCTTTCCTACCGTCAGACGATCCCGGCCTACCCCAATGGCGGCGGGTCCTATATCGTGGCGAAAGACAACCTGGGGACCGTGCCGGGGCTGATTGCCGCCGCCTCGCTTATGATCGATTACGTCCTCACTGTCTCGGTCAGCGTGGCCGCTGGTGTGCAGGCGCTCGCCACGCTCTTCCCCATCCTCTCCCCGACGCTGGTCATTGTAAGCATCGATGTGACGTTGGTCCTGCTGATCATGATGGTGAACCTGCGCGGCGTGCGCGAGTCGGGCTCGATCTTTGCCGTTCCCACCTACATTTTCATCGGCAGCGCCCTCCTGCTCATCACGGTGGGCTTCTTCAAATCCTTTGTCCTCCAGCACGACCCCGTCATCGGTCACTTCCATTACGTGGCTGCCACCGAATCGCTCTCGCTCTTCTTGATCCTGCGGTCATTTGCTGCTGGCTGCGCGGCGATAACGGGAACGGAGGCCATCTCCAACGGCATCCCTGCCTTTAAGAAACCCGAGGCGCGCAATGCCGCTATTACCCTCACCTGGATGGTTGTGATCCTGGGGACGCTCTTCATCGGCACGACCGTGTTAGCGATGTCCTATCACATCGAAGCCATTCCATCCGGCAATCCCACCGTCATCGGGCAGATCGCGCAGCAGGTGTTTACCGGACCGTTGTTCTTCATGTTTCCGGTGTTCCAACTCGCCACGCTCTTCATCCTGACGCTGGCGGCCAACACCAGCTACGCCGACTTCCCTCGCCTGTCTTCCCTGCTGGCGCGCGATCACTTCCTGCCGCATCAGTTCGCCTTTCGGGGTGACCGCCTGGCGTTCTCGATCGGCATCGTCAGCCTGGCGGTGCTGGCCAGCCTGCTGCTCGTCATCTTCCAGGGAGATACCACCAGCCTCATCAACCTGTACGCAGTCGGCGTCTTCATGTCGTTTACCCTCTCGCAGGGCGGGATGGTGCGCCACTGGTGGCGTCTGCGCAGCGTGAAGAAGGGCTGGTGGCGCAGCTTTGCGATCAACGGGCTGGGCGCGCTCACCACGCTGCTGGTGGCGCTGGTGATCTCCTTCACCAAATTTCTGTCGGGGGCCTGGATCGTCGTCATCCTTATCCCCTTGCTGGTTGTCATGTTCCTCGGAATCCACCGGCACTACCTGCATGTAGAGCGCGAGCGCACCACGGAGATCCCCATGCGCCCGAAGGACATCCGCCACCGTTTCATCGTGCCGGTGGCGCATCTGAATCCCGCGGCGAAGCGCAGCCTGGCCTATGCCCGCTCGATCACTCAGGAGGTGACAGCGCTGCATGTGGCGCGTGACCGGCGGGAGGCTGACGCTCTGCGCGCTGCCTGGGAGGAGTGGCAAAGCACGCTCTCCGAACGCGATCGCATGCAGCTCGCTCTCGTCGAGCCAGAGCGTCGCTCGCTTGTGCGCTGTCTGCTCGATTACATCGACGCGATGCAGTTGCAGTATGTCAACGAGACACTGACGGTCATGCTGCCGGAGATCGCCGAAGCCACTCCGCTCGGACGCTTGCTGCACACCCCCATCATCCTGCAACTGAAGACCAGGTTGTTCTTCCGGCCCGCGATCGTGGTGTCTAATCTGACGCTCCCGACGCCGGAGAGCGTGCTTGCTCTGCGAGCAAAGGACATCCGCCACCACTTTATCGTGCCGATTGCCGCACTGGACCGGCCTTCGCTGCAGAGCCTGGCCTATGCCCGCTCGATCGCTGCCCATGTGACGGCGGCGCATGTGGCCATGGATGAGCAGGAAGTGAAGGAGATGCAGTCGAAGTGGGAGCGGCTGCAAAAGCATCTCGCGCCAGAGGAGGAGACGTACCTGGTGGTGATCGAGTCGCCGTACCGCTCCCTCCTCCGCCCCCTGCTAGCCTACATTGACACGGTGCATGCGATGTACCCGGAGGACACCCTGACCGTGATTCTGCCCGAGTTCGTGGTGGCCCACTGGTGGGAGTATCCCCTGCATAACCAGACGGCATTCCAGTTGAAGACGGCATTGCTTGGTCGCCCCGGCATCGCCGTCACGGACATCCCGCAGCACCTTCGTCGGGAGTCGAGAGAGAAAGGGATGGTGACACAGAAGCTGTCATGAAGCTTCTCTCGATGCCGTCTCGATTGTTGTGTAGCGATGAAGTTCAGATCCGCGTGAGTTTTTCCGGGTTGGCAATGACGCGGATCGTCTGAATCTGCCCTTCCTCCACCTCAATGGTCAGGACGGAGAATACTTGACCGCCAGCGCGGATGATCAGGGCGGCTTGCCCGTTGACCTCCCCGAGCTCGACGCGAGAGTTCTCTGGCCAAAAGCGCTTCGTTCCCAGGCTCATGCGTGCCACCGCATCCCGCCCGCGAATTGGACGCAGCGCGGCGGTTTTGGTTTTCCCGCCTCCATCCGTCCACAGCGTCACATTTTCCGAGAGCAGGTTCATCAAGGGGGTCATCTCACCGGTCTCAACTGCCTGGAAGTACCCGCTGAGCAGTTGCCGATGGAGTTGGGGAGAGGCAGGGAAGCGGGGCCGATGGGCACGCAGATGGAGCCTGGCCCGGCTGAAGGAGCGGCGACAGGCCGCTTCACTTTTGTCAAGCATGGTGGCGATCTCGGCAAAGTCATAGCCGAAGACTTCGCGCAGCAGGAAGACGGCTCGCTCAAACGGTTGGAGCTGCTCCAGCAGCACCAGGAACGCCAGCGAGATCGATTCCTGCAGATCAACGCGCTTTTCCGGGTCGCCCGTTTCAGCCGTCTCGGTGGTGAGGATCGGCTCCGGTAACCAGGGACCCACGTACTGTTCTCGCTTCCTGCGTGCGAGCTGGAGTTGATCCAGGCATAAGCGCGTGAGGATGGTCGTGAGATACGCTTTGAGCGAGCGAATGTCGTCTTTGGGCGTAGACTGAGAGCGCAGGTAGGTTTCCTGCACCATATCTTCGGCATCCATCGCACTCCCCAGCATGCGGTAGGCGATGGAAAAGAGGTAGGGACGATAGGTTTCAAAGGATTCCACTCTGTTTCCTCCTGTCATGGAAAAGTGATGCCTTTCTTCTACACTACGAGAGCGACAAGGCCCTCTCTTCCAGGAGGACGCCTTGTCAAAACGAAGATGTCCGGCATTTCTGCCGGGGCGGGCGCCTGTGCTATTTCCTTTCCAACACAAACACCGGATGGGTGAGCACCGCACGCTCAAATTCCTCCAGTGAAGAGTCTGCGGTGACGCCATAGGAGCGAGCGAAGGGGTTGCCGCCCTTGATTTCTTCTCGCAAAACGAGGGCCGCCTCGCCTGTGGGCAGTTCTCTGACGTTGATCGTTTCAGAACGACGCCCACGCGTGAGGATGGCCTCTCCCGCTGCTCGCAGATTGCGCACCCAATCCACGATTCCATACACGGAGCCCACATAGCGCTTCCCATTGCGCTCAATCATCGCTATCGAGACAGTACGCGGCAGCCCGCTTTTGCGCCCACGCACGGTGAGCAGGTACATGGGGTAGTTCCCAAAGAAAATGTAAGGTCCTCTTAGCTTGAAGCCCGCGCGCAGCAGGGTCAATGTCAAAGCATTTCCCAGACGTACATAAAACGGGACTTGAGATGTTTTTTCCATATGTTCCTTCTCATTCTATGAGTAGATACGTTGTCGTGATGACCACCACATTTGATCATCACAAATAAAGAGGGTTGAGCTGCCCTTTTTGGGACAGGTACCAGTCTGATTTTTCGCATGTCAGACATATTGTGCGTCCGTTGGTAAAAAGCGTCAATGGTGGGCAGATTCTGAGTTGAAAAGTGGGAAATTGGTGGAATCCTTTCACACCAGAGCATGACGATGAGTGAGCAAAACGTGTTAGAATAAAAAGCTGCTCCACAAGAGGGAACCGCAGCTGGTGTCTCATCACAACGAATCCTCCGAAGGAGAAAAGAGGTATGACTGATATCTATATAGAGCTGGGTGGAAAGAAGGCCATTGCTTGGTCGCTGGAGTGGCCCGGTTGGTGCCGAATTCGCACGAGCGAGGAGGCGGCTGTGCAGGCGTTGATCGATACCGAGGCGCGCTATCGACTGATCGCGCAGCGGACAGGGCTGGATTTTGCACCTGGCGATCTCGTGGTTGTTGAACGTTTACCAGGCGATGCCAACACTTCCTGGGGAGTGCCTTCGGTTCTGGCTTCTGCCGAAACCAGACCAATCGATGCTGTGACCGCGCAGCGCAACGTGGCACTCCTGCGCGCGTCGTGGGACATGCTGGAAGAGGTCGTCGCGGCCTCGCCGGCGGAACTGCGCAAAGGTCCGCGTGGTGGAGGTCGCGACCGAGACGAGATCCGGTGCCACATCATCGAAGCCGAACGGGCTTATGCGCGCAAGATCGGGGTGCGACACAAACCGTTCGAGGTGAACGACCTCAGCGCTCTCAAAGCCATGCGGGAAGAGATCGCTGCCGTGCTGAGCAAGCCCTCAACTGGCGAGCCCCTGGTTTCTGGGGGATGGAACGCCAGCTACGCGGTCCGGCGCATGGCGTGGCATGTGGTCGATCACATCTGGGAGATAGAAGATCGTCGAAGCTGATCGCGTGGGCGCGTTTGTGCCGCTGTGCCGTGAGCGCAACGGGATGGTGACGCGCGAGGTAGCTTCCGCACGGTTCGCCCTCTCCTTACCAGACCACCCTGGGCAGACGCTGAGGCTTTCGGTAGCACTCATCCGTGATCTGCGTCGCCCGGTTCAGGTGATCCGCGACCCTGCCGAGAGCAAGGATGTAGCTCCTTTGAACTCCTAGAGGGTTTATCTGGTTCATGGACGACCTTCTCTCTCGATGACGGGTTATTTGGCCAGGTCAAATTCGCTGACGAGCACTTCATAGTGAACGACTTTGGGCTCAAATTCGAGAAGATACTCTTTGTCCTCAGGATAGTAGACCGGTTGATCAATATCTTCCCCGGCAAACTTGCGAATGGCATCGTACGACTCCCAGTAGGAGACGGTGAGAAAGTCCGCATGCCCCGCGCTGATCTTCCTGAGAAATTGCACTCCCAGGTTTCCTTCGGTCGCACGGTACTCCTTCAGGCCTGTTGCCTTCAGGTAATTGAGATAGGCATCAGCTTTTGATTCAGGTGTGACGCCGTGCCATATTCTTACAATCATGGGTTATACTCCTTTTCTTTGTGCCAGCCATTCACGTAAGGAAGGCATGGAATCTCGATAGTGCTTGAAAGAGTTGTCCGCAAAGAGTTACCAGAGAATCCGTGTTTCCTGGCGATTTTGGCGAATGTCGATCGATTTTCGCAGGGACCTGATCTGGGCTCTACCTGAAAAGCAGACACTCATTGAGTCACAACAAGACGATGATGAGATTTTATCCCAAGCCGCTGATTGGTTGACACATCTCATCAGCCGATGTGCTTTCCAGGGATGACAGGTTAGTATGACCTTTAGGTAGTTTCTTTGACCCTCTGTGCATCACTGTGTATGATACACGTTAATATTGATGGATACCAGCGAGGTGTAGCATATAGCAGGAGAGAAGAGAGCAAGCAATGAGTGAGCAGCAGATACAGAAGGTCAAAGTAAAGCGATTGGCACATGTAGGTTTGTGGTCAAGTGACGTAGCCGCCCAGGCGCGTTTCTATCGCCAGGTCCTGGGATTCGACCTGCGCAACACGATTGAAAATCCGACTGACCAGGACATCGACCTGGAGAACGCGAACGTTTTTCTCTCTCTTGGCGAGGAACACCATTGCCTGGCACTGTTTAGCGAGACGCGGCCCAGCACCGGCAATGGACGCAGCCCTTTCCAGAGCACTCGGCTGCACCACCTGGCCTTCGAGCTTGACACTGACGCAGAACTTGCCGCACTGGCGGCTCGCCTCAACCAGTCGGGCATTGAACTCAGGCTGGCGGAACGAGACGGCGATCCCGAGTCGGGCGATACTCTCTGGTTCAGAGACCCCGATGGGAATCCCATTGAAATCTCGGTGAGGCCTGATGACACCCTGGCAAACTCTTCTGTGTCAGTTGGCGGACGGCGGACGCGGCTCCGCCCTCAGGGTCTGCAACATATCGCGCTCCAGACTCCTCACCTGGAGCAAATGGTGGACTTTTACACCGAGGCGCTGGGATTCGATATCTCGGACTGGTTGTTGCGCGAAAGCGCCTGGTTGCGCTGCAACAATGACCACCACACAGTCACCCTTATCCAGGGAAAGATGGATGTCGATCACGTGGGGTACAGCATCTTCAATGGTCCAGAGCTATTGACATGGGCCGATCACCTGAGCCGTTATCAGACTCCTGTGCTATGGGGACCCGGTCGACATGGCGCCGGCCACGATCTCTTCTTGCGTATAGCAGACACTGAGGGCGCCCATATCGAGCTTTCCGCCGAGCTCCAACAATATTACGACCGCGACGTGACAACTCCGCCGCGTCTCTGGCATACCCGCCCTATGGCTCTCAACCTTTGGGGCAGATTGCCTTCGTGGATACACGAAGAGGTAAGAGTGTAGCAGAGGGTACCGGGCGACCCAAGGGTCGCCCCTACGCAGCGGTTGTGGGTTACGTGGCTGTGATTTGTCTCAATTCTTTTCCTATCGCCTGGACCATAAATTTGACCTTACCTGTCCGGCAAAAAAATCGTTGATCTTTCCAACGAGGGTGCTGAAGACGGCGCTGGTATGAGCCCGGCGTGAGACCAGCGACTCATGCTCCAGAAGGAGCCAGCAGCCAGCCGTATTGCATCGATTGCTCTGCTCCTGGTCATACATGGTTCTCCACCGCAGCAGCTTGTTGCTGCTCTCACGGTTGGAATGCCAGAGGCGCATCTGGTTCGTCCAAAATGCTTGCTTGCCCGTCTTTCACCACCACAATGCATCGTTGTGGGGTAGGGACTGCTCTCCCTCGTATGCTGACTTCAAAGCCCTGGGTCGTGTCGTCACGAAACATTTCAGAAACGGAGACAATATCATCCATTCTCACGCCCAGATAGTCGACGGCACATTGCTTGACCTTCTGGAGTACTTGATCGTCCATCGTACACGCGTCCTTTCTCGAGGTCCTTCTCGGATGCACCTTGTCCTTTGCAGTGTTAAGTCATCGCGTTAAAGATAGTATATGTCAAGGACCCCATGGCTTCCAGCCAGGGGTATCCAAAAATGGAGAACGAGGATGAGGGAGTGGACAGACTGCCAGGGAAATGCAATCATTATACAGTATCGTATTTCAGGAGAAGGCCATGTATTGCCTCACGTTAGTTTCAACAAGCCAGGAGGAACTGCTGTGTCTTCCCTCAGCGCTTCGCACATTTCGATAGCGTGTCGTTTGGTTCTGTTACAGAAAGAGGTATTGTAATGAATACAGAAAGCAACAAGTTGAAACCGAGCATTGGCTTCATCGGTATGGGGCACATGGGCAGTCATATGGCTCAGAGGCTGCTCGATGCCGGTTACCAGGTGACCGTATATGATCGTACAGAAGAAAAGGCCCAGGAGGTGGGACAACGGGGAGCGCTGGTGGCCCAGACGCCCAAAGAGCTGGCTGCCAACGGCCAGGTCGTGATGGCCTGCGTGACGAATGACGAGGCCCAGCACGACGTGATGTTCGGTCCCGACGGTGCGCTCGCCGGGGTGCATGGTGGTTCGATAATCATCGATCTGAGTACGGTTTCTCCACACGCCTCACGTCGTCTCTACCAGGCGGCGAAGGAGAAAGGCCTCTCGATGATCGATGCTGCCGTCTCGGGGAGTGTGCCACAGGTGGAACAGGGCAGCCTGGTGATCTTCGTCGGCGGAGAGCAAAAGACCTATCAGGAGTGCAAACCCCTCCTGGACGTGCTGGGGACAAACAGCTTCTATATGGGCGCAAGCGGCATGGGGACCACGATGAAGCTGGTGGTCAATACCCTGCTTGGCCTGGGCATGCAAGCCCTGGCCGAAGCGATTGCTCTGGGTGAAAAGGCGGGTGTAGAGAAGGGATTACTGCTCGACGTGCTGGGGCAGACGGCCGTGCTCACCACCGGTCAGAAGTCTAAGCTGGAAAATGTCAGGCGAGAGCAGTATCCCACGAACTTTGCCCTCTCGCTTATGCACAAAGATTTTAGCCTGGTGTTGAGCCAGGCCTACGATGTATCCGTATCCATGCCGGCCACGGCGGCTGCCCAGCAGATGTATACCGCTGCCATGGCAAAAGGGATGGATGAGGATTTTTCCATCATGATCAAGTTCATGGAGGAATTGGCCGGTTTGTCTACAATTTCTGAAGAACGAAGGAGAGATACATGAGTCAAGCCGGCGCTCATGTGCGCCTGCATGTCGACAACGAGTACATGCACCTCTTCGAGACCGCGACCGGGGAAGCAATCTTTTAGAAGAGAGGTGGATGCCGTTGTCTCTTCTGCTGTCATGCTTTCAGTAGTGCAGCAGTGGGTCCGTCTGAACAGTTTTCTGTGTACGATCCAATGCTCGTGGCGGCATACGATGTGGTACACTACGAAGGTTGAGCATGTGCAAAGAGCATCAGGAGAGCGGATAGGCGCAGAGGGTTCCCATCCATCTTTTCACAAGAGGCGCTTACCCCTTATATCTGATCACGCGACACCGCGTTCGCTGAAACCAAATCTTTTCGTTTCAGATGTCTGTTTTGCGAGGAGAGATCGTGAGGATTCTTTACGATGAATGCTAAGGCAACAGGAGACCAGATCGTGGTCATTGTCGGTGCCGGGCTCGCCGGTGGCAATGCGGCGGTGACCCTACGAGAAGAGGGATGGCGGGGCCGCATCGTGCTCCTGGGCGCGGAGTCAGGCATTCCTTTCGGCCGTCCGCCGCTGTCCAAAACGTACCTACGGGGTGAGGAAGATCTCAGCGCCTGGTACGTCAAGCCCGCCGACTGGTATGGTAACCACGACATTGAGCTGCGCACCGGGTCCACCGTGCGGCAGGTGGATACCGCCCTCAAGCAACTACGACTCGCCAGTGGAGAGACGGTGGACTACGACAAGCTGGTGCTCTGCACTGGCGGCAGAAACCGGCACCTGGCGGTGCCCGGAGCGAACCTACCGGGCGTCTATCAGCTGCGCACGTTAGCGGAGTGTGATGCGATCCGTCAGGTCGCCCAGCCGGGTGCGCGCGCTGTGGTGGTCGGCATGGGCTTCATCGGCTCTGAGGTGGCCGCCTCGCTGCGCCAGATGGGCCTGGAGGTCACCGCGGTGCTCCCTGGAGCGGCACCCCTTGCCACGGTCCTGGGCAACGAGGTCGCTGCCGTGCTCGCAGCGATTCACCGCGAGCAGGGGGTCCATCTCGTGACGA
>WNGE01003422.1_pt1 | contig 19202 bp, 27 predicted proteins | sample 5400651 | NCBI WGS metagenome assembly WNGE01 (sample SAMN13153370, study PRJNA577476) | soil metagenome | isolation source: 60 cm soil or saprolite under grassland replicate 2 | place: USA:California | collected 2016-06-15
CGACATAAATTCCCAGCCCTATCGATTCACCTCGCGGGCGGGTTGCCACCCGAGCGCGCACACTTTGCACCGAGAGAGCCAAGCCAAGCCGGCAGAGCGGGTCGAGGGTCGGGCGGCTGCGTCGCGGCAAAGCGAGCGGCCGGACCGCTGGGAAATGTTCAGCCGGCGGCACGATCGCGGAACTCGGCTCATTCAGAGTGGTTGGTGTGTGCCGGTCAGCAACCGGTGCTCCGGCTCTCCAGAGCCGGGGCTGTGCGGAGGAATGCGATGGGACAAGTTGGGTCAGCCGGTTAGACGGTACACTGTTATACCTCTGCAGGAGCCGGTGTCGCCCACCGCGGAGGCAGTGATGCCACGGCCGCCCAGCAAATCACATCCAGAAGCACCGCCCGTTACCACGCCAGAACCAGAGCCGGCGCAGCAGCCATAATTCGGATAATGGATCGGCGATCACGATGTTTACGTCAAACAACAATGAGCTTGCGAGGAATCTCAGACACGACGGCATTCGTCTAGGGGAAATCATCGCGTACCGAGCGTGGCGGGTCATTGTCCCACCCTGGTTTGGGAGCAACGATGACCGTCTGCACAGCGTGGCGATGCGGAATTACATCTGGTATCCCAACAAGCCAGCTTTAGGGGAAATCATCGCGTACCGAGCGTGGCGGGTCATTGTCCTACCCTGGTTTGAGAGCAATGATGACCGTCTGCACAGCGTGGCGATGCGGGATTACGTCTGGTATCCTGACAAGCCAGCTTCCGGTGATGTGCGAACACATGGGATTTACTCGTTCCGCGACGTGATCCGATCCAGGCACGAATATGGGGCCTGCGTGGCGAGCGCCATCAGTGCCAGCGGCACGAGGTCATCGGCAGGCAGCCCGCAATGGCCCTCGTCCATCGCCTCGGTCAGCGCATAGGAGATGCCGGCGCGCACGCGGACCATGGCGGTCTTGTCGATGCCTAACTTCATCGCGATGGCATCGGCGGTCTTAAACCCGATGCCACGGATGTCGCGGGCCAGGCGATAGGGATTCTCCGACATGACCTGCACGGCATCGCCGCCATAGGTCTTGTAGATCTCACCGCCCGCGCGGTGCCGACCCCGTGGCTGTGCAGGAAGACCATGATCTCGCGGACCACCTTCTGCTCGGCCCAGGCGGCCGTGATGCGGCCGGCTCGCACCGGACCAATGGGCTGGTTCTTCATGATGGCCGTCGACTCAGGACACGAGGCGCAGCCGATAAGCGCGAGCGCACTAATCAGCGCTGCCAGACGTAGATACGCCGAGAATTTGAGCATGACGGCAAGGCACCCCCATTTCACCTCCGACCGTGCTGGGCAGCAGCGTTCTGAGCAACCCACAAGGAGATACCATTGCCATGCCAATTCTCGGTCGATTTGGGGCCCGTGTCCCATTGCAGACGTCTGCAAAGATTCAGCGGCGAGCGCGTTCCTGCGGTGGCAGGTCTCTGGTCGCCTCCGCAACGTCTGCCTGCTTCCGGCTCCCGGTGGTACGATCATCTCCGTGGCACTAACCCAGACCGGCCGCGCTTGCCTGTGATTTCTGGATTTACCAACCGGCGGAATATCGGCGGGGGCCCCGCCTTGGCGACCGGAGTCCCAAATCTCAGAAGATGGTGCCGGGGGCCTCCATTGCCCCAGGAGCCTCTAGGAAGCCCGTCGGGAGCTTGCTAGGCCCGCCCTGAGTCTCCCACGGGCGTGGCGACCCTCGCTCCGGCGTTTGTGAACAGGCTCGTGGGAATTTCTCGATTTACCGTTTTGTCTATTCGGGTAGTCGGGCCACGCGTTGAAGTGGCGCCATCCAACAGGAGCAAACGTCATGACTTCCCAACGGTACAGTTGGTTGCAACGCCGTGACCGGGTGGTGCGCTACTGCAATCGCCGCTACCTCAGCGCCGAGTGGCGACTGGATTGGCACCATGCCGACAAGTGGTTCCGGTTGCTTGGCGATGCCAAGCGCAAGTACCACGCCGCCAGGGTGGTGTGAGCTTCGTCACAGACTCGATGGGCGGTTCAAAGTAGGATTGACCAATCTCGGAGAATTCAAAATGTCAGGCCATTCGCGAGTTCTGGTCGAGGACATTTGGACGGCATGGCTCAGGAATGCGCTCGCCGGCAGTGTGGGTGCGTTGGTCCTGGTGGCGTTGCTGATCCTTGTCCCGTAAACGATTTCCCGGCGGGTTCATCAGCCCACGGTCCCGTCCCCCTGGTATGGCCCCCTGGTCGGCTCTAGAGAGTCGGCCGGGGCGCCAGTGTTCAATGGCGTATGATTGAGCAGCGGCGGTTTCCGGGTCGCTTTTGGCCCTCCAAACTTCTCCACGACTTCCCCAGCGCCTGTGCTTCATTACGACCATGAGGCATGCGCACGCCAGTGCCTCGTCTTCTAGGCAACAAGAGCGTGCCGAGGTCGCAAAGTAAGGCGGCCCTATCAGGCGCGCGAGATTGCTGAGGCTCAACGCCGTGTCGGGATGGTCGTGGCCGAGCACCTTCTCGACGATCGCCCGCGCGCTCGTAGAGCGGCCGCGCCCCTGTACGGTCGCCAGGTTGTTGAGGCTCAACGCCGTATCGGAATGGTCGGAGCCGAGCACCTTCTCGACGATCGCCAGCGCGCGCCTCGTAGAGCGGCCGCGCGCCCGCAAGGTCACCCTGGGCCTGAAGCAGGCCGAGACCCCAGAGGCTAGCGGCCGAAATTTTTGAAAACTGGGCCTTGCCATTACTGCAGCACACCTCCATATGCCATCCAGTCGGATGGTAATAGGATGGTAGCCATGGTCACCACCGTTCATGAGCTGCGCCCAAAAGGCGGCGATACCGAGAAGATCACGATCAACCTCGGATACGTCGACCTTGGTCATATCGACCTGATGGTCCAAGAGGGGTTCTACTCGAATCGGACCGATTTCATCCGCACCGCAATCCGCAATCAACTCGATCGGCACGCCGACGTGGTCAAGCAATCCACGGCGCGAAAGAGCCTGGACCTCGGGCTGCGGCACTACAGCCGTGAGGACCTGGAAGGGGCGCGTGCGGCTGGGCAGATGCTCAATATCCGTGTCTTGGGTCTTGCCAGTATTGCCATGGACGTCACGCCTGAGCTTGCCCGCGCCACGATCGCATCGGTTGTCGTGCTCGGGACGTTGCAGGCGAGCCCTGCGGTCAAGGCCGCTCTCGCCGAGCGGCTGCGATGACCCAAGCAACGAAATTTCCGACCCCGAACCCCGCCTGATCTGTCTCCTAATTCAGAAGAACTCTGGACATGAACAACATGCAATACCGTGACATTCTTGAGGCAACCCGCCTCACCCGCGCAGGACAGCTCGGCCAAGCCACCGCGCTCTTGCAGCGCGCGCTTCGAGGGGAGAAAGCAGCCGACGAGGCCACCGCAAGCGCGCCTCAGGCAAGTACATCTCGCATCATCAATGTGACCCCTCACCAACCATCCTCGGTTGATGAACAAGCGTTCGGGTCAGCCCCCAACTTTTTAGGCAAAGGCATGACTGGGATAGGCTCCCCGTCGTACATGCCTGAGGCGTTGCGCAGCTTGCTCGAGCGGGTCAAATCCGGACTGGGGTCGGTGAAGCCATCGGCAGTACCCGCCCAAGATATCGTGCCCGACGGCGGGCGGTTCATTTCGGGCTCCTACAGCAATCAGGCAGGAACCCGCGCGTATAAGCTCTACATTCCCAGCGGCTACGCGGGACAGGCGGTGCCCCTGGTAGTCATGCTGCACGGTTGCACTCAGTCATCTGAAGATTTTGCCGCGGGCACGCGCATGAATGTGATCGCGGAGGAACACACGTGCTTGGTCGCATATCCGGAACAGTCCGCCGCCGCCAATGCCTCAAGGTGTTGGAATTGGTTTCGCCCAGGCGACCAACAGCGCGACCAGGGAGAACCTTCGCTGATCGCGGGGATCACCCGGCAGGTCACGCGCGATTACCCAGTTGACCTACACCGCATCTATGTCGCTGGCCTATCAGCGGGAGGCGCGGCTGCTACCATCCTGGGCATGACCTATCCGGATCTCTATTCTGCAGTGGGTGTGCACTCCGGCCTCGCTTGCGGGGTCGCCAGCGACCTTCCCTCCGCCTTCGCGGCGATGCGACAAGGCACCGCCGGTATCTCGGTGATCGAGGGACGCGAACGGATTATCCCGACCATCGTGTTCCACGGCGATCGCGACACCACCGTGCATCCGCGCAACGGCGATCACGTCATCGCACAGTCGAATATTATTACGAGCATGCAAACGGACGTGCATCGCGGTCGGGTACCCGGAGGACATGCCTACACCCGAACCCTCTACATTGATGCAGGGGGGTGCGCGGTACTCGAGCGGTGGGAGGTACACGGAGCTGGCCATGCTTGGTCGGGGGGCAGTCCCTTGGGTAGTTACACCGATCCACGAGGGCCCGATGCAAGTCGCGAAATGGTTCGCTTTTTCCTCAGCCATTCACGTATTGCGAACTCTTGAGAGAGCTTGTGGCATCCGCCGTAGCCAACTATGGGAAGCACGCCGTTAAAATTGAAGACCGTGACTCGCAGGAACGCTCTCTGACTGAGTAACGGCGATCAGCGTCGCCCATTTTAGAAGCCCCGCCGACACATAAGAATATACCCCACTGGATGTGCTCGAGATCGCAAACCTGCGGCCAGGTGAACACGAGTGCCGCAGCCTCGACCACCTGGTCGGGTGCCGCATGATGCACCATGTGTCCGAGCCGATGCAATTCGTGAGCGGCGAATACTTTGGCAGTGGATCAAGGCTGCTCGGACAGCAGCGGCTGAAGTAGAATAAACGCGCTATGGACTTGAGAGCGGCGCGGTGACGGGCCACGTCGAGATAGGCGGTTTGCTACCGCTTGCCTCCAGTCGATGCGCCTTGGCGCTGGTGGCGACTTGCCGCTGCTCTACGCGCTGTCTGAAACTCCGACGCACAGCAACACGAGGAGCCCGCGGCACTTTTACGGCCGCGGCGGTTGGGGCTATTTCACCTGGATATCGGCATCGTGAGCCAACAAAATGTTGCCATCCCAGGTATTCGCCGGCTGCTTTACGCTTCTCGCCACGACGCGCCCGGAGCCAATGTCGGCGGCGAGGGCTTCTCGGGGCAAATTCACGTCGTGCTGCGTTCTTACGAGGGTGAAGAGGCCCATGAATCGACCCACATGTTCCTCGACCACGGATCCGCTCCAGAGAGGCTGGCTAACTCCGTTCCGTAGCTCAAAATTGGATGCCCACAACTTCAACACCAGGCGGGACTTCAGGCCATCGGAAACATCTCGCAAATGAACCATCACGAGACTCGGTGCACGGCCGCTGTCCAGATACGGAATCACGGGCAGAGTCAGCGGATCGGTGTTTCCGGATAACCATGCGAGTGCGCTCGCCGCGGCCCACGGTTCTGGCAAACGCCAATCCTTTTGCAGCAGCGCATCTTTAAGGCCATGAAAGTTGCCCGCCCATTGGATGGTGAGTGGCTCTTCCATCGTGCCTTTGACGTCCACTCGTCGGGTTGGCAATTGCTGCCAGTCCCTGGCCCACCAATCCGAAGCAGTCATCGTTGGCACTTCGGGACGGACGCCGTACCGTTGCAGATCCGTGGCATGGCTGCGATAGATGTTGAGGCCTCCTGCTAGGACCAAGCACCCACACACCACAACGAGCAAACCTCGACTTTGCGGGCGTGTGGATTGATGGTTCAGGTAAGCGACGCTCAACAGGGCGATCCAGGTCATGCCGAACACGAACCCGCCTGTTACTTCAGAGAACCAGTGAGCGCCCAGATAGAGCCGCGAGAGGCCGATGAGCACCACCAATGCGGTTGCTGCAAGGGAGACGCGGAAGCGTCCTGGAGGTGGAAGTCGCCGGGCAATTAAGAAGGAGAGAAAGATGTACATCACGGCGTTGACCGTGCTGTGTCCGGCAATTGAGTAGTCACTGCCGCCGAGGTATAGCTGCTCCATTGAGCGACTGCGATGAAGCGTCAGTTTGACGACGGTGTCGAGAATCATGGCAAAACCGGCTGCCCCGATCCAATACGCGCCGATGCCCCAGGCGCGTTTCCACGCGAGCCAGAGCAGCACGATGACGGCAACGGGGATCGTGACGCTCGCATCCCCCAGCTCCGTGATGGCCAGCATCAACGCGTCGCCCCAGTACGTGCGCACGCTCTGAAAGAGGTGGTAGACGCTCGTATCCGTGCGCACGAGCAGTCCGCCGCCTTCGAGAATGCTGAACGCGATCCACGCAGCAGCGGCGAGGCCGAGCCCCAACAGCGCCAGAGTTTTTGCTTCATTGCGTGTTGGATCCAGCAGCGCGCGCAGGGGGGAGGTTATCCTGTTGTCGGCAGACATCGCCCAAGTCCAGAGCCGTGTCTGCCCAGCCACGATGCGTGGGATGCCCAACCGCAGAAAAAGCCGAACTGCCAAGACGGTGACCCATACTGCGATGGCCAATGCAATCAAGAGGACGGCGAGCCGACCGGCGGCGGCTCCTGTCATGCCGAAGAGGGTACCGACGAGCACCCCTGGGAACACGTGCAATGGTGCCCAGACGAGCGCCGAGAGGACGTTCGCCACATAGAAGCGAACGGTTCGCATTTGGAATATGCCGGCAATCAGAGGAATAAATGCACGGACGGCCGGCGTGAACCGAGCCAAGAAGACACTAAACCCACCGTAGCGTCGGAAGAAGGTTTCGCTGTGAGAAACTAATTGGGGATATCGGTTCAAGGGCCACCGCAAGAGGATTTCCTGGTGATACCGGTGCCCGAGCCAGAAGGATAACGCGTCGCCGGCGATTGCGCCCAGGATGGCGGCAATGAGCAGCGGCCAGAGTTCAATAATACCGTGCGGAGCAAGAGCGCTGATGCCCAGAATAAGAGTGGAACCGGGAACGGCGGTACCGATGATTGGCATCGCTTCAGACAATGCCAGAAGAAAGACCGCCCCATAGGCGAAGTGCGGGTGCACCGAAACAAACTCAACGATCGCAGCGAAAAACGCAGTCATCGATTTCGGCCTCTCAGCGGTGGTGCCCGTCTTCGATACCGGCAGAAAATGTGCGAACTCGCCCACGCTCGGAGTGGGATTGTTTCCTGCGCGCGACAGTGGACGCTGGCGAAAGGCGAGCTGCCGATCGAGTCGAACAGGTTTCCATATCAGAGGGGATAGCGGGGGGTGCGCGACCATCAACTTCCAGCATAAATGAGAGCCCCGGGGTGCTGCCATACCTAGGACTCTCGTAGCGGCGGCGTGCACGCATTACCACCCGGCCGCACGAGCCAGAGTAGGGGCGCACATTACCGAAGGCTTAACCAAGGCCGTCCGGAATGCCAAAGCGTGGCGAATAGCCGAGCACTCCGGGACCCGCAGCGTAGCCGACGAGGCTTGCGGATTCAAAAATTGTATTTCAGCGTCGCCCCCATTGTGGCGAAGTCATGCGCGGTCAGTCTTCGCGGCTTTTCCTGCAGATCATGCATAATTCGACCATGGCGCTGCGACCGGATAGCAAGTCGGGCGGCTGCGGCGAGCAAGCGCGCCACAGCCTCTGACCTCCGCATGCGACTGGAACCGTTCAGAGACCACCCACGTTGCGGGCGCACAAAGCCGCCCACCTACCTACCACGGGCCGCATTATCGGAGGGAACAATGGGTTTTCTTGATGTACTTCGGGGAATGCAAAATGGGCCGCGCGGACAACGGGACCCGGCCAGTAGCGGCGGTGGCATGTCCCCCATCACCATGGCCGTGCTCGGCCTTTTGGCCTATAAGGCGATGAAGAATTTCGCTGGCAATCGGCCTGGCCAGGGTACCGCGCCTGCGCCGGGGACCCCCGGTCGGCCTGTTGGTGAGGCAATTCCAGCAGAGCGGGCATAGCGATGTCGTCAACTCGTGGGTCGACCCCGGGTCGAACAAGCCCATAGCGCCGAACGATCTTGCGAACGCGCTGGGTGCGGACCGCATCGATGCGCTCACGGCGGAAACCGGCATGCCAAGGGATGAGCTACTCGCTGGATTGAGCCAGGAATTACCGCAGGCCGTGGACGAACTTACGCCCGAAGGACGTCTTCCAACTGAGCAGGAGGCGTCGCGTTGGGTCTAGGGCCGCCAGCAGAGTGCTCCTCGCCACGGTGGATCAGCTTTACGAACGCAAACTCCGTCCTTTTACGCCCCGTTCGGGGACGGGGCGTTCCTGGTGAGCGCCGACAGGCGGCTGATGAACTAGTTTCGATGAAATCAAGTTGCCTGTGCTTTGATCAGCGCGGGCGAACTCGTTCACGCTCATCTTCGATGATGACACCGCCGCCGGTCGCCCCGCTTTCTCGGCATTCTTCCACGGTGCGCATTCGACTTTCGGCCTCCGTGCGAACGCCGAAGCCGAGACCGCCGATCACCACACCGATCCCCGGCGACGCCGGCCGCTCCTCAACGATCCTGCATCGCTTCGTGGTCGGTTCCTGAATGATGTAGTAGTCCGCAAGGCTCGGCGTAACGACGAAAGCAGCCAAAGCGGCACCGGCCAAAACTGCTCGCATAGGAAGTCTCCTTCACGTTGTGAAGATGACTTTTTCAATTCACCTGACGCCGCTTTGTTCCGAGCGCTGCGGAGCGCAGCGGTTTGTCAGTCCATGCTCTGAACAAGGGGGAGAGATCCGCAACGGCTCAATTCCGGATGTCCGGCACCAAGAGCGCCGTAGTTTGAGAGGTCGTCCACCTTGGCAAATCCCAAAACGGTTCGCGCTGCACAGCAAGCGGGAAGAACCAATACATGAGTGAGGAAGGTCTTTTCAAAGTGGCACTACCCGTTGTCCACATAAAGGCAATCAACATTAAAACGTATGAGAGTTCGGCGGAAGCCGAACTGAGACGATCTCGAAGGATATCTCGCATTTTGGGCCGAATTGCTCGCGCTGTTATGGCCGCCGATGTTAACAAGGTTCGCGTCGAGTTCGTCGAGGACAACGATAGCGCAGACCATAAGGCGGCCAGGCGAAAAGCAGCGCGCCGCTCGATCTACGTAGACCAGAGAGCGAGAGAGACTTCTATTTTGTCGAGGCAGGTGATCCGTCGGTCGGGGTCACTTCGCGCCGATGGTAGGCGTAACTCACGTCCCAGATGGCCGTAGCTTCGTGCGCAATGAGGTAAACGATCATGGTGGCGATTACGAGTGCATTGATCTCCAGGAATATCGCCGCAAGTGTTGGAATTGCCATTTCACCGAACTGGAGCAGGTGCAGGAGAGATTCCTTCCAGCCGCTCGTTGTTTCGATGGATGCCGCTCGGTGGCACAAATAGTCCGCGAAGCCTGCGGCGAGCCATACCGGTAGCACGAAGTACATCAGGACCGTCTGGGCCGCGCCAGCATCCATGAACTCATTCCTTCGGTCTTTTGTTGTCAAGTGGTCCAGCTGTCTCAAGCACATCGATAAGCTTCTTCAACGCATCCGCCATCGCGCGCTCCTGCACCGGGTTGCGGCCAATCTTTGCCTGCTTGGTATGGAGTGCCACTCGGTCATTGATCGGGGAATTGGTCGCGATGACGGCTGCACTGGCGCGGACCGTGCGGCCGTCCGTGGTGCGGACAGTGACTGCCTCTCCGTCCTCTTCGACGGATTCTACAACGGTGTCGGCGTAAAGCCGCCCCTTGCGGCTTAAGATCGCATCTGAAAGTCCGCGCAGATATTTGAGCGGATGGAAAGTGCCCTGATTGAGATAGCGCAGGCACCGCACCTTATCCTGGCCCTTGAACGGCACGCCCTTGGCCTGTTCCACCGCAACGCCGATCCGCCGGCTGGCATCAAGCTCCGGATCGAGTTCGGATGGATCGCTGCCGATTGCCGGGAACAGGAAGCCGTCTAACCGCCGAAAATTGCAGGCGATGCCTTCATCAGCTTGGACCTTTTCGATGCGGTCAACCGCGGCCGACTGGCTTTCATAATACAGCTTGGCAAGTTCCAAGCCGCGCAATTTGATGAATGAGTCGAAGGAATCATCCGAAATGGCGACAAGATGCGCGGTCGTTTGGGAGGTCATGCCTTTGCCGATGGATCCGCGATCGAGGACGACGACATTCTTGCCGCGCTGGGCCAACTCATAAGCAGTCGATAGTCCGACAATTCCTGACCCGACGACGACCACGTCGGCCGTCTCACTGCGCCGCAGAGGCGGCGCTTCGAGAGCGACCTCGGTGTTCATCCACAGGGAGACAGTACGCTCTTTGCTCATGCTCACAACAGCCTCCGGCCGGGCCAACGCAGGGCGTTCTCCTAGGTTCCCATTGGGGAGGAACCGCTCCGCTCGTGGTGCGTTCAAATCTCAGGTTTGCTTCCGCTGCGAAAGGACGTGCGCCCATGGGACAAGGATATCGAGACAATGGATGACCTTCTGCTCCACGGCCTGAATGACATCTATTACGCTGAAACCCAGATCGTGAAGTCGCTCAACTGATCGAAAAGGCCACGAACCGCGATCTAACGAAAGGCCTCAGGGACCACCTCGAGGAGACCAAAAACCAAGTCGCCCGGCTGGATCAGGTCTTCAAGAAGCTCGGCAAGGAGCCGCAGAGCGTCAAATGCCCCGCCATCGACGGCTTGATCAGCGAGGCTGACGAAATCGCAGGCGAAGTCGCGGACAAGGAAGTCCTGGACGCGGCAATCGTGGGTGCCGCCCAATCGGTCGAGCACTACGAAATCGCCCACTATGGCACGCTAATCGCTTGGGCCGAGAGCCTCGGTCACGACGACATCATCCGCCTCCTCAACACTAACCTGAATGAGGAAAAGGCGGCCGACAAGAAGCTGTCGACAATCGCCGTACGCAAGGGTGTCAACCGCAAGGCCGCAAGCTAATCGGATCGGGAGCTAGTTCTCCCAACGAGCGAGAGATCGAGATAGATGGGCGATCTCCAAAAGCTGCCGGTGCGGAACAAAGGCTGATGTTCACATCGTCATCGAAACGCCGCGCGGTTCGGCGGCCAAGCTGGAATTCCACTCCGATTTGCCTTCACTCCTTCGAAATCGCTGATGCTTGGCCTTTCCTATCCAGCTGATGCTTGGGCTTTCCTATCCATATGATTGGGGGTTTATCCCATCGACCAAGGGCGAGGACGGTGCTGTGCCGCGTGATTCGCATCGCGAGAAGTCTGAGCACGACGCTCGCGATCTGCCCAAACAGGTCCGCGAGGAAATCGAAAGGCGTGCGATCGGGTCATTTGGGTCATCAGTGTTCGCATACGCCGGGAAGATCGGTCCTCCATATCGTGTCACCCTCTCGCAAACCTCGGCGGAGTTAGAAGCCTCGGGTTACATCAACGCGTGCTCATTGGACCGCTGCCGTTATTTTCGTTGCCTCGAAGTTTCGGCCATAGGGAAGTTTCGGCCATAGGCAAGAACGCTCCAGGCGATGCGCGCCAACTTGTTAGTGAGCGCGACATGTGCCGCGCGCCAACTCTGCCAGCATGTACACCCGCGCGGCCGACATCGTTTTCCAGGCACCCGGATCGAAAAGAACAGCAGATTGCTTCAACCTCCCCAGCAGGGCGCATTGGTATTCTGCGACAGCCCCAGCAAAATGCTAAGACCCGCCCCAGTAATATCGAGCTCCGTAGTAGTCATGCAGCTCTTGCTCCCGAGCCCGATCCGTCCAGGCATAATCCCGGTCTCGCGAAAACGCAGGCGCGCCACGTAACTGCTCTTCCGTTATGTCGGTGCGATACCCACCCAGGTTGGTATCGTAGGTGAGCTTATTCCAGGGAATCGTATGTTCCTCTTGGCCCATGCCCAGAAAACCGCCAAACGACATCACTGCCCTCACCGTACCCAGTGCGAGAGTCCCCGCACTGCGACGCCATTCCGCTCCAAATACGTCGGCGGATGAATTGAAGAAGGCCCCGGCTGTTAACACCGGGGCCTCTGCTTTGAATGGCGTGGCCTTTTGAAAAGGTGGGTGCCATCCGGCAGTGAAAGCTGGGTCGAAGGTATTCGCCTTAGTGCAGTCCACCTAGCAGCCACACGAGCAAAATGATCGGGATGGGGATGCCGATCAGCCAAAGCAACGCAGCACGTCCCATAATCTCGCCTCCTCGGGTGACTTCTTACGACCTTAACGGCACACGATCAAAATAGTTCCGTCTCGTGCTGCCAGTGACCGGCATCATATTGCCGGTAAAATTGATCCCGATCGACGGTACTCTCTCTGCGGCCAGACTACCGCCTCCTCCGAAATGTCGCATTGATCTTCTGCTCACCGGCATGAATGGCCGTGAGCTGGCCGTTCGGGCGCTGCAAACACGCCCCATGCTGCGCGTCCTGTACATGACAGGTTCCCGTAATGCAGTGGTTCACCAGGGACGGCTGGATCAAGGAGTGAACCTGTTGCAGAAGCCGATCACTCAGGCGCGCCTCGCGTCGCGGATTCGCGAACTGTTGGATCAATCCGTATGATCTAGGCTAAATGAGTCGAGCGGCTGCAGGCGTCCTCGCGCTGAGGTGATCAGATTTAACCGGCGGGACCTGCGCACCGGATCGATGGCAACAATGTACCAGCTCGTCCTCATCGAGGCCGCTCATGGGCATCATCGGGATCACCTCCGATAGTGTCATCGGTATCTGATTAGGCGAGTACGCAGTCGCCCCACCCATTCCGAGAGCTAAGGCGGTTAAACCCGCCGTAGCGTCGGAAGAGGGTTTCGCTGTGAGAAACTAATTGGGCATATCGGTTCAAGGGCCACCGCAAGAGGATTTCCTGGTGATACCGATGCCCGAGCCAGAAGGATAACGCGTCGCCGGCGATTGCGCCGAGGATGGCGGCAATGAGCAGCGGCCAGAGTTCAATAATACCGTGCGGGGCAAGAGGGCTGATGCCCAGAATAAGAGTGGAACCGGGGACGGCGGTACCGATGATCGGCATCGCTTCAGACGATGCCAGAAGAAAGACCGTCCCATAGGCGAAGTGTGGGTGCACCGAAACAAACTCAACGATCGCAGCCAAAAACGCAGTCATCGATTTCGGCCTCTCAGCGGTGGCGCCGTCTTCGATACCGGCAGAAAATGTGCGAACTCGCCCACCCTCGGAGTGGGATTGTTTCCTGCGCGCGACAGTGGACGCTGGCGAAAGGCGAGCTGCCGATCGAGTCGAGCAGGTTTCCGTATCAGAGGTGGATAGCGGGGGGTGCGCGACCATCAACTTCCAGCATAAATGAAAAGAGCCCCGGGGTGAGCGGCGGCGTGCACGCATTACCACCCGGCCGCACGAGCCAGAGTAGGGGCGCACATTACCGAAGGCTTAACCGAAGGCCGTCCGGAATGCCAAAGCGTGGCGAATAGCCGGACCTCCGGGAGCCAGCGTAACCGACGAGGCTTGGGGATTCAAAAATTGTATTTCAGCGTCGCCCACTGTCACAACAACTTTTGAACTTTTCTCAGTTCCCTGCGTTTCACGAAGAATGCACAGAAAGCACGCGGTAACTGCAATCAACTGGCTTCACGTAACTGCAATCAGATGAGGAATAGAGTGTGTAACTGCAATCAGGTGAGGAGTAAAGTGATGGACGTGGCGAGTAGCCCGACAAGGTTTGCGGATAAGAATACCACACTAAGGAAAGAGGGTCTGAAGCGAGCAGCGGACCTGGGCATGGAGGCAGCCCGACGCGCTAAGTCAGGCTATTCTCTAATGACCCTGGGTGCGATCGACTACCAGCGAAAACTTCTTGAGATTACTCAACGAAATGCTGAACTTCCGGGCTTTTTGTGGGCCGGACAAGTCTCATCAAGGAAAAGGACTGACGTCTCGAGGGCGCCCGGTCGAGAAACGGGCGATCGAATCGAGCTAAGCGTGGGCTCGGAAGGTCGTGGAGCTTCGGCAGTGATCTCCAAGGCGCGGTACACAACATCACACGTGAGGACCAGCGCGTTTGGATTTTCATGTCGCGCCGAAGACTCGGAACAATGCGAGGCGCGCAACGTTGCCCAGCCGACCCGGAGGCTTTTATGAAAAATCCGAGACTTTTGAATCCGCAGCCAGGCTCCGAGGCGGGGCGCCCCGTCACAGCCAAGAGCACATCCAGTGACCTGCGTCAGAAGGCTGGTGACGTCGCATCTCAGGTTACTGACTCTGTCCAGGAGGTAGCGGAGGAAGCGAAAAGATCTGCATCGTCGCTTGCGACTGAAGCCAACCAGAGCATTAAGGGGTTTCTGAATAACCAAATCACGGCTGGTGCCGAATTGGTCGGCAACGTGGCGGAGTCCGCCCGTGCCGCGGCCTCTACATTGGACCAAAGTGCTCCTCAGGTCGCCGGCTTGGTCCGAAATGCGGTGGAAAGGATCGAGGGCCTCGCGAAAGATCTGCGCAGCCAATCGGTCGATGATCTCGTTCGGATCACATCAGACTACGCTCGCCGCCAGCCCATGGTGCTGTTCGGTGCCGCGGCGGCCGTGGGGTTCATCGCGTTCCGAGTCTTCAAGAGCACTGCCCCGGAGCGGCCCCCGACAAATCGTGATCTATCGCCCGAGCATACCCCGCCGACAGCGCCTCACGTGGGGCAAGCACATGGCATATGAGCCGTTGCGACACTCCGATCTCCTGCGCACGGTTCCGGAGCTCCTCACCGATCTCTCGGACCTGATCCAGAAGGAGTTGCGGTTGGCGCGCGCCGAGATCCATCGTGGTCTGAAGGGGGGCATCCGGGCAGGCATTTGGATGGGAGTTGCGGCACTTTTCGCGCTAGTTGCTATCGGACTGATTGCGGAGGGCCTTGTTTTCGCGATCGCGAGCTCCGGTCTGGCGATGTATTGGTCGTGCTTTTTGGTGGCCTTGCTTTTCGCTGCGCTGGGGGGCGCCGCTGTCCTGTTGGGGCGCAACAGCGTTTCGGGGGAGGATCTCGCGGCGACGCGGACGGTCAGACAACTGAATCAGACAATCAAAACAGCCAAGGAGCAGCTAACATGAACCGTGTCGACCCGCTTTCCGAGACTGGCGATTGGTTCGTCGACACAGTGCGCAACAAGCCGGAGGCGCTCCTTCTGTTGGCTGCGGGTTGTGCGCTGATGGTGCGCGGGAATGGAGGAGGTTCTCGCCGCACCGGCGGTCAAACTGCGCAGGGGCCCGCAACCGGACGCTCACCGACCGCGCGGAGTGTCTACGGAGCCGCGGAAAGTGCGTCCGAGTACGCGTCCGACCTGAAGGAACGCGTTTCCGATGCGGCAAGCTCGTATGCGAGAACGGCATCGGATTACGCCGAGGACGCAGGTCGCAATCTCTCTCGGCAAGCCGAGACGACCTTAGCAGCGGTCCGCGAGCAGCCATGGATGATAGCAGGCCTGGGGCTCGCGGCGGGCGCGGCCCTCGCTGCGTTGTTCCCGGCAACTGCAGTCGAGAAGCGTACACTGGCGACCGCAAGGGAATCCCTCAAGGAAGCCGCAGGTGAGTTCGGGCAAAATCTTGCCGAAGCAGCCGGTGAAGCCACCGAGAAACTGAAGGAAGGCGCCGCCCAGCGTGGATTGAATCCTGAAGGCCTCAAAGAATTAGCCCGGGAGGCGACCGATACCTTCACAAGTACCGCGGCTGCGAAGCCGCAGCGTGGCGCATCGGAACCTCGCGGTGCCCCTTCCAGCCTCGTGCAGGTCGATCCGACCAAGAACTTCGATCTTCCGCCTGATGATCGGCATAGGGGTGACAAGTGAGCCGCGCCGACCTCACCGACCTCGAGCGAGACGTCGAGCTCGCTAGGGACCGCTTCGCCGAGAGTCTTGCCCGGGTGAGGTCGCCGGAAGCCGTTGGGGAGCTCAAGGAGGACCTGCTCGAGGCCAAGGACGAAGTCATTCATCGTGCTCGCGAAGCTGCGCAGGGCACGATGTCGAATTTTGTCACCGAGCTCAAGGACAGAGCCGCCGCGAACCCCGTTGCGGTTGCGGCGATTGGCGCCGGGCTGTTGTGGAGGGTTGTCCATCGGCCCCCAATTGCTTCCCTGCTGATCGGGCTTGGAGCGATCAGCCTCCTGCGGACACGGCGGATCAATGGCGCGGAAGATGAGTTTTATGTGCCCGGTAGGGAGGCCGTTCAGGAGGCTGCTGAGTTCGCAAGAGATAAAATACAGGACTTCAGCGAAGCTGCGAAAGTTGCCGCAGAGGGGTTCGGCGAGAAAGCCGAAGCGGCTGCACAAAGCTTCCGTGAGGGAGCAATTGCCGAAGGAGCCCAAGCTGCAGCTCAGCAAACCATCTCTCGAGTTTCCGACACGACCCACCGCGTCATTAAACACACCTCTGAATTTGCAGACGGGGTCACCCGCGATTCCAATGCCAAGGATAACTTGCTCCTGGGCACTGCAGCTCTCGCCATCGGAGCAGCGATGATTACTGCATATCAACGGCGCAATCATTGAGGCATACTGGACAACGTTCCCTAGTCTCGCGGTGATGTTAGGTCACTTACACAACCGGGACACTACAAGACCGAAGGTGCGACCCGGCACGATCTAAATGCCTGCGGTCGAGCTGAGTTCTGGAACGATTCTCGGCCGTGGGAAGCTACTCACCCGCTCGGAACGACGCGAACGTGATAACCGCTGGGGCGGTTGTACGCCGCCCGGCGGTACGACAGTGCGCCGTGATTGTCGCACCTCGCGCGATATTCTGGCGTGGAACAATACCAGTCGCGGCCTATTTTCAAAATCAGAGGCCAGTAAACCGAGCACGCTTGACGTGCGAACTCCTTAGCGATGGTTTGGATGGAAACTTGGCAGATCGTCCTGCTTGCGATTGTTATTTTTTTCGCCGTATGGATTGTAGGTACCGCGATTTTTGCGGCCGTGGTTAATCGGCGTTATCCCCCGATCGGAAAATTCGTCCAATGCGAGGGTGTCCGGCTGCATTACGTCGAACGCGGAAATGAGACCAGTCCCGTGTTAGTGTTCCTCCACGGCAATGGAATGATGATACAGGATTTCGTCATCAGTGGTTTATTAGAGCAGGCGGCCCAACGTTGTCGCGTGTTGTGCTTTGACCGACCGGGGTTTGGTCACAGCACGCGGCCGCGGCGGCGCATTTGGACGCCAGAAGCCGAGGCTCAACTTTTCGCGACCGCGTTAAATCAGCTCGGCATAGACCGGGCTGCGATCGTCGGGCATTCTTGGGGAACATTAGTGACGGTGGCATTGGGCTTGCATTCGCCCGAGTTGGTCCAAGGCTTGGTGCTAGCAGCGGGATATTATTTTCCAACACCCCGCAAGGATGTTTGGCCCCTATCCGCACCGGCGATCCCGGTTTTCGGAGATCTGTTACGCTACACGATCTCCCCGTTGCTCAGCTGGTTCTTGCTCCCAAAGCTGCTCGGCATAATGTTCGCGCCGCGCGCTGTGCCCGCTCGGTTCTTGCGTGAGTTCCCACTATCAATGACAGTACGCCCGCTGCAGCTCAGGGCCGCTGCGGAGGAGACGGCGATGATGATTCCGGCGGCTGCGAGTCTGCAGGGTCGATATGCGGGACTAACCTGTCCGGTGGCCATGATTGCCGGCGACAAGGATCAGGTGGTGAACCCGGATCAGACGTCACGTTTGCATGCAATTCTTTCACAATCAGTCGTGCGAATTGTGTCCGAGGCCGGCCATATGGTCCACCATGCGGCGCCCAACGAACTGATCGAAGCTATTGGTGTGATAACTTCTCCCAAGGAAGAGCCGCCTAAGGAACCTGAGTCTAAAATCGTAACTATAGAGGCCCAAACCAAACGACGATCTGGGCGATCAGGCCGCCCAAGATGATTCTAAGGTCTAAATAGTCTTCGGGCGCTGGATAGACGCACAAAAACCGGGGCTTAAAATCAATGTTCCGTACACTCCTCGACGGCTGTTCAGAGTTAACTGCTTGCAATGGTATGATGAGGTAGACTGGCCTTTTCCTTTCCGAAGCCCGGCCGCCTGACTTCCGGTGCATCCTGCAAAGACTCCAAAATTAGCTAGGTTACAGTTTCTTCCACCTCGGATTAGGGAACGAATCTAGGCATAAAACATTGATGTGTGGGACGGGGCCCCAACTTACCGACAGAGACGGGCAGCATGCGCGCCGACGTGACGATTGCGCGATCCATCACTGTGCTGGCCATACTGGGAGCGGTGGCAGCGCGTATTTTGCCAGGGCAATCTTTCTGCCTCTTGCGCTGGCGATCCTGCTCACGTTCTTGCTGGCGCCAGGAGTCCGGCTGCTACGCCATTGGGGAGTGCCCAAGTCACCGGCCGTGATCCTGGTCGTTGCTATCACGTTCATCGCCATTTTGGGCATCGGCGGACTGGTAGCCCAACAGGTCACGCAACTGGGCCAGAAACTCCCGGAATATCACTTCAATATCGAGGAGAAGATCAGCTCTCTTCGCGGTGTTGCGAGCGGTGGCACGCTGGAGCGCATCTCGAATTTCTTGAGGGACATCAATCAGGAAATCCGGAAAAAGGACGAAAATCCGACGCAAAGTACACAACAACCCAAAGATGAGCAGGTCAAGCCGATTCCGGTGGAGATCCACCAGCCGGATCCGATGCCGATGCAGGTCATTCAGCGGGTACTTCAACCGCTAGTCGATCCCCTTACCACGGCGGGTCTCGTCGCCATCTTCGTGATCTTTTTCCTGCTGCAGCGCCAGGATCTCAGAGACCGCTTGATCCGGCTCGCCGGATCGCACGATCTGCAGCGCACCACTGAAGCGATCAACGACGCCGCCTACCGGCTGAGCCGTTACTTCCTGGCGCAAACCTTGCTCAACGCTCTGTTCGGACTCATCGTGGGTATCGCGCTTACCTTCATCGGTGTGCCGAACCCGGTGTTGTTCGGGATCCTGGCGATGTTGTTGCGTTTCGTGCCTTATATTGGCGCCGTCATCGCGGCTATGCTCCCCATCGCCCTGGCCGTTGCGGTCGACCCCGGCTGGAGCATGGCGCTGATGACCACCGCGCTGTTCCTGGTGGTCGAGCCGCTGATCGGCCAAGTGATCGAGCCCGTGGTTTACGGCCACAGCACCGGGCTCACGCCCGTCGCCATCATCATGGCCGCGACGTTCTGGACCTGGTTGTGGGGTCCGATCGGGCTCCTGCTCTCGACGCCGCTTACCGTTTGCCTTGGTGTTCTCGGGCCGCATATCCCAGGGCTGCGCTTCCTAGACGTGATGATCGGCGAGGAGCCGCCGCTCAGTCCA
>WNGE01004152.1_pt1 | contig 19199 bp, 18 predicted proteins | sample 5400651 | NCBI WGS metagenome assembly WNGE01 (sample SAMN13153370, study PRJNA577476) | soil metagenome | isolation source: 60 cm soil or saprolite under grassland replicate 2 | place: USA:California | collected 2016-06-15
AGCGCACGTGCGAGGAGATCGCGCGCTTCTCGCGCCGCGACGCCGACGCGTACCGTCGCGGGCTCCAGGAGTTCGCCGAGATCCGCGAGCCGCTCGGCCGCTACCGCTTCAACCCGATCGGGTACGCGCCGCCGCTCGAGGAGCTGCTGCGCGAGCGGCCGCGCTGGCTGCGCCGCATCGCGATGAGCTCCCGGGACGTGATCCGGCATGAGTACGAGGACCCGCACGTGCAGTCGTACCTGCTCTGGCAGGCGTTCCAGACCGCGCAGCCCGTCGACTCTGCCGGCACCGGCGTGCTCGCGTACTCGATCGTCGCCGGCCGACAGGCGCAGGGCTGGACGCTGCCGGTGGGCGGCTCCGGCGAGCTGCCGCGCGCGCTCGTCCGCTGCCTCGAGGATCGCGGCGCGACCGTCCTGTGCGGCAAGCGCGTCGTCGAGCTCGTGCTCGGCGGCGACGGACGCTGCGCCGGCGTCGCCACCGAGGACGGCGAGCGCTACCTCGCGCGTCACGCGGTCGTCTCGACGATCCACGTCAAGCAGCTCGTCGGGATGGCGCCGCGCGACGCCTGGGGCGAGGACTTCCTCTACGGGATCGACACCGGGGATCTCGATCACGGCCGCCTATTACGCGACGACGGAGCCGCCTGTGTTCCTCGCGCCGTCCGGCACGCAGACGGCGGTGTCGGCCGGTCTCGTCGGCTGGCCGGAGGACGTGCTCCAGGCGGGTCGCGACGTGCGGGAGGGGAAGCTGCTGCACGCGCGCTGGCTGCTCGTCGCGACGCCGACGCTCGTCGATCCGTCGCGGGCGCCCGAGGGGAAGCACACCGTGAAGCTGCTCTCGATGTGCCCGTGGGACGCCGGCGCCGACTGGGAGATGCTCAAGCACGAGGTGGCGGCGGAGAACCTCGCCGCGCTCCGGCGCGCGGCGCCGAGCTTTACCGACGACGTGATCCTGGCCGAGCTCGTGAAGAGCCCGGTCGACATCGAGCGCCACAACGAGCACATGTGGCACGGCACCATCCACGGCGGCGACCGCGGCTACGCGAACGACGGCCCGCGCCGCCCCGCGCCGGGCTGGGCGCAGCACCGCATGCCGATCCCGGGCCTCTACCAGACGGGCGCGACCACGCATCCCGGCGGCTCGGTGACGGGCGCGCCCGGCCGCAACTGCGCCACCGTGCTGCTCGAGGACCTCGGCCGCGATCCACGGGAGGTGATGCAGGGTGCAGCTGCAGGCACAGCGCGATGAGCGAGTCGCCTCCGCGATCGCGCACTGGGCGCCGCGCTTCGTCACGAACGGCGTCGACTACAACGACTTCCAGCGCGTCACCTCGCCGCTGACGACGTGGGACGAGTGGCTCCCCGCCTGGGTCGAGAACGGCCACCGGCACGCCGGGCTCGCGCGCGAGGCCGAGGCGCGGGGGCGCGGGCTGACCGCCGGCGAGGCCTGGAATCAGGCGGCGCTCTCCTACCACTTCGCGAAGTTCGTCTGGATGCTCGACCTGGAGCTCTACGCCGAGGCGACGCACCTCGCCGTCGAGGCGCTGCGGAACGCGCACCGGCACCTCGACCCGACCGCGGAGCGGGTCGAGATCCCGTTCGAGCACGGTACGCAGCTCGTCGGCAACCTGCGCCGCCCCGGCGCCGGCGCAGCGCCGCTCGTGCTGCTGTTGCCAGGGCTCGACTCGACGAAGGAGGAGTTCCTCGGCTGGGAGAACGTCTTCCTCGCGCGCGGCCTGGCGACGTTCTCGCTCGACGGGCCCGGCCAGGGCGAGAGCGGGCTCACCACGCACATCTATCCGAACTATGAGCTCGCTGCGACCGCGACGCTCGACGCGCTCGCCGGGCGCGACGACGTCGACCTCGACCGCGTCGGCGCCGCCGGCGTGAGCCTCGGCGGTTACTACGCTCCGCGCGCCGCCGCGTACGAGAAGCGGATCAAGGCGGCCGTGGGGGTCAGCGGCGCCTTCGACTTCGGCGCGTGCTGGCCGACGCTGCCGCCGCAGACGCGCGAGACGGTGCAGCACCACACCGGCGCCGCGGACGACGACGAGGCGCGCGAGCGCGCGTCGGAGCTGAACCTCTACGAGGCGGCGAGGCTGATCGAGCAGCCGCTGCTCGTGATCACGGGCAAGCACGACCGGCTGATCCCGTGGCAGCAGACCGAGCGGATCGCTGCTGAGGCGCTGAACGCCGAGTTCGTCCTCTTCGAGGACGGCAACCACGTCTGCAACAACATCCCGTACAAGTACCGGCCGCTGGCGGCGGATTGGCTGCGGGAGAAGCTGCAGTAGCGCTGTCGCCGCGCTTCTCGCCCGACGAGATGCGGCGGCGTCGCGAGCTCGTGCGCAGGATGCTCGACGAGCAGGGCCTCGAGGCCCTCGGTGCGCGAGCTGCTGCCGCGCGTCGAGCTCGTCGACGCGACCGCGGAGTACGCGTCGCTGCGCCGGCTCAAGTCGGCGGAGGAGATCGAGCGGCTGCCCCGGGGGCGGCGCAGCTGATGGGCATCCAGCTCGGCGCCCTCACCGTCGTCACCGACGACGGCGCCGAGTCGCTGCACACGATTCCCCTCGAGCCGCTGCTCGCAGGGTGACCTTGCTCACGTCTCCGGAGCGTCGTCAGCCTTGCGCGGAGCCCGGCTCCGCCGGGCGGGAGCGCAAGGCGGCCGGTGGCGTGAGGGTAAGCGCACCCGCAAAACCGTGGGTTGGGCGGGCCGTGCCCCGTGCAGAGGACGAGCGCTTCGTCAAGGGCGAGGCGCAGTACGTCGGCGACATGAAGCTGCCGCAGATGCTGCATGCGGCCTTCGTGCGCAGCCTCTACGCGCACGGGCGGATCATCTCGGTCGACGCCGAGGCGGCGCTCGCGATGCCCGGCGTGCACGCGGTGCTCACCGCGGCCGACGCCGAGGGCCTGGACGACTTCCCCCTGATCGTGCGCGGCGGCGAGGAGGTCGCGCGCGTGATGCACCCGATCTTCGCCGCCGAGCGCGTGCACTACGTGGGGCAGCCGGTCGCCCTCGTCGTCGCGGACAGCGCCGAGCTCGCGGCCGACGCGGCCGAGTACGTGCTGGTCGAGGTGGAGGAGCTGACAGCGCTCGTCGACCCGCGGGCCGCCGAGACGGCGGCGCGGCTACACGAGCGCGCTCCCGGCAACGTGCTGCTGCGCTGGCGCACGGGCTCGGGCGACGTCGACGAGGCGTTCGCTACCGCGCAGGCCGTCGTCCACGCCCGCATCGTCGCGCCGCGGCTGATCGCGGCGCCGATCGAGCCGCGGGCCGTGCTCGCGGCCTACGACGCCGCCGGCGACGTGCTGACGCTCTGGCTCTCCGCCCAGGACCAGCACCGCCAGCTCGCCGGCCTGACGACGGTGCTGGGGCGGCCCGCGGAGAAGCTGCGCGTGATCGTCCCCGACGTCGGCGGCGCGTTCGGCAGCAAGGGCGTGCCCCAGGCCGAGACGGTCGCCGTGGCGCTCGCCGCGCTCCGGCTGAGGCGGCCCGTCAAGTGGCAGGAGACGCGGACGGAGAGCTCGCTCGCGGTCTACCAGGGACGCGGGCAAGACGTCGACGCCGAGCTGGCGCTCGACGCGGAGGGGCGGATGCTCGCGCTGCGTGCCCGCGTGCTCGGCGACCTCGGCGCGTACCTCTACTCGTCGACCCCGGTCGCGCCGCAGACGTGCGCCCAGCTGCTCACCGGCTGCTACGCGATACCCGCCGCCGAGGTCGAGGTGGTCGGCGTCTGCACGAACAAGGTGCCGACCGGCCCGTACCGCGGCGCCGGCCGGCCGGAGGCGGCGCTCGTGATCGAGCGTCTCGCCGACCTGGCCGCGCACGAGCTCGGCCTCGACCCGGTCGAGCTGCGGCGGCGGAACGTCGTCGCGCCGGAGCAGTTCCCCTACGAGACGCCGCTCGGCCTCACCTACGACTCCGGCGACTACGAAAGCGCGCTCGACGCCGCGCTCGAGCTCGTCCGCTACGACGAGCTACTCGCGGAGCGGGAGAGCCTGCGAGCGGCGGGCGGCCTGGCGGGCGTCGGCGTGGCGCTGTACGTCGAGCGCGTCGGGCCCGGCTGGGAGACGGCGTCCGTCCGCGTCGAGGAGCACGGCCGGGTCGTGGTCCGGACCGGCTCGTCCCCGCACGGGCAGGGCCACGAGACGACCTTCGCGCAGATCGCAGCCGACGCGCTCGACGTCGATCCCTCGGCTGTGGAGGTGCGCTGGGGCGACTCCTTCGAGATCCCGGACGGCGTCGGCACCTTTGCCAGCCGCTCGGTCACGGTCGGCGGTTCGGCGATCCTGCTCGCCTGCCGGGAGCTGTGGGCGCGACTCGGCGCGGGCGAGCGGCCGCCGCTCGACGCCGCCACGCGCTTCGAGCTGCCCGGGCCGGTCTTCTCCTTCGGCTGCTATGTCGCCGCGGTCGAGATCGAGCGCGAGACGGGCGAGGTCGAGCTGCGGCGCGTCGTCGCGGTCGACGACTGCGGCCGCGTGATCAACCCGCTGCTCGCCGAGGGCCAGGTGGTGGGAGCGGTCGTCCAGGCGGTCGGGGAGTGCCTGCACGAGCAGGTCGGCTACGACGAGAACGGCCAGCCGCTCGCGGTGAATCTCTACGAGTACCACCTGCCGACGTCGCTCTCCGTCCCGCCGGTCGTCGGCGCCCTGCGCGAGACGCCGTCGCCGTGGAACCCGCTCGGCGCGAAGGGCGTCGGCGAAGGCGGCTCGATCGGCACGCCCGCCGCCGTCGCCAACGCGGTCGCGGATGCGCTCGCGCCGCTCGGGATCCGCCACCTCGATCTCCCGTTCACCGCGTCCCGCATCTGGTCGGCCATCGACCAGGTCGCGACGGACGAAGCCGCGACATCTGCCAAGCCGGCGACCTGGTCGTGAGTGGCTTCGAGGTCATCTCCCACAGCGATCTCGGCGGCTGCGGCGACGGGATGCAGGTGCTGCGCGAGGGCGACGCCCTCTACGTCGCCCACTACGGGCTCAGCGGGATGGGGACGACGGTGCTCGACATCGCCGACGCAGAGCGGCCGCGGATCGTCGCGCAGTGGCCGGCGCCGCGGGGGACGCACACGCACAAGGTGCAGGTCGCCGACGGGCTGCTGCTCGTCAACGAGGAGCGCTTCAAGGCGTCCGACGGGTGGAGCGCGGGACTCGTCGTCTACGACGTCTCCGAGCCGCTCGCGCCGCAGCGGCTCGGCAGGTTCGAGCTCGGCGGAGACGGCGTCCACCGGATCGTCTGGACCGGCGGACGGTACGCGCACATGTCGGCCACACCGCCGGGGTTCGCCGACCGGATCTGGCTCGTGCTCGACCTCGCCGACCCGGCCCGGCCCGTCGAGGCGGCCCGCTGGTGGCTGGAGGAGCCGCAGCCGCCGGGCAGACGGTACGCCGCGCACCATGCCCTGACTGCCGACGGCCTCGGCTTTCTCGGCTACGGCGACGCGGGCCTCGTCGTGCTCGACCTGGCTGACCTCACGCGACCGCGCATGCTGTCGCGGCTCGACTGGCGGCCCGGCGGCGGGACGCACACCTGCCTGCCGCTTCCGGCACGAAGCCTCGTGGTCGTCACCGACGAGCAGCTGCGCGACGGCCCGGGCGCCGAGCCGCGGCTCGTACGCGTCGTCGACGTCTCGGACCCGGCCGCGCCGCGCGTCGTGGGCACATGTCCGGAGCCGGAGGGCGAGTTCGGCGAGCTGCCGCTCCGCTTTGGGCCGCACAACCTGCACGAGAACCGCGCCGGCAGCTACCGGAGCGCGCGCGTCGTCTTCGTCACCTACTTCAATGCCGGGCTGCGCGTCTACGACCTCGCCGATCCCGCGCGGCCGGTCGAGATCGCGTCCTGGGTCCCCGAAACACCGGCGGGCCAGGCGGCGCCGCAGACGAACGACCTCTACGTCGAGGCGGGCGGCCGCGTCTGGGTCACTGACCGCATCGGCGGCGGCCTCCACTGCCTCGAGCCCGACCCGGAGCTCGCTGCCCTCCTCGCTCGTTGCAGTCTGTTACAAGCCGGCGGCGGCTGAACGAAGCTCGGTCGCCCAACCGCGAGGCCCCTCTTTCGCAAGTAACAGACTGTTACTTGCCGAGCGGGCCCCGCCGAAGAAGCCGATGCTGCGGGCGCGGGCCGCGGACGTCACTCGCGCCAGCTCGCTCTGAGCACGCGGAGCCAGTTGCCGTGGGCGAGCGCGCGCAGCTCGTCGTCCGTCCAGTGGAGCGTGTCGAGCAGCGCCTGCGTCTTCGAGGCGTCCGAGAGCGCGGCGGGAGGGAAGCAGCCGTCGAAGTCCGAGCCGAGCGCGACGTGCTCGACGCCGATCCGCTCGGCGACGTACTCGACGTGGGCCGCGATCACGCTCAGCGGCGTGTCGGCGACGAGGTCGCCGTCGGGACGCGTCATCACCGTGTCGAAGACCACGCCGACGAGGCCGCCGGAGGCTCCGATCGCGTCGAGCTGCGCGTTCGTCAGGCTGCGCGGGATCGGGCAGAGCGCGTGCACCCCACCGTGCGAGACGACGAGCGGCGCGCTCGACAGGCGGGCAACGTCGAAGAAGCCCGCCTCGTTGAGGTGGGCGAGGTCCAGCAGCACGCCGAGCTCGTTGCAGACTGTTACAAGCTCGCGGCCGGCGGCGGTGAGCCCGGGCCCTGCGTCGGGCGTGCCCGGATACCGGAAAGGGACGCCGTGGCCGAAGGCGTTCGGCCTGCTCCAGGCGATCCCGAGCGAGCGGAGGCCTCGTTCGACCCAGGCCTCGAGATTAGCGAGGTCCTCGTCGATCGGCTCCGCGCCCTCGAGGTGGAGGATCGCGCCCACCGACTCCCCCGCGAGGCAGCGCTCGAGGTCGGCCGTCGTCCGCACGAGGTCGAGGTCGCGCTCCGCGATCGTCGCGAGCTCGTCCGCGATCCGGGTCGCGCGCGCGAACGGCAGCCGGCCTTCCATCGGCGCCTCGTAACCGTACGACCAGGTCGCCGGCGTCCAAGGGGTCGCGGCTCGGAACGTCGCGACCTGGTCGGGTACCAGAACGGAACGCGGGTCGGCGGGCTCCTCGTCGAGCGCCGGCACGAACATCGCGAAGAAGCCGGCCGCGATGCCGCCCTCGCGCATCCGCGGCACGTCGAGATGGCCGTCGTCGCTCCGCTCGCGCAGCGAGCCGCCTCGCCGCCAGACGCGCAGGAGGGCGTCGTTGTGGCCGTCGACGATCGGGATCACGCTAGTGGTGTGACCACTAGCTCGTGCGGCAGGAGCGAGTACATCGCCCAGTCCTGGCGCCGGCCGAGCCGCTGATTCCAGTGTGCCGAGCGCAGCACCCCCTCGAGCGTGAAGCCCGCCTTCTCGGCCGCCCGCCGCGACGGGACGTTCTCGACGTCGGCCCGGAGCTGGACACGCGCCGCCCCATCCGCGATCGCATGGCGCGCGACGAGGGCGAGCGCGCGCGTCGTGAAGCCGCGGCCACGGGCGGCGGCGCGCAGCCAGTAGCCGACCTCGGCCACGTCGTGCGGCTCGTTCCAGGTCAGCCCGATCGAGCCGAGCACGTGGCCGCTCGCCGCGTCCGTCACGGCGTATTTCTCCTCTCCCTTCGCGCGGATATAGCCGAGCGCGTGCTCGAGCGTGTACGGCTGCGGCACCTGGTCGAGCCAGCGGGCGATCTCCTCGTCGCCGTCGATGCACGCGACGACGGCGGGCGCGTCGTCCTCCTGCCACGGCCGGAGAGCGACGATGCCATCCGAAAGTGCCTTACGCTGCAGCGATTTCGTCACCGCGCATACGATATGGCCCGGTGCGCGCCGGCCGGTCGCGCGCCCGTTTCTAGCCGACGCCGAGGCGGAAGGAGCAGGAGCAGAGCCGATGACGACCATGGACGTTCGCGGCCGCCTCGATCTCTCCAGGCACGGCCTGAACCCGACCGGCCACGTGATCTGGGACCCGACGACGTCGCTCCTGTACGAGCACGCGATCGCGCGCGGCGAGGCTCGGATCGGCGAGGGCGGCCCGCTCGTCGTCGACACGGGGATCCACACAGGCCGCTCGCCGAAGGACAAGTTCGTCGTCCGCGAGCCCGGCTCGGAGGCCCGGATCTGGTGGGACGGCAACCACGAGCTCGCCGAGGACGCGTTCGACCGGCTACGCGACAAGGTCACCGACTACCTCGCGCGCGAGGCGACGCTGTACGTCGTCGACGCGTTCGCCGGCGCCGATCCCGCGCACCGGATCGCGGTGCGCGTGATCACCACGCATCCCTACCACGCGCTCTTCGCGCGGACGATGTTCATCGACCCCAAGCCCGAGGAGCTCCGCGCGTTCTCGCCGCAGGCGCTGGTGCTGCACGCGCCCGCGCTGGAGGCGGTTCCGGAGGAGGACGCGACGCGGAGCGGCACGTTCGTCGTCCTGCATCCGTCCCGGACCGAGCTGCTCGTCGGCGGCACCTTCTACGCCGGCGAGATCAAGAAGTCGATCTTCACGGTCATGAACGACCGCCTGCCGCTCGAGGGCGTCTTTCCGATGCACTGCTCGGCGAACGTGTCGCGCGACGGCGAGGATGTTGCGGTCTTCTTCGGGCTCTCCGGCACGGGCAAGACGACGTTGTCGGCCGACCCGTCCCGGCTGCTGATCGGAGACGACGAGCACGGCTGGGGCGACGCCGGCGTGTTCAACTTCGAGGGCGGCTGCTACGCGAAGACGATCCGGCTCTCGCCGGTCGCGGAGCCGGAGATCTGGAAGGTCTCCCACAGCTACGGCACGATCCTCGAGAACGTCGTCGTCGACGAGCGCGGCGTGCTCGACCTCGACGACGACTCGAAGACCGAGAACACTCGCGCCGCGTACAAGCTCGAGGAGCTCGGCAACGCGCACCCGGAGAAGCGGGCCGGCCACCCGGCCTCGGTGGTGATGCTGACCGCGGACGCGTTCGGGATCCTGCCGCCGATCGCGCGGCTGGTACGGCAGCAGGCGCTCTATTACTTCCTCTCCGGCTTCACGTCGAAGCTCGCCGGCACGGAGATCGGCGTGAGCGAGCCGCAGCCGACCTTCTCCACCTGCTTCGGCGCGCCGTTCCTGCCGCAGCCGCCGGCGGTCTACGCTGAGATGCTCGGGAGCAAGCTCGACGAGCACGGCTCGGCGGTGTGGCTCGTGAACACCGGCTGGACGGGCGGCCCGTTCGGCGAGGGCGAGCGGATGCCGATCGTCGCGACGCGGACGCTCCTTCAGGCCGCCCTCTCGGGGAAGCTCGACCGCGTCGAGTACCGGGTCGACGCGACGTTCGGCTTCAAGGTGCCGGTCGAGGTGCCCGGCGTCGACTCGAGGCTGCTCGACCCGCGCTCGACCTGGCGCGACCCGGCTGCCTACGACCGAAAGGCCGCGGAGCTGGCCCGGATGTTCCGCGCCAACTTCGAGAAGTTCCGCGACGCCGACCCCGGCCTGATCGAGGCCGGGCCGGGCGCCTGAGCGGGAATCGCCCGATCCCGCGCACGCCGCCGGCCGGTTCGGGTACCGTCAGGAAACGGTGATAGCAGAGCACGACGTCCTGGTGGTCGGCGCCGGCTGCGCTGGCATGCGCGCCGCGATCGAGGCCTTCGACGCGGGCGCCGACGTCGCGATGATCTCGAAGCTCCACCCGACGCGCTCGCATTCCGGGGCGGCGGAGGGAGGCATCAACGCGGCGCTCGGGAACGCGGGCGAGGACAGCCCGGAGATCCACGCCTACGACACCGTCAAGGGCTCCGACTATCTCGGCGACCAGGACGCGATCGAGATCCTCACCGCCGAGGCGCCCGGAGACATCGTCCAGCTCGAGCGGTGGGGCGCGTTCTTCTCGCGCCGCGAAGACGGCACGCTCGCGCAGCGCCCCTTCGGCGCCGCCGGCTCGCCGCGCACCGTGTACGCGGCCGACATCACCGGCCACGTCCTGATCCAGGTGCTGTACGAGCAGGTCTGCAAGCGCGACATCAAGGTCTACGAGGAGTTCTTCGCGTGGCAGCTCGTCGTCAACGACGACCGCTGCCAGGGCGTCATCTGCTGGGACCTGCTGAACGGCGGCCTGAAGACGATCGGCGGCAAGACCGTCGTCATGGCGACGGGCGGCGCAGGCCGCCAGTACCGCGTGACGACGAACGCGTACGCCTGCACCGGCGACGGCATGGCGATGGCGCTCAACGCGGGCGTGCCGCTCAAGGACATGGAGTTCATGCAGTTCCATCCGACGACGCTCTACCCCTCGGGCGTCCTGCTCACCGAGGCCTGCCGCGGCGAGGGAGCCTTCCTGATCAACAAGGACGGCGAGCGCTTCATGAAGCGCTACGCGCCGAACGCGCTCGAGCTCGCCTCGCGCGACGTCGTTTCCCGCTCGGAGCAGTCCGAGATCGACGAGGGGCGCGGCATCAACGGCTCGGTGATGCTCGACATGCGCCACCTCGGCGCAGACAAGATCATCGAGCGGCTGCCGGGCTCGCGCGAGCTGTCGATGACGTTCGCGGGCATCGACCCGATCTACGAGCCCGTGCCCGTCCGCCCGGGCGCGCACTACCACATGGGCGGGATCGAGACCGACAACGACGGCGCGACGGAGCTGACCGGGCTGTACGCCTCCGGCGAGTGCGCGTGCGTCTCCGTGCACGGCGCGAACCGGCTGGGCGGCAACTCGCTGATGGAGACGATCACCTACGGGCGCCGCTCGGGTCGCTACGCGGCCGAGTGGGCGCTGTCGCACACGACGATCGAAGTCCCGGAGTCGCTCGAGCGCGACGCCGAGCGCCAGCTCAAGGAGCTGCTCGACCGCGACTCCGGCGAGCGCCCGTGGAAGATCCGCGACGACCTCGGCCAGTCGATGTTCGAGAACTTCGGCGTCTTCCGGGAAGAGGGGAAGATGCTGAAGGAGCGCGAGATCCTCCAGGAGTTGCGCGAGCGCTACCGCAACGTCTACGTCGAGGACAAGGGCGAGATCTTCAACAGCGACCTGACGCAGGCGATCGAGCTCGGGAACATGCTCGACACGGCGCTCTGCATGATCGAGGCCGGCATCTGGCGCAAGGAGAGCCGCGGCGCGCACGCGCGTCCGCACGACTACCCGAAGCGCGACGACGAGAAGTTCCTGCAGCACTCCATCGTCTACTGGCGCGACGGCGGGCCGGAGCTCTCTACGAAGCCGGTGCGGTTCACCAAGTGGCAGCCCGAGGAGAGGAAGTACTGATGCAATGGCGCCGCGCCCCGGTCGCGCGTCTCGTCCTGCCGCTCGTCCTGTTGCCGCTCGTTGGGGCCGCCTGCGGCGGCGGTGCCAGCAGCAGCAAGTCGTCGGCGCCCACGGTCAGCAACCTGACGCCGGTCGCCTACGTGAAAGGTGCCGCGAGCAAGACCGCACAGGCGACGAGCGAGCACGTGTCCCTCCAGGGCGACGCCGAGGCGGCTTCACAGCACGTCACGCTCAGCGGCGACGGCGACTTCGACCAGCAGAAGCACATCGGCGCGATGCATGCCCAGTTCTCGGCGCCGGGGGTCGACGGGGCGATCGACGAGGTGCTCAGCGGGACGACGATCTACATGAAGTCGTCGTTGTTCTCGGCCGCGCTGCCGCAGGGGAGGAGCTGGCTCAAGCTCGACCTCGCGAAGGTGGGAAAGGCGAAAGGCATGGACGTCTCCGCTCTCCTGTCGCAGAGCCCGTCGCGCTCGCTCGGCCAGCTCCAGGGGCTCACCAAGGTGACGAAGGTCGGGACCGACACGATCGACGGCACCTCGACCACGCACTACCGCGGTCACATCGACATCACCAAGGTGCCTGAGGGCGCGAAGCTCGAGGCGCTGACCCATGCGACCTACACCCCGTTCGACATCTGGGTCGGCAACGACGACGGCTACGTCCGCCGCTTCAAGTTCGCGGTCGCGTACATCGTGGCCGCGGGCGGCGACGCGGATTTCTCGCTGACGATGAACTTCTCCGACTTCGGCAAGACCGTGGACGTCACGGAGCCCGCGGCATCGGACGTCTACGACGCGACGAACATGGCCCTTCCCGGGCTGGGAGGCTGACCGGGTGCGGGTCGCGCTGAAGGTCTGGCGCTACGACTCGTCGAGCGGCGAGCGGGCGCTCAGGGAGTACGAGCTCGAGGCGCCGGAGGAGGCGACGCTGCTCGACTGCCTCGACATCGTCAAGGACCGCCAGGACGGCACGCTCGCATATCGCAAGAGCTGCCGCATGATGATCTGCGGCTCGTGCGGCATGCGCATGGACGGCGCCGCCGTGCTCGCGTGCAAGACGCGCATGTACGAGATCGCGCAATCCGGTCACGTGCCGACGATCTCGGCCATGGGCAACCTGCCGATCGTCAAGGACCTCGTCGTCGACATGGAGCCGTTCTGGGCCAAGTTCAAGGCGATGAAGCCGTACCTCCAGCCGGGCTACGAGCGGCCCGACGACGACCGCGAGTACCGGATCGAGCAGGAGCGGATGAACGTGATCCACAAGGAGTCGCTCTGCATCAACTGCGGCTGCTGCGTCTCGGAGTGCAACGCGATGGAGTCCGACCCCGAGTTCCTCGGCCCGCAGGCGCTCGCCAAGGGGATGCGCTTCGTCGGCGACCCTCGTGATGGCGCTACCGTCCAGCGGCTCGAGGAGGTCAGCGGCGAGCATGGCATCTGGGAGTGCACGCGCTGCTTCTTCTGCAACGAGCGCTGCCCCAAGGGGGTCGATCCGCGCGACGCGATCGCGAAGCTCGGCGCCGAGGCGATCAGCCACGGGATCGACCGCGACATGGGCGCGAAGCACGCCAAGTGGTTCGTCCGCTCGACGGAGACGACCGGCTGGCTGCGCGAGACCGAGCTCGTCCCGAAGACGCAGGGCATCGTCTCGAGCGTCAAGCAGATGAAGTTCGCGATGGGCCTGATCACGCACAACAAGGCCGGCATCACGTTCCCGCCGCACGTCGCGCGCGACGTCGGCGAGGCGCGCAACCTGCGCAAGCTCGTGCGCGAGCAGGACCGGCAAGGTGCGCTCGGACACGTTCAGGGCGAGCACGCTTTGGCGCGGCTCGCACACGGCTACCAGCCGGGCCGCGACCCCTACGGCGAGGGCTCGTTCCCGCGGCCCTACCTGCCGGAGGAGGAGCCGCCTCCGGCGCCGGCCGGCGGCGACGCCGGCATGGGCAGCCGCGCCCAGGCGGACGTCACGCCGGGGAAGGAGCCGACCAAGCGCCGGGGGGCGGAGTCGTGAGCGCCGTCGAGGCAACGAAGCGCGTCGCGTACTACAAGGGCTGCCTCGCGTCCCTCTCGGCGAAGGAGCTGGACACCTCGACCCAGGCGCTCGCGCCGCGCGTCGGGCTGGAGCTCGTCGAGCTCGAGTCGGTCACCTGCTGCGGCGCCGGCGACATCCACGAGGCCGAGCCGGACTACTACCTCCACCTGAACGCGCGCATCCTCGCCTATGCCGAGGCCGCCGGCTGCGACACGCTGCTGACGGTCTGCAACGTCTGCACGCTCAACCTGCGCCAGGCGAACTGGATGCTCAAGGGCGACGACTCGCTCCGCGAGCGCGTCAACCGCAACCTCGCCTCGGTCGGAGTGCCCCCGTACGGCGGCGAGGTCGAGGTGCGGCACCTGCTCTGGGAGATCGCCGAGGGCGAGGGCTACGAGAAGCTGAAGCAGGCTGCGCACAAGGGCCTGAAGGGTCTCAAGGTGGCGCCGTTCTACGGCTGCCAGATCCTGCGCCCCTCGAAGATCATGGGCTTCGAGGATCCCGACCGGCCGTGGTCGCTCGAGCGGATCATCGAGGCCTGCGGCGGCGAGGCGATCGACTATCCCGCGAAGATCAAGTGCTGCGGCTTTCCGATCATCCAGGCGCGCGAGGAGACCGCGATGGGCGAGCTGATCCAGCCGGTCGAGCAGGCGATGGAGGCCGGCGCCGACGTGATGGTGACGCCGTGCCCGCTCTGCCACCTCTCGCTCGACGCCTGGCAGCAGAAGCTCGAGGCGGCGACCGGGCGTAGGTTCGGGATGCCGATCCTCCACCTCTCGCAGCTCGTCGGCGTCGCCGCGGGGCTGGAGGACTCGGAGCTCAAGTTCAAGCGCCACATCGTCGACCCGCGGCCGGCGCTCGAGAAGCTCGAAGTCTGAGGATTCCTCTCGCCCTCGCGTCGGCCGCCGCCGCCTGGGGCTGGTTCGAGGCGGGCTGGGTGCGGCTGCGCGAGCTCGAGCTCGAGCTGTCGGGCCTGCCGCCCGAGCTCGACGGGCTGCGGATCGCGCACCTATCGGACTTCCACCTCGGCGTCCCGTCGCGCGGGACGCGGGCGGTCGATCGCGCCGTCGCATGGACGGCGGCGCGGCGGCCCGATCTCGTCGTGATCACGGGCGACCTGCTGACGCACCCCCGCGGCGAGCCGCGGCTGCGCGAGCTCGTCCGGCGGCTGCCCCGTCCGGCGTTCGCCGTGCTCGGCAACCACGACATCGCGCTCTCGCGCGACCCGCAGGCCCGCCGCTCGGACCTGCGCGAGCTCGAGCCGGCGACGCTGCTGCGGGACGAGGGCGCGATGCTCGAGCTGCGCGGACGCAGCGTGTGGCTCGCGGGCAGCGGGCCCCGGCTGATCCTGCGGCGGCGGCGGAAGGTCGACCCGAACTCGCTCGCCCGCGCGGCCGACCTGAGCATTCTCCTCTGCCACTACCCGCGCGTCGTCGACGGCCTCGAGCCGGGGCGCTTCGACCTCGTGCTCGCCGGCCACATGCACGGCGGCCAGATCACGCTGCCGTACCCGGGCGGCAAGCTGCGGCTGGCCCACCTCTCGGCCCGCTACCCCACAGGCGTGTACCGGACGCCCGCGGGCGTGATGCACGTGTCCCCGGGGCTCGGAACGACCTTCGTCCCGTTCCGCTTCGCCGCGCGGCCCGAGGCGACGGAGCTGGTGCTACGTTCGGCGTAGTGCCAGGCCAGGCCTCGATCTCCACCGACATCCTCGCCCGCTACGCCGCCGACGCGGCGCTCGAGGTCGAGGGTGTCCACGGCCTGTCCGGGAGCCCGTTGCCGGGCCGCCGGGGCGTGCGGGTGGCGAGCGAGGAGGGGACGGTGCGCGTCGAGCTCCATCTTGCCGTCGACTGGGACGCGTCGATTCCCGGGCTGGGCCGCGACGTGCAGGCACGCGTGCGCGAGTACCTCCTCCGCATGGCGGACGTCGAGCCCGCAGCCGTGGACGTCGTCGTCGACGAGATCGCGCCGCGCCCGTGACGAGGATCGCCGGCCTCACCGGGGCGACGCTCGAGACGGCCCCGACGGTGTGCCACGAGTGCATCTGGTGGCAGTCGCGGCCGGGTCGCCGCATCGACAAGCGCCGCTGGATCCACGGCACCGAGGAGGAGTGGGGGGCCTGGGGGACGGTGTACTACGACGACGACCGCCGGCTGCTCGGCTCGATGCAGTACGGGCCGTCGGGCCTCTTCCCCCGCGCGGCCGAGTTGCCCGCCGGCCCGCCGAGCGACGACGCGGTGCTCGTGACGTGCGCCTACCTGACCGATCCGTCGAAGCCGTGGGTCATGCAGTCCCTGTTCCTGACGGCGATCGGCGAGGCGCGCGACCGCGGCGGGCGTGCGCTCGAGGCGTTCGCGTACGACTATCCCGCGAGCGAGACGGTGTACGAGCGCTTCCACGTGCACAAGACGATCTTCCCGCGCGACTTCCTGTCCGACTTCGGCTTCATCACCGTCCGCGCGCACGGCCGCGTCGAGCTCGTCCGGCTCGAGCTCGGCGGCCTCCAGCCCGTCGCCGAAGGCACGCGCGAGAAGGTGCTCCGCGTCGTCCGGGAGGCGTTCGTTCCGGCGCCTGCGCCGCAGCGGCCGTAGCCGAAGAGGGCACGCCCGAAAGAGAGTCCTGCGCGTCGCGGGTCGTGCGACTAAGACCCGACTCGATCGAGGGATTCCCTCGGCGGGGCCATGCGCTCCCCCATGCGGGGCATGGCGCGCGCGAATCCGTTGCCTACGGTCAGTGCCCCCAACTCTCTATGCGGCTCGGAGGCTTCTGATGCGGCGTCATACGATCGAACGGCGGTCGGTTTTCGGCCGCATAACGGCTGTTCTCGTGGTGGTCGCGGCGACGGCTGGCGCCGGCGGAAGCGTCGCGGGGCCGGCGGCGGCGGTCAGCACGCCGGGCTCGGCATTCGTCCCCGGGAGCCTGCTCGCCGAAGCACAGGCCAAGCCCGATTCGGCGTTCAAGATCATCATCCAGGGCTCGCCCGGCGGCTCGGCCTCGGTGGCCGCTGCCGTTCACAGCGAGGCGATCGCGGATCCGGGCAACGCGCTCGGGCTGAAGCGCCAGCTTGCGACGATCGAGGGAGCCGCGGCTGAGGTGACCGGCAAGCAGCTGGTGAGGCTGGCGCACATGCCGGGGATCACCGCGATCACTCCGGACGCGCTCGTGCAGCTCACAGGCGGCCTGTCCAACCAGCAGCAGTGGCCGTTCGTGACCGGTGTGGCGCGTGGGTGGTCGAACGTGACGAACGGCTCGTTGCCGCGGGTACCGGCGATCGCGATCGTCGACTCGGGTGTCGACGAGTCGCGGGCGGACTTCGGCGGCCGCGTCGTCAAGCAGGTGACGCTCACGTCGCTGCCCGGCAACTCCGCGGGTGACGGCCGCGGGCACGGGACGTTCGTCGCGGGCATCGCCGCCGGCAGCGCCCAGGGATACACCGGCGCCGCACCGAGCGCGAAGATCGTCTCGCTCGACGTGATGGACGACCAGGGGATGGCGCTGACGAGCGACGTGATCGCGGCTGCCGACTGGATCTGGCAGAACAAAGGGGCCTACGACATCCGGGTCGCCAACTTCTCGCTCCACTCGACGGCGCCGGCGAGCGTCTTCTGGGACCCGCTCGATCGCGCGGTCGAGAAGCTCTGTTTCTCGGGCGTGACCGTCGTCACCGCGTCGGGCAACTACGCGGTCGACGGGCAGCCGAGCAGCGTCCTCTACGCACCGGGCAACGATCCCTTCGTGATCACCGTCGGCGCCAACGACATCAACGGCTCGGTCTCGACGAACGACGACACGGCCGCGCCCTGGTCGACGTACGGCTACACGCTCGACGGCTTTGCAAAGCCGGAGCTGGCCGCTCCCGGCCGGTACATGATCGGCCCGATCCCGCCGACCTCGACGCTCGCTCTCGACCGGCCGGGCAGCATGACGGCCCCCGGGTACATCCAGCTCTCGGGCACCTCGTTTGCGGCTCCGGCCGGCGGGCCGACTCCGGTCTTCGACGCGGCAAGCTGGGGCAGCGCGGCCCAGACAGACGCCTCGTGGGGCAGTGCTTCCTGGGGCTCGGCGTCCTGGGGCTCCGCCTCGTGGGGCTCGGCTTCCTGGGGCAGCGCCTCCTGGGGCTCGCTCGCATGGTCATCGGCCTCCTGGGGCACAGCGTCCTGGGGGAGCGCCTCGTGGGGCAGCGCCCCCTACGGCGAGATCGGCGCACCGCCGCTGCTCGACGCTGTCCAGGCCGCGGAGGCCGAGGCAGAGCTCGGGATCACCGTGAATGCCGACGGGACGGTTGGGGCGCCCGATCCGCTTCCAATCCAGCCGTAGCGTGGTGGACGATGCAACCGTAGCCCTCCGGCCCTTCGGCGCCGGAGACCTGGTGAGGAGGCTGCGGGTGGGGACGCTCCCGCCCGCAGCCTCCTTCTACTGGGTGGGCGTCGTTGGCGCGGGCGCCCTCTCCGTGATCGCCGCAGCCTCCCAGCTCGGGACGACAGGCGGCTGGGGACGCTTCGCCGTTCTCACGGTCGCGGCCTGCGTCGCGCAGCTCTCGGCCGTCCAGCTGACCCGCAACCGCGTCTTCCACCCGGCGATCGTGTTCGTCGTCGCCGGCGCGCTGTTGCTGACGCCGCAGCAGCTCGTCCTCATGTGCGTCGTCCAGCATGTCCCCGACTGGCTGAAGCACCGCTATTCCTGGTACATCCAGCCGTTCAACATCGCCGACTACGTCTTCGCCGCTGCGGCGGCCGCGTTCACGGCGAGGGGGCTGGAGCACGTCGCGCTCGCTCCCGGCGCACGCATCGCAGTCGCGGGGATCGCGGCTGCCGCCGCGTTCGTCGCGGTGAACCGGCTCCTGCTCGTTGTCATGCTCCGCCTCGGCCGCGGCCTCAGCACCCGCGGGACAGGGCTCGTCGACACCGGCGACGTCGCGCTCGAGTACGTGCTCGCCCTGATGGCCGTCCCGTTCGCGGCGCTTTGGGGGCACTCCGCCACCCTCAGCGCGTTGTCGCTGGCGCCCCTCGTGCTCATCCACGTGACGCAGCGCGCCCAGCGGGGGCTCGAGTTCGCGGCGCTCACGATCCAGGAGCAGAACGACAAGCTCGCCGCGACGAGCCAGCTCGTGATCGAGCGCTCGACGGCGGCCCTCGAGGCGCTATCGGCGACCGTCGATGCCCGCGACGCGTACACGGCCGGGCACTCGCGGCGCGTGCGCGAGGTCGCCGTGGCGATCGGGCGCGAGCTCGGCCTCTCCGGCGAGGAGCTGGAGACCCTGAGCCAGGCCGCGCTCCTCCACGACATCGGCAAGATCGCGGTGCCCGACGCGGTGCTGCTCAAGGACGGGCCGCTCGACCAGGCCGAATGGCTCGTCATGCGCTCCCACTCCGAGGAGGGGGCGCGGATCATCGAGCGCCTCGGCTATCTCGGCGAGGTCGTGCCGGCGATCCGCCACCACCACGAGCGGATGGACGGACGCGGCTACCCGGAGGGGCTTTCCGGCGACGAGATCCCGTTCGCGGCGCGGATCATCCACGTCGCCGACGCGACCGACGCGATGCTGACGAAGCGCCTCTACCGCGGCGCGATGACCTTCCCCGAGGCGCTCGCCGAGCTCCGCGACGGCCGCGGCAACGACTTCTGCGAGCTGTGCATCGACGCCTTCGAGGGGCTCATCGCCGACGGCCCGGCGAGCCGCCTGGCTTCCATCCTCGGCGTGGGAGGCCAATGAGCGCGCTGGCCTACGCCCGCGCGAACCTCCGCCGGCGGCGCTTTGCGCCCGGCGGATTTCCCCGTGCGGCTCGCCTCTACCTCGTCGAGCTCGGCCTCGTCGCAACCGCGGCCGCGGTCGCGGCCGCCATCGCCGTGAGCTCCGAGCCGCGCTGGACGTATGTCGGCGCGGTCCTGGCCGGTGCGGCGGTTGCCCAGACGCTCGCCTTCCACACCCGCGGCAATCAGCTCTTCCACACCGGCCTCGCCTTCACGGTCGCGGCGGCGTTGATCCTGCCGCCCGTCG
>WNGE01004995.1_pt1 | contig 19199 bp, 17 predicted proteins | sample 5400651 | NCBI WGS metagenome assembly WNGE01 (sample SAMN13153370, study PRJNA577476) | soil metagenome | isolation source: 60 cm soil or saprolite under grassland replicate 2 | place: USA:California | collected 2016-06-15
GTCGGCGCCGGCCGGGTCGGACTCTTTCGCGGCGAGGTCGCAGCGCGCCATCCCGCCGTGCAATGGATCGGCATCGCCGAGAAGAACCACAACCGCGGCTTGTACGTCGCGGAGAAGATCGGCGCCGACTTCGTCACCCAGGATCATCGCGAGCTGCTCAAGCGCCCGGAGGTGACTTGCGCCATCATCGCCACCGACGAGCATCTCCACGTCGATCCGATCATGGCTGCGGTCGAGCGCGGCGTGCCGATGCTGATCGAGAAGCCGCTCGCGACCGATCTCGCGCAATCCGCCCGGGTGCTCAAGGCGATCAGCGACGCCAAGCTCGACGCGGTGGTGGGCTACACCCAGCGCTTCCGTCGCAAATGGCTCGCGGCCAAGGAGAAGGTGCGCACGGGCGCGCTCGGCGACGTGACGCTGGTCACCTCGCGCGCCTTCATGAACAGGCTCGTCGCCATCGACAATTACAAGCGTACCGATGACCCGAACACGATCTCGCCGATGGTGATCTCCGGCACGCACGCGCTCGACATCGTGATGTGGTGCATGGAGGCCAAGACCCCGGTCGAATGCTACGCGCGCTCGATCGACAAGGTGATGGGCCCGGCGTACCAGGGCATCGACGCCACCGCCGGCATGATCATGTTCTCCGACGGCAGCCTCTATCACCTCAACATTTCCTGGGCGCTGCCGGTCACGTGGCCGGGTGCCGTCTACAGCCTCGAGATCGGAATCAACGGCACCGACGGCGTGATGACGATCGACGACACCCATCGCGACATGGTGCTCGCGGTCTCGGCGCCGCAGAACGAGGGCTACGCGCCGGACGAACGCCGGCTGGTGGATTTCATGGGCAGCTATCCGCCTGGCGACATGGCACTCGGCGAGTTGCGCGGGCCGATGCGGGACGAAACCGAGTCATGGCTCAACCGGATTGCGCTCGGCCTGCCGACGCAGGCGGCCACCGCCGCCGAGGCGCACAACCGACTGATGCTGACCAAGGCGCTCGACCTGTCGGCCAAACGCAAGCAGCCGGTGAAGCTGCCGCTCGAGCCCGGCGAAGAACGCGCGGCCGCCTAGTCTCCGGCGCAACGCACCACGCTTGACTTGAAGATCGGAAGCACTTCACTCTGGCTGCGGGGCGACTCCAGGGACATCGCAAGATGGTTCGCAACACGGCGGCGCTTTGGGGCTGGCCCGCAAGGCTGCTGCACTGGATCGCCGCCGCGGCGATCCTGCTTCTGCTCGGTCACGGCTGGTGGATGACGCATCTCGCGGCACGCGCTGACCGCATCGCCCACTATAACGGACACGCCGCACTCGGCTACGACTTGTTGGCGCTACTCGTGCTGCGTCTGTTGTGGCGCTGGGCGAATCCCGTTCCCACCCTGCCCGATGGGCTGCAGCCATGGGAGCGGATGGCCGCTCGCGCCGGCCATATCGCTCTATACCTCCTCATGTTTGCTGCCTCCCTCACCGGCTGGGCGCTGGCTGGAACGTTTCGCACGCCGATGAACAAGGACATTTTCGGCGTGTCCGTGCCGCAGATCGTGAGCGATCGCGCCTATCACGACCTGTTCGAGCAATCGCATTTCATCCTGTCCTATCTGCTCGCCGCATTGGTCCTCGTTCACGTCGTCGGCGCGCTGCGCCACCATTTCCTCAAGCATAACGACGTGCTCCGGCGGATGTGGTTCGGGCTCGCGGCGCCGGCAGCTGCGCTGCCCGCGCCGGCGCACGAGTCCGACGCAAGCGCAAAAGGCGGCGCATGACTAGGTCGATCATCGCCACGCTCCTTTTCGCCCTTGCCGCTGCGGCGGATGATGCGCGCGCGCAAAGCGCCGATGCCTCGAAAGGGCCCTATGCACCGGGGCTCGCCGACATCATGATCATGACGCAGATCCGGCACGCCAAGCTCTGGCTCGCCGGCGATGTCGGCAACTGGGATCTGGCGGACTACGAGATCGACGAATTGAAGGAAGGCCTCGAGGACGTGGTCAAGTACTTTCCGAAGTATAAGGACATGCCGGTGGGTCAGATGATCGAAGGCACCATCATGGCGCCCATCGGCGAAGTCGAGGGCGCGATCAAGGGGCGCGACCGCGCCCGCTTCGTCGCCGCCTACAACAATCTCACTGCCGCCTGCAACACCTGCCATCAGAGCGCGAACCGGCCGTTCATCGTGATCCAGCGGCCGACGGGCTCGGCGTTTCCCAATCAGTCGTTCGCTCCGAAGCGGCCATGAGCCGCGGCCGGCGATTGCGGCGGGAGGACGAACCGTGAAGAGATTGCTGCCGGCATCGTGGATCGTCCTGTGCGCGCTTGCGGCCGCGCCGGCCGCGGCCCAGCAGGAGGACGTCGCCGCCTTCTTCCGCGGCAAGACGGTGCGGCTCATTGTCGGCGTCGGTGTGGGCTCCGGCTACGACATCAACGCGCGGCTGTTGGCACGCCACATGGCGGCGCATATCCCCGGTCAACCGACCATCGTCGTACAGAATCAGCCGGGCGCCGGCAGCCTCACCATGACCAACGCGCTCTACCACACTGGGCCGTTCGACGGCGCGGTCATGGGGGCATCGTTCAACGGCATGCCGACGACCCCGCTGTTGCAGCCCACAGGGGCCCGCTTCGACCCGGTCAAGCTCAATTGGCTCGGCAGCACCAACCGCGAGACGCAGGTCATGTATGTCTGGCACACCGCGCGCGCCCAGGTGCTCGAGGATGCCCAGGGAAGGGAAATCGTGATGGGCGCACAGGCGCCCGGCTCGACCCAGTTCGATTATCCCGTGCTCGCCAACAAGCTCTTCGGATTCAGGTTCAAGGTCGTGACCGGTTACGAGAGCACACCGAAAATTCACCTCGCGATGGAGAGCGGCGAAGTGCACGGCACGATCGCCAATTGGTCGACGCTCAAGGCCATCAATACGAATTGGATCACGGAGAAGAAGATTCGCATCCTCGCGCAATGGGCGCTGCAGAAGAGCCCCGAGCTCGATGACGTTCCGCTGTTCCTCGATCTTGCCAAGACGGACGCCGACCGCGACGCGTTGCGGCTGATGCTGGCGCGCCTCGAATATGGCCGTCCATTCTTTCTGCCGCCCAATGTGCCGGCGGCGCGGGTCGAGGCGCTGCGGCGCGCGTTCGATGCCACGATGAAGGACCCGGCCTATCTCGCCGAGGCCGAAAAGCTCAAGATCGACGTCGACCCGCTCTCCGGCGAGCAGGTCGCCGCGCTGGTCGAACAGGTCTCCCGCACGCCCACCGATATCGTTGCCCGCGTCCGCGCGGCGATGGAGAACAGGTAACGCTCGCCGCTTTCGCGGATTTGATTGTGACAATGCGAGAGAGGCGGAGCAAATGCGATCAATACAATCGCAGGTGGGATTTGGGGTCTTCCTGGGGCTTACGTTTCTGCTCGCCCTTTTCACACCAGTCTCTGGGTACTTCATCGAAGGAGGCGGTTTCCTCCTCAGTTTCGGGCTTTCCGCTGTATGGTCCCTGCTCTTGGTCGGAGGCCTTGTCGTGTATGGAAGGCAGACACTGTGGATGCTTTTTGGCGCCCCATTTGCGTACATGTGGCCGTTCATTGCGATCACCGCCCAATTCGTGGGGCCCTATGACTAGGCGCGGTCTGTCACAATCAAACTGAGACACGACCCCGCTTTCGGTTATAACCGTGCTCCCGCACAAACCTCCCGAATTCGGAACCCGAGATGGAAGCAAAGACCGTTGAACGCAGCGCACGCTATCTGCCGCGCCTGGAGGACGATCCGTTGGTGCGCGGCCTTGGACGCTATGCGGCAGACGCGCCGCTGCCCAACCAGGCGCAAGCCTATTTCGTGCGTTCCCCACACGCCTTCGCCGATATTCGCTCGATCGACACGGCCGCAGCCAAGGCCACGCCGGGCGTCATCGGCGTACTCACCGCCGCCGACATGGAAGGCATCGGCAATGTCTCCCAACACCCGCCGCTGAGCGGGCGGGGCGGCCAGAAGCTCATCGTTCCGCACCGTCCTGCGCTTGCCGGCAAGACCGTGCGCCATGTGGGCGAGCCGGTCGCCGTGGTGATTGCCGAGACGCTGACCGCCGCGCAGGACGCCGCCGAGCTTGTCACCGTCGATTACGAGGAGCGCACGCCGGTGGTCGACCTGCGCGAAGCCGTGCGCGAGGGGGCGCCGCAAGTCTGGCCTGAGGCTCCGGGCAATGTCGCGGTGGATTAAGCGCGCGCGCGTTGCGCGACGGGCTTGCGCCTATTCTCGCCGTTCCCGCGCAGCGCCTGCGGGTCGTCACCGAAGACGTCGGCGGCGCGTTCGGGCTCAAGACGGGCCCCTATCCCGAATACCTCGCGATCCTTGTCGCAGCGCGCAAGATCGGCCGGCCGGTGCATTGGATGTCGAACCGGGCCGAGGCATTCCTCAGCGACAATCACGCACGTGATGCCTTCAGCGAGGTCGAGCTGGCGCTCGACGAGCGCGGCAAATTCTTGGCGCTGCGGGTGCGGCATCTCGGCAACATGGGCGCGTATATCGGCGCCGTCGGCGCCAATATCCAGACCGTCAATCTCACCCGCTGCCTGCCCGGCATGTACGACATCCCGCGCATCGATATGAGTACGCGCTGCGTATTCACGAGCACGACGCCGACCGCGCCCTACCGCGGCGCCGGCCGTCCGGAGGCAAACTTCATGCTCGAGCGCGTCATCGATGAAGCGGCGCGCGTGACCGGGATCGATCCGGTGAAGCTGCGGCGGCGCAACTTCATCAAGCCTTCGGCGATGCCCTACAAGACGGCGGTCGGCACCACGATCGATAGCGGCGAGTTCGCGGTTGTGCTCGACAAGGCGTTGGCGCTTGCCGACTACGACGGCTTCAAGCAGCGTCGGCGCGAAGCGGCCAAACGCGGCAAATATCGCGGGATCGGCCTCTCCTGCATGCTCGAGCATGCCGGCGGCGTCCCGCTCGAAGGCACATCACTGACTTTTCCCGGCAGCGAAAGGCTCATCCTCGGCCTCAACGTGCAATCGACCGGGCAAGGCCACGCCACGGTGTTCAACCCACTGCTGGCGGAGCGTCTCAGCATTAAGCCCGAGCAAATCGAGCATCAGCACGGCGACTCGGCGATGGAAATCGCGGGCTACGCCTCGGTCGGCTCGCGCTCCGCCATGACCGTGAGCCACGCCATGATCAAGACCGTCGACGCGATGCTGGCGAAGGGCAAGGCGATCGCCGCGACCGTGCTGGAAGCCGCGGAATCCGACATCGAATATCGTGACGGACGCTTCAGCGTCGTCGGCACCGACCGCGCCATCTCGCTGTTCGATCTGGCGGCACGCGCCAAGGAGATGAAACAGCGCGGCGAGACTGCCGAAGATCTCGACACCAAGACCACTGCGGAGACGCCGCTCACTTTTCCCAATGGCTGCCACATCGCCGAGGTGGAGATCGATCAGGCGACCGGTGCGCTTGCGCTTGTCGGCTATGCCGCGGTCGATGATTGCGGCAGGCCGCTCAATCCCATGATCGTCGAGGGTCAGACCCACGGCTCAATCGCGCAGGGGCTCGGCCAAGCCATGATGGAGCAGGCGGTGTTCGATGCGTCGGGCGGACAGCTCGTCACCGGCTCGTTCATGGACTACGCGATGCCGCGCGCCGACGACCTGCCGCTGTTCAAGGATGCAATCCACGCGGTGCCGGCCAAGACGAACCCGCTCGGCGTGAAGGGCGCAGGCGAGGCCGGCACTACCGCTGCCATCGCCACGCTGATGAACGCCATCGCCGACGCCATTCCCGGCGGTGCCGGCGCCCATCTCGACATGCCGGCAACGCCGGAGAAGATTTGGCAGGCGTGCCGGGAGGCGCAGCGAAAGTAACGGCCCTTCGTGTCCCGGATGCGGTGCAGCACGGAGCGCAGCGCAAACGAGCACAGGCAATCTCCGCAGGCTCAAATGCGCTGCGCGGAGTGATGCGCCGCTACTCCGGGACCGTCACAGTCCGAGACGGTCCCGGGTCTGCATCGCATCATTCAGCGCACACAATCAAGCTTTCGCAAGGCGCTCAACTCTGTCCGCGTGCGCTTCATGCTGCGCTGCGCCCGGGACACGGGCTGACCTATCCCTGCGAAATGAACTTGGTATTGAGATAGGCGCCGAGCCCCTCGATGCCGCCTTCGCTGCCGTGGCCAGATTCCTTGACCCCGCCGAACGGCGTCTCCGGTGTCGAGACGGCGACCGAGTTGACGCCCACCATGCCGGACTCAATCGCCTCCCCGATCGCGGCCGCGGTCGCGTTCGAGCTCGTGAAGGCATAGGCGGCGAGCCCGTAGGGCAGCGAGTTCGCGCGCTCCACCACCTCGTCGAAAGTCTTGAAGGTGACGATCGGTGCGATCGGCCCGAACGGCTCCTGGGTCATCACTTTGGAATCGTCCGGGACCTCGGTCACGATCGTCGGCTCATAGAAGAAGCCCTGGTTGCTGTGCCGCTTGCCGCCGGTGACGACGTTGCCGCCGCGGCTTCTGGCGTCCGCCACGAAGCTCTCCATCGCGTCGATGCGCCGCGCGTTGGCCATCGGTCCCATGGTGATGCCCTTTTCGAGCCCATCGCCGAGCTTGACGCCTTTGGCATAGTCGGTAAAGCGCGCGAGGAATTTCTTGTAGGCATCCTCCTGCACGTAGAAGCGCGTGGGCGAGATGCAGACTTGGCCGGCGTTGCGATACTTGAACGCGGCGATCGTGTCGGCCGCCTTCTCCGCGTCGGCGTCGGCGAACACTACCACCGGCGAATGCCCGCCGAGCTCCATGGTGGTGCGCTTCATGCCTTTGGCCGCCAGCGCGGCGAGATGCTTGCCGACCGGGATCGAGCCGGTGAAGGATATTTTGCGCACTGCGTCCTTTGCCAAGAGATGCTCGGAGACCTCTGCCGGCACTCCGAACACCAGGTTGAGGACGCCCGCAGGGAGCCCCGCGTCGGCAAAGCAGCGCACCGTCTCGACGCAGGCGCCCGGCGTCTCCTCCGACGCCTTGAGAATGAGCGAGCAGCCCGCCGCCAGCGCGCCACCAATCTTTCGCGCCGGCGTGAGCACGGGAAAGTTCCACGGCGTGAAGGCCGCAACGACGCCCACCGGCTCCTGCACCACGAGCTGGCGGGTGCCTTTGGCGCGGCCCGGCACGATGCGGCCGTAGCTGCGGCGGCCTTCCTCCGCGTACCAATCGATGATGTCGGCGGACGTAACGACCTCGGCGCGCGCCTCGGCGTACACTTTGCCCTGCTCCTGCACGAGGACTTTCGAGATCGCATCGTGGCGCTCGCGCATGAGGTCGGCGGCCTTGCGCATGATCTTGGCGCGGTCGTAGGCCGAGGTCGCCCGCCACAGCGCAAACCCTTTCTTCGCAGCTTCCAGCGCTTCGTCGAGATCGGCCTTGCTGGCATGGGGCAGCTGCGCCAGCGGCTTCTCGGTCGCCGGATTAATGACGTCCTCGCCCTTGCGACCGCCGCCGTTAACCCACTTGCCGTCGATGTAGAGCGCGAGATCGGTATACATGGCGTCCTCGTTGTTCTCGTGATTGCCGCGATCGTAATGGCGAAGGGATTAGCATCTTTTGAGGTCGGATTCACCCCGTTGAGCCGAGGGAAAGCGACGTCGCAAGTGCGCGTAAGGGCTAACCCAAAAACGTCCCGCCATTAATTTGGATATTCTGCCCGGTGATGAAGCTTGCGCCGGGGCCGCACAGGAACCGCACGGCTGCGGCGATGTCGGAGGGCTCGCCGCGCCGGCCGACGAGCGAGCGGACCAGCGAGTGATGCTGCGGCTCCGGTTGTCCGGCCGGGCGCGGCGCCGCCATCAGGCCGGGCGTCACCGTGTTCACCCGGATTTTTTCGGGCGCGAGCTCGTGCGCCAGCGCGCGGGTGAAACCGACGAGCCCGGCCTTGGCGGTCACCACGTGCGGGCGATGGGCGGCGCCCGTGTGGGCGGAGAGGCCGCCGATGTTGACGATCGCGCCGGCGCCGCTTTCCTTGAGATGGGGCAGGCAAGCTTTGACGCAGTTGAACGCGCCGTCGAGGATGACGCCGGTGACCGCGCGCCAGTCCGCAAGCGTCATCGTTTCGAGCGGCTGCTCGGCGCGCATCGCGGCGTTGTTGACGAGGATGTCGATGCGGCCGAAGCGGGCGCCCGCGGCGGCAACCATTTTCCCGACCGCGTCGGCGTCGACGACATCGGCGGTGACGGCGATCGCCTTGCCGCCTGTCCGCTCGATCTCGCCCACGACCGCTTCTGCCTCACGCAGGTTGGAGCGGGCATTGACCACGACCGCCGCCCCGCCGTCGGCGAGCGCGAGCGCTATGGCACGGCCAATATTGCGCACGGCGCCGGTGACAATAGCGACGCGGCCGGAAAGCTCTTGGGTCATTTTGATCCTCGATTTTGGTGCAAGCGCAGGGACATCTCGGCCACGAACGTCTGGGAGAAGCTCGGTGTGCATGCACGCTCATGCTCCGCCCTCATCCTGAGGAGCGAGGGCGATGCCCGAGCGTCTCGAAGGATGGGGGCGGCCCCATGCTTCGAGACGCCCGCTTCGCGGGCTCCTCAGCATGAGGCCGATTGAGTGTCTTCTCATCGAATCATCAGGCGTTGCGCAGGCGGGCCTCGCCGAAGCCGGGGATGCGGTTGACGGCGATGACGACGGCGAAGGTGATGGCGAGCATGATCAGGCCGAGCACCGAGATTGCGCCGAGGTCGCCGGACTCGTTGAGATCGAAGATGAGCACCGAGATCACCTTGGTTTCCGAGGTGAACAGCATGATGGCGGCGGACAACTCCCGGATCACCCCAACGAAGATGAAGCACCAGGTCGCGATCACGCTCGTTCGCAACAACGGCGCGGTGATGTCGCGCAAGGTGCGCAGGCGCGTCGAGCCGAGGATGCGGCTGGCGTCCTCGAGGTCGGTGTGCACCGAGCGAAAGGCCGATTGCAGCTGCTGGTAGGCGGCGGGCAGCGCGATGGTGACGAAAGCGACTAGCAGTATCCACAGCGTGCCGTAAAGGACGAGCGGCGGCCGCGCGTAGCTCAGGAACAGGCCTACCCCAAGCACGATGCCGGGAATGGCGACCGGCGCGGTCGCGAGAAAGCCGAGCGCGCGATAGCCCCGGATGGCGCGGCGCGTGGTGAGATAGGCGATCACCAATGCCATGATGGTGCCGATCGTGGCCGATGCCACGCCAAGCACGAAGGTGTTCTTGACGGCAAGCTGAGTGGCCGACAGTTCGAAGAATACGAAATGGATGTTGTGCAACGTGAAATTGTCGAACGTCACGAACGAGGTGGCCACGCGGGAGAACGTGGCATTGAGCAGCGCGCCATAGGGTAAAAACACCGGACACATAAGGACGAGAAAGACCAAGGCAAGCGCCGCCCATTTGAGCGCGCCGAGCCGGATCCGTCGCGGGTCGCCCTGCTTTCCGCTGACCACCGAATAGCCGCGGCGGCCGAGGATGAGGTGCTCGGCGCGCAGCAACGCGACGGTGAGCACGAGCAGCGGCACCGAAGCCGCTGCCGCAAGCTCGGGCTTGGGGGGATAGTTGAACAGGCTCCAGATTTTCGTGGTCATAGTGTGGAAGCCGGCGGGAATCGCGAGAATCGCCGGCGAGCCGAACAGCGTCATCGCCTGCAGAAAGGCGACGATCGCGCCGGCAAGCAGCGCCGGCAGCGCCAGCGGGATCGTGATGCGCCGCGCCGTCGTCCAGGTGCGAGCGCCGAGAATGGAGGAGGCGTCCTCGAGGTCGCCGGGAATGCGGTCGAGGGCGTTGGCGATCAGCACGAACACGTAAGGGAAGGTATAGGCGGAGATGACGAAGATCAGGCCGCCGAGCGAGTAGATGTTGAAGAGGTGCTCGTCCTGCGGCGCGCCCGTGATCGCCCGATAGACCTTGTTGAGCAGGCCGCTATTGGGCGCAGCCAACAGCTCCCAGGCGATCGCGCCGAGGAATGGCGGCGTCACGAATGACGCCGTGACGAGCGCGCGTATGGTGCGGCGCGCGGGAATATCGGTGCGCGCGACGAGCCAGCCCATGGGCGCGGCGAACGCGCAGCAGATGACGCTCGAGCTCGTCGCCAGGATCACCGTCGTGATCAGCGGATCGACGAAGATGGGATCGGTGACCAGGGTCTTGAAGTTGCCGAGGGTAAAGGCGCCGCTGCGGTCGACGAGGCTGTAGTAGAAGAGCCACGACATCGGCAGGATGATCAGCACGCACAGGAACGCCGCGAACAGGATCAGGACCGGCCAGGAAAGGTCGATCTTGTGCTTTCGGGGGGCGCCCAGGGCGGGCAATGCAATGGTCATGAGAGTTCAATCATCGCGCGACTGCGAAGGGGGCGCGCGTACGTTGGACAAACGCGCACCATAGCGCGCTGATGTCCCCGCCGATTTGTGCGCCTCTGCCCACCCTACGACCTAACTTGGTGAAAACCCATCACACCTTGAAGATCTGCGCGTAGCGCGCCCTGATCTCCTCGCTCGTCTTGTCGACGCCCTCGGGGTCCTCTTGCATCAGCTTGATGTCGGAGAGCTTCCGAACGCCGGGTTTTTCCACCGTCTGTCGATGCGGCGAATATTGGCGGGCCCAATCGACCACAAGCTGCTGAGCCTCGCGCGAGTGCATCCAATTCTGGAACAGGCGTGCGGCGTTCGGATTGGGGGCCGCCTTGAATACCGCGCTCGGCGCGGCGGCAACCGGCGTCCCCTCCTCCGGATAGACGATCTCGACCGGCTGGCCTTCCTCCTTGTAGCGAATGACGAGATAGCCCGCGCCGTCGACCATGACCGCGCGTTCGCCGAGCGCGATCTTCTTGGGCGTATCGGTTGCCGACTGAACCTGCAGCACCCGCTGCTTGGCGAGCTTCTCGAAATACTCCCAGCCGAGCTCGCGCGCGGTCTGGAAAGTCGCGTTCATGATGGTACCGCTGTAGGCTGGATGCGCCTTGACCAACTTTCCCGCCCATTTCGGATCAAGCAGGTCGTTGAAGCTCTTCGGCGCCTCCTCCTTCTTGACCAGGCTTGTGTTGTAGCCGAATGGAGAGATCAGGATCCGGGTCGTGATGTGCAGCCCATCCGGGTCGTAGTATTTCGGCTCGAAGTGCTTCGCGACCTCCTCCGGCATATACGGCGCCAGCCAGCCGTTGCGCTTCCACGCGAGGCAGTGCGCCAGATCCGCGGTGTTGACCACGTCGACGGCATGGATGTTGGCGCCGTACTCCTGGCCGATACGGGTGAAGATGCGCTCGGCGCCGGAGCGCTCCACGCGCACAGACATGCCGGGGAATTTCTCCTCAAAAGCCTTGCCCAGTTGCTGCGCGAACGCCAGGTCCATGGCAGTGTAGAAGGCGAGCTTGCCTTCCTTCTTGGCCGCCTCCACGAGTGCCGGCGTGATCGGCTCGGCAGCCGCAGCGCGAGTTTGTGCGCGCACCGGCTGCGCGAGCGAATTGGCCACGATGGCGGTCGACGCGCAGAGTACGTCGCGCCGGGAAAATTGAATGCTGCTCATTGTTCCTCCCAATCGCGCGCAGGCGCAGGGGCTTCACACCCCGAACAGCCTGCTGTAGCGCGCCTTGATCTCCTCGCTCGCCCGCTCGACGCCGGGGGCGTCCTCCTTCATGGTCTTGATATCGCGGAACGGCTTGCGGCCGGCCTTCTCCTTGACCAGAGGATGCATCGACCGCAGGGCCCCGAAATCGACGATGAGTTGCTGGCATTCCTGCGTGAAGCAATAGCACTGGAACAATCGCGCCGCGTTCGGATTGGGCGCGTTCTTGAACACTCCGTTCGGGCCGACCACGAGCGGGGTGCCTTCCGTCGGATAGACGACCTCGATCGGCCCGCCGCTTTCCTTGCTCTGGAGCACGTTGTACTCGCCGCCGTCCGCCATGACCGCGCGCTCACCGAGCGCCAGCTTCTTCGGCGGATCGGTCGCCGACTGCACCTGCATCACCTTCTGCTTGGCGAGCTTCTCGAAATACTCCCAGCCGAGCTCGCGCACGATCTGGAAGGTCGCGGTCAGGATGGTGCCGCTGTAGCTCGGATGCGCCTTGACGATCTTGCCTGTCCATTTCGGATCGAGCAGATCGGCGAAGCTTTTCGGCGCATCCTCTCGCTTCACGAGATTCGTATTGTAGGCGATCGGGCTCAGGCTCACGCGGAAGCTGGCGAACATCCCGTCGGGGTCCTTGTGGTCGGCGGGATAGTGCATGGCGACGTCCGCCGGCACGAACGCAGCCAGAAGACCGTCCCGTTTCCACACGATGAAATGCGCGGCGTCCGATGAATTGACCACGTCGACGCCATAGATGCGGCTCGCGTATTCCTGGCCGATGCGCTGGAACACCCGCTCGGCGCCGGTGCGCTCGACGCGCACGGCGATCCCGGGAAAGGCGGCTTCGAAGGACTTGGCGATCTTCTCGGCAAGCGGCAGGTCGATTGAGGTGTAGTAGAAAAGCTTTCCCTCCTTCTTTGCCGCCTCGATCAGGGCCGGCGTGATCGTGGTCGGCTCAGGCGCCGCCGCACGTGACGGAGAGGCAAAAAGGCCACCAGCGACGCCGGCCGACGCCTTGAGCACGTCGCGCCTGGAGAATCGACGCTTGCCCATTGCTTCCTCCCGTCCGGGCCTGGATCGCTCGACCCGCCGCCCTGCGCCTTACACCCCGAACAGTCTGCTGTAACGCGCCTTGATCTCTTCGCTCATCTTCTCCACCGCCGCCGGATCGTCCTTCATTTTCTTGATCTCGCTGAACGGCTTGCGTCCGGGCTTCTCCTTGGTCTGCGGATGCAGCGAACGCAAGCCTGCGAAGTCAATCGAAAGCTGCTGCGCCTCGGGCGAGAAGCAGAAGCTCTGGAACAGCCGGGCGGCGTTCGGATTGGGCGCGTTCTTGAACAGCGCGTTGGGGCCGACGATGAGCGGCGAGCCTTCGCTCGCATAGACGATCTCGACCGGGCTGCCCTTATCCTTTTCGATGAACATGTTGTACTCGTTGCCATCCGCCATGACCGCACGCTCGCCCAGCGCCAGTTTCTTCGGCGGGTCGGCCGACGACTGCACCTGCATCACCTTTTGCTTGGCAAGCTTCTCGAAATAGTCCCAGCCGAGGTCGCGCGCCATCTGATAGGTGGCGGTCATGATGGTGCCGCTGTAGCTCGGATGCGCCTTGACGATTTTGCTCGTCCATTTCGGATCGAGCAGGTCGGAATAGCTCTTGGGCGCCTCCTCGGCTTTGACCAAGTTGGTGTTGTAGCCGATGACGCAGACCCAGGCGCGATAGCTCGCGAAGGTGCCGTCCGGGTCCTTGTGCTCGGCCGGATAATAGTTGGCTACGTCCTCGGGCACGTAGGGCTCGAGCAGTCCTTCGCGTTTCCACACGATGAAGTGGGCGGCGTCGGACGAGTTGACGACGTCGACAGAATAAATGCGACTGGCGTATTCCTGGCCGATGCGCTGGAACACGCGCTCGGCGCCGGTGCGCTCCACGCGCACGGCGATGCCGGGATATTTTGCCTCGAACGCCTTGGCGAGGCGTTCCGCCACCGGCAGGTCGATCGAGGTGTAGTAGACGACCCTGCCCTCCTTCTTGGCCGCCGCGATCAGCTCCGGCGTCACCGCGCTCGCCGGCGGTGCCGCTGACGTCACCGAGGCGAACGCGCCCGACGCCGCGATGGCGGTCGAGCCCTTGAGCACGTCCCGCCGGGAAAAAATCGGCCGCTTCATTGTCGTCTCCTCACTCAAGTCGTTGTCCTTGCTGCCTCATCCGGTCAACACGCGGCAGCGCTCCGGGGGCAGATGCAGCCACACCGACGCCCCCTGGGGAATGTTCTCTGCCGCCGACGCAACCACGCGCAACTGGGTGCCGTCAGGCACCTCCACCAGATAGTCGCGGCTCGCGCCGAGAAAAACCTGCCGCACCACGGTTCCGGGCACGACGTTTTCCGTCGCGTCAGGCTTCTGCGCCCACAAACGGACGGCGTGCTGGCGGATGGCGGCCGCGCCCTCGCCGCCGGCGGCAAATTTGCCGCCGCTGCAGCGCAGCGTCGCGCCGGCACACGAGAGGTGGCACTCATCGAGCGCGCAACCCTTGATGACGTTGCTCGAGCCGATGAAGCGGGCGACGAATTCCGAACGCGGCCGGTCGTAGATTTCTTCGGGCGAGCCCGCCTGCTCGATCTTGCCCGCATTCATCACCGCAATAACGTCGGCGGTGGTCATCGCCTCCGACTGGTCATGGGTCACGTAAACCGTGGTGTAGCGGTATTCGTCGTGCAGGCGGCGCACCTCGAAGCGCATCTCTTCGCGCAGATTGGCATCGAGGTTGGACAGCGGCTCGTCCAGCAGCAGCGTCTCGGGCTCGACGATAAGCGCGCGCGCGAGCGCGACTCGCTGCTGCTGGCCGCCGGAGAGCTCGCCCGGGTAGCGATCGGCGAACGGGCGCAGATGGGTGGTGTCCAGTATCGCCGCGAGCTTGCGGTCGATGTTGGCGCGGTCGAGTTTGCGCAGTTTCAGTCCATAGGCGACGTTCTCGGCCACCGTCATGTGCGGCCACAGCGCGTAGCTCTGGAAGATCATCGACATGTTGCGCCGCTCCGGCGGCAGGGTGCGAGCGGGCGACGATATGAGCCGATTGCCGACCCGAATCTCCCCCGCCGACGGCTCGACGAAGCCCGCGATCAACCGCAGCGTCGTCGTCTTGCCGCAGCCGGAGGGGCCGAGCAGGCACACGAGCCGGCCGTGCTCAATCGTGAGCGAGACGTCGTCGACGACCGCGACCCCCCCGTAACGCTTGGTCAGCCCTCGCAGTTCAACCGACGCCACGCCGTCCTCCTCGACGCCCGGCAGCCTCTTCCGCCACTGCGTCTCGAGTATTGAAACACCAAACCGTCGATCGGTATCCGCGACAGCTTGCCGCCACGCCCTACTTGCCGGTAAATGCCGGCTTGCGCTTCTCCATGAAGGCGCGGCGGCCCTCGATGAAGTCGTTGCTGGCGAAGCATTGCTCGACCAACTCGGCGCAGCGCGCCAGGTTGCGGGTGGATTCATCCTTCATGACTTCGCCGATGATGTACTTGACCGCCTTCACCGTCAGCGGCGCGTTGGCGGCGATCGTCTCGGCGTAGTTTTTCACGTAAGCCTCGAGCTCGGCCTCCGGCACGACGCGATTGATCAGCCCCATTCGGCTGGCCTCCTCGGCATCGAACTGGCGCGCGGTGAAGAAGATCTCGCGCGCAAATGCCGGCCCGACGACGTCGACGAGCCGGCGCAGCCCGGCATAGGAATAGCCGAGCCCCAGCTTCGCCGCCGGCACTGCGAAGCGTGAATTGTCGGAGCAGATGCGAAGATCGCAGCACACTGCCAGCCCGACGCCACCGCCGATGCAATAACCGCGGATCATGGCGATGGTCGGCTTTGCAAACTGCTGGATCCCCGTATAGGCCTTTTCGACGCTGGCATTGTAGCGTCTGGTCGCCTCGAGCGTGGCGCGCTCGCTTTCGAATTTCGAGATGTCGGCGCCGGAGACGAAGGCCTTGCCGCCCGCGCCGGTGAGCACCACCACACGCACCTCTTCGTCGTTGGCGAAGCCTTCGAGGATCCGGCTCGTGGCGTCCCACATATCGAGCGATACCGCGTTGTGACGCTCGGGGTTGTTGAAGATCACGTAGCCGACGCCGCCGTCCTTGCGTGCGAGCATCTTGTCGGTCTTGGTCACGTCGTCCATCGTTTGTCCTCGGCGCTTCGCGCGTCAAATCCTCTCGTCAAATCGCGTTCGCCTTGCGCAACGCGGTGATTTGCTTTGCGCTGAACCCGAGCTCCCTGAGCACCCCCTGTGTGTGCTCGCCGAGCTCCGGCGGCGGCGCCGCGAAGCGGCTCGGCGTGCGCGACAGCGACACCGGCTGGCGGGCCATGCGCAACGTCTTGTCCTTCTTCTTGACCGGCTGCGCAATGCCGAGATGCTCGACCTGCGGGTCGGCATAGACCTGGTCGATCGTATAGATCGGCCCGCAGGGAACGCCCGCTTTGTTGAGCAGATCGATCCACTCCGCGCTCGTGCGCTTGACCGTATATTTCTCCATGTCGGCGTTGAGCGCATCGCGGTGCTTGGAGCGGTCCGCCGCGGTCTGATATTCCGGACGCTGCATCAGTTCGGTCGCGTTGGCGGCGTTACAGAACCGCGCCCATATCTTCGACCCGGTCGAGGCGATGTTGATATGTCCGTCAGCGGTCTTGAACACGCCGGTCGGGATGCTGGTCGGATGATTGTTGCCGGCCTGCTTGGGCACGTGGCCGTCGATCAGCCAGCGCGCGCCCTGAAAGTCGAGCATGAAGATCTGCGCTTCCAGCAACGAGGTCGCGACGTATTGGCCCTTCTTCGACTTCTCGCGCTCGAGCAGCGCCACGAGGATGCCGAGGGCGCAAAACAGCCCCGCGCACAGATCGGCGACAGGGATGCCGACGCGTACCGGCCCTTGGCCTGGCAGGCCGGTGATCGACATCAGCCCGCCCATGCCCTGCGCGATCTGGTCAAAGCCCGGCCGGCCGGCATAGGGACCGGCCTGCCCGAAACCGGAAATGCTGGCATAGACCAGCTTCGGATTGATCTTGCGTAGCTGCGGATAGTCGATGCCGAGCCGTCGCTTCACGTCGGGGCGAAAATTCTCGACCACGACGTCGGCTTTCTTGACCATGCGCTTGAACGCCGCCAAGGCCTCGGGCGCCTTGAGGTTGAGCGTCATGCTGCGCTTGTTGCGGTGCAGATTCTGAAAGTCGGAGCCTTCGCGCGGACCGCCGAGCGGATCGCCTGCGCCAGGCTCGGGCGGTAACTCGATCTTGATGACGTTGGCACCCCAATCCGCGAGTTGGCGCACGCAGGTCGGACCGGCGCGAACACGGGTCAGGTCAAGAACGGTGAAGCGTTCGAGCGCGCGTGAGGCCTTGGGAAATGGCATGTTTTTGGTCGGAAGCTCTCTTGTGCTGCATTTCTCTCGGCCCGGCGGGGCGCCGGGACGGCCGACATTCCCCGATCTGCTGACCGTTGTCCACCGAGGAGAGGATTTGAGCCGATAGGGCGTGATCCGCTATGGTGCGGATCGAGCGGGGGCGCCTGCAGCATCGACACAGATTGGACGCCCGCATGACCTCCCCACTGACAACCGCCCCGTTCCTGACCACGCTCGGCCGGGTGCTGCTGGCATTTCTGATCGCCGCCGCAGCGACGCTCGCGAGCGCCCAGGAGCGTCCGCGCCGGCCGCCGCAACAGCAAAACGAACAACACGCGACCGAACCCCGGCAAGGGGAACAAGCGCGCGACGGCGTGCTGCGACTCTTGCCGGCGGACTCCGTGACCGAGCATTCCGTCGCCATCCCGGGGGGCACGCTCACTTACACCGCAACCGCGGGAACGTTCTCGCTGTTCGATCAATCGGGCGAGCGCTCGGCCGCGGTCTATTACACCGCCTATGTCGTCAAGAACGCCGAAGCGGTGAATCGCCCCGTCACTTTCGCTTTCAATGGCGGGCCGGGCGCGGCGTCGGCGTATTTGAATTTGGGTTTGGTCGGCCCGCGCATCCTTGAGTTTCCCGGCAACGATCCCGCCGCCGCGCGCATGAAGGACAATCCTGTGACCTGGCTCGCCTTCACCGATCTGGTCATGATCGATCCGGTCGGCAGCGGTTGGAGCAGGCCAGCCAAAGCCGATGACGGCAAGGCTTTCTACGGAGTGCGGCAAGACGCGCAGGCGGTAGCCAAGGTCATCGCCCTCTACCTCGCCAAGAACGGCCGCAGCAATTCGCCGAAATATCTGCTCGGCGAAAGCTACGGCGGCTATCGCGCAGCCAAGGTGGCGCAGCTCTTACAGCGCGAGCAGGGCATCATGATGTCCGGCGTCATCATGGTGTCCCCCGTCATCGAGGGCAGCTTGACCTTCCGCACTAGTCGCTCCGCGCTCAGCGCCGCATTGCAATTGCCGTCGCTCGCGGCCGCCGAGCTCGAGCGGAAAGGCGCCTTCAGCAAGGAAGCGCAGGCAGAGGCCGAACGCTTCGCGCTCACCGAGTATCTCACGACGCTCGCCGGTCCGGCGCCGCAGGGCGATGCCGCAAGCACCTTTTATGGCCGCGTTGCAAAGATCACCGGACTTCCCGAGGATGTCGTTGCCCGCGCGCGCGGCTTCATCCGCGACGCCTATGTCAAGCATCTGCGCTCCGACGAAGGCAAGATCGTCAGCCACTACGACGTGACGTTCGCCGTGCCCGACCCGTTCCCGGAACAGGAGAGCGCGCGCGGCGGCGATCCGGTGCTCGACAGTCTCACCCGCGCGTATGGCGCCGCTTATGTGGCTTATGCGCGCGACGAGCTCGGCTTCAAGACCGAGATGAGCTACATCCTGCTCGCTAACGACATCGCCGGCAAATGGGACTGGGGCGAAGGCGCCGGGCGCGGCTCGGCCAGCGCCAGCGACGATTTGCGGGAATTGCTCGCGTTCATTCCCTCGTTTCGCCTGCTCGTCGCGCACGGCTACGCCGACATGGTGACGCCCTATGCGGTGAGCCGTTACGTGCTCGACCATCTGCCGCCGATGGGCGATCCCTCGCGCACGCAGCTCCTGCTCTATCGCGGCGGGCACATGTTCTACACCGATGCGGATTCGCGCAAAGCCTTCAGCGCGGACGCCAAAGCGTTCTATCAATCGACGCAGTGATGTGATGCACGCGGCGAACCGCCCTCGCTAGAGCGCGTCCTGGTTGCGCGTCGGCTCTTACCGACCCGCGCCGATGCTCAGCGGCCCTGCATTCTTTTTCCGCTCGCCTGTCCCGTGGCCGCATCACGAGGAGCAGTGGTAGCGCGCATGAGGCTGGGCGACGCTTTGTCAGTTGTTTTGGTCACCGAGATCTCGCTCACTGTGGGCGTGCTTTTTTTTGACTTCGCAACGGCAGTGCTCGGGCATGCAGCCGCAGCTGCCACGAACAACGCCGCTATGGTCAAGACGAGCGATTTGCGCATGGGCCTCCTCCGCTGATCAGCAACAGATGCTCGCATTATAGGCGCTATCGCGACCCTTCATACTCCAAAATATCGAAGCCGACGTGCCGATCGATCATGTAGATCAGTCCACGCGGGTCGAGCGCGACGTCGTTGCTCTGCGGCGCGGGCCTGCCCGCCACGGGCTCGGGGATG
>WNGE01003277.1_pt1 | contig 19198 bp, 20 predicted proteins | sample 5400651 | NCBI WGS metagenome assembly WNGE01 (sample SAMN13153370, study PRJNA577476) | soil metagenome | isolation source: 60 cm soil or saprolite under grassland replicate 2 | place: USA:California | collected 2016-06-15
CGTGCCATCACGGACGCCCATCCCTGTCTTGTCCGTAACCCAGCAACAACCCGGTCAGAACACCACCCGACAACCCCAGAACCGTGGCCACCAAAACGCCATCCGACCCCCTTGACAAACATAAGAGCATCGTTCTGAACGGTTTGGCGACAGTCAGGCCCACCGGGTCAGTCACGCTCCGTGACAGCCAGAGCCGCGCAAAGAGCGCTGCCATTGATCATGGTCCTATGTGCAGATAAATAGGCCGCTAACAGGCGGCGCGCAGCTCCCGCAGTTCCGGCTCAAGTCGCCCGACTGCCTCAAGGTGCAGTTGCAGCTGCTCCAGTTGGCCCGTAAAAGCAGCAGACGGCAACTGTACGTCGACCGGCTCTGCTGTGACGTTCTTTGCTGCGACTTTCCGCTCACGCCATCGCTTGAGCGCCTCGCCAGCCTGCTCATAAAGGAACTTGATGCCCTCGGTGAGCGCGACCGCCCCCACTGCTGCGAGTGTCAAGGGATCAGCCAACGATGGAGCCCTCCCCGCCTGGCTTCCGCAGATGACCCTAACGCTTGGTACACGAAAGCCTGGCTTGAGCTGGGAAGACAGGAGTGCGCACGGCGAAGCGGCGTGTATCTAGGAGCCGTCATCCTCGCAGGTCAGGAGGCTGCGCTGACCGGTGGTCCGCCACGCCGCAGGAGCCGCCCAATAAGCCTACTGCGCTCGGTGCACATACAACTGGTACTCAACGTGACGGCACGGCCTCCGATACAGGGCGATATGTGCTGGTACGTCACCGTCTGACGGCGGCAGACAGCAGGTCAACGCACTGACCGTGCACCCCCGCTGACGTGCGGGAACGTGAGCGCCTAGATACACGCGATGTGTACCTGAATCAGGACCGTTTTCGCAGCTCACAGGTTAGATCCGCATGACCATGCGCGCGTTGAGCTGCGGAACCCGGGCCCCGGTCTGGTCGCTCCGCTGTTCTTCAAGGATCGCATGGCCGACTTGAATCGGCCAAGGAGCAGAGTCCGCGCACCGACACCTTTGCGGAACCGGCTGCGCTGAGCAGCGGTACCTCCGCGAGGGTCGTCAAGCCGATGACTAACGGACGTGGCAGGTGGAGCCGAGATCGGCTGAGCTGCCCGGGCCAACGCGAGGGTGACCAATCGGCCGACTGTAGCGCGACCAAGTGCGGCCTCCTGCACGGCTGAGCTTGATGGGTTTCCTCGGATGAGGCTGCGGTTCCGCCGTCAGTGCCGCAGGCAGTAGACATTTCCCGCGGCGTCGCCGACGACGAGCGTGGTGCCGTCGGAGGATGAGGCGAGACTGGTCACCTCTCCATCGAGGCGGATAGCAGAGGTCCCGTCCCCGGCGAACTTCCACCAGCGGACGGTTCGGTCCAGGGATCCGGAGAAGATCCACTGGCTGGACGCATCGCGAGCGAGTCCGCCCACGGGGCCTTCGTGCCCGCGCAGGATCCGGAGCTGACGGCCGTTGGGGAGCTCCCACACGCCCAGGTCATGGGGACCGCAGACGCCGATCACCTGCTTCGTGTCGGGGGTGATCAGCAGCGCCCATGGCGTACCTCTGGCCGGCAGCTGACGTATCTCGCTTCCGCTTTCTAGATCCCACACTCGATACGGGCCGCCCGCTGACCCCGAGACAGCGCGACACCCGTCGGGTGTGACGACGATTGACTGGACGAAGTCACCTGTCTTCAGCTTGTGCAGCTCCCGACCCGAATCCAGGTCCCAAATCCTCAGTGAGCTGGGGCCCAGGCCACCCATGCCATTAGGGTGGCTGCCCGAGACGAGGCATCGCCCATCCGGCGTGACCGCGATGGCGCGAACGTGACCGTGGTGGCCTTCGAGCGTGTGGATATTTCTGACCTGTGTCCACGTCCCAGACGCGCACGGTGCAGTCGTCTGACGCGGAAATCGCGCGTCGTCCGTCAGGTGAGATCGCGACGCGGTTTACCGCAGCCGTATGACCAGTGAGCACATGGACATGGCGGCCAGTCTTCAGCTCCCAGACATGGACGGAGCCACCAGCGTCGCCCGCGACGGCCAAACGTCCATCCGGGGTCACCGCGAGCGCGTGAAGGTGCCGGTCTGTTCTTAGCGCGTGCAGCTGGCGACCGCTTTCGATCTCCCAGACCTTCGCGGTGCCGTCATATGAGGCAGAGACGGCGCGACGCCCGTCGGGAGTGACCGCGATCTCTGACACATGATCGTGGTGGCCGGCAGCTGTCTCGGGTAGCGGCGGGCCCTCTGGATCCCAGACCCTCAGCGTGCCGTCCTGAGAGGCCGATACAATCCGGCCGTTTGCCGTGACTGCGACCGCCGAGATCGCTCCGGAGTGCCCGAGAAGCGCTCGCGGGGCGCCGTCTCCGGCGAGATCCCATACTGCAACCCCCCGTCCGAGGATCCAGAAACGGCCAGCCGGCCATCGTCGCTTATCGCGACTGCGCGCACGCGGCCGCTGTGACGGCCTAGGTCTCTTCCGTTTTCGGCCTGGTGAACGGCTACTGTCCCGTCATCGGAACCTCTGATCACATGCTCGCCGTCCGGTGTCACCGCCAGCGCCCGGACAGCCGTTTCCATGTGCGTGAGGACGCCGGCCCGATGTTGTTCAGGGTCCCACGCCCTTACCACCCCGTCGTCCGAAGCCGACAGCACCAGCGGTGCGTCCCGGCTGGCGACGACAGCGCGTATCTCTCTTTCATGACCGTGGAGCTCGTACACGAACCGGCCCTGATCGAGGGAGAAAACCGTGAGCCTGCCGCCCGGAGAGGCGACGAAGGCATTCTGCCCGTCATGGGTGAGCGCGATCGCCCTGACACCCTGCGGAACGGGAACCGTGAACACAGGTCCGCCCGTTTCGAGATCCAGCACCGTGAGGTCTCCGATGCTCGTTTCCCACTTGATGACGTCCCAGCCCCACTCGTTTTCCTCCGTCGCCTTGACGGAGACCTTCGAGCCGACGACGGCGAACCGCCCGTCGGCCGTGACGGCAACCCGCACGGCCGCTTGTCCCACGTCAAGCTGTCCCGCCCGCTGCTGGTGCTGGGCGAGCGAAGCCTGGTACATCTTGACATTGAGTTCTTCGCCGCTCCCGGCGTCCCAGATGCTCGCGGTCCCATCGTTGTAACCGGCAACGACGTGGCGTGCGTCGCGCGTGATCGCGACGGCCGTTACGCCCGGCCGCATACTGCGCGTGGTCCAAGTCTCACCACCCACCACGGCGGTGACGTTCTTCGTCTGGAGGAAGCGAAGTATGCCGCCGGTCTTGAGGTCACAGAGCACGAGCGTGCCGTCAGGGAAGCCTGCCACCGCAAATTCCCGGTCCGCGGCGATGTCTAGTGCTGTTACCGGCCCTGCTCCCGCATCGATCGTGCGCTCCAGCGCAGGTGACTCGAGGGTTGCGCGCCAGCGCAACTTGAAGTAGGGCAGTCCGAGCCGTTCGAGTCGGTCCCTGGCCGCATCGACGAGGAACGTCGCTCCGGCCGCCGACGCGCGGTAGTGGATCTGCTGCGCGAACCAGCCAGGATCTCGCGTGGGGCGCCAAAGGCGCAGGCCGCCCCCCTCGCGATCGAGAACCCGCAGGGGTTTGATCGACACGCTCGTCAGAGATGGCCTCGGCGGCTGCGCGCAAATCGGCAAGCACGGAATCTACGCCGAGACCGGCCGAGGGAAGCAAGCGCTCGGAGCGGGACGCGGTCGCTGCTGAAGCAGGAGGCAGATGCACGCGTATCAGCCAGGTGGCCTTTGCCTCAAGGAACTCCAGGTCGGTCACGAGCCGCGTCAGGGCACCTTTTAGTTGCGCTTGCCAGCGACGACCGCCCGGTTCTCGAAGCGCGGCGAGCAGGTGCGCCGGACTATGCACCACGGCGTAGCCGTCGGTGCAGGCGAGCCAGTCGTCGCTACAGTGCTTCAGCGCCTGAGCGGCAATCGTCCTGTGCCATTCGGCCGGGTCGAGGTAAGAGTCCGGGTGTGATTCATGTGTCTGAGCGGCGGTCAGGTACTCGGGGAAGCTCGCGTGGTAGAGGCTGTAACGTCCGTCTTCGCGGTCGAGAAACTGCCCGAGACGCGCGAGCGCCGCCTGAAGCCAGCGCTCCTCTGCCTCGATCTTGCCGAAGCGTGCAACTTGGGCAGCCGTGAGCGGCTCGCGTGCGACGGCGAGTACGCCCAAGACCCGCTGGTAGAGTCCTTCCCAAGCGGGCAGGCGCTCGCTTTCGCCCAGCACGGCGCCCGGCACGTCGACGTACTGTCCTGCGACGGCGTCACGCACGAGCGCCAGGAAAAAGGCGTAGAGCTCACCCAGACCGGCTGGCACATCCTCGAGGCGGAGGAGGCGGCGCAGTGTCTCTCGCCGCTCGCTCTCTTCTCCTGCCCCGGCCTGCTCGACTGCGGAAACCGCCTGCTCGATTCCACGGAAAAGAGCAGCCAGGTACTGAAAGTTGCCGTCGGCGTGCGCGACCGCCCCGGCGACGAAATGCTCGGACGGGATATCGTCATCGGCGAGCGCTTGTGCGCAGGTCGGCTCGCGGGCGAAGCGGCGCGCGTAGCGCCCAAGGTCGGCCCCCACCTCATGGGGGTCGGCGTCAATGGCCACCTCGCACAGCCACTCGCCTTGGCGGCGCCGGAAGACCTCGAGCAGGCGCTCGTCCGGACGGGAGGTAAGGAGAAAGCGCACATTCGCTGGCAGCTGCGGGCAAGCAGCGAGCCAGTCGAGCGCGCTCTCATCTACGTGCTGGTAGCGGAACTCGTCGAGCGCGTCGACGAGGATGACGATCCGTGCCTCGGGTTCTTCGGCAAGCCAGACCTCGGCCGGATCGAGCAGTGCAAGGTACTGCAAGTTGGCAAGTTCAAGGAAGCGCTCCTCGGCCACGAGCTGGCCGACCTCGATCCCGGCCAGCTCGCCGGCAACCAGCCCCGCCTCCTGCTCGACATGAACGGCGGTCTCGTAAAAAGGCGAGACCGCCAAGTCGCCGACCCTGAGCCCGATGGTCCGCCCGCCAGCGGCAACCTCGCCGACACGCTGGCGGACGATCACCTCGAGCTTCTCCGGGTGAAAGAGGCGAGGGTGAAGAGTAGCGAGCTGGTGCCCAACAGCGAAGAGAAGCGAGCGCGCATCGCCACTGTTGAGTGGTACCTGGCTGTCGCGACGGATGAAGTAGCGCGGCCACTGCTCGCTCCGTCGCGCAAGCCAGGCCGCGAGCCCGGTCTTCCCTGACCCGGGCTCGCCCGTGAGAAGCAGGAAACGACAGCTCGGGTCGGCGAGCCTCCCCTCGATGAGCTCAGCAAGCCAGGGCCGCTCAACGAAGCGCGGGTTCTCATCCACATACGAGCGGATTAGAGAGTCCGAGAAGAGATCAGCGCCAATGGCTCCGTTCCCGCTCATGCCGGGAATCCGCGTAGCCGCCTCCATCCGCGCACCACCTCAATCGACCAGCCCGGATCACCTCATCGAGCGCGGTGATGAAGTGCCATCCCGTATGCCTCCGCAGAGCGGCCCACATCGTCCTCGAAGCGGATCTCGAAGAATCTGGAGTGTCTGCCCGTCAAGAACAACATAGCCACCTGCTGCCGATTGTGACCCGCCCCGCCAGACCCGGAACATCTGCCCACCGGCACGACCAGGCAGCACAAGAACACGCCAGAACCGCCTAGTTGGATTCCGGGAACTTGAACCGGCCCAGCGGTCCAGTTCTCACCCGTGCCCACCAAGATCGTTTGCGAAGAAGTTCTGGCCCCATCCGGATCGGCGATTGGCAGCAACGAAGGCAGTCCGGCCAGGGCAATTGCAACTTGTCCTGGCCCCAGCATGGCGGGGCCGAAGCAAGCCGGAATCCGCTTTGTGGGACTGCTTCAACCTCGTCATGTGGGTCCGAGAACCTGTTGGAAACAAATCGGTGGCTGGTGTGCTGCTGCCTGCGGTTTTGGGGAGCTGTACGGGTCTGTACGTGGAATTGGCGGCACGGGAGCTGCGCGCACGTACATATAGCGGACAGCGTCGTCGCAACGGACGTCGCCCGGTCGTGTTTCCGCAGGTCAGGGCCGTGTGGAGGTGCAGGTGGTAGCGGGCTGTAAAACCGTCGGCTCAGCCTACGTTGGTTCGAACCCCGGCAACTGGACCGGATATGTGAGCGTTCACGGGTACAGGGCTATTGTGTCGGATATCGTTCCCGCGGGCCGGTCACTTGTGTCCAATCGGAGGCGGCGTGCACGCCCATCGCTACCGGATCACGATCTCTGGCGGCCTGACTGAGACGTACCGTGAAGCGTTCGGGGATTTTCACATCGAACCGAACGGCAGCAACACGATGCTGACCGGGGAACTTGACCAGTCGGGCCTGTACGGTGCGCTCAACCGTATCCAAGCGCTTGGCCTTGAACTCGTCGAGCTGGTCCGGCTGGCGGACCACAAGAGCTGAGCGGGCGCGCCGCGTACCGGGGAGGACCGTCAGTCTGGCGGCGACAGGCCCGACCGCGTGACGCTGAGGAGCTCAAGGCCCAGCGCGCGCACACGCTCCAGCAGAGCGTGCAGGGTGGGCTGATCAAGGGCACCTGACAAGATCATGATGCCCGACTCGGTCCTCACCTCCATGTCCGGGAATGCCTCGCGCGCAGCCTGACCGGATGAGCCCGTCACCGTTATCTCGTAGGCATGCCTAGCCATCGGGGCCTCCTCCCAGGACCCGGTCCCCGCAGGCTGGGACTAGCGAGGTGGCGGGACGTTTTCCGCCTAGCCATTCAATGCCTATCGCGCTGGCCGCGCATCATGCGATCTGGATGAAATCGGCAGATCACCGGCGCAGCCGCGCGCGGCCGGCCGTCAGCCTTCGAGAAGGCCCAATTCCCTGCACCGGGCGACCGCCTGGCTCCGTGAGGAGGCACCGAGCTTCCGGTAGGCCGATATAGCCTGCGATTTCACGGTATGCGGCGACAGCGACAATGCGGCGCCGATCTCACGAAACGACAGGTGAGTGGCGAGCATCGGCAGCACGCGCAGTTCGGCGGCTGTCAGGGAGGACGCTTCCGGAGCGCTCGGACCGCCTTCCTTCGCTAGCCGGGCCCGCATCTCCCCGGCTTCCCCTACCAGGGTGCCGAGGGCGGGCCGCAGGCGGAACACCTCGTCGACTTCCCGCATCAGTGTCCTGGCTCCGGCCGGATCGGCCAACGCGAGGTATACGCGGGCGAGCTCGATCCGAGCCTGGACGGCCAGATAGGGAAGAGCGTATGTCAGCACGGGTCGCAGCCGCTGGGCACAGACCAGTTCCTGCCGAACCGCCGCGAGGTCTCCCCGGTGCAAGGCCACGCGGGCTCGCACCGCGGGCAGCAAGGGTCCCTCGATACTGGCCCTGCGCAATACAGCATCCGCCTGTCCGGCAAAGGCCTCGGCCTTGGCCCATCGGTCACGCGTCATCGCCACCAGCGACAACTGGCACAGCGCGCTCCCGAGAATCTCGGGTACGCCGGCGGCTGCTTCCGAATCGAGTACCTGCGTGAAAAATGCCACGGCATCGTCGATCTCGCCGGCAAGAACGCACGCGATCCCGCGCGTCAGGGAAGGTGCTGGCACCAGGATGTCTTCCGCGGCGAACGCTCGTGCTGCCTGCTCCGCGTCGGCGCGCATCTGCCGCACACCGTGACGGCACAACATGGCGCGCAGCACCGCGGCCCACGCGAGCACGACAGGCTCGGCTGGCCAGGTCCCGTCTCCGCGACGCCAGCGATCGACCACATCGGCCCACCGCTCAGCCTCGGCTGGACGGCCCGTGAACGCCGCGAGCATTGAGGCCGACACCGCGAGCATCGGATGTTCCCTGACCGCGCCATGGTCATCCAGCCACCGCAGCCACCGCAGCAGTGTCGCGTGCCGACGGCGCTGAACCGACGCCCAACTGCCGCCCACCAGGCGAGCCGCCGTGCCGACGTCGCCCGCGGCGATGGAGTACTCCACCGCCTCCTCAGCAAGATCATGGCCCAGGCACCACGCGGCGGCGCGGCGGCGCAGCGGCGGCATCATCCCCGGATCCAGTCGCTCCAGTTCGGCCAGCAGCACGTCACGGAACAGGTGGTGGTAGCGGTACCACTGGCCGCGCCGGTCCAGCGGCACCAGCAGCAGGTTCAACCGCTCCAGATCAGCCAGGGCGGTGGCGCCGCCGGGCATCTCCAGCACCGCGTCGCACAACGCCCCGCACATCCGCTCGAGCACTGCGGTCCGGGTCAGGAACATACGGTGCCGCGGCGAGATCCGCGCCAGCACCTCCGATTCGATGTACTCCTTCACCAGCCGGTCATCCCCGCCGAACGAGCGCACCGCGTTCTCGAGCGAGCCCCCTTCACGCAGGGACAGGGCCGCCAGGTACAGGCCGGCCGGCCACCCCTCCGTCTGCTGGTGCAGCGCCGCCAGCTCATCCGCGGCGAGCGTCACCCCGGCCGCCCGCAGCAGTGCGGCGGCCTGCTCCCTGGGGAGCGACAGGTCCGCCACGCCGATCTCCGCGACCCGGCCCTCGGCGCGCAGCCGCGCGAGCCGCAACGGCGGCTGCTCCCGGCCGGCCAGCACCATCCGCGAGCCAGCTGGTACATGCTCGGCCAGCACAGACAGCGCGTCCCGGCATTCACGGTCACGCAGCAGATGCACGTCGTCCAGGACGAGCACCACAGGGGTGGTCATCGACCACAACGCGGCCTCTAGCCTCGGTACCACCGAGCCGGGTACCGAGCTCACGGGCGAGGCCAGCGCATCGAATACCCGGCCGTCGATCGGTTCCACCGCGTCCAGGGCCGCCGCCACGTAGCTCAGCAGGACTTTAGGATCATTGTCCGTTTCGCCTACCGACACCCACGCGAATGCCTGGCCGCCGCGCTCGGCCCACTGCGACAGCAGGGTGGTCTTGCCGTAACCGGCAGGCGCGACGACCGAGACAACCGGACGGAAGTTGTCTCCCGTCAGCCGGTCGATCACCGACGAGCGGCTGACCGCCCCGGGCCGCATCGGGGGGATCCGGAGCTTCGACGCGAAGAAATCACGCTCCGGACCCGACGCGCACGGTATCCGGATAGGCCGCTGGCGCTTCTCAGTGTCATCCATTCGCTAAAACCGCATCCCCCCCGATTAGCGCATTCCATCCTCTTGTGGCTCCGCTATCACGTCAAGCCACAATGCTGGCGCACCACCTGACCCGATAACTGGGTCCCTGGTGGGCGCGGCAGTTGCCCTGTGGGGACCTTCGCTGCGGGTAGGGCGCTTCGCGGAATTTTCGTGAATGTCAGCAGGCCCGGCCCGGGCTTGCTGAGGTGATGGCTTGTTAGCGGCGGGGGTGTTGTCCTGCGGCGTGCCGGATGGCTGTGATCAGGAGTTCCAGGTTCCGGTTGTCCAGGCCGGGGATGGCCTGGCGGAGGGGGACGAGCGTGCCGTCGGCGATGCTGGCGGCGAGCTGGAGGATGCTCTGTTCCCCGCCGCTGACGGGGATCTGCCCGTCGTGGAGGGCGCTGAGCGCGGCGTCCCAGTCGATCCAGGCCATCAGGGTGGTGCCGTCGCTGATGCTGGTGCCGGTGTGCAGGTAGCCGGCGAAGTCGTCGCGGGGCAGGATGCCGCCGTGGCCGGTGAGCAGGTCGGTGCCGGCCTCCTCGGGGTGCAGGCCGGCGGCATGAGCGCGCGGCGCGGCGGTGATCGCGGTGTTCACCGGTCCTCCTGCTGGGCCGGGCGGGCGGTCTGGGCGTCGTGCCGGGCCAGGATGGCCTGCAGGGCGTTTTGCTTGGCGGGGTCGCAGGCGGTGCCGTCGTGCCAGCACCGCCAGATGACGTAGCTCCAGGCGCGGGCGGTGATGCGGACGGCGTGCGGGTGGTCCTTGCCGCGGGCGCGGGCGTCGTCGTAGATGGCCGCGGCCCGGGGGCTGGCGTGCCGGGAGTCGGCGGCGAAGTCGCACAGGGCGTCGCGGAGCTGCCGGTTGACCGCCCGCCGGAAGTGGCGGGCGGTGCGGGTGCCGGACTGGCGGGTGACCGGGGCGACCCCGGCCAGGCCGGCGAGCGATTCGGGGTCGGGGAACCGGGACCGGCAGTCGCCGATGTCGGCGAGCAGCCGGGCGGCGCGCACTGTCCCGGGCCGGGGCAGGGAGGTGAAGATGTGCCGGTCGGGGTGGCCGGCCAGCTGCCCGGCGATCTGGGTTTCCAGGGCCTTGATCTGGGCGGACAGCGCGGTCAGCGGGCCGGTCAGGGCGGCGGTGACGCCGGCCTGGGCGGCGCCGTCCGGGCCGGCGGCGTCGGGCGGCGCGGCGTGCAGCCGCGCGTGCAGCTCGCTGGCCGGGGCCGGGCGGCCGCGCACCGGGATCGCCTGCAGCCACGCCTGGATCGCCTGCTCATCCAGCTTCATGGCGGCGTCCTGGAAGCAACGGCGGCTGAGTGGGTCGTACCGACCCGTGATACCACCGTTCGTTCGGGATAAATAAGAGACTTACCGAACGAACCGTGGCTCATGTGCTTAGTCCAGTGAAACCCGCGCACGCGGGAACAAAATCGTGCCATCCAGTCCGTTGCCCGCGGCGGCCTGCCGACGGAGAGTTCGGGCGCCGCCGCCCAACGCGCCCGAGGCGGCGGCATCGTGCGGCTAGGTGGTCCAGTCGACCGCGGTCAGCTCTGGTGCGCGGGTAATGACGATTCCGCTGCTGCCGCACAATGGGCACTTCTCGAGCGACTCGCCATCGTACTCGTGAGCACAGCTGAAGCAGCGGAGCCGGTCGGGTGACCGCTGCCATCGGACGTGGCAGTGCTCCATGCATGTACCGGCCGCCTCGGCCTGCCACGCCGTGGCCGCTGATGCCAGGTCCACACCGGTGCCGACCGCGAGCGTGAGGGTGCGCACGGGGCGGCCAGCGGCCGCATCGACGAGCGCGGCCACCGCCGCCCGCACCAGACCAGGCTCATGCAATGCCGGGCACCTCCACGCTTCGGCTCACCGGGACTTCGGCAGGCCCTCCTGCACCTCCATCGGCGGGGACGTCGGCAGGCAGCCTCACACCCCAGCTAGCCAGGACTGCGTAAGCTGCCACAACCATCGCGCCGATGCTGGCGGCGACGACCGGGCTCAGGCCCCAGCGTTCCGTGATGGACGCGGGGACCACCCCGACCAGCCCCACCCGGGCCGGGGCGCAGCCCGCGAGCCGCGCGGCCGACAGGGCATCCACCAGGCCCACCTCATGCGCGGTTACCCGCACGCCGTGGCCGCTGCGGACCTCGCCGTCGCCGAGGACGACCAGCCGGCCCGGTTCTCCGTGCGTCAGTGACACCGCATCGAGCACGAGCACCCCTTCCCGTCCGGCGATGTAAGGCATGAGCATCAGGCCCAGGGTGCCGCCGTCGGCGACGTCCACGCCGGGGATGGCGCACGATGCCAGGTGCCGGGCCGCGACCACGCCCGCTCCGTCGTCGCCCAGCAGCTCATTTCCCACGCCCAGAACGAGGAACGGGGCGGCTTCCTGCCTCATAGCCGGTCCTTGGGGAGGAACTTGAAACCGGAGAAGATCGAGGAGAGCAGTCCCGATCCTTCCAGACGGTCGACCAGCATGGCGCTGTACACATGGTGGACCATGAACCCCCAGATCAACCACATGATCAGGTGGTGGACGAACCGGATCACCGGCAGCGGGACCAGCGTCAGCGACCACCCGGTGAGGGTCGCCGCCCAACTCTCGCCCTGGACGCCCCACAGCACGACGCCGGTGAAGACTTCCACGCCGAACATGGTGTACAGCACGCAATAGGTCATCCCGGCGAGCGGGTTGTGGCCGACCACCGGCGGCGGCTCGCGGTCAAGGAACAGGTAGAAGCGCAGCGAGGGGATGATCTGCCTCCGCCGGGCCCGGCTGAGCGGCACCCACTCGGTCCACCTCGACCGGGGGCTGGGTGAGGTGAACAGCCACATCACGCGGGCGACGATCAGTGCGATGAAGACGTAGGCGGTGAACTCGTGAATCGTCTTCACCCAGGTGACCCAGTCCGTGGCGCGCGACGGCCGCAGCGCCGGGTCGCCGATGAGGAATCCGGTGACGCTGAGCACCACGAGCGCCAGGACCAGCAGCCAGTGGATCACCCGCACCGGAAGGTCCCAGACTCGCGCCCGCATGAACTCCTCCGGCGCCGCACGCGGTGCCGACGCCTGCCTCGTGCTCTGCCCGGGAACGCTCACTGGACCCGGACCTCCACGATGTCTCGGCCATCGGCGTCATAGACGTGCGCGGCGCAGGCCATGCAAGGGTCAAAGGAGTGCAGCGTCCTGAGGATCTCCAGGGGGCGCTGCGGATCGGCGACCGGCGTGCCGACCAGCGCGGCCTCATAGGCACCCGGGTTTCCCTTCTCGTCCCGCGAGCTGGCGTTCCAGGTCGACGGCACCACGGCCTGGTAGTTGCGGATCTGCTGGTTCTCGATGACGACCCAGTGCGACAGCGAGCCCCGCGGGGCCTCGTGAAACCCGACCCCGCGGGCCTGCCCGGCCGGCCATGAGGCCGGAGCCCATTTTGTGTTGTCGGCGATGGCCAGGTCGCCGCCTGCCACGTTGTCCCGGAGCAGGTTCAGCAGCTGGAGGGAGTACTGCGCCATCAGTTCGGTTTCCAGCCCCCGGGCCAGCACCCGGCCAAGGGTCGACATCAGGGCGGTGGGCGGGAGCTTGAGCCGGGTGAGCGCGCCCGCGACCAGCGGGTGGATCCGGGCGTCGCCGCGTGCGTACCCGACGAGCATCCGAGCCAGCGGGCCGACCTCCACCGCCATGCCCTCATAACGCGGCGCCTTGAGCCAGGAGTACTTCCCGGCCACGTCGAGCTGGGTGAACGGGGGCTCCGGGCCGGTGTAGTCCGGGGTGGTCTCCCCCCGCCACGGCGGCAGCGCGGCCTGCCCACCGTCGTAGCGGTACCAGGAATGGGCGACCGATTCCGCCACGCCGACCGGGTCGAACGGCTGGACCTGCAGGCTCCCGGCCCGGATAACCCCGCCGGGGAACAGGCCGTCAGCAGGTGGCTGGCCCTTCACGGGCGGTGACGGGGTATAGTCCCCGAACACCATGTAGGAGCCCAACCCGCCGCCATACCGTGTCCACTCCGGGTAGCTGGCCGCGATCGCGTACAGATCGGGCAGAAACACCTGCTGAACGAAGTCCAGCCCTTTTTGCAGCAGCAGCGCTAGTTCGGTGAGGGTGTTGTCGTTGATGGCGTCCTGGCTGTTCAGATCGACCGGGGAGGCCATGCCGCCGACCAGGTAGGTCTGGGGGTGCGGGTTCTTCCCGCCGAGCAGCGCGTGAACCCGGATGTAATCACGCTGGAAGTCCAGAGCGTCGAGATAATGGCTGAACGCCAGCAGGTTCAGCTCGGGGCTCAGCTGGTACGCGGGATGCCCCCAGTACCCGTTTGTGAACGGACCGATATTCCCGCCGGCCAGGAACGCCTGGAGCCGGGACTGGACGGAGGCGAACAGGCCCGCCGTCGACTGCGCGTAGCTGGAGACGGACTGCGCGAGCGAGGCGGCCCGGCGGGGGCTGGCCTTCAGCGCTGCGGTCGGGTCGACCCAGTCCAGCGCCTGCAGGTGGTAGAAGTGCACCACATGGTCGTGGACGTACTGTGCAGCGGCGATGAGCTGGCGCAGCAGCCGGGCGTTCAGCGGCGGAACCGCGCCGATGGCGTCCTCCACCGCCCGCACCGAGGCGAGTGCGTGGACCGTCGTGCACACGCCGCAGATCCGCTGCGCGAAGAGCCAGGCGTCGCGCGGGTCGCGGCCCGCCAGGATGGTCTCAATGCCGCGCCACATGGTCGACGACGAATACGCCTCGGTGACCTGGCCGCCTGCGACCTGGACCTCCACCCGCAGATGCCCCTCGATACGGGTCACCGGATCGATAACGAGTCGTGCCATCGCCCTTACCTGCCGTCCGATTCGCCGGCGGAGCCGCCGTAGTCGCTGCCGTCTGAGAAATCCTCACCGTCGACGCTGGCATGTCCCCCATAGCCGGGGATGCCGGGGTGGCCGCTAGGGGCGCCCGCTTCCTGCCCGGCCGCCCGCGCCGCGCGGGCGTCTCTGGCGGCGCCGACGCGGTGCTGAACGGCCTTACCGACCCCGTGCAGCGCGAACCCTGCCGCGGTGGCCGCGACGATGGTGAGGCCGAGCCGGTCCGCGGTGAACTCGAATCCCTCCGTGTCGACGTGCGGCAGCCGGTCATAGAACGGTGACATCGTGTCCCAGAAATGCGGCTCGGAACATCCCACGCAGCCATGCCCGGCCGCGACCGGCCACGACGTCGCCTCGTTGTACCGGACGCTGGGGCAGTTGTGGGAGGTTTCCGGCCCTTTGCAGCCGAGCCTGTACAGGCACCAGCCGTTCCGGTGCCCCTCATCCCCCCACTCGACGGCAAACTGCCCGGCGTCGAAGTGCCCGCGCCGCGGGCAGGTGTTGTGGATAAGCTCGCCGTAGGCGAACAGCGGACGGCCGAACTCATCCGTGGCGGGGAACGCGCCGAAGGTCAGATAGTGGACGATCGTGGCGGTCAGGTTGTCCGCGTTGACCGGGCAGCCCGACAGGTTGACGACCGGGACGCCGCTGACCACGTCTTCGACCTTCACCGCGCCCGTCGGGTTGGGATGCGCGTTGGGGATCCCGCCGAACGCCGAGCACGTGCCGACGTTGATGATCCCCGCCGCCCCGCGGGCAGCTGTGGTGAGTATGTCGGAGGCGGTCCGGCCGCCGATCGTGCACGATCCGGGGATGCCGGTGGGGACCGAGCCTTCGACGATGAGCACATGCCCGCCCTTGGCCACCGCGGCGTCGCGGGCCTGCTCGGCCGCCACCCCGGCTGGGGCCATCAGCGTCTCGTGATAGTCGAGTGAGATCAGTCCCAGGATCAGGTCCGCCGCCCCCGGGTCGCGCGACCGCACGAATGCCTCGGTGTCACCCGCACAGTCCTGGAACTCCAGCCACACCACAACCGGCCGGGTCACCTTCGCCAGCGCGGACGCCACACGCGGCGCGAACTGAGGCGGCAGCGCCAGCACCGCGGTTACCCCGGCGCAGAATTTCAGGAACGCCCGCCGGTCCACCCCGGCGTCGGCAAGCCGAGCCGGAAGCGGACGGTCGTCCCGCCCGTCAGCGGAGGAGCCCGCCGCGGCCGCGGACGGCCGGGTGACCGCGTGCTGGTCGTTTCCCATCGCCGCACCGCCTTGCACTGCGCAGTCCCGGCGCCAGCGACGGGACGGAGACCGTGGAGGAAGCTGTACGTTCGCCGGCCTGAAGCCATCAGGGACCAAAGGCCCGGAATTCAATTACCTGTGCCCTTGTCTTCGTGCCAGGGCAGCCTCAGGATGTGCCCATGAATCCGCTCGATGACGTGGCCGTCGGGGTGCGCCAGGCGTTCGAGCGGGTGCACCGCGAGCAGTTCCTCGGCGACCGGGCGGCGAACCCGCGGCTGACCGTTGACGTCATCGACGCCGCGACCGTGGACGACACGCCCGCTGTCGTGCTCATCACCCCCTGGACGGTCAACGGACTTGCCTTCCCTCCCGATGACGAATTTCCCGAAGTGCTGGAAATCGCCGCCCGCCGCCGCCCGGTGTTTCGCGTCGAACTGCCAGAGCTCGGGGCATTCCGCTCCGTCAACCTGCCGATGGAGGCGGCCAGCCTGCGCGACATGGACCAGGCACGCACCCTCGCCCGCTCCTGGGCGGTGCATTTCCACGACGCGGTACGAACCGCCCGGCAGGCCAGGGCGCCAGCCACCTGAGGAGTAGACAGCCATGTGCATTGGCCTGCCCGGCCGCATCACCGCCACAACCGACGTGGCTGGCTTTCTCATGGGCACCGCCGACTTCGAGGGCGTCTCCCGTCAGGTCTGCCTGGCCTATCTGCCGGACGCGCAGGCCGGTGACTACGTCCTGATCAACGGCGGTTTCGCAGTCAGGATCCTCGATGAAGCCGAGGCCTGGGAAACGCTGGCGCTGCTGCGCCCGGCGCTGCAGGACGCTAGTCCGGCTGTGACTCGCTGACCAGGATCGGAGCGACCATCTCGGCCAGTGCGTGCACCTCATAGCTCGCGATGTTGTACACCGGGGCCTGAGCGAGCAGGCGGTCGAGTTCCTCGTTGGACTCCACGTTGTAGATCCACGCGCCGCCGTGGCCGCCCACCAGATGGTAGCGCGCCTCCAGCTTGCCTTCCGCGAGCAGCCGAGCCCCGTAGTCCTGCTGCCGCAGCACAGCGCTGATCACCCCGGTAGTCGCCCGGCCCAGCTCCAGCTTCCACAGGACCAGGAATTTGCCAGCCATCATCTCCTCCTCAAGGAAACCCGGCGGTCGCAATCAAGGGACCGTCGGCAGTAACAACCTGGCGGAAGAGTAGCCCCATGCTGCCGCCGGAGTGTCAGCGCGTCGATGGTGGGCGGCGAGACGCCGACGCTGCGCACCAACGCGGTGGCCGACATCCCTGCAAGCTCAGCGCGGCCCAAACCGGGTTGGGCTTGCAGAGTGGGCAATGGGTTAATCAGAAGTGGGGCCACCGACAGAACTCGCTGACCAGTGGTTTTAGCAGGGTTCGGGTGTGCTGATCCCGCGTTAAGCGGGCTGATCTCCCGGCTGGGTGGGTGGCTGGGCGTGCGGGGGCCCGGGCTGGCCGGCGAGTGCGATGGAGATGGCTTCGAGTTCGGTGATGAGCTGGCGCAGGTGGCGGCGGGCGTCGAAGTAGGGGCGGAGCCGTTCGGCGTCTTGGGTGGTGAGGGTCCTGGTGATGGTCCGGCCGCTGATCTTGCGGGTCCAGGTCGGGTAGGGGCCGTGCAGTTGCGGGGGGTCGGCGTGGCAGTGGCATCCGGCGCGCTGGCAGCGGGTGGCGCGGTCGGTGAGCGAGCCGGGCAGGATCAGGCCGATCTGGCTGAGCTCGGCCTGGATCTGCTGGTGGCGGCGGGCCGGGTCGTCCATGGTGACAGGATTCCTTATCCGCCGTGCCGGCGGCATCCCCCGCTTCGGTGATTGAAGTAACTATATTTCAAGCATGGCCGGGACTCGCGAGTCAGATGTGGCAGGCGCGGGCTTGCGCGTGCGGCCGGCGGGCAGCGTGACCGCGCCCGCGCTGCGCGGGCTGTCCCGGTTCGCTGATTCGCGCGGGATCCCGGGCAGCCGGGAGTTCCTGCTGGATTATGACGTGATCGAGGCGTTCTGCGTGGCAGGCCTGGCGGGCCGGGCCCCGGCGACCCGGGGCACTTACCGGTCGGCGCTGTGCCGGCTCGCCGAAGCGGAGCACGGGCCGCCGGGGCAGCGGCCGGCGCCGTTCCCGGGCGCGAGGGCGCCGGCGCCGTACTCGCGGGGTGAGCGGGCGGAGCTGGCAGCCCTCGCCGCCGCGCAGCGCGACCCGGCGAAACGCTCCTCGGCGCTGGCTTTGGTGGTGTTCGGCATCGACGCGGGGCTGCGGCCCGGCGAGCTGGTGGCGCTGCGCGGCGGTGACGTCACCCGGCACGGCCGCCAGGTGGCCGTTCATGTCAGCGGGCCGGCCGCGCGGGTGGTGCCGGTCACCGCGGATTACGCCGGCCGCGCCGGGGAGCTGGCCCGCCGTGCGGGCAGCGGGCACGTGTTCCGCCCCGGCACGGCCGATCGCGGCTATAAGAACTTCGTCACCAATTTCGCCCGGGGCCTGGCGGCTGACCCGGCGGCGCCGCGGCTGTCGCTGCGCCGGGCCCGGTCTGCCTTCATCTGCGGGCACCTGGCCGCGGGCACCCCGGTAGGGGTGCTGCTGGCCATCACCGGGATCGCCGAGGCCGGGTCGCTGGCCCGCTACGCCCGCCACGTGGCGGGCCTCAGCTCCTCCAAGGGCGCCCTGCGCGCCCGCTGCCGCGCGGAGCGCACGTGATGAGCGGCGCCGGCCTGACCCTGCCCGCCGCCGCAGGCGGCAGGGTCAGCGACGAGACGGTGGCCTTCGCCGCCGAGCTGACTGACCGTTCCGGCAAGGCCCCGGTCATCGAGGCCGCGCTGGCCAGGCGGACCGGGCGGCCCCGCCCGCTGCCGGTGCGCGCGGTGCTCGCCGCGCTTGCGTGCCTGGCCCTGGATGACCGGCCGCTGTTCCTCACCGAGGCCACCCGGCTGCTGTTCCAGCACATGTCTCCCGCCTCCCGCCGGCTGCTCGGCGTCCCCGGCACCGCCACCACCGAGCGGGCCTTCCTGGCTGCCTACCGCCGGGTCCGCTACTGCTTCGCCGCCATCTGCTCGGCCATGGACCCCTCGGCGCTGCCGAAAAACCGGCGGCTGGGCGAGCAGGACCTCGCCGCCCGCGCCAGGAAGATGACCCCCGCTCAGATCCAGGCTGCCCGCGGCCGGCTGGAAGCGTTCATCAACTCCCTGATCGAAGCCAGCGTCAGCGTCCTGACAGACGAAGAACGCGCGGCGTCCGGCGGCTGTACCGGCCTGGATGCCACCCCGGTCCCGCTGTTCTCCCGCGGCCCGTCCAAGCGCACCGGGCTGTGCGCCAGCGACCCCGACGGCGGCTGGTACGTCCGCGAAGGCGACCACCGCGAGCGCGAGGACGACAAAGGCAAGCCGCTGCGGAAGATCGCCTGGGCGCTGGAAGCCACGATCGCCGCCACCGCCCGCCCTCCCGGCGCCCCGCCCGGCTGCCCGAACCTGGCCATCGGCCTGGCCATCACCCGGCCCGGCGAGGATCCCGGCGGCACCGGCGCCCGGGTCCTGGCCTCCATCGCCGCCCGCGGCCGCAAACCCGGGTGGCTCGGCTACGACCGCGCCTGCACCCAGGCCCTGCCCGGGCGGTTCCACCTCCCGGCCCGTGCCCTGGGCTACAAGCCGGTCATGGACTACCGCGCCGACCAGCTCGGCATCCAGGCAAACACCGGCGGAGCGCTGCTGGCCGAGGGCAGCTGGTACTGCCCCGCCCTGCCCGGACCGCTGATCACCGCCACCGCCCGCCTTCGCGACCACGCCATCAGCCCCGGCCTGTACGACCAGCAGATCACCGCCCGCCGCCCCTACCAGCTCAAGCACAAAGACGGCCCCGACGCCGACGGCTACCAGCGCCTGACCTGCCCCGCCACCGGCCACCATCCCAGGCTGATCTGCCCGCTGCGCCAGGCCTCGCTGACACCGCGCGACGGACGGCCCAAGGTGGAGCACCCCGGGTTTGGTGGAGACTCGATTCTCCCCAGATGCTCTGGTCTGGGTGGCCGTTGTCTTCCACGGTACCGCC
>WNGE01003278.1_pt1 | contig 19197 bp, 16 predicted proteins | sample 5400651 | NCBI WGS metagenome assembly WNGE01 (sample SAMN13153370, study PRJNA577476) | soil metagenome | isolation source: 60 cm soil or saprolite under grassland replicate 2 | place: USA:California | collected 2016-06-15
GGAGCCGGCCGGGTCGCTGAGCGAGGTTCGGGAGGCGGGCCTCGACCGCGAGGACCTCCTCGGCATCTACCGCAACATGCTGATCACGCGCGGCGTCGAGGAGCGCGGGCACATCCTCTACCGCCAGGGGAAGATTCCCGGCTCGTTCTACACCGGCCGGGGTAACGAGGCGGCCGCCATCGGCGTCGCAACCGCGATGGGCCCGGAGGACGTGGGGACGCCGCTTCACCGCGACATGGGCGTTCACATCACGCGCGGTGTCGAGCCGTGGAGGATCTTCGCCAACTACATGGGCAAGGCCGACGGGCCGACGCGGGGAAGGGACGGCAACGTCCATCTCGCGGACGCCCGACTCGGGATGATCGCGATGGTCAGCCACCTGCCGGCGATGCTCCCGGTCGCAACCGGCGCTGCGCTCGCGTTCCGCATCAGGGAGGAGCGGCGCGTCGCGGTCGGCTGGTTCGGGGAGGGATCCTCGGCGCGCGGCGACGCGCACGAGTCGATGACCTTCGCCGGCACGCGGAAGCTGCCGATCGTCTACGTCTGCGACAACAACCAGTGGGCGTACTCGACGCCGACACATCTCGAGTACGCGACCGAACACGTCGCCGACCGTGCAGAGGCCTACGGCTTCGAGGGCGTCGTCGTCGACGGCACCGACGTGCTCGCCGTCTATCGCGAGGCGAAGCGCGCGATCGAGAAGGCACGCGAGGGCGGCGGACCGACCCTGCTCGAGTGCCTGACTCTCCGCATGGAAGGTCATGCAGTGCACGACGACGCGTTCTACGTCCCGAAGGTGATGTTCGAGCGTTGGGCGGAGCGCGACCCGCTCGAGCGCTACCGCAACTGGCTGCGCGAGAACGCCGACCTGAGCGACGACGAGGAGGACGAGATCACGACGCACGTGAAGAAGGTCTTGAACGACTCGCTCCAGCGCGCCGACGACTCGCCGCTCCCGGACCCGTCGACGCTCCTCGAGGGCGTGTACGCGACGCCGGACGACCTCGACACGCCGCACCACAAGTAGCGATGGCAGAGCTCACGTATCTCCAGGCGATCAGCGACGGGCTCCGCACGGAGATGCGCCGCGACGACCGTGTCTTCGTGATCGGCGAGGACGTGGGAGTGTACGGCGGCGCGTTCAAAGTGACGCTCGGCTTCCAGGAGGAGTTCGGTCCGTGGCGCGTCATCGACGCACCGCTCGCAGAGACGGCGATCATCGGCGGCGCCACCGGCGCGGCGATGATGGGCATGCGCCCGGTCGCCGAGATGCAGTTCGCCGACTTCGTCTCCTGCGCGTGGGATCACCTGGTCACGATCGCGGCGAAGCAGCGCTGGCGTGTCGGCACGCCCGTCCCGATCGTCGTGCGCCTCCCTTCGGGAGGCGGCTTCAGCGGCGGCCCGTACCACTCGCAGAACCCCGAGTCGTCGTTCGCGCACATCCCGGGCCTCAAGTGCGTCTGCCCGGCAACTCCGGAGGACGCGAAGGGCCTGCTGATCAGCGCGATCGAGGATCCGAACCCCGTTCTCTACTTCGAGCACAAGCATCTGTACCGCCGGATCAAGGCCGAGGTGCCGGAGGAGCGCTACACGACGCCGATCGGAAAGGCGCGCACGCACCGCGAGGGTCGCGACATCTCGGTGATCACCTGGGGCGCGATGGTCTACACCGCCGAGGAGGCAGCGCAGCAGCTCGACGGGGACGGCGTTTCGGTCGAGATCATCGATCTGCGGACCGTGCTCCCGTGGGACAAGGCAGCGGTGCTCGAATCGGTGCGCAAGACGTCGAAGGTGCTCGTCCTGCACGAGGACACGCATACGGGCGGCTTCGGCGCGGAGATCTCCGCGACGATCGCCGAAGACGCATTCGAGGATCTCGACGCGCCGGTGAAGCGGATCACGGCGCCCGACACGCCTGTACCGTTTTCGCCGCCGCTCGAGAAGGCATTTCTGCCGCAGGTCGAAGATGTCGTGAAGGGGCTTCGCGACCTCGCGGAGTATTAGAAGGAGAGCCATGGCCACGGAGACCGCAGTCGACGTCGTGATGCCGCAGATGGGCGTGTCCGTCTCGGAGGGCACGATCACCCGCTGGTTGAAGCACGAGGGCGAGCACGTGGAGGCAGACGAGCCGCTGCTCGAGATCTCGACCGACAAGGTCGACACCGAGGTGCCGAGCCCGGCCTCCGGAACGGTGACCCAGATCCTCGTCCAGGAGGGCGAGACGGTCGAGGTCGGGACGAAGCTGGCCCAGATTGGAGGAGCTGGGCTCGGAGGCGCAGCCGGCGACGGCGGCGCGCCGCAGCCCGCGGCGCCGCCCGAGCCCGAAGCGGCGCCGCCCGAGCCGGCGACGCAGGCTGCCGCAGACGAGGCGATGGCCGCCGCGAGCGAGGGCGTCGGCGACGTCGCGCCCAGCAACCAGCAGCCGGTCACGCCTGCGCAGGCGGCCGACTCCAACGGCAACCGGTTCATCTCGCCGGTCGTCGCGCGCATCGCCTCCGAGCACCACGTCGACCCGTCCCAGGTCTCCGGCACCGGTCGCGGGGGCCGCGTCACGAAGAAGGACATCCTCGACTTCATCGAGCAGGGCGGACAGCCGGAGGCGCAGGCCCAGCCCGCGCCGACGCCGCCGGCACCCGCGTCCGCTCCGGCAGCGCCGCCGCCTCCGCAGGCTGCGCCCGCGCCGCCGAAGCCGCCCGCACCCCCCGTCGCGCCGGCCGAGGTCCAGCCGGGCGAGGAAGTCGAGCCGGTCACGGCGATGCGCCGCGGGATCGGGGAGCACATGCGCCGCTCGCTCGACACCTCGGCGCACGTGACGAGCGCGATCGAGGTCGACATGTCGCGGGTCGTCGCGGCGCGCGAGCAGCTGAAGAAGGAGTACCAGGCGTCCTACGGCGTCAACCCGACCTACCTCGCCTTCGTCGCGCGGGCCGCCGTCGACGTGCTGCGGAAGTATCCGTACGTGAACGCGGAGTTGCGCGGGGACGCGATCGTCAAGCACAGCTTCGTCAACCTCGGCATCGCCGTCGAGCTCGCGGACGGCAAGGGCCTGATCGTGCCGGTGCTCAAGAACGTCGAGACGATGAACCTGCTCGGCATCGCGAAGGGAATCGCCGACATCGCGAAGCGGGCGCGCGAGAAGAAGCTCATGCCCGACGACGTGCAGGGCGGAACGTTCACGATCACGAATCCCGGCGGCTACGGCACGTTCCACGGCACGCCGATCATCAGCCAGCCGCAGTCCGGCATCCTCGGCACCTACGCGCTCGTCAAGCGGCCATGGGTGATCCAGGACGAGCTCGGCAACGACGTGATCGCGATCAGGCCGCTGATGAACATCACGCTCACATACGACCACCGCCTCGTCGACGGCGCATACGCGGGCCGCTTCCTGCACGACCTGCGCGAGCGGCTCGAGCACTGGGAGGGCGAGGGCGGGTAGGTCCCTGGATGGCGCGCGGCGGCTACGTCATGCAGCTCGGCACCGTTCCCTATCGGGAGGCGTGGGATCTGCAGCGCTCGCTCGCGGGCGCCGTCTCGCAGGGCGCGATCCCGGACACCGTCCTGCTGCTCGAGCATCCGCCGGTCGTCACGCTCGGCCGCCGCACCGACGAGAGCGCCGAGCTGCACGTCCCAAAGGAGGCCGCGGTGGAGGTCGTCGAGACGAACCGCGGCGGCAAGTCCACATTCCACGGGCCGGGACAGCTCATCTGCTATCCGATCCTCGACCTGAAGCGCCACGGGCGGGACGTCAAGCAATACGTGCGCAGCCTCGAGGAGGCGCTGATCCGAACGGTCGAGCCGTTCGGGCTCGCCGCCGAGCGGATCGAGGGCCTGACCGGCGTCTGGCTGACCCGGCCGCCTCGCAAGCTCGCGTCGATCGGCGTTCACGTCTCACGCTGGGTAACGACGCACGGCTACGCCTTGAACGTCGACCTCGATCCCGCACCGTTCACCGAGTGGATCACCGCGTGCGGCCTCGAGGATGCGATGTTCACGACGATCGGACGCGAGACGGGCCGCAGCGTGACCGTGGACGAGGTCCGGCCCCATGCGGTCTCAGCGCTGCAGGAGGTCTTCGACCTCGAGCTCGACGAGCTGCCGGCAGAGGATGGGATCGGCCTCTGGGCGCAGCCCGTGCATAGCGAGCTCGCCTCCAGATGAGCGACGCGGAGTCGGCGCCGTAGCCTGCATATCTAGACTGGGTCGATGGAGAGGTCGCTGCCCGTAGCCGATCGCCCGCGCCGGCCCGAGTGGATGAAGGTGCGCGCGCCCTCGAAGGACGGGTCGTACTTCGACGTCCAGAAGCTGATCCACGGGCTCTCGCTCCACACGATCTGCGAGGAGGCGCGCTGCCCGAACATTTCCGAGTGCTGGGGACGGGGGACCGCGACCTTCCAGATCCTCGGCGACACCTGCACGCGCGCGTGCCGCTACTGCTACGTGCACTCCGGCAAGCCGTCCGACCCGGTCGACCCGCTCGAGCCGATGCGGCTCGCACAGGCCGCGGCGCAGATGCAGCTCAAGCACGTCGTCGTCACCTCGGTCGACCGCGACGACGTGCCGGACCGCGGAGCGGGTCACTACGCGGCGACGATCCGCGCGATCAAGTCGAAGCTTCCCAATGCGTCCGTGGAGGTGTTGACCCCGGACTTCCTCGACGTCGAGGAGGAGGCACTCCAGACGGTGCTCGCCGCGCGGCCCGAGGTCTTCAACCACAACATCGAGACAGTGCGCCGCCTACACCGCGCGATGCGTGGCGGCAAGGCCGACTACGACAAGGCGCTCTGGCTGCTCCGACGTGCGAAGGAGGTCGCGGACTACAACGTCCTGACCAAGTCGGGGATCATCGTCGGCCTCGGCGAGACGAACGACGAGGTCGTGGAGACGATGCGCGACCTGCGCGCGAGCGGTGTCGACGTCGTGACGATCGGGCAGTACCTCCAGCCGAGCGCGAAGCACGCGGAGATCGACCGCTGGGTGCACCCGGACGAGTTCCGCTGGTTCCGCGAGCAAGGCGAAGCGCTGGGCTTCGGCTCGGTGTTCTCCGGCCCGCTCGTTCGCTCGAGCTATCGCGCCGACGAGCAGCGACACGCGGCCGAGACCGGCCGCGGCGCCGTCACCTATTAGCGGATTCCGGTGTCGATCGCGAAGTCGCGGCGGCCGCCCAGGCGCGGCACCGTGATCGTATGCGGTTGCAAGCCCGACCCGATGCGCGGCCGGACGCTCAGCTGGACCGTGTAGATCCCGGGGCGGAGGCGAATCGCGTAGCGGCCGCCCGTCCCGGTGCGGGACCGCGCAACGACGGTCCCCGAGCGCGAGAACACGAGCACGATCCCGACAGCAGGCTCGCTGCATGGCGTCCCGACCTGGCACACAGGCGTTGTCGGCCCTCTCATCACCACCCCATGGAGCAGCGCGAGCGCGACGAGCACCGCATGCATGTCCGCAGTGTGCCCGACATATGCGAAGGGCCGCCCGGAGGCGGCCCTTCGCATCGTTCTTGCCTGTCCTTCGGCTACTTCTTGATCGAGCCGAATGGCACCTCATCGGCCTGCGCCGCACCGGCCGCGTCATCGACGTTCGCAACGAGCCAGCCGAGCGTCTGGAGACGCCGCGACTGGTCGTAGTCGACGGTCAGGCTGATGGGAGCCGACGCGCCGGGTGCCAGGCTCACGAACTGGCCTGTCGAAACGCCCGGCTTTGCGACGTCATATGCCCCGGCCGGGGTTGTATCGACGCTGCCCCCGAAGACCGAGAACCCGTTCACCCAGTACCGGAAGTCGGTCGCAGCCGGCGCATGGAGGCCGAGGTCTTCCACCGTCGTCGGCAAGAGGGCCGTCGACCCGTTCATCGGTGCGTCCGCGACGAACGCGTCGACGATATCGCCGGTTTTTGCGTTGATCGTGAAGGAGCCGAACCGGCCGTCGGAGCTGCCGGTCAACACTGCACCAAGATCAGCCCCCACGACGAGGTAATCGGGCTTTCCGTCGTGCTGCAGGTCGATCGCGACGTCGTACTCCTGCGTCGCCTGCGTCGACGACTGGTTGTAGCCGTTGACGGCGAACACGAGCGTGCCGTCGTCGGACTGCTGTACGCCCACGTCACGGACGTCCTGGCCCCGCGCGCCCAGGTCATTCGCGTCGTGGACGCCCCAGGCGTACACGTCCGCCGTACCCGAGTGGATCCCCGTGTTCGTGACGGTCGTCGACGACGCGTACACGTTGCCGACGCCCTGTCTTGCGTATGAGGCCGGCGCGGACGCCGAGACGCTCGACAGGCCACGCGGGGCGATCAACGCCGGAACGCGCAGCGACTGGATGCCGGGACCGCTCGTGGTCGGCACGGCCGTGACAGCGCCGCGGCGCGTGGTCACCTGGCCGGAACCGAGACCGCCGCCAGACGTGAACGTCGTCGCATTCGGCAGCGCGGCGAACTGCGCAGCCGTGATCGTCGCCGTGACGTCCACGGTCTGCGAGCCGCCCGCCGGGACCGTGAACGAGCCCGGGTTGGCCGAGAGCGTTGCATCGAGCGGCTGCGTGGTGCTGAGCGTGTACGAGATCGCGGAGCCGCCGGTGTTCGTCACCGTGAACGACTTGGTTGCGCTCCAGTTACCCGTGCCGGCGGCATAGCCGTACGAGAGGGAGTCGAGGCCGTCGGAGGTCCACGCGATCGCATTCGTGTCGGTCGCCTTCGCGGCCTGGAGGAACCCAGAGCCGTTGATGCGGCCGTTGTAGCCGACGATCTGCGAGGGATCGGCGGTGTTCACGAGCGCGGCCTTGATCTGGTCGCCGTTCCAGGTCGGATGCGCCTGCTGTACGAGCGCAGCCGTACCCGACGTCATCGGTGCGGCCATCGACGTTCCGGAGAGAACGGTTCCGGCCGTGCCGCCGCCGACCAGAGCCGACGTGACGCTGACGCCCGGCGCCGTGATCTCCGGCTTCGCCGCCGAGTCACCCTGGCGGGGACCGCCGGAGGTGAAGCTCGCGCTTGCCTTGTAGCCGGTGTTCGGCGTCGTCGTGTTGTCGATCGTGATCGTCGTGCCGTCGGCCGCGATCAGCTTCGCCGCGTCGGCGCCGGAGGCAACCGTGCCCCTGACCCCGAAGAACGGGATCGTGACGGTGTACTGCTCGCCGGTGTCCGGGTTCGACGTGATCGGGCCCTCGAACGGGGGTAGGGCGGTCGAGTTGTTGATCATCACGACGGCAGCCGCGCCCGCCTTCTGGCCGAAGATCGCCCGCGCGACGCGCGCGCACACGCCGCGCTGCACGACGACGATCTTGCCCGTCGAACCGTTGTACTCGGCCGGATCACAGCCGAGAGAGACGCCGCCGGTCGAGTCGCGCAGGACGCGAACCGTCCCGGAGAAGCCGTCGGCGAACGTCGCGCCGTTTGCGTTGATCCCGACGATGCTGCTCGCCGCGGTGAGGTGGAACAAGCCGGCCGGATAGGTCGGCACGCTCCCGTCGCTTGCGGCGACCGAGAGCGCATGGTTCGCGGTGCTCGGTGCACCGACGATGTACGCGTTCTGGCCGGCGTTGCCGGCCGACGCTACGACGGTGATGCCTGCGGCGACGGCGTTGTTCACCGCGGTGAGCGCGGCGTCGTTCTGATCGGACGTGCCGAACGGCGAGCCGAGGGACATGTTGATGACGTCGACACCGTCCTCGACTGCCTTGTTGATCGCCGCGATGACGACGTCGGTCGAGCCGGTGCATCCGAACACGCGGTACATGTAGAGGTCGGCCTTCGGCGCGACGCCGGGGCCCACCAACCACGTGTTACCGCTGACCGTCGTGGCGTTGTACGGGCCCGCATAGGTCGCGCCCGCCGAGGTGACGCCGAAGCCGACGGCCGTGCCCGACACGTGCGTGCCGTGGCCGTTGCAGTCGAGCGGGTTCGGATCCGGATGGGGAGTCGAGTTTGCCGTGCCCGCGGCATAGTCGTCACCGACGAAGTCGAACCCGCCCTTGACCTTGGGCGCCGCGGGGCCGAAGTACGCGGGGTTGGCAGCGACCGTGCTCGCTGCATGAGCGGCCGTGTACGCCGCCGCCGTCCCCGGGCCGCCGAAGTCGGCGTGCGTGAAGTCGATGCCGGTGTCGATGACGCCGACCTTCACGCCCTGGCCCGTGAGGCTCGTCGAGGCGCCCCAGGCCGCCGGAGCGCCGATGAGCGGCACGCCGTTGACATTCGTCGGAACGGAGTAGAGCCCGACCGGCTGGATGTCGGTCACGCCCGGAATCGCCGCCAGCGCCGGCAGATCCTTCTGCGCGGCATGGACGAGGATGCCGTTGTAGGCGTCCTGCATCTGACCGATGATCGTCGCGCCTGCCTGGGCGACGTCCTTCGAGATCGAATCCTGCCTCGCCTTGAGATCGGCGCGAATGGCCGCCTTCTGGGCCGCCGAGAGCTTCGTGCCCTGCTGTCGCGCGTTCGCTTCTGCGACGGCGACAGGGCTGCCCGACATCTTGAGGACGACCGAAACCGGCTTGTCGCTCATCGATGCGGGCACGAACTTCGTCCCGGAGCCCTCGTTGAGGCCGATGGTTGCCGGATCGATCCGCTCGAAGCGTGAGGTGGGAACTGCGTTGTCGCCGTCACCGGCGGTTGCAACAGCGGCGACCGCCAGCGCAACCAGCGCCAGCGCCGCGTACGTCGCCATGCGCAGGCGACGACGGCCGTTCCCGTTCACAGGTACGTGCACTGATTCTCTCCCCTCTCGTGGTGTCGCCGAGAACGGCTTCGCGTCCCGGCACCCTCCCAAAGACTTCTGCCGCGGCCTGCTCGCCGACGGCGGCTGCATATTGCCCCTTTGCGGCGGCAGCGTCAAGCTGAATAGAGGGCCTATCCGTACCCGGAAAGGCTGCTGAGAGGCCCTATTTCGAGGGGTCGAACTGGTGCTGCTTGCCGTGCCCGTCCCGGTCGTTGCCGAGCCGGCGTAGGTTGCCGGGGAGCGCGCCCGAGCCACGCTTGGAGAGGTCGGCGAGCAGGTTCGCGACGTTCGGAGTGCCGAGACCGGTCGCGAGGTCGTAGCCCGGCGCGGCGGCGAAGCCGAACTGGGAGACGTCGAGGCCGAAGGGGGTCAGGTCGAGGGCGTTGTTGCCCGCGGTGATGTCGTGGAAGTCTTGTGCGTAGGCCTGCTTGTTCTTGGCGATCTCGTAGAGAACCGCGCTGACGAGTCCGACCGGTGGCTTCAGCTGGCGCGCGCGCAGCTCGTTCGCGAGCGCAACGATTGCCGCCCATTGCGGTGTCCCGGCACTGGTGCCGCCGACCGCGACGTAACCCTGACGGGAAGAGTCCACGCACCCCGGGTCGAGCCCACCGCCGGGGCCGCGCCGGCACGAGAGGATGACGAGCGCGCCGCCGACGAGCGCAGCGTTGTACGACACGTCCGGCTCGAGGCGGTCCTTCGTCTTCAACGAGCGCTGCCACGGGGGCGCGTCGAAGAGCTGGCTCGGAGCGCCGCCACCCGCGCCCAGGCTAAAGACACCCGGGCCGATGACGACCTCGTTCCAGGCCTGCTCGCGGCCGTACATGCCGGCGTCGGTCAGCAGACCGTCCGGGTACGGATCCCCCTCCGTGCCGCCGACCGCGAGCACGAGCGGATCCGACGCCGGGTAGGCAGCCATTGCCGACGGGGTGATGTGGAGTTCCGGGAAGTCGAGGGACTCGAGCTCGGTGCCGTTGGAGGACCCGAGGTCACCGGCCGATGCGAGCACTGTGCCGCCACGCCGGAGGACGTCGAGGTACAGCGGGCTGAACGTGCTCGAGAATGCCGGATCGCTTGCGGGCCCCGTCTCGTCGGCGCCGAAGCTTTGCGTCACGATTGCGCCCGGGTACGTCGGCAGCACCTCGCGGAGCACTTGCGCGACGTTCAGCGTGTCGTCGGTCTTGGCGACGGCGACGACGATGTTCGCGCCAGGTGCCATCGCGTGTGCCCACTGGACGTCGAGGTCGGTCTCGACCTGCCAGAAATACCTGAGGCCCGAGCCGGACGTGCCCGCGACCGGTGTCTGCTGCTCGTAGACGCTGAAACTCGGCGGGTCGGGCAGCCCACTGAAGTAGTCGAATGTCGCGAGATCGTCGGCGACGAACGGCGCGCCATAGGCGGTGACGACGACGATCGTCTGCCCGGCGCCCGTGGGGCCGGCGGCGCCGGTCGGGAAGTTGTACGCGGCCTGGATCTCGAACGGGAGGTAGCAAGGGATCCCGGCGTTGAGGCATGGCGTCGACGGTCCGGCGAGCGGCGTGAAGGCGCTCGACTCGAGCATCGGCCGCACGTTCGCCGCCGAGGCGGCAGTGGCAAACGCCAGCGCCGCCGCAGCAAGCGGAAGGCAGACCCAGTACCGCAGACGCTTTGTCAAGCCCTCGTCTCCTTACGCAGGAACCGACTCATTCAATCCTGCATCAGCTTGCGGCAGGCAGGGAATCCCCCGGCGGGGGGACGGGAGATATCTCTGTTCCAACTATGGCGACGCGCTCGGACGTGTCGCGGGGGTACCCGTTACGACTTCGTCACGACTTCGTAACGGTGTCTGACACCGGGACAGGCTCCGCCGGGACGGGGCCGATCATCTGAGTTGTAAGGCGGAAACGCCGCGCGAGCAGCGCTTCTTGTGTCACGAGAGTGTCACGACTTCGTAACGGTGTCTGACACCTGGACGGGTCCGGTGGCGCGACGAGCCATGCGCCGGCGGGCCGAGCCGCGGGTCTGCATGAGCCGTGGCCGATCTACTGGTGCGGGTTCGCCATCGCGCGGTAGTCCAGCGCCTCGTCGAGGACCTTGTCCTCGACGCCCTTCTCGCGGGCCACCTCGCGCAGCGAACGGCCGCTCGCCGCTGCTTCCTTGACGATCTCGGTCGCCTTGTCGTACCCGATGTACGGGTTCAGCGCCGTCGCCGCCGACAGCGTCAGCTCGGCGTAGCGCTCCGCGTTCTCGCGATTCGCCTCGATGCCGTCGACGCACTTCTCTGCGAACAGGCGGCTCGCGCTCGCCAGCAGCTTCACGCTGTCGAGGATGTTGCGAGCGATCAGCGGCACGAAGACGTTCAGCTCGAAGTGCCCTTGCATGCCGCCGACCGTGATCGCCGTGTCATTGCCGATCACCTGTGCCGCGACCTGCGTCACGACTTCCGGGATGACCGGGTTGACCTTGCCCGGCATGATCGAGCTGCCCTTTTGCAGCTCGGGCAGGAAGATCTCGGCGAGTCCGGCGCGCGGGCCGGAGCCGAGGTAGCGGATGTCGTTCGCGATCTTCGTCAGTGACACGGCGACGACCTTCAGCGCACCGGAGGCCTCGACGATTCCGTCGCGGGCGGCCTGCGCCTCGAACGGATCGGCGGGTGCAAAGATCTCGAGCCCGCTCTCCTCGGAGAGGATCGCGCGCACCCGCGCCGCGAACTCGGGATGGGTGTTGAGGCCGGTGCCGACGGCGGTGCCGCCGAGCGGGATCTGGCCGAGCCGCGGGAGCGCGTCCTGCACGCGCTCGATGCCCTGCCGGACCTGGGCCGCGTAGCCGGCGAACTCCTGTCCGAGCGTGACAGGCACGGCGTCCATCCAGTGGGTGCGGCCGGACTTGACGACGTCGGCGAACTCCTTCGACTTCGCCTCGAGCGACGCAGCGAGCGAGTCGAGCGCGGGCAGCAGGTCGTTCGTGATCTCGTCGAGCGCGGCGAGGTGCACCGCCGACGGGAAGACGTCGTTCGACGACTGCCCCATGTTCACGTCGTCGTTCACGTGCACGCCCTCGCCGGCAAGCGTCGCGAGCACCTCGTTCGCGTTCATGTTCGACGACGTGCCGGAGCCCGTCTGGAAGACGTCGATCGGGAACTGGTCGTCGAGCTCGCCGCGCGCGATCCGCGACGCCGCCGCGGCGATGCGATCCGCCTTGTCGCGGTCGAGGAGGCCGAGGTCGGCGTTCACCCGCGCGGCCGCGCCCTTGATCCGTCCGAGCCAGCGCGCGACGGGTGCGGGAATCGGCTCGCCGGAGACGGGGAAGTTCGCGATTGCCTTGGTCGTCTCCACGCCCCAGAGCTCCTGTCGTTCCTCAGTCTTGCTCATCGGCTCGAGTGTAGGCGAATGCCTTTACGACGCGGCGACCCGTTCGGCGGCGTCGAGCAGCTCGTCCCACGTGCAGAGCTTCACCCGCGGACGGCCGTGTGGCTCGCCGGCGGATCGCTCGCGCTCGTCGATCGACGTCCAGCCCTCGTACATCACGAGACGCGGGACGCGCTCGGTGAGCAGCTGCTCGACGTCCTCGGCGCTGCGGCCCTTGCGCAGCCCGTCGCGCAGATCCTCCAACAGCACCTCGACGGTCTCCGTCGCGTCCTTCTTGTTCGTGCCGATCACGCCGCTCGGGCCCCGCTTGATCCACCCCGCCGCGTAGACGCCGGGCGAGACTCGGCCGCGATCGTTCGGGACGGTGCCGGTGCGTTCGTCGAACGGGACGCCCGGCAGCTCGACGCCCCGGTAGCCGACGCTCCGGAAAACGAGCCCGGTGTCGAGCGTCTCGTGCTCGTCCGTCGGCACCGCCCGCAGCGCACCCGACTCGTCCGCCTCCAACCGGTTTCGCACGAGCTCGATCGACTCCACGCGACCGTCACCGTGCAGCGCGACCGGCGACTGCAGGAACCTCAGCACGAGCCGCTTCGGCTTCCCTTCCGGAACCCGCGCCGCGTACTCGCGCAGCACGTCGAGATTGCGCTGCGAGTTCGTGTCGGTCGGCTCCGCGCCGACGAGATCGGAGGGATCGACGATCACGTCGGCCCCTGCGAGCTCGCCCAGCTCGATCAGCTCGGGTGTCGTGAACGCCGCCTGCGCCGGTCCGCGGCGGCCGACCATGACGATTTCGCGGATGCCTGCCCCGTTGAACGCCTCGATCGCCGCATCCGTCGTGTCGGTCGGCGCGATCTCCTCCGGCGTCAGCGCCAGCATCCGCGCGACGTCCACCGCGACGTTCCCGTTGCCGATCACGACCGCGCGCTCGCCGGAGAGGTCGAACTCGAGGTGCTGGTAGTCCGGGTGGCCGTTGTACCAGGCGACGAACTCGGTCGCGGCCCACGATCCCGGCAGGTCTTCGCCGGGAATCCCCATCCGCCGGTCGGCCTGCGCCCCGACGGAGTAGACGACCGCGTCGTAGAGCTCGAGCAGCTCGTCGTGCCGTACGTCCCGCCCGACCTCGACGTTCCCGAAAAAGCGGAAGCCGGGCTGCGCCGCGATCTTCTCGAACGCGCGCGAGACGGACTTGATCTTCGGATGATCCGGCGCGACGCCGAGCCGGACGAGCCCCCACGGCGTCGGCAGCCGCTCGATCATGTCGACCTCGGCCGGGATGTCGGCCGCGAGCAGCGCTCCGGCCGCGTAGAAGCCGGCCGGGCCGGATCCGACGACCGCAACTCGTAGGGGGCCCATTCGGCGCTGACTCTACGCGGCTACTGCGCCCGATCGCTGCGCCTGACGCGCTCCGCCGAGGCGGCAAGCCGTCTTCCTAGCTCAGTGAGAGCAGCCGGAGCCGCAGCCGCCGGCAGCTGCGCCCGCGTCGGCGGCACCCTCGTCCTCGACCTGGAACGAGTGGCCACAGCCGCACGAGGAGACGGCGTTCGGGTTGTCGATCTTGAACCCAGACTCCTGAATCGTCTCGAGATAGTCGACGCGGGCGCCGCGTAGATACGGAGCGCTGAAAGGGTCGACCACCACCTTGACGCCCTCGCACTCGAACTCGTGGTCGCCCTCCTGGGAGGCGTGATCGAAGCCGAGGCCGTACTGGAACCCGGAGCAGCCGCCGCCCTCGATCGCGACCCGGAGCACCGAGACGTCGGTCTCCTCGGCCATGAGCCCGCGGATCTTCTCAGCCGCGGCGGGCGTGAGCGAGACGAGCTGGTCGACGCGTTCCTGGAGTTCCATAGTCCGCATCGTACCAACGCGGGAGGCGGTTGCGGAGTCACGCAAACGGGGGACTTTGTAACACCCGCTGCACGGTCGATTTCAAGGGAGCGACAACCGCTTTGTGCCGACCCGCAATCCGATAACGTCAGCCGTTCGGATGCTGCGCGACTGGCTCCCTTTCCTCATCTACGGGATCATGGCGTTGGCGATCCCGGTTTCGATGATCGTCTTCTCGTTCGTCTTCGCACAGCGTCCTGCCCGGCGAACTCGGGCCCGAGTCATTCCTTTCGAATCCGGCGTCTCCCAGGGCCAGATGCGCGGCCAGAAGTTCACCGTGAGCTTCTACCTGACGGCGATGCTCTTCATCGTCTTCGACATCGAGATCGTCTTCCTGTACCCGCTCGCCGTGCAGCTCCACGCGCTCGGCTGGTTCGGGTTCGTCGAGTTCGCGTTCTTCATCGTCATCCTGCTCGTCGCCTACGTCTACATCTGGCGCAAGGGCGCCCTGGACTGGGGGACGAGTGGCTCCTAAGCGCCTCAGGGACTACGGCCTCCAGTCGGAGCGCCTCCTCTGGCCGACGAAGGGTCCCTCGCACTTCGAAGAGGAGATGGGTGTCGACGATCTCGAGCAGGCGCTCGGGATCACGACGCTCGAGAAGGCCGTCCGCTGGGCGCAGACGAAGTCGATGTGGCCCGACACGTTCGGGCTCGCGTGCTGCGCGATCGAGATGATGTCGATCGTCTCGAGCCGCTACGACATCGCGCGCTTCGGGATGGAGGCGTTCCGCTCCTCGCCGCGCCAGGCAGACCTGCTGATCGTCTCGGGGCGGGTCGCGCACAAGATGGCGGCTCCGCTGCGGCAGATCTACGACCAGATGCTCGAGCCGAAGTGGGTCATCGCGATGGGTGCCTGCGCGAGCTCCGGCGGGATGTTCAACAACTACACGATCCTCCAGGGCGTCGACCGGATCGTCCCGGTCGACATCTATGTCCCGTTCTGCCCGCCGCGCCCCGAGGCGCTGATGGAAGGGATCATCCGCATCCACGAGGCGCACCTCGCCGGCGTGCCGCCGGCGTACGAGCGTAGGCAGGTCGCCACGTGAGCTACCGCGAGCTGCCCGGCTTCGTCGACGAGAAGGAAGCATTCGGCGAGACGACGGTCACGATCGAGGCGGCGCGCATCCGCGAAGCCTGCGAGCACGCGCGCGACGAGCTCGGCTTCAACATGCTCAGCGACCTCGTCGCGACCGACTACCTGCACTGGGGCGGCGTCGGCGTCTCGGGCTACATCGCGACCTCGAGCGGGCGCGACATCAACGTTCCGGCGACGCAGGGCCTCCAGACGCTTCCCGAGCCGAAGCCGAAGCGCTTCTCCGTCAGCTACCACCTGCTCGGGCTGCGGCAGCCGCCCGTCCGGGTGCGGCTCAAGGTGTGGCTCGACGAGGGCGAGTCCCTGCCGAGCGTCGTCTCCGTGTGGCCGACGGCAGACTGGCACGAGCGCGAGCAGTTCGACCTGATGGGGATCACCTTCGACGGGCACCCGAACCTGCGGCGGCTCCTGATGGAAGACGACTGGGAAGGGCATCCGCTCCGGAAGGACTATCCGTTGGGCGGCGAGCCGGTCCGCTTCTCGGACGCCGAATGACGATCGCGCCCGACAGACCGGTGCGCGCCTGGCCTGTTGTCACGGCCGACCAGTACGAAGGCTCCCGCATTCCGTCGCCGGTCCCGACGATCCTGCCGGTGCCCGCCAATCTCGTCGACAGCGAAGACGTGCTGCGGATCAACTTCGGCCCGAACCATCCGTCGACCCACGGCGTGCTGCGCCTGATCGTCGACCTCGACGGCGAGCAGGTCATCGGCCTGAACGCGGTGATCGGCTATCTGCACACGGGCTTCGAGAAGAACATGGAGCACAAGACGTGGTGGAAGTGCGTCACCTATCCGGAGCGCATCGACTACGTCGGCTACCAGAACAACGGTCTCACGTTCGTGCTCGCCGTCGAGAAGCTGCTCGACCTCGAGGTTCCGGAGAAGGCGACGTGGATGCGCATGCTGCTCTGCGAGCTCAACCGGATTCACTCGCATCTCATCTTTCTCGGCACGTCCGCGCTCGAGCTCGGCGCCGTGTCGATGTTCTGGTACTGCCTGCGCGAGCGGGAGATGATCCTCGACCTGTCCGAGATGGTGACCGGACAGCGCATGCACACCCGCTACTTCCAGATCGGCGGGCTCGCGGAGGACATCCCGGACGGCTTCTACCCCCAGTGCCGCAAGTTCGTCGAGTGGATGCCGCACGCGCTCAACGACTACCTGACGCTGCTCGACCGGAACGCGATCTGGCTCGAGCGCACGAAGGGCATCGGCCGCCTGTCCGCCGGCGACGCGATCGCGCTCGGACAGACCGGCCCGAACCTGCGGGCATCCGGCGTCGATTGGGATCTCCGGCGCGACGAGCCGTACCTCGCATACGACAACGTCGACTTCAACGTCCCGGTCTACCCCGACGGCGACGTCTTCTCTCGCTATCGCGTCCGGGTCGACGAAATGCGGGAGTCGAACCGCATCGTCGAGCAGTGCCTGCGCCGCCTCGAGCGAATGGAGGGCAGGCCCTGGATCGCCGACGACCGCAAAGTCGTGCTGCCGCCGCGCGAGGAGCTCCACACGTCGATGGAGTCGCTCATCCACCACTTCAAGATCGTGACCGAGGGCTTCCGCGTCCCGGAGGGCGAGGTCTATGTGACGATCGAGTCGCCGCGGGGCGAGCAGGGCTGCTACCTCGTCTCCGAAGGCGGGCCCAAGCCGTGGCGCGTGCATTTCCGTGCGCCGTCGTTCGTCGCGCTCGAGGCCACCGCGACGTGCGTGCACGACGCGCTCGTCGCCGACCTGATCGCGATCGTCGGCTCGCTCGACGCCATCATGGGAGAGACCGACAGGTGATTGACGAGATCCGGAAGGTTGCGAAGCAGTACCCGGAGTCGAAGTCGGCGATCCTGCCGGCCCTGCGCATCGCGCAGGAGCAATACGGCTGGTTGCCGCGCGAGGCGTTCGAGCAGGTCGCCGACGCGCTCGACCTGACGCCGGCGTACTGCATGAGCGTCGCGAGCTTCTACGACATGTTCCACCTCGAGCCCGTCGGCAAGCACATGGTCGAGGTCTGCACGAACGTCTGCTGCGGTCTCGTGAACGCGCAGGCCGTTCTCGAGACATTCGAGCGCGAGCTCGGCATCGCGCCGGGAGAGACAACCTCGGACGGAACGGTCACGCTGCGCGCCGTCGAATGCCTGGGCGGCTGCTCGACGCCGACGATCGTCGCCGTCGACCACCGCTACCGCGAGTCGGTCACACCGGAGGACGTGCCCGCGATCGTGGAGGAGTTGCGCAATGGCGACGACTAGGATCGGGGCCGAGCCGCCGGTCCTCGTGCTGGACGGCGCCGTCGAGGAGCCGCTCCGCGACCTCGACTCGTACCGCGCCGTCGGGGGTTACGCGCAGCTCGAGCGCGCCCGCGCGATCTCGCCGCACCAGGTCACCGACGAGCTCATCCAGTCCAACCTGCGCGGCCGCGGAGGGGCGTTCTTCCCCACCGGCCGCAAGGCGAGCTTCATCCCGACGCCCGACAAGGTCGCGAAGCCGATCTACCTGACCGTCAATGCCGACGAGTCGGAGCCGGGGACGTTCAAGGACCGCGAGATCATGCTGCGCGTTCCGCACCGGCTTCTCGAGGGCTGCCTGATCGCGGCATACGCGATCCAGTCGAAGCATGTCTTCATCTACATCCGCGGCGAGTACTCGGACGAGTACGACGTCCTCGTCGCCGCGCTGAAGGAGGCGCGCCGCGCGCGGCTGCTCGGCGACGTCAAGCTGACGATTCACCGCGGCGCCGGCGCATACATCTGCGGCGAGGAGACCGCGCTTCTCGAGTCACTCGAGGGCAAGCGTGGCCAGCCGCGCTCGAAGCCGCCGTTCCCGGCGATCTCCGGCCTCTACGCGTCGCCAACCCTGATCAACAACGTCGAGACGATCGCGAACGTGCCGAAGGTGCTCGAGCTCGGCCCGGACGAGTTCGCGAAGATCGGCTCGCCGCCGGACTCGACCGGCACGCGCGTCTTCTGCCTCTCCGGCAACGTGAACCTGCCGGGCGCATACGAGGCTCCGCACGGGATCACCGTCCGCCATCTGATCGAGGATCTCGGCGGCGGCATCGCGGACGGGCGGGAGCTGAAGGCCGTCATGGTCGGCGGTTCCTCGTTCCCCGTGATGACGCCGAACGATCTCGACACGAAGCTCGACGCCAACTCGCTCGGCGAGAAGGGTCTTTTCATCGGCTCGGGCGTGATCACTGCGATCGACGACCGAACGTGCATCGTCCAGTTCGCGCTGCGCGTCGCGCAGTTCTACATGCACGAGTCGTGCGGCAAGTGCACGCCGTGCCGCGTCGGCACCCGCTGGCTCGTGCAGATCCTTCGCGCGGTCGAGGACGGGACCGCATCCGAGAACGACCTCGAGCTTCTGCTCGACGTCTGCGACCGCATCATCGGCAAGTGCCTGTGTGTGCTCGGCGACTCGGCGGCGATGCCGGTCGCGAGCTGCGTGACGAAGTTCCGCGACGAGTTCCGCGCCCACCTCGAGGAGGGCGGGTGCCCGTTCGGCGGCGACAGCTCGCTCGCGCATCTGTTCGCGCCGGTCGACCAGCACGCGCATACCGAGGTGGTTCCGTGAGCAACCTGACTTCAGTCATGCAGCTTGAAAGCTGGTTGCCATGACCGAAGTCGTCCGCGTCGCGATCGACGAGAGGGAAGTCCACATCGCGAGGGGCACGGGCCTCGTCGAGACGGCGCTCGCGGCCGGCCTCGAGATCCCCGTCTTCTGCTACGAGCCGCGCCTCGGCGAGCCGATCGGCGCGTGCCGGATGTGCCTCGTCGAGATCGAGGGGATGCCCAAGCTCCAGGCGGCCTGCACGCTCACCGCCCAGGACGGCATGGTCGTGAAGACGGCGCGCACCTCGGCGATGGCGGCAGAGGGACAGAACGCGACGCTCGAGTTCATCCTCGTCAACCACCCACTCGACTGCCCCGTTTGCGACAAGGGCGGCGAGTGCCCGTTGCAGGATCTGACCTTCCGCTACGGGCCGGGCAAGACGCGAATGACCTTCGAGAAGACGACCTTCGAGAAGCCGATTCCGATCTCGCCGACGATCGCGCTCGACCGCGAGCGCTGCATCCTCTGCTACCGCTGCACCCGCTTCAGCGAGACGGTGAGCGAGGACGGCCAGCTCGTCGCGAAGAACCGCGGCTCGATGTCGATCATCACCAC
>WNGE01003279.1_pt1 | contig 19195 bp, 17 predicted proteins | sample 5400651 | NCBI WGS metagenome assembly WNGE01 (sample SAMN13153370, study PRJNA577476) | soil metagenome | isolation source: 60 cm soil or saprolite under grassland replicate 2 | place: USA:California | collected 2016-06-15
ACGGCCAGGTCGTTGCACACCACGTGCACCGCGAGCCGCCCGGCGCCCGCGCTGGCGGTGGTGATGGGGTCGGTGGTCAGGACCACGGCTGAGTTGGCGTCGAAGGCGAGCGCGGCGGCGTCGACGCCGAGCGTGGCGCCGATCAGGGTCTCGGGTCGACGGACACCGAGGCGGCCGAGCACGAGCCCGCGCAGCAGGTCGGGCGGCAGTTTTCCGGTGCGCAGCGAGCTCATCGGCTGCGCAGGCTGATCAGCCACGCACATTCATCGATCGCGCGGCCCACTAGCAACGAAGACGCATTGAAGGCAGAGGCTCGGTATGACCGAGGGCTCATCGGCGGCGGGCAGCCGTGGACGCGTGTGCGGGCGAATCGGCTCCCGGCCAGCACGGGGTTGCACGCGCTGCGTACGCGACCGACGCGGACTAGATGCCGAGGAGGGCGTACGGCCGCTCCAGCAGCTCGGCCAGGCGGGCCAGGAACGCGGCCGCGGGCGCGCCGTCGACCACGCGGTGGTCGAAGCTCAGCGACAGCGTGCACATCGTGCGCGGCTCGACCCGACCCGCCACCACCACGGGCTTGTCGGCGATGCGGCCAACGCCGAGAATCGCGGTCTCGGGCGGGTTGACGATCGGGGTGAAGCCATCCACGCGGTAGGCGCCCAGGTTCGTGATCGTGAACGTGCCGCCCTGCATCTCGGCTGGACTCAAGCGGCCGGCTCGGGCGCGGTCTGCTAGCGCGAGCAGGTCGGATGCGAGCTCGCGCAGCGAACGCGTGTGGGCATCGCGCAGGACGGGCACGACCAGACCCTCGGGCTCCAGGGCCACCGCGATGCCGACGTGCGCGCCCGCGGGGCGCCGGAGCCCCTCGCCGTTCGGCGTCCACTGCGCCTGCACGTTCGGGTGCTCCTGCAGCGCGAGGCCGACGGCTTTGGCGATGATCGCGTCCCACGGCAGCTTGGCCACACCGACGCGGGCGAACTCGGGCTGCAGCTGGGCGCGGAAGCGGCTCACCTCGGAGAAATCGGCGTCCAGGAACAGGGTGACGCGGGCGGTGGCCTGGGCCGAGGCGGCCATGCGTTCGGCGGTGATGCGGCGCACGCGCGACAGGGGCTCGACGGCGAGCGGCTCGCGGGCAGGTTCAGCGGTCGCTTCGGCGGCAGCAATCGCGGCAGGCGCACGGGCAGCGGCGGCTTCGGCAGAAGGAACGGCAGCGGCGGCTTCGGCAGAAGGAACGGCGGCGGCGGCGCGCAGGACGTCATCCTGGGTGATGCGACCGCCTGGGCCGGTGCCCTGCAGCGTTGAGATGTCGACGCCGTGCTCTTGCGCCAGGCGGCGCGCCAGCGGCGTGGCCACGACCCGTTCGGCGCCCGACAGCGTGACGGCGAGGACGTCGGCTTCGACGATGCGGCCGTGCGGCCCCGTGCCGCGCAACTGCGCCAGGTCCAAACCGAGCTCGCGGGCACGCATGCGCGCTCTCGGGGACGAGAAGGTTCTTTCTGGGCCGCGGGGGGCGCGGCTAGCAGGCCCGGGAGCAGTGGCACCACCAGCTGGCGCGGATACGTTGGGCGTGGGCGACGGCGAGCTGGGCGGCAGATCGCCAGGGCCCCCGGCGGCCGCGGTGGCGGCGGCAGACCCGCTAGCAGCGCCCGAACCAGCACCAGTGGCGGCGGACCCGCTCGCAGTGGGCGAGCCGGCAGGAGCAGCGGCGGCGCCCGAACCAGCACCCGTGGCGGCGGCGGACCCGCTGGCGACAGGCGCTGCCGACGTGGCCGGCGCAGGCGACGACGATGACGACGGCGCGGGGCTGGACGCGGAGGGCGACGAACCAGCAGACGAGGTCACCGGAGAGGAGGATTCGATTTCGGCGATCGGCGTCTTGACGGCCACCGTGGTGCCCTCCTGCACCAGGATCCGCGACAGTACCCCAGCCACAGGCGCGGGCACCTCGACCGTGCCTTTGTCCATCTCCACGGTCAGCAGCGGCTCGTCCTTGCGGACCGTGTCGCCCTCGTGCTTGAGCCACTCGGCGACCGTGCCCTCCTCCATCGTCAGCCCCAGCATGGGCATCGTGACGGGCACCGCCACGGATCGGTCAGCGCTCCCTGTGCACTAGCGCGCGGGCGGCGGCGACCAGGTCGTCCACCTGCGGCAGCGCCGCCGACTCGAGCGCGGCCGAATACGGCACCGGGACGTCCTTCGCGCACACCCGCAGCGGCGGCGCATCCAGATAGTCGAACGCCGCGTCGACCACCCGACTGATGATCTCTGCGCCGTAGCCACCGCGCGTATACGCCTCGTGCGAGACGATCAACCGACCGGTCTTCTTGACCGACTCCACGATCGCTTCCTCATCCAGCGGAACGAGCGATCGCGGATCGATGACTTCCAGCTCGATGCCTTCCTCGGCCAACCGCTCGGCGGCCTGCAGGGCCTTGCCGACCATGGTGTGGATGCCCACTACCGTGACGTCGGTGCCCACGCGCTTGATATCGGCAACACCGAGCGGCACCAGATGCTCACCAGGCGGCACGGGGCCTTTGGAAAAGTACAGGACCTTGTGCTCGAGGAAGATCACCGGGTTGTCGTCGCGGATCGCGGTTTTTAAGAGACCCTTGGCATCGGCGGGGGTAGAAGGGGTGACGACTTTGAGACCGGGGATGTGGCAGAACCACGCTTCGAGGCTCTGGCTGTGCTGGGCGGCGTTGCCGCGGCCAGCACCCTCCTGCGCGCGGATAACCAGCGGCACTTTGGCCTTGCCGCCGAACATGTAGCGCAACTTCGCAGCCTGGTTGACGATCGGCTCCATGGCCAGGCCGATGAAGTCGACGTACATGATCTCGGCCACCGGCCGACTGCCTGTGGCAGCAGCGCCGATCGCGACGGCGGCGATGGCTTCTTCGGAGATCGGCGTGTCGCGGATGCGTTCCGAGCCGAACTCCTCGACCAGCCCCTTGGTGACGCCGAAGATGCCCCCTCCACCCCAGACGGCGACGTCCTCGCCCATGACGAAGACGGTGGCGTCGCGGCGCATTTCTTCGCGCAGCGCCTCGTTGAGGGCTTCGGCGTAGGTGATGACACGTTCGGCGTCAGGGGTCGGGGGACGGGGATCAGGGGTCGGGGCGGTAGCGACGCTCATAGCCGGGTCACTCGCAAATATGAGAACAGACGGCAGCCACTACGCATAGATATCCGTCATGAGCTGATCGGGCGTGGGGTCGGGGCTGTTGCGCGCGAACTCGACGGCTTCATCGATGGCCGCCTCGATGCCGCGTTCGAGCTCCTCCATATCGGACGTCGAGAGCACGCCGCGCGCAATAACGACAGACTTGACGCGCTCGATCGGGTCCTGCAGCCGCCAGCGCTCGACCTCTTCCTTCTCGCGGTAGTTGAGCGGATCGCCCGCGTGGTGGCCGTGGAAGCGGTACGTGTTGCACACCAGGTAGCTCGGACCATCGCCGCGCCGGGCGCGCTCCACGAGATCAGCCGCCGCCGAATGAACGGCGAAGAAATCCATGCCATCGACGCTCACGCCCGGGATGCCGTAGCCAGCTGCCCGACGGGCCGGATCGCCACCAGCCACGCTCCAGTCGGACCGCGCCGACATCGCGTACTGGTTGTTCTCGCACACGTAGACCACCGGCAGCTTCCAGATCGCTGCGAGGTTCGTGGTCTCGTGCAGGATCCCCTGTTCGAGCGCACCATCGCCGAAGAAGCACACCGCGACTGAGCCCGTTTGCTGCAGGCGCGCGGTCAACGCGGCGCCCGTGGCCAGGCCCATCCCGCCGCCGACGATCCCGTTCGCGCCCAGCATGTGCTTGTCCATATCGGCGATGTGCATGCTGCCGCCCTTGCCACCCGAGTAGCCCGTTGCGCGACCCAGCAGCTCCGCCATCATCTTCCTGGGGTCGCCGCCCTTGGCGATCGTGTGGCCGTGTCCGCGATGGGTGCTGGTCACATAGTCATCGGGCTGCAGCGCGAGCATGACGCCGACCCCGACCGCTTCCATGCCGATATACGGATGGGTCGTGCCGCGCATCTCACCAGCTCGGTACAGCGCCAGCGCGCGCTCGTCGAAATAGCGAATCGTGAGCATCAGCCGCAGCGCATCGCGGAGCCGCTCCGCATCCACCGAACCCTCTAACGCCTGGTTGCGAGTCTCCGTGGCCATACAGATCAGGCGGCGACCGGCGCGGCGAACGCCGCACGTAGGGCCGAAGCGGCCTCCGCGATGGCAGCCTTGCCCTTGTCGATGACACCCGCCGAGGTGAAGAAGCCGTGGATCTGGCCCGCGTACTCGGAGTAGGTCACGGGAACGCCGGCCGAAGAAAGTCGTGAGGCGTAGGCGCGACCCTCGTCGAGCAGCGGGTCGAACTCGGCGGTGATCACGAGCGCCGGCGGTAAGCCGTCGAACCGTTCCGCGCGCAGCGGCGAGGCTCGTGGATCGTCGGCGTCCGCATCCGAGTTCAGGTAGTGGCGCCAGTAGAAGCGCATCGACTCGCGGGTGAGATTGAAGCCGTCGGCATTGGCGAGGTACGAGGCCGTCTCAAGGTTGTAGTCGGTGGCGGGATAGATCAATAGTTGGTGGACGAGAGGTGGTCCAGCGTTCTCACGGGCGAGCAACGTGACAGCCGCGGTGAGATTCCCGCCAGCGCTATCGCCGCCGACCGCGATGCGCTCCGGATCGATGCCGAGCTCGGCCGCATGCTCGAAGACAAAGCGAACCGCGGAGAAGGCGTCATCGATCGCAGCTGGGAACTTGTGCTCGGGCGCCAGGCGATAATCGACCGACACCACGACACAGCTGGCGCCGTTGGCGAGCGCGCGGCACGCGACGTCGTGCGACTGCACACTGCCCTTTACCCAGCCACCGCCATGAAAGAAGACCAGCGCCGGCAGTGGCCGAGTCTCAGATGGCGTATACACCCGCACGGGCACCGAGTCAAAGTGAAGATCGCGCACCGAGGCGACCTCTTGGGGCGTGCCGCCGGTCAGGCGGATGCGTTCTTCGAGGGCCACGCGACCCTCTTCGATGCTCATCTCTTCGACCGGCGGGCCGCCGGCGACACTGGCGATCAGAGCAGCGGCTTGTGGATCGAGTGGCATGTGTCCTCCCGGCAGGATTGGAGCATACCCGCCCCCTCCTCGTCGCCGGTCAGCGGTCCATCCAGGTACGAGCAGGTGGGGACGTAGCCGAGCGCGCGCCGAGCGGCGGTGATGTCGAGCGTGTACTCATGCGCTAATTGGCGGACCATGTACGGCGTCAACAGCGGCGCGTGCCGCAGCCCAAGCGATCGATACACACCATCCAGCGCCCGCGCCGCTGGCCAGGCAACGGCTCGCGGCACGTACACCACGCACTGTGGCAAGCCGAGCCGCCGCAGCAGCGTTCTGAGCACCGTGTCGAGGGGCGCGGTGAGCGCATCGGCGATGTTTAAGATGCCCTGGTCGAGCGGTCCCTCGATCGCGCGCACGATTGCCTGGACCAGATTGTCGACGTGCGTGATCGACACCACGTTGCAGCCGTTGCCCACCATCAGCAGATGGCCGAAGCGCCGCGCGGCCAGCAGCCGCGGCAGCAGCGTCGTGTCGCCCGGCCCGTAGACGGCGTGCGGCCGCAGAATGATGCTCGGCCGACCGCTGCCGCGGATCTCACACTCAGCGAGCATTTTTGTTCGCGCGTAGTTGTTCAAGTACGAGCGCGCGTAGGGCGCAGCCTCCGTGAGGCGAATGGTCGACGATGCCGGGTCGTAAACGCTCGCGGTGCTGACGTACACGAACCGCGGGGCAGCTGCGAACGACTGCAGCACGTGGCGGGTCCCGATGACGTTGGCGGCCACGAAGGCGGATGGTGAGCCCCAGTCGCTGACGAGACCGGCGCAGTGCACCACTGCGTCGACCGCGCGCGGTGGATCGATCGGCCCGACGCTGATGTCCCAGCGCTGGTAGTTCGGCAGCATCGGCGCAGGGCGGCGACCGAAGGCGATGACCTCGTGCCCACGCTGGCTCAGGGCGCTGACCAGGCGCCCACCGACGAAGCCAGTCGCTCCGGTGACGACGATCAGCTGGCCTGACGCAGCCACTGCAGCAACATCCGCTTGTCGACTTTCCGCGAGCGCCCGCTCAGCGGAATCTCGCCGAAGACGATCCGATCGGGCCGCGCGAGCGCGTCCATCCGTTCGACCTCGAGGCGCAGCCGCGCCTCGAGCGTGCACGCGTCGACGCCCGGCTCGGCCTCGACGACCAACACCACTTCCTCGTCAGCTGCCACCTCGCGGTAGACCCCGACGAGGCTGCAGCGACGCACGCCTGGCACCGCGGCGAGCGTTGGCTCATACAGGCCGGGATAGATGTTGTCGTGGCCGCGAATGATCATGTCCTTCTTACGGCCGAGCAGGACCAGACGGCCCGCGGCATCGAACGTGGCCAGATCACCAGTCGCATGCTCCTGGACCGGCGGCTGGCCGAGGTAGCCACGGAACAGGTGCGGCCCGCGCAACAACAGCTCACCGTCAGGAGCGAGCCGCGCCTGCACCTCGGCGAACGGTGCTCCGACGAGGTCTCCCAGCCTTCGCTCGGCCACCTTGTCTTCCATGCGAACCCGCGCCACGGGCAGCATCTCGGTCATGGCGTAGACGCTCCACACCTCGGTCGTGCTCGACACCACCCCGCGAAACCGGGTCAAGAACGTGCGATCGACCGGGGCGGCGCCCAGCAGCACCGCTCGCACGTGATCGGGCAGGGTGAAGCGGCCGATGAGCGACGCGAAATCGCTGGGCGTACCGAACACGTGCGTGACGCCGAATCGGGCCACATCTGAGACGAACCGCGGTGCGCCAAAGCGCCGGTAGCGCGGCACGATCACGCGTGCTCCAGCCAGCAGCGCGGGCACGATGGCGTGCAATTCGCCCGAATACACCACATCACACGCGTCCAGGTTCAGCGTGTTGGCGAGGATCTCGACCGAGGCGCCGAGCGAGCCCTGGGTATGAACGGCGGCTTTTGGCGCCGCGGTCGTGCCCGAAGTGAACACGATGAACGCGGGCGCCTCGCAGCCGAGCGTGGGCAGCAGCCCGTCAACACAGCCAAGCGTTGGAACCCGCCCGGCAACAGGAGCGCTCGCAACCAGGTCATCGACTGACGGTCCGAACCAGCCCAGACCCACGCGCAGCGTGCGACAGCCCGCGAGGGAGGCGAGCGGCGGCAGCGCCAGCCCGCGCCGCCGCAGCAGCGCCCGCACCGGATCCCAACGTGACAGGGCCAGCAACACAGACTCGGCCACGACCCAGCGCGGCTGCACCAGCGACATCCGGGCGAAGAACAGCTCATCGCGCATGCCGAGATCGGCGGCAACCACGACTCCACCTGCCCACAGGATCGCCAGGATCAGCGCGATCGCTTCGCCCGACGGGCGAACCGCGAACAACACCCGGTCTCCCGGCTGCAGTCCGGCGCGAACGAACCCCGCGGCGAGCGCGGTCACTCGTGTCGCAAACGCTTCGCCCGTGAAGGCGCGTCCGGAAGTCTCGCGCAACACGACGTCGGTGCCGCGCTCGTGGCAGCGCCGAACCAGTGCATCGACTACGTCAGCGGCGATCATGCTGCCCGCACGTCCAACTGCGCGTACCCGGGCAACAGGACCCCACGCGCAGCTTTCCGCCGCACCACCCGCAGCTCGCCAGGCACATCCAGCAGCGCGTCGAGCACCGCGCCGATCTCGCGTTGCGCCAGCGCGAAGCCCATGCAGAAGTGCGGTCCGGAGCCGTACCAGAGGTGCCGCCCGCGTGGATCGCCGCAGCGCCGAGCGATGTCGAAGCGTTCCGGATTCGGGAAGAGGCGCGGATGCTTGGCCAGGTTGTAGGTGAACACAAAGGCCCGCGTACCCGCTCGGAAGTGGAACCCGTCGACCTCGGCATCGTGCGCGACACTGCGGATCGTGGCGGGCACGGGCACGGTGCACCGCAGGCCCTCGTCGATGGCCGACGAAAGCAGTCCGCGGTCGGCGCGCAGCCGCGACCACTCGCCAGTGTCGAGCAGGAGCGCCACGATGCGGGGCACAGCGACCGACGTGGTCTGCGTCCCGACAAGGAACAACGTACCGAGCACACCCTTGATGTCGTCGAACGTCAGTCCGAGTCCGCCGAGCCGCTCCACGATCGAGCCGTCCCTTGCCTCGTGCGCGTAGGCGACCAGTCGCTCCAGATCGGCCCGAAGCTCGGCCACCCGCTGTGCCGGTAGCGGCCGCGCGTTGAACTGCACCGCGGCCGCCAATCGCTGGCCCAGGGCGACGATCTCGCTATACGTCCGCGTCGCTGCCTCCGAATCGACGTTGACGCCAAGCATGCGGCACGTGACGCGGCCGGTCAGCTGGTGCATGAATGGCACGAGATCGACCGTCTCGCCCGCTGCCAGCCTGGCCCGTAGGCAATCCAGCGGCTGGGCGAGCGCCTCCCGCGCGAGCGTCTCCACGTAGCGCGCGGAGAACAACGAGCGCAATTGTTCGCGCAGCTCGCGATGCGCTGGGCCATCCATGTTGATCAGCGCGGTTTCACCCATGACTTGCGTGACCAGCGCGCCGAAGCTGCCCGGGCCCGCCTTGGTGAATCGGACGTCATCGTGGAGCAGCGCCCAGGCCACAGCGGGGTCGCTCACCAGTGACCCGAGCACGGGCACTCGTACGACCGCGCCCAGCCGGCGACTCAACTCCGCGACCAGCCACGGACCAGGGTGGTTGGCGAAGTAGACCCACCACTCATGCCGGGTGGGATGGCAGCCAATCGCCATCAGCGCACGTCCACTTCGGCCAACCCACCGCGGTGGGCGACATACCACAGGATGGTGCGCACATAGCCGTACCGTCTGGCGCGGCGCACCGAGTTCGCGACGATGACGTCCTTCCGAAATCCGCCGTGCGCGGTCATGGTGCGGACTCGCTCGCTGAGCTCGCGGTCCTCGTGGACGCGATCGATGCTGCTCCGAGGAAATCCGCCGGCCCGGACATACAGCTCAGCCGTAATCGCCAGGTTGTTGCCCGCCGCCAGGATGTACGGGTACTGGAACTGGCGGCCGCGACGATGCAGTCGCCCGAATCGCTCGGCCGCGCTCACCAGCAGCGGAATTACCAGGCGATCGAAGCGGCTGAGCGGAACTTCGTCGGTGCGCGGCGTGATCTTGCCCGCGACGAATTCCAGCCCATCTTCGGTGAACGCCCGTTTGAGGTGGCGCACCCAGTCCCGATCGGGCAGACAGTCCGCGTCGGTGCGAGCGATATGCGTTGCCCCGCGGGCGATCGCGTACCGAAAGCCCGTATCCGACGCCGAGCCGGTGCCCTTCGTTGGCTCGTGGATGACCTCGATCGGCAGATCGCGATGGCTCGCCGCGAATGCGCGAGCCACCTCACCACTCCCATCCGTGCTGGCGTTGTCGACCAGAACGAGGAAGAACTCGCGATCAGTCTGGCGCGCGAGCGCATCCAGGGTCGACGCCATGCCGCGCGCCTCGTTGTAGAACGGGACGACGACGGCGAACTTCACGCTTCGCTCCGTAGCGTGGCCACGACCGCCAGGCCGACCAACGCCAGCGCGAGGTTCACGATGCCGTACCCCGCGGCTTCAGCCAGCGTGAGCGCGCCGTAGCCGAGCAACGGCCCGAGCATCTGGCCCAGACTCACGGTCGCCTGGTTCAGCCCCATCAGCGATCCCGCGCCGAGGTCGGGCGTGGAGGCGCCGAGCAGACTGGGCAGCGTCGGAGCGAGCGTGGCGATGCCGAGCATGACCACACCGCCGCCGATGACGACACCGATGAATCCGCTCGCGAGGGCCAGGATCAGGCTACCCATGGCGATCAGTGCGAACGCGGCCGAAGCCGCCCGACGCTCACCCAGCCGCGCGACGATGCGTGCGACAGCCAGCGACTGAAACAGCGCGGCCAGCACGAAGAGCCCGGCGATAAACGGCGTTGCGGCGTCTTCGAAGTAGCCCAGGCGGCGCTCGAGGTACAGCGGCAATGCCAGGAGAAACGACGCCTGGACCAGCGTGCCGAGCAGGACGGCGCCGAGCGTGTGGCGCAATTGACCGCTCTTGCCGCTCACCGTGGCGTGACGCCAGGCAGCCAGCGCCGAAACAGTCGCTGCGCGTTGCCGAGTCTCGGGCAGATACCGCCACGTGAGCAAGAGGCTGAGCGCGGTGAGAAGCAGCGCGATCCCCGCCGCGCCCGCCAGGCCCAGGCGAACGACGACTGAGCTCACGATCAGCCCGAGCAGAATGCCGAGCCCGGTCGCGGTCGACAGGTAGGCGAACCGGCGCACCCACTCGGAACGAGGAAAGTGGTCGAGCACGGCCGAGTAGAGAATGGAGATGTTGCCCGCGGTGAGGCCGTCGACAATGCGCGAGGTGAGCAGGATCCAGAAGCCAATCGGCCCGAGCAGCAGACCAAACCCGACGCCGCTGCCCAGCTGACTGATCAGCAGCAGCGGTCGGCGCCCGAAGCGGTCACTCAGTGAGCCCAGGACTGGCGCTGCGAGCAGCTGGCAGAGCGAGTAGCTGGCAAACACCGCGCCGACCAGCCAGGTCGATGCCCCAAAGCGCTCGGCGGCAAACGGCAACAGCGGAAGGATTACCGCGTAGCCAAACGTGTCCGTGCCGACCAGTACACACAGCACCGTCGTCACGGGATCAGGTCGAGTCATTGCTGTGTGAGCACCACACCGACACTGATGCCACCGGCCAGGCCGATCCACATCACGCGGTCCCCCGGTCGAATCGCGCCACGTTCCTGGGCCTGCGCGAAGGCCACCGGCAGCGTTGCCGCGGCCATGTTCCCCAGCCGCGGCAAGGTCAGCTCGATGCGCTCCATCGGCACACCTGTCGCGCCCACGAACGCGGCCAGAAACGACAGCGCCACCTGGTGGACCAGGATGCGGCTGTAATCCTCGAAGCGTGTGCCCGTGGCATCGAGCGCTTCCCAGATCACGCGCGGGCCGATCTCTACGAATGCCTCTTTCAGCCGCCCAGCATCGCCGGTGATATAGCTGTACTCATCGCCGCGCGGATGCATCGACCCGCCGCCCAGGACCGTGGCCACATCCCAGAAGCGGCTGAGGGTCGTGAACGACTGATAGAAGATGCCTCGACCATCGGTCGCCGGCACGACGAGCGCCGCGGCTCCGGCGTCGCCAAGCGTGTAGCCGGGAAAGCTAAGCCGCAGGTCGCGCCGATCGCGGGTGTGCCACTTGATGCCGCGCGAGCATGTCTCACCGACCGTTACCAGTACGGTGCGGTGCACCCCAGCGGCGATCAATGCCTCGGCGACCTGCAGCCCATTCAGAAAACTGTTGCAGGCGTTCTTGACGTCGAAGACCGGCGCGCAGGTGCCCGTCTTCTGTTGGACGATGTTTGCGGTCGCCGGCTCCGTCAGGTCCTGGCTGGCCGAGGCGTAGATCAGCAGATCCACTTGCTCCGGCGCGGTGTCAGTCTGGCGCAGCACTTCGCGCGCGGCGTCCGCCGCCAGGTCGGAGGCGAATACCCCTTCAGCGGCGACACGGCGCTCCTGGACCCCCGTCGCGAGCGTGACGATGCCCGCGGGCACGAGGTGATCGGGACTGTTGGCGGCCACCATCGTCTCGACTTCTTCGCTGCTGCGCCGCAATGGCGGCAGTGCGCGCGCGACCCCCGCGATCCGAGCCCTTGGCATGCCCGGACTCTACGGCTCCAGCAAATGCCAGTGACTGGCGAAGAGGTGCCAGAAGCTGCCAGGCCTAGGGCGCGAGCATCACGCGGATGGCCCCGTCGCGGCGCTCGACGAAGGTCTCCCAGGCAGTCGCGAACTCGCTCAGCGGGAAGTGATGGGTGATGAGCGGTCGCACGTCGACCGCCCCACGAGCGAGCAGCTCCAATCCACGGCGGGAGATGCCGCGCGGGTTGGCCAGCGAGCCCAAGATGTCGAGGTGGCCGCGCACGATCGTGCTGAGGTCGATGCCGTGGAGCTCGCGGCCGGGGCCAGTCGAGCCGGCCAGGACGACGCGGCCACCGCGGCGGGCCAGCAGGATTGCCTGGCGGGCAGCCTCGGACGTGCCAGCGAACTCGACCACCAGGTCGGGCGAGCCACCCAGCGCCTCGCGGGTGCGCTCCACGACGTCTTCAGCACCTTCGACGAGCACCTCGGCGAACGCCGAAAGGCGGCGCATGCGCTCGCGGCTTGTGCCGACGAGCGCCACGCGGGCTGCACCGAGCGCGCGCGCAACCTGCGCCGCAAGCGCTCCAAACGCGCCCGAGCCGATCACGGCCACCCGCTCCCCGGCGACCAGCCGACCGCGCTCGACGGCGTACAGGGCGATGCCGATGTTGTCGCAGAAGGCGCCCTGATCGAAGTCCAACCCGGGCGGCAGCCGATGCACCGCCTTGGACGGCACCGCGACATACTCTGCCAGACCGCCGGGCACCGTAAACCCGATGTGGGCATGGCCGGTTTCGAGCCGACCGTAGTGTTCGCACAACTGGTACAGCCCTTCCAGACACCGCGCGCAGCTGCCGCAGCCGACGTGCACCTCGACGCCAACGTGATCGCCCACCGCCAGACCCGTTACCCCCGCGCCGAGCGCTTCCACCGAGCCGGAAAACTCGTGTCCTGGAACGTGCGGAAAGGGCGTGCCCGGGAACTGGCCAGCGAAGATCTTGCGGTCGGTGCCGCACACGGTCGTGGCGCGCACGCGCAGCAGCACCTGACCAGGGCCAGCAGCCGGCGCGGGCACATCGGAGCGCAGCTCGAAGCGATCTGGTGCCGTGAGGAGGACCGCGCGCACGGGAGGCGGAAGCTACTCCTGCGGCTTCACGAGGACTTTGAGCGCACCGTCGACGCGCTCCGCGAACGTGCGCAGCGCCTCGCCGTACGCCTCGATCGGGAACGTGTGCGTGACCAGCGGCTTCACGCGCACCCGACCCGACACGATCAGCGGCAACACCTCGTCCATGGTGTTGCGATTGGCGCGCACCCCGAACAGGTCGATCTCTTCGAGCACGATCTTTTGCATCGGCAGCGCTGTGTCACCCTCGGTGGGCACCCCGGTGAACGCGACCCGACCACCTTTGCGGAGCACATCAACCGACTGCCGAATGCTGGAGCTGGTGCCACCGCAGTCGATCGCGACATGGGCTCCCTTCCCATCGGTCAGGCCGCGCACCGCAGCGACGACGTCCTCGGCCCGGTAATCGACGGTCACGAAACCAAGCGTCGCAGCCTTGCGCAGGCGCTCGCCAGAGCCAGTGACGATAACAATGCTGGCGCCGAGCGCGTAGGCGCAATCCGCGGTCAAAAAGCCCATCGGGCCGGCGCCGACGACGACCACGATGTCGCCCGGATTGATGCCTGGGCGCTTCACGGAGTGCAGCGCGATGCTCGCCGTGTCGACCATTGCGCCAAGCGGCAGATCGATCGAGTCCGGCAGCTTGAACACCGACTTGATCGAGTGCACGACGTACTGCGCATCAGCGCCCTGGCTGTAGTGCCCGTACTGGTGGTGTAGCGGCTCGCGACCGTAGTTGTCACACAGGTTGTAGCGACCGATCGCGCACATGCGACACAGGCCGCAGCCCGCGTGCGAGGTGCCGGCCACTCGGTCGCCAACTTGCCAGCCTAGTTCAACAGCTTGTGAGCCAACCTCGACGACGGTGCCCGACCACTCGTGGCCCGGAATGAACGGGTAGCCGCGCGGCCAGCGGCCGGGGAAGCGGCCTTCGTAGATGTGGACGTCGGTGCCGCAAATTGCCACGGCCTCGACCTGGCACAGCACTTCGAGCGGGCCCGGCGTCGGCAGCGGCACATCGTCGCGGATCTCGTGAGCGCCCGGTCGTGTGAGGACGACAGCGCGCATAGTTTCAGGGAGGGAGTGTGGCAGCGCGACCATCAGTAGCTGACGCGCGACTGCGTCTCCGCCATCAAACGGGCGGGTGAGCGAGTCGCGTCATCGCGCTGCGGCTGGCCGCCAGGCGGCGTGGCACCCTCGATGCCGGGCACCTGCAGGTCGAGGAACGCCGCTACCCGACAGATGCACCCCTCGCCGCCCTCCCAGCGCCACGGAAACGCGCCCAGCAGCACCCGCTGGCCAGCCACCTCCGCCAGCTCACCGCCGAGGTTCTCCAACATACAGACATTCGAGCGGGCGGTGCGGTAGTGGACGTACTCGAAGTCCCGCTCGGGCAGCGTCTCCTCGATCGGCCGACCGGTCATCGCCTCGTACTCGCGCACCAGGTCGGGTCGCATCCAGCGCACGCGCACATATAAGGAATGGTCGATGGACGCGAGATCGGCGCCGATCCACTTGATCTTCTTTTCGTCGACGAGATAGTCGATCAGCTCCGGCTGGGGCCCGGGGTGCCGATCGAAGTACATCACGTCATCGCGCGTAGCTTTGGTCCAGTTGTAGCGGTCCCAGCCGGTGTACAGGACGACAATGTCGCCTTCGCGGATCTCTTCACCTTTGGGCAGACAGCCGAGCACATCGTCGACCGAGTAGTACGACCACGGTTTGGTGATCGGCCGTAGATCGATGACCAGTCCGGTACCTACGAGGTCGGCCAGTGGTATTTCGCCGAGATGCTTGCCCGTCTCGCTGTAATGAACAGGCGCATCGATATGCGTACCCGTGTGCATATTGGTCTTGACCAGGACCGTGCTCTTGCGATCGCGATGGTGCGTGGTGATATCGGTGACTTCGATCGACGCAAACTGCGGCCAGGTCGGCATCCGATCGCCCCACGGCTGAGTCAGATCGACGATCCTCATGACTCGTCGCTGCTGGCGCGATTCCACGGCGCAATGCGCCGCTCGAGGCCGCGGGTGATCGTGGTCAGGACGATGCCCAGGGCCATCACCACCACCACCGGCACCAACAGATGGTCGGGCTGGAACGAGTTGTTGTAGCGCATGATCAGATAACCCAGTCCCGTGATCGACGTGAAGAACTCGGCCACGACCATGCCTACCAGCGCGCGGCCGACCGCCAGGCGCAAGCCCGCGGCAATGTACGGCAGCGCCGAGGGAATCACGACGTCTCCCCACAGCTGGCGCTCGCTCGAGCGGAACGAGTGCGCCACCTCCAACAGGCGGCGATCGACGTTTCTGACTCCCTGCTCCGTGTTGACCACGATCGCGAACACCGACGAGATGATGACCACGATCACCTTGGCAGTAACGTCCAGGCCGAAGATCAACGTGATCAACGGCACCAGTGCGACGTTCGGGGTCGAGTTGAAGGCGTCGACGTACCAGTCGAGCGCGAAGCGGACGATCTTGCTGCGCGCCATTGCCACGCCCAGTGGGATCCCGACCAGCAGGGCGATGACGAAGCCGATCACCAGCACCTGCAAGCTGCCGCGCAAGTACGACCACAGCTCGCCGCTGAAGATCATCTCGACCCCCGCGCCGACGACCGCCGTGGGTGGCGCGAATAGCGCCTTGTTGACCCGCCGACCGTAGAGCTCCCAGATCGCCAGCACGATCAGCAGCGAGCCGATTCGGACTGCCCATTCGAGTGCCCGGTCGCGGCGACGCACCGCGGCGGCGCTGGCGCGGCTACGCTCGACCACCGGGTCGCTGGCCTGCGCTCGTACTGCCGGCCGCTCACGAGTCCCGCGCCAGCGTGGATGCTGAGCCTGCCCAAGCATCACGCGGCGCTGACCTCCGGCCGCAACTCGGCCCAGATGTGCTGACGCAGCTCGAGGTAGCGCTGGCTGCGGCGGGTCGCTTGCAAGTCACGCGGCCGTGGCAGATCGACGTCGAGGATTTCTCGAATGCGGCCCGGGCGAGTGGACATCACCACGATCCGATCGCCAAGCACGATCGCCTCGTCGATGCTGTGGGTGATGAACACCATCGTGCGCTGCTCGCGTTCCAGAATCCGCGCCAGCTCCTCCTGGAGCAATTCGCGGGTCTGGGCATCGAGCGAGCCGAACGGCTCGTCCATCAACAGCACATCTGGATTGAGGACCAGCGCTCGGGCGAGCCCCGCCCGCTGCTGCATCCCGCCGCTCAGCTGGTACGGGTACATCGCCTCCGCTCCGCTGAGGCCGACGAGCTCTAAATACGGCTGCACCAGGCCAGGCCACTGTGCCCGCGGCACTCCGCGCAGCTTCAGCCCATACGCGACGTTCTCGAACACCGTCTTCCACGGGAACAGCCCGAAGTGCTGAAACACCATCGCCACGTTCGCGCTCGGCGTGCGCACCGGTTGTTCATCGAGATAGACCGCGCCCTCAGACGGCGGGATCAGCCCTGCCAGGCAGCGCAGCAGCGTGGTCTTGCCGCATCCCGAGGGGCCCACGACGCACAGCGACTCGTTCCCGCGGACTTCCAGATCGAGATCCTGAAACGCCACCACGGCGCCGTCGAGGAAGGTCCGCGTAGCTGCTTCCAAGCGCATCTTTGCAGGCATCAGCAGTCAACCAACCGAAGCGGCCAAACTAGCGACCCCCGACACCCGACCCCCGACTCCCGACCCCCGACCCCTCGTCAGTACCAACGAGGATCTCCGGTCCAGGCGCCGCCGTTGCGTTTGATCGCCTCCTCGACGATCGACTTGTCAATGATCTGCTCGTACGTGGGCTTGCTCTCGGGCTTCACGACACCGACCTCGACCTCTTTGCCGATCGTGTAGTCGATCAGCTTCTGCGGCATCCCGTCGTTCACGCTCCAGATGCCGCCGCGGACAAGATCGTCATACGCCTTGTCGACTTCCTCGGGCTTGCGCTTGGTCTCGTCGACGGCGATCTTCTTGGTCTCGACCGGGTTGGTGTACATGAACCGCTGCGCCTTGATCACGGCGGTCATGAAGCGCACCACGGCTTCGCGCTTCTGGGTGCGGACGTCATCGGTGACGACGAACGCCGAGTACCACCAGTCGGGCACGACCTCCCACATCCTGGCCAGCACGTTGAAGTTGGGGTTGGCGGCGAGCGCCGCGTAGTACTGGTCGATGTGCAGCACCGTGGCGTCGGTCTGCCCCTGCACCATCGAGGTCACGCGATTGGCAGTCGCGACGTTCACGAACTGGACGTCGGTCGTGGCGATGCCAGCGCCTTGCAGCACCAGCCGCGACATCACGTCGTTGAACCCGCCGACCTCCTGGATGCCGAGCTTCTTGCCTTTGAGATCTTTCGACGACTTGATATCGGGCGCCGCCATCATCACGACGCTCAGCTTCGGGGCGTAGGTGCCAATCGCTTTCACCGGGGCGCCTTGCTGGACGGCCGCGAGCAGCGGATCGGAGCTGGTGGCGACGATGTCCAGGCCACCCGAGATGCCGCCGCGCAGCGCGCCTACGCCACCTTCGAAGCTCTTGATCTCGACATCGAGGCCGACCTCGTCGAAGAAACCCATGTCTTTGGCGATATACGGCGGCAGGTGCACCATGCTCGGTGGGGTCACGGCGCCGCCGAAGATCAGCTGCATCTTGTCGGTGGGGTGCGTGGCCGGCTTGGTCGCCACGGGTCCAGGCGTGATCGCCCCAGCCGCCGCCGGTGCTGAGGTTGCGCCTGTGGCGGGCACTGCCGACGCCGCTGGTTTGGCGGCTGCAGGCGCAGTCGCGGCAGCCGCTGGTGCCGTGGTGGAGGCTGGCGGGGCCGTGGTTGGCTTCGCGGCAGGCGGCGTTGGCGCGGCAAGGCCAGTCGTCGGCGGGCTGGTGGGTGCGACCGCGATACTCGGCGCGCACGCGCCCAGAAGTAGCGCCAGCGGCAGCGCGAGCTGCAGCAAGTGCTTCATCATGCGGAGCTCCTCCTGCGGAGCTTCCTATTGAATCATCCGCGGGCCGCTGCGCGATGGGACTCCTGCTAGTCGCGCGCGCTGCTAGCGGCCTAGAACAAAGCCCAGCGCGCCCGAGATGACACACCCGAGTAGCACGGCGACCATGGTCACGAGCAGATCCGGGTTCATCTGAGCGCGCGAATGATATATCCCCCGACTGCGGCCGCAACTACCCAGCGGGGGATACGCTCCCAGCGCATGGCGCACACAACTGTTGCCTTACAAGTGATCAAGCCCGAGCAGCGCGTGGACGAGCAGGCCAGCGGATCGATGCTGCGCAAGGCGGCCATCGCGCAGGGCACCGTGGGTGCGCAAAAGATCTGGCTCGGGTATGTCGAGCTGCCGCCGGCGTGCACGTCGGCGGTGCACCACCACGGTGAGGCCGAAAGCGGCATTTACATCATCAGCGGTACCGCCCGCTTCTACACGGGCGATGCGCTCGATCAGCGCCACGAAGCCCAGGCGGGCGACTTCGTCTGGGTTCCACCGAACGTGGTGCACGTGGAGATGAACACCAGCCACAGCGAGCCCGTACAGATGGTGGTCGCGCGGTCGACGCAGCAGGCACTGACCTTTAATCTGCCGACACCCGAAGGCTGGCGCCCTGGCTGAGACAAGCCGGCAGAATGGCGGAGTTGCCTTGTTGGAGACCGGTGCCGTATAGTGCACGTTGCGCTGCGCGAGTGGCGCCTTAACAACCGCGACCGTCGTGCGGACGGGAAAGGGGCAAGATCGAGGAGCCGAGGCAAGAAGCCAGATGTGAACTGGTGAGACTGCTTGAGGTACCCCGACCTGCCACTCGGAAGCATAGGTCGGGTTTTTTGTGCACCTGAACAAGAGCAGAGTGGAGCAGAGTCCATCACACTCGGGAGCAACATCCTGAGAGCGGTGGGATCTGCGGAGAAGCGTGCCATAGAAAGTAAGGAACGCGAGAGGCGGAAGTACAAGAAACCTCCGTGAGTGCTACTAAACACAGCACTTGATTCCTTTTGAGGCTGAACTAAGAAGCAGTCTCGTAAAGGGACAAATTCTCATGATGGAGAGTTTGATCCTGGCTCAGGGTAAACGCTGGCGGCGTGCCTAAAACATGCAAGTCGAACGAGACCTTCGGGTCTAGTGGCAGACGGCTGAGTAACGCGTGGGTGACATACCCGTTGGTGGGGAATAACTGCCCGAAAGGGTGGCTAATACCGCATACGTCCGTCGGACCAATCCGATGGAGAAAGTCGCAAGACGCCGATGGAGTGGCCCGCGTTCGATTAGCTTGTTGGTGGGGTAACGGCCTACCAAGGCGACGATCGATAGCTGGTCTCAGAGGATGATCAGCCAGACTGGGACTGAGACACGGCCCAGACTCCTACGGGAGGCAGCAGTTAGGAATTTTGGGCAATGGGCGCAAGCCTGA
>WNGE01004675.1_pt1 | contig 19195 bp, 16 predicted proteins | sample 5400651 | NCBI WGS metagenome assembly WNGE01 (sample SAMN13153370, study PRJNA577476) | soil metagenome | isolation source: 60 cm soil or saprolite under grassland replicate 2 | place: USA:California | collected 2016-06-15
CCAGGCGCAGATCGCGCGGCGCATATTCGATCCCGTAGAAATAACGTGCCAGTTTTCCCTGCGGTGTCGTCACGTAAACTGCGCTGGCGTGCGCAAACTGGTTCGTTGCTTCATCGAAGTGATAACGAAAGCCGACCGCGTCCGTTAGGCTCTTAATGCTCGCTTCGTCTCCGGTCAAAAAATGCCAACCTCCGGCGGCACCGGCGCGTCTGGCCTCAGGCAGGTAGTTCACATAAGTATTTTTCTTCGCCGCGGCGAGCGCGGGAGTCTCGCGCGGATCAAAACTCACTGTCACCACCTCAAACTCCTGTCCTGGTTGAAATGCCATGACTTTGAAAGCGGTCACCATTCCGTTGAGCACCTGGTTACAAAGCATCGGGCACTGGTAATAAACTAGGGACAACACCACAGGTTTCCTGCCGAAGTAGTTACCGAGTTTGACGTTCTCACCAGTTTCGTCTTTGAAGACGAGGTCGAGTGGCAGCTGTTCGTTCAACTTCTGATCGATGCCGACGTCATTCAATGCTTTTGGCAAACCACTGGGAGCCCTTGCCTCATATGGTCGCGAGCTGTAGAGCGGCGAATTTCCCTGCGTCTGACTAAACTGGGCGTGAGCATCAGGAGGCAGGAGCAGGAAGCAGGAGCAGGCGGCGCCAAGCACTAAGAGCAACATTCGCGCGACCTTATGAAGGCCGCGAATCCTCCTGCCGTCTGCTTTCTGCCGTCTGCCGTCTGCCATCATTGCCTCCCCTTTTCGGTCGCTCGTCCCGAGCTGGCCGCGGTCGGCGGATCAAGACCGTAGTCTTCCGCGCGCCAGCCTGGGCCTTCTTCGGAAATTTTCTTAACTCTGGAGGGCAAGCCAACTACTTTTTCCATGGCCTGTTCGATTGGCAACGCAACGACGCTTCCCGACTGATCCCTGGCGCCTTCCGTCAGAACCCTTTCCCACTGCTCCCGCAGTACGCGGTATTCAGCTTCCGGCTCTCTATTTTCGAGCGGTACCCACTGACCATTTTCCAGAGTCACGCCAAATCCCCGGGCCGCCTGTAAACGAGGGAGGGGTGGTAATCGCTCCTGCCCGGTCATCGCCATGGGCCCAGGGGGCGCTTCTTTCGTTTCTTCCTGTTCATAGAGAAACCGGAAGAGTCCCCACATCAACAGGAACACAACGACGCCCAATACGGTCAGGGCGCCAACGAACTTCGCCACTCCGGAAACGCTGACGTCGCTTGCTTCGTGCGTCACGTCCGGATTTTTTATGTGCGACACGTCCGGCGTTTCCGTGACGTGACGATCATCATTTCCATTACCGTTGTGCCCGCTTCGTACCATCGTTCCGAACCTTTCTTCCTACTTTTCCCTTTCCCCTTTTCCCCTGCTCCCCCTTCTTTAGTGGCCCGCGTGTGCGTGGGCCTGCTCAAGCACTGTTTCATATAGTGGATCGTTTATTGGTATCAATGGCCGCCTGGTTAAAGTTCGGGCAAAAAAGCCGAGCCACAGGCCGCCGATTCCGATGGGCGCAACCACATCCATCCAGCTGATGTGGAAATGCTCGCGCGTAAAGTTTGGCGTAATCATCCAGAAGAGATCTACTAAACGCATCACCAAGATCAATAATGCCACGATGACGAGCTTGCCGGCATTGCGCTTTAATGAGCGCGACAGTAAGAACAAAAACGGAAAAGCAAAATGAAGAATGACCACCGCCAGCGCTATCGCGCCCCAGGCCCCGTGCGTTCGGGGCAGATACCAACGAATCTCCTCGGGCAGATTACCCGACCAAACGATCAGAAACTGCGAAAAAGCAAAGTAAGACCAGAGCATGACCAGGGCCAATAGCAGTTTGCCAAGATCATGAAAGTGTGAGTGGCCGACGACGTTGTTCATTGGCTCGTATTTGACCAATGCCGCCATTACGGCGACCACGAAGGCCAGCGCGCTCAAAGACCAGGCGCCCACAAAAATAAAGCCGTAGATAGTTGACGACCATTCCGGGTCAAGCGACATAAACCAGTCTATTGAGGCAAACGTTACGGTGAAAATAAGCAACACCATCCCCGGGCCGCTGAGCACTCGCATGCGTTTGGTAAACTGACCATCTGCGGTTTTATCCTGGAGCAGAGACCAGCGATTTAGAAAGAAAGCGAGGGTCAGCCAGATAGCAAAATAAATCGCCGCGCGCACACTGAAGAACGTTAGATTCAAATACTTCGCCTTCTCTGCGAGCGCTGCGTTCTCCCTCATCTTTTCCTCATGAGTCCAGGGATATATCCAATGCGCACCGAAGATGATGGGCAAAAAGAGTATCAGCATGAGCGGCAGCGTTCGCGTCGCCGCCTCAAGCACGCGCCGGATAACCAGCCCCCACCCGCCACCGGTCAGGTGTTGCAGCATCAGGAGTGCGAGCGCGCCGACAGAGAGACCCGTCCAGAAACTGAAAGCAAATAAATACGAATGAAAAAACTGTGCGCGGTCCAGGAAGGACCCGGCCAGCAAGAGGACGGCGAATACAACCCCGACAATCAGCGCGAGTTGCTGAAAGCGGCTGACACTCGCAGGTGCGTTGTAAGGACCGATTGTCACTTATGACCTCCGCTCTGCGCCGGCGAACTCGCGTTGGCGGCCGCAGCTGCCGGCGGCGGCGTTCGCTGATTCTGCTGGCTCAGTTGTAGCGCACGAACGTAGGCGACGATCGCCCAACGGTCTTGTGCGGGAATCTGTGGCGCATAGCTCGGCATCGCTCCCCACCCGTTTGTTATCGCGTCAAAGAAGTGGCCCACGGGCGCCTGGCGTAACCGGTCATCATTAAACGAAGCTGCCCGACGAAAGCCGCGTCTGACAATCATTCCATCACCATTACCGGTGAGACCGTGACAAGCTGAACAGAAAATCTCGTAGCGCTCCTTGCCACGATGAACGACGTCTTTCGTCACCGGGATAGGAAAGATTTCGACGTCGTCGGGGAAGGCCGCCGCGCCCTGTGGCGCGTTCGCAGCAGCCCCGACCGGCGGGGTTGTTGCGGTAGGCTGCGGGCCGGCGGGGACTTGCGTTGGCGAAGCTGAAGGGTTGCCGCCGGTTTTGCCCGCCTTCTTGCCGGTAAAGAATTCGGTATCTGTTTTCAAAAAACCGCGCGCCACGGTGCCTTCAATTGACGGCCGTGTCGATAGTCCGTCTTTAAAGAAAACGGTTGAACGATAGGGCTTCATCTTCGGCTGGTCCTGCATATCGCGTCGGCAGGCAAAAGTCAGGAGGCAGACGGCACTAAGCAGGAGGCAGGAAGCAAAATGCGACTGGAATCCAGCGTTCAACGGACGGAGAAGCATACTTCCTGCCGTCTGCCGTCTGTCGTCTGCCGTCTGTTTTTCAGACTTCCACATCGCTAACATCTATCGCGCCCAGGGTATTCATAAACTGAATCGCTTCAAGGTGCTTAAATTTTGGATCGTTTGCCTCGATCACCAGGAAGAATTTATCGCGCGTCGCCAGCGCAAAGTTCGGTGCATTAAATACGGGGTGGTACGGTTGCGGCAGCTTGTTTAATGCCAGCATGCCTAACACGGCTGCAAATGAAGCGACCAAAACAGTGCATTCAAAAGTAATCGGAATGAAGGCGGGCCAACTATTAAAGGGCTTGCCGCCAACATTCAACGGGTAATCGACCAGACCGCCGAGTATGCCGCCGATCAAGACAATCAGAGGCAGACTCGTACGTCTAAACCCGATCGCCTCGGAAAGTTCCTCAATCGGATAAGGCGAATAACCGTTGATGCGCCGATATCCTTCCTGGTAGGTTCGCCGCGCTGCTGCAACCAGATCTGAAGGATTATCAAACTCGGCCATGATGCCGTAGAGCGGCGGTGCCCCTCGCCGGCGACCCTGTCCAGAACTGGACGTCGCCTGATGGAAAGGCTCCGAGTCTTCCAAATCATGTTCCGAGGGCTCTTCTTTTGGATCGTCTTCAGCCATTACTAAACATCCTGGTCTTAGGTCTTCGGCCTTTGGCCTTTGGCCTTTGGTCTTAGGTCTTTCGTCTTTGAGCACATCCGAGAAACGGTAGCCGAGAACAAAGACCAAATACCAGAAACCAAAGACCAAGCTTTGCGTTACTCCTCAACTTCCGCTTCCGGCAGAATCGTGCGCATCTCGAAGATTGAAATCATGGGCAGGAAGCGGATAAATAGAAACAATAAAGTCAGGAAGAAACCGATTGTGCCGATAAACATCGTCCAGTCCCACATCGAAGGTTGGTACATGCCCCACGACGAAGGTAAGAAGTCGCGATGCAGACTGGTGACCACAATCACGAATCGCTCCAGCCACATCCCCATGCTGACTACAATCGAGATCAACCACAGTATCAGCAGGTTCGAACGCAGCTTCTTAATCCAGAGAAACTGCGGCGTGATTATGTTGCACAAAATCAGCGCCCAATAGTAGTGGGCGTAAGGCCCGTGCATGCGGTTCCAGATCATGTAGCGCTCATAACGATTGCCGCTGTACCAGCCAAAGAATGCTTCAACCACGTAGCCGTAGCCGACAATCAAACCTGTCGCGAGCATCACCTTCGCCATGTTGTGCATGTGGCGCATCGTGATAAAACTTTCCAGGCCGTAAACTTTTCGCAAAGGAATCGTCAGCAGTAGGACCATAGCGAAACCGGCGTAGATCGCTCCGGCAACGAAGTAAGGGGGAAACATTGTCGCGTGCCAACCCGGAATGACGCCGACCGCGAAGTCGAAACTGACGATGGTGTGCACCGAAAGCACCAGCGGCGTCGCCAGTCCCGCCAGCAGCAGGTACGCCATCTCGTAACGATGCCAGTGTCGCGTGGAGCCTCGCCAACCCATTGCCAGCATTCCATAAACGATCTGAAATGGTTTGCTGCGGGCGCGATCGCGCAAGGTTGCGAAGTCGGGAATCAAACCGACAAACCAGAAAATCGCGGAGACGGTCGCGTAAGTGGAAACGGCAAAGACGTCCCACATCAAGGGACTACGAAACTGCGGCCAGACGCCCATCGTGTTGGGATAAGGAAACAACCAGTAAGCCAGCCAGGGACGGCCCAGGTGCATGATCGGATACATGCCGGCCTGGGCCACGGCAAACAACGTCATCGCCTCTGCGAAGCGGTTGATGGACGTACGCCAACGCTGCCTTAGCAAAAGCAGAATTGCGGAGATCAACGTGCCGGCGTGGCCGATTCCGATCCACCAGACGAAATTCAGAATATCCATTCCCCAGGCGACGGGAATGTTCACGCCCCATAGTCCGATGCCTTCGAAGAGGAGCTTCGTAATCGTCAACAACATCAACTGGAACAGGACAAACGAGATCGCAAACCCGATGAACCATCCGACCGGCGTCTTCCGCTTCAGCACGATCGAGCTGATCTTGTCGGTCACCGATGCAAACGTCAGCCCCGGTGCAATGACCGGCGCTGTCGTATGAAGCTGACCTTCGTGGTGTGACTCGTCTGGCATTAATTACATTGCGCCACAAAGACACAGAGACTCAGAGGAATAACTCAAGTCAAAAACCTCGGGGTTAGGAAGGGGGGCTTGCCCCCGCTCTTTGAGCGGTGCAAATCAAGCGCGGGGGCAAGCCCCCTTCCCGACCTTGAGACTCTGTTTCTTGAATCATCCTATGTGTCTGTATGGCTATTACTCGATTTTACGCAATCCTTTATTCTTTCTATCTCTCTTGCTTCGCTATCTCCGGGTTCGGATTCCTAAGCGCCGACAAATAGGTCGTGCGCGGCTTCGTGTTCAAATCGCCCAGCAATGAATAATTTCTCTGCTCCGCTTTCAACTTTGAAACACGGCTGTTCGGATCGTTGACGTCACCAAAAACGATTGCCTCTGTCGGGCAAACTGCCTGACAGGCGGTCACGATTTCTCCGTCCCGTACTTTTCTTCCTTCAAGTTCCGATTGAATCTTCGCGCCCTGAATGCGCTGCACGCAGTAAGTACATTTCTCCATGACCCCGCGACTGCGCACGCTCACGTCGGGATTGCGCATCAACTGGTAAGTAGGGGTGTCCCAGTCCTGGTACAAAAAGAAGTTAAAGCGTCGCACTTTGTACGGACAGTTGTTCGAACAATATTTCGTGCCGACACAGCGGTTGTAGACCATGTCATTAAGTCCCTCAGCACTGTGCACTGTCGCATGGACCGGGCACACGGGTTCGCACGGCGCATTCTCGCAATGCATGCAGGGCACCGGCATGAAGTTAGTCGCTTCGGGGTTGTTTGCGTCTTCGCCTTTGAAATAAGTGTCGACGCGAATCCAGTGCATCTCACGACTGCGAACCACTTGCTCTTTGCCAACCACGGGAATGTTGTTTTCTGACTGGCAAGCGATGGTGCAGGCATTGCAGCCGACGCAGTTGTTCAAATCGATCGCCATACCCCAGGCGTAGTTCAGGTCATTGCCCTGATTCTTGTAATCGAAAAGCTCGGGGCGATAGAGCGTGTCGTCAGGCGGAGGTTCGTGTGATTCGCCCGCGGGCGTGCCTCGAAGATACTCATCAAGCGTTTGCGTACGCAGGACATCGCGATCCTCTTTGCTGAAGTCGCGGTCCTCCAGCAGGAAGTGCAGCTGCGTCACCGCGAGCAGATGCTGGACACCGGCCTTTTCAACCTGAACGCCACTCGCGGACCAGGGAGAATCTGACGTGCGAATTTCATAGGCGTTAAATCCAAGCCCATTGCCCACGCGCCCGGCGCTCTTGCGACCGTAACCGAGATGAAGAGTAATTACGCCATCCGGTTGACCAGGCGTAATCCAGGTGGGGACTGGATCACTAAAGGTTCGACCTTGATAAGTGATCTTCAGGGTGTCGACATAAATGTCGCCGCCCTTTTTTCCGATAGTTTTTTCCAGTCCGAGCTGCTTTGCAGTGTTTGGACTGACGAGCGCGGCATTGTCCCAGGTTAGTTTCGAAAGCGGCTTCGGCAGTTCCTGCAACCAGCCGTTGTTAGCAAAGCGGCCATCGTAGATGGTGGGATCAGTGCGGAAGACGATCTCAAATTGAGAAGTGCTTGATGCTGGGACCGCGGGTGCCCCGCCCGCATTTGCTTGCGACAGACCAGCAGCGTTTACTGAAACCGACTTCGCCTGCAACGCGGTGTTAGGCACAAACCCATCGTGAACACACTTGCGCCACCAGCTTTCGAAGTCACTCGACGGAGTAGGTTGAGAAGTTGTCGTTGAGCTTGGCATCCGCGCGCTACCGCTCGCGGTTCTGCTTTGCGCTTCCGGCTGTTTGCTGTTTGCTGTTTGCTGTTTGCTATTCCAATACTCGCGAATGATGTCGTAAGGCTTCTTATCGTATTGCGGTGTGAAAACCGCCAGCAACTCATGCGCGCTCTTGCCCTGATAGAGCGGCTCGATCAACGGCTGCACGATCGTGACTGTGCCGTCGTAGGAACGCGTGTCGCTCCATGTTTCCAGGTAGTGCGATTCCGGAATGTGCCAATGACAATAATCGGAAGTTTCATCTTTGTACTGACTGAGATGAACGCGCAGCTTCGTTTTAAACATCCGATCCTTATCGAGCTTGAGATCGGCAGGCGTGTTGTAAACCGGATTGCCGCCCACGATCACCAGCAACTCGACGCGGCCACCGTCAATGTCGTTAAGTAACTCCTGAAGCGATTGTCTTTGATCGACTGAGCTGGCCTCGACCGGATCCGTGTGGAAAACAGTCTTGCCAACATTGCCGAGCGCATCGTTCATCGTGTGGGCGATCGCATGAACCTCGGGTGGGGCTTCTTTGCCGGCGATGATAATGCTCGCGCCTTTATGCTCTTGTAGGTCTTTCGCGATCGCCTTAAAAGTAGAAGCGTCCTTGCCTGTTATTAAGGCGGCGTCCAGTGTGATTGGGCTCATTGCGGCCATCATGTGCAACATGTCAGCAATCGCCACTAGTTCACTCGGCTTGACTGCCCAATGATGATCCGCGCTCGCGCCGGTGGTCGTCGGCGTCGTCTCGATCACGTAAAGCCGGCTCATCTCTTTCTTTCCTTCCGTGATCCGCCGCCGCGCCGCAAAGTCGCGCGCATACTTCAGCATGCCCGGATGCGCCGCCAGGAAATCAGCGTCGAGCGAAAGAATGCGATCGGCTTTACTGAAATCGTAGATCGTGTTGACGGGCTGGCCGAAAGCCATCACTGCACCGGCGCGCGCGTTGTCGTTGTTCACCGGCTCATACTGATGCCACTTCGCCTGCGGAAACTCCGTCAGAATCGCTTTTAACTGGGCGGCGAGCGTCGGCGAGGTTATCGTCTCGGTCAGGAAGCGCAACCCTCCGCCTTGTTTCGGACGCTGTTCATCGAGCGCGGTGCGCGTCTCACCGACGAAGGTTGACCAGGTGCGCGATTCTTCGCGGTAAAGCGGAATTTGCGAACGGTCAGGATCGTAAAGACTTAATACTGACGCCTGCGAAAAAATGTCCGTGGCGCTGGAGCCGCGATCGTTAGGATCGCCGTTGCGGCTATTGGGATGATCAGGATTTCCTTCCAGCTTCGTGGGCCGACCTTCGTTGCTTCTGGCGAGCAACGGCGTCGCGATTCCGCCAAGCGACGAAGCTGTTGCAAAAAACAATGCCTTGCCAGGCACACTGTCCTCGGGCTGTCTAACATTCGGAACAATTCTTTCCGGCGGTTGAAACACGCAACCGCTCAAGCCCGCCAGGGCCAGCGATGCTCCCATCAACTTCAGGAACGTACGGCGCTCGACTGGATCGTTCCACTCTTCCGCATGCTGCGGGTATTCGCGTTCGACGAACTCGCGAAACTCGGGTGCGTCGGCTAACTCCTCGAGACTGCGCCAATAGCTCTTGCCGGGCGTGCGAGTGTCCTGCGCGCTCTCATCGGCGAGAATGCGTTCACGCATAAGTTTGAAGTTTATGTGCCGGTCTTCAGACATTCGTAACATCTGCGATCAAGAAGCACAAAGACTCAGGCTACAACTCCAACCACAAAACCTCGGGGTCAGGAAGGCGGGCTTGCCCCCGCTGGGTTTGAATGCCATTCGATCAGCGGGGGCAAGCCCGCCTTCCCAACCCTGAGATTTCTTTACTTGAATCATCATTTCGGTAGTCTGTGGCTCCCTGCGTCTTAGCGATGACACGTCGAACAGCTCGTCAAAACCTTCGGAGGTTGAATGTGATAATTCGCTACCAGCGTCCTACCTTCCGCAATTTCTTCCTTACTCGTATTCTCCTGCCGCCACTCCATATCGAAAATCTTTTCCTTTGGTCGCACAAATTTTTCGGGGTTCCGATGACAACCGAGACACCATTCCATCTGCAGCGTGGAGGCTTGATAAGCAATCGGCATCTGGTCGACACGGCCGTGGCAAGTTGAACAACCGACACCCTTGTTCACGTGAATGCTGTGATTGAAATAAGCGTAGTCAGGAAGGTCATGCACTCTAATCCACTCGATCGGTTGCCCACTGCGAAAGCTCGCGCGCACCGGCTCGAGATAAGGACTCTCCGCCCAAATCTGTTTATGGCAATTCATACACGTATTTGTTGATGGCATCCCGGCAGACGCGGCAGTCTCGACAGACGTATGGCAATAGCGACAATCCAAACCATCATCCCCGGCATGATGCTTGTGACTAAATTGGACAGGTTGTTGCCGCTCAACCCACTGCCCCGTGTTCCAGGACGAGCGATTCAGTTCCGCGGTCACCCAGAGGGCGGCAACCAGGATAAAAACCGCGCCATAGATCGTCAGCTTCGCGAGCGCGTTTGTGCTGTGGTGAAAAATCTGTGGCATCGCAGCGGCTTGCTAATCCGTTTTTTACAGAATCCTGCAATCTGAACTACGGGAAATTCACTCGGTCGAAAAACCGTGATAGCAATTGCACTTGAACGACAGACTACAACCACCCGTGTAGACAGCGCGATCCGATAAACCGCGTGGCCCCAAAAACTATTCTTACGGAGTGTTCGTGTACTTTATCAGATGGGCAAAATTTTTCAAATTCACATTAATCGCAAGTAGTGGGTCAGTTTCAAGTAAGCGCGGTCATAACAGAACCGAGCGCGGTAGCGCCGGATGCTGGAAATCAACATGCGTCCGAAGCGGGTCAGCCCGACTTTCGTAAACTTCTCTTTTTTGGCGACGGATATCACCGAAGACTTTAATATCCGGCGCTACCGCGCTCGGTTCTGTAATTGAATATGTCATTACGCACGCTATTGGCTGACCATCTGTGGCGCCCATAGTTACCAAACTGACCCACTACCTAATCGCAAGTAGTATCCGAACTTCAGTTTCTCTGTGTTACCTCCGTGTTCTCTGTGTCTCTGTGGTGAGCCATCCATAATCACCACAGAGTCACAGAAGAACACAAAGAACGCACAGAGATTAATTCAAACCAGGACACTACCAATCGCGTAATGATGCAATCCGCCTTACATAGGAAACAAGGTTGAACTATCGACTACGTGTGATATAAGCGAGCTCTCAAGCAATGCAAGAGCGAAACTGCTCGTAAGTAGTTTCAAAGTTTGCTGTTTCAAGGAGCTTGCTTTTGTTCATCGGTCACTTCGCAGTGGGCTACGCCTCGAAGCGTTACGCGCCACAGACTTCGTTAGGCACACTCATCGCAGCGGCGGTGTTGCTCGATTTGTTGTGGCCCGTTTTTCTTTTGCTCGGCTGGGAAAAAGTGCGCATCGATCCGGGCAACACTGCGTTTACCCCGCTCGATTTTGTTTCTTATCCCCTATCTCACAGTCTGGTGGGCGCCATTTGCTGGGCCACTATCTTCGCACTGCTTTACTACTTCTTCATACATTATCGACGCGGCGCGGTGGTGATCTGGATTGGGGTAGTTAGCCACTGGGCTTTGGATTTTGTAGTGCACCGGCCTGACCTGCCGTTGTATCCCGGCGGGCCTCGCCTCGGTTTGGGGTTGTGGAAATCGATTTTGGCGACGGTAATTGTGGAAGGGTTGATGTATGCGGCTGGGATCTGGATCTACCTGCGCGTAACGCGTGCAAAGGATAGAATTGGAACATGGGGTTCCTGGTCTTTCATCATCGTAGTTGCTGCGCTCTATGTGGTAAATATCTTCAGCCCGCCACCACCGAACGAAAGGTTACTTGCGATAGTGGCTATCCCATACATTTGGCTACTCATTTTGTGGGCCTGGTGGGCTGATCGTCACCGCGAAGCGAGATAAGCCACAAAACTGCGATCGAGAAAGTGAGATCTGAGATCTGAAATATGAGACTTGAAATTATTTGAACTTTAAGGATCTGAGATTTGAGATCTCAGGAGTTGAGATCTGAATCACGCAATCGATGCATCGCGCGCGAGCATTGCGACGCCGATCGTGGTCGCATCTGCTCCCAAAGCAGCGGCGAGGATTTGAGTGGCTTCAAAACAATGTGGGAAAGCCCTTCGTTTCGCTTCCTGAATAATCGGTTTCAGGATTAAGTCACCAGCCTGCATCACTCCGCCGCCCAACACGATACGCTCGATATTCAAAAGATTGATGATGCTGGCTACGCCGGTGCCGATATATTTTCCCGTGCGCTCAATCATCATCAGCGAAAAATCGTCACCCTCTTTCGCCTCATGCGCCAGGTCGTCGGCCGTAAAGTTCTTGTTCATGGCCAATCTGGAAAGCGATGAGGTTGAGTCTCGATTCAGTCGCTCTTTTGCGCGACGCACAATGTTTGGAGCGGATGCCACTGTTTCCAAACACCCCGTGTTGCCACACAGGCATTCCGAACCTTCGGTGTCGATCGTGATGTGTCCTACCTCTCCGGCGAAGCCAGAAGCGCCGGTCCAGAGCTTGCCGTCAAGAATAATGGCGCCGCCAATCCCTTCACCGATGGTTATATAGAAGAGGTCCCGGCTGCCACGACCGGCGCCAATTTTAAACTCACCGTAAGCCGCGGCGTTGGCATCGTTTTCGAGTTCAAATCGCAGGCCTGTGGCTTCCATCAATTCCGCATGAAGAGTTTCGCGAACTATTCCGGGAAGATCTCTGGAAGCGACCACGCGATCAGTTTGCCTGCTAACCAAACCCGGTATTGCAATTCCGACGGCCTCGATCATTTTCTCACTCTGGCGCAGGTCATTAACAAGTTGCGCCACTTGTCCGACCAGACCGTCCGCCTGCACCTGCGCTTCGCGACGTTCCCCAATCACGCCGTCGTCGTTCACCGTAGCAGCCCGGAGTCTTGATCCGGAAAGCTCGATCCCAATGAAACTCGACTCTGATTGAGGAGGCATTGCGGTTTAGAAACCTTCCTGTAACTGATTAGCGCTTAGCGGAACAAGCGGAAGCATAATCGAGGGTATCAGGGCTGTCAAACACGACTTTCTGCGTGTAGAATGACCACCCGCGCTGGAGGTTCATCGCAGGATTCGTCTTTTTGATCTTTGTTCTTTGTGCTTTGATCCTGGCGTGTTCACGACTGTGTCCCGCAATTCAAAGCTCAAAGTGCAAAGCTCAAAGTTCAGTTGAATTCCATGCAGATACGCTCCATCCTGGTGCCGACCGATTTCAGCGAGTGCGGCAATTATGCGCTCTCCTCTGCCGCATCTCTGGCGCGGACATTTGGCGCCTCAATAATTTGTGTCCATGTTATCGAACCCATGGTTCCAACCGTCGGCTACTCGGGAATGACGGAGCCTCTGCCAATTGCTGATATCTCCGACCAGCTTGAAGATTCCGCAGAACGCGAATTGCCGAAGATCGCTGAATGTGAAGAATGTGTCGGATTGGAAGTCGAAGAGCTGATTGTTCATGGTGAAGCGGCTTCAGAGATTGTGCGCGTCGCCAAAGAACGTAAAGTCGATCTGATTGTAGTCTCATCGCATGGGCGCACAGGATTGGGACGGATCCTTTTTGGTTCCACTGCTGAAGCGGTTGTGCGTCATGCTTCATGTCCTGTCCTGGTAGTGAAACCGTCGCAGGAAGCAGAAACGTCGTAGTAAGCGGTCGGCAGTGGGCAGTGAGCAGTAACAGAACCAGGCATTAAGTTTGACCTGCTCACTGCCCACTGCTTACTGCTTACTCTTAAATCATGCATCTCGATTTCCTTTACGACTTCATAAGCCGCTATGGTCTCTATGCGGTCTTTCTCCTGGTGATGATTGAGGGCGACATCACGCTGCTGCTGGCTGGTGTTCTCGCGCATAGTTATTTTTTCGGCGAACACAGTTTCGCCTGGGTGCTCCTGGCCGGGACGCTGGGGGGCTCGGTCAGCGACAATTTCGCGTACCTTACGGGTCGTGAGTTTCGCAAGGGTGTTCGCGATATCCGCTTCTATCGCGCCGCCAAACCGCGCATGGAAAGATTGACGAATAACTTCGGCGGACTGTCGATCTTTCTTTCGAAATATATTTACGGATTGCGCTGGGCCTCATGCATATTTCATGGCGTCGGTCGCATGCCATACCTGCGCTTTATGCTACTGTCACTGACGAGTTGTTTTGCGTGGGTCTTACTTCTCAGCGGTGCGGGCTATTTTTTCAGCGGCGCTGTAATCGGAATCATCGGAGACTTTCAACGGCTCGGCAAAGTGCTGCTGGTTATTGTGGTGGCGGGGATTGCCGGGTTCTATCTCGCCGAACGCTTTTGGCTATCGCCTAAGGTTGAAGAAGCCGACCCGGAACGTTTACAGGAACTGGAGCAGGTTGCGCAAGAGAAGTTGCAGGGTCTAAAACAGGAGTTTCAGGAACACATTCCGTTTAAGCAGGCGCGCCGCGAAGATCAGAAGAAGCGAGCTAAGACAAAACGAACCAAAACGGAGAGAGACTGAACTTCAGTGAAAATCTCATTCTTGTGGAAAGGATTAGCGGAAAACTGAGTGCTTATCGAATCTTCTGCATCTTCGCGCGTAGACCTTGCCGGCGGTACGATCGACATCTGGCCGCTCTATTTGTTTCACCCGGGGGCAGCGACAGTGAATTTTGCCACCTCCCTTCGCGCTCATTGCCAAATCAAAACGCGTGATGACGGTCGGATCGTGCTCGAATCACGGGATCGCAAGGTAGCCTTTGAGACTGAGCTCGCGGCCATCGAAGATCTTGCTCGCGAAGAACGTCTGGAACTAATCTCGAAGCTGGTTCATTTCTTCAAACCCACCACTGGATTTCACTTGATTGCCAACAGCGAAGTTCCTGCAGGGGCCGGCATGGGCGGATCCTCGGCACTCGCCATTGCCTGTATCGGTGCTCTAAATCGCCTGGTCGGAAATCGATACGATAAACAAAAATTCGTCACCATCGCCGCGAATATCGAGACAACTGTGATTCGAGTGCCCGCGGGTTTTCAGGATTATTATTCGGCGCTATATGGTTCAACTTCCTGTATCCATTTCGCTCCGGATGGTATTAAGCGTGAGCCCCTGAAAATTGATGAGGCGAAACTCGAAAATCGAATTGCAATCTGCTACACCGGCGAGCCGCGCCTCTCCGGCACAAATAACTGGGAGATCTTCAAGCGTCACATCGATGGTGACGCGGAACTCTTCGAACTCTTCGACGGTATCCGCGATTCCGCGCTACGCCTGCGGGCCGCCCTGTTAGCCGACGATTGGAAGGCGGTAAGCGAAACGATGCGTGCGGCTTATCCCAACCGAAAACGACTGGCGCCCGGTGTGACGACCCCGCAAATGGAACGCCTGGTCGAAATAGCGCTGGCTAACGGCGCAGAGGCTGCAAAAGTTTGTGGCGCCGGCGGCGGTGGTTGTATCGCTTTTTTATGTGCCGAAGGACGAAAAGCCGACGTCGAGCGCGCCTTGAACGGGGAGGAAGGCGCCGAAATTCTCGATTGGAAGTTTTCGGGCGAGGGACTGGTAGTTAAAGAAGTTTCGAGTTCCGAGTTTTGAGTTTCAAGTTCAGGTTTAGGCCAAGGCTCCGGTCCCGTGGACCCAACCGCAAGGAGCGACCCAAATTCCGAACTCGAAACTTGAAACTTGAAACTTGAAACTCGGAACTCACATCATCCACTGCCACCGGTTGTCGTAATAAGATGGCGAACGATCCGGATACCGTTTCTTATATTTGACGTAACGTGCATGTAGTTTTTCATATCGTCTGTCTGACGAATGAATTGCCTGGTGCGGTAACTCACGAAGATGTTCTTCAACCTTCGACATTTTTCTGGTCGAGAAACGCCAATCATAGTTACCGAGTTCGTAGAGGTTCGTGACCCCATAACCTTTTATCCGCCCCGTCAAATCCACGTAAGGTTCGAAATAGCTCCACGTCAAGTCCCGGAGTGATCGAAACAGCGGCTTGCGCCCGTGCAAGCCAATATCTCGCGAACGGCCAATCGATCCCCACAAGCCGTCTTCCTGAAAAACGAAGATCACGTGATCCAGCAGGTCCTGCGATTCGAAATCCAGCAGCAGTGGGGGGTAGCCGTGCTGTTCGAGAATCACGGCAGTAGCCACCGCGGCTTCCAGGCAGTGGGCTTCGTTGCGCTGTACGATTTCACGGAACGAGCGCAGCGTACCCCCGTTTCGTTCCCAGTTGTAAGGCATGGAACTAAAAAAGCGTTGCACCTGCGGCGGTTTGCGAAGCGATTGGATCAACCGCCACTCTTTCTGACTAAAAGATTCTCTGCCGGGTATCAAACTCATCGCGCAAGACCTTTAGCAGATGAATAGTGCAAACACAAAACCCGAACCCCCCCAAGACCCATTTACGAAGTTCACTTGATGAAACCAAACGGTATTTTGGCAGGCCTTGCTTCTACTTGACACTGACAAAGTCGAGACTTGAACGAGGAACTGTTACCGTCACTGGCCCGCTTGCTTCGATTGCTCCGGTAAGGTAAGAGTTTAGCTGTCGTCCTAATTTATTGGTTTTAATTACGCTGGATTCGCCGCTGACCTTCTCGGGGATGCGCGGTAGCTATTAAGGGTTACACAGAAGATGCAAGAAGATCTTTCAATCCGCCAAATGAGTCGTGGCGAGAAGGAAACTGAAACCGAGGCAGCTCGTCTGATCGAACACGTCGAAGAGGCGTTAGCTGCAGTTGCAATCGGTTCAACTGTGGAGGTTGATTCACTTGAGGGGACTGCCGATCGCATCGAACGCGCCGCACGCGACCTATCCACAGCACTGCGAGAACTGGCCGAACAACGGCGCATTGCTCAGAAAATTGATGAGTAGTTCCGCGGGACTGACAGTCGAGCAGTAAGTGCGCTCAACCAGAAACGCAGACACAGTCCGACCCTTCGCCTAAACGAAAGTCTTCACACGTGTTTGACCAGCAGGTCAACACTAACCCCGGTATTCACTAAGTCAGGCCGGCTTGACGCTTCCGAGATCGTTCCGAGTGCTCGCGGCGCAACTGCGCGAGAGCCAGTTCCGCCTTTCGTTTCTTCTCTTCTCTTTCCGGTTTGATTCCCCAGTAGTAGGTAAGGACCAGCGAAGTTGTGAGCAAACTGAAGCCAAAGATGGCAGTAAAAGAAATCCATAGTAATTACCAGTGAAAACAAAAAAGTTAGCTGGGAAAGGCGAACCAGCCGATTCGTCCCTCCCAATTACATGGAGCGACACCTTCTCCCTTCCGCATTCGGAGCGCTCAAGGTGAACCTTCACGATGGGGGCGAATTGTTGCGAGGTTATGGCAATGAGGTGAATTCTTGTCTCGGCACCGCCAGCAGCAGGCCTTCATCCCGGCGGCCAGTTCATAGGCCTTCCGCCAAGCACGTGTAAGTGAAGATGAAATACTGACTGCCCGGCGCCAGCCCCGTTATTAATGACCGTGCGATAGCCGCCCTCAGCCAGCCCTGCGGCGTTTGCAACTCGCGCGGCAACGCGGAGCAAGTGACCCAAAAGTGCCTCGTCCTTCTGCGAAGCGTCGTCCAACGACTGAAGATGTTCCTGAGGAATCACCAGCAGATGAGTAGGCGCCTGAGGGTTGACATCGCGAATGACTATCGCAGACTCGTCATGGTGGACCAGGTCGGCCGGAATTTCCCTTGCCACTATTCGGCAAAACAGGCAACTTTGTTCTGACATCCTATTTGTATTCTACCTTGTTGACTCGGAATTGTTATTTTAACGCAAACCGTGGTTCGCGAGGTTGATCGACCATATGGGCTGTCGCAAACTAACCGTTTGCATTACATTTCCACCGCCACCCCGGATTGGGAAGCTTGCGAGAGCGGCGCAGTTACCGATTCTCGAATCCGCTCAATATCTGCACCTACGGCCCGCAGTTTCGCTTCAATTTTTTCGTAACCGCGATCGATATGATAGACGCGATCGACGATCGTTTCTCCCCTGGCCACCAATCCGGCCAAAACAAGCGACGCCGAAGCGCGCAAGTCCGAGGCAATTAGCGGGGCGCCTGTCAGTGGAGTCGGCCCCGTGACTGACGCGCTATGACCGTCGATTGAGATGCGCGCGCCCATTCGCTGTAATTCTGACGCGTGCATGAAACGGTTTTCGAAAACTGTTTCTTCAATAACAGCCCCTCCTCCGGCCTGAGTCATCAGGGCCATGTATTGCGCCTGCATGTCAGTTGGAAACTTCGGATAAGGTTGGGTCGTAACGTCCTTCGCCGTTAATGATTTTGGACAGCACACGTGAAGGGTGCTGGGATTGATTTCCTCGATCTCTACACCGACCTCCCGAAACTTATCGATCACGGCAGAAAGATGCCGGGGCTCGCAGTCCTTAATTTCCAGCTCACCTTTTGTTATTGCAGCAGCGGCGATGAAAGTTCCCGTTTCGATTCGATCAGGAATGATCGTGTGTTGCGCACTGCCCAATTCTTCAACTCCCTCAATCTCGATCGTGCTCGTTCCCGCCCCGCGCACTCGAGCGCCCATCTTATTGAGCAGCGCCGCCAGATCGCTGATTTCGGGTTCGCAGGCGGCGTTGTGCAGTATTGTAAGGCCGCGTGCCAACGTTGCGGCCATCATCACGTTTTCGGTGCCGGTTACCGTGACTTTATCGAAATGGATTTCCCCGCCAAGCAAGCGGCCTCCTCGGGGTGCGCGCGCGATGACGTTGCCCGCTTCGAGCTTCACTTCGGCGCCCAGCTTCTCGAAGGCCATGAGGTGCAAATCTATCGGACGCGTGCCGATGGCACATCCGCCCGGCAGCGAAACTTTGGCTTTGCCAAAACGCGCCAGCAACGGGCCCAAAGCCAGCACGGAGGCGCGCATCGTTCTCACCAGTTCATAGGGTGCTTCAAACAGTTCAATGTTGCTGGCGGATATTTTGTGGGTCCGCAGCTCAGGCATAAGCACGGTGGCGCCGAGGTCTTCGAGCAGGCGACGCTGCGTAATAATGTCGCGCACGTAAGGAAGATTGTGCAGCGTGACGGTTTCCGGACTGAGCAAAGCCGCCGCCATGCAGGGCAGCGCGGAGTTTTTGGCGCCACTTATCGAAACACGACCACTAAGCGCCTGACCGCCGGTTATGCGAAATTTGTCCACGACGAGAACAGATTAGATTAAAACGCGGAAAGGTTAAAGCGATGGACCAAAAAAAGAACGCGACGAGCCCGGAAGTCGCCGCGTTCAAAATAAGCTCTGGCCCTGGTTTAGAATCGTAGACCTTCGCCTCGTTTAATTCTCACCCCGCCATTTGTAGTCATTGCCCTAATGGTTGCACCGCCGGCTCCAAGATTCACCGCAACCTCGCGGGTAATCTTTCCCTGCACAGTTACCGGAAAATCTATGCTTAGGTGCCCGTTGACAGTACCCGTCTCCAAATGCGCCGAATAGTTTTCGGGAATAAACATCGAAACACCGCCATTGGTTGTCTTTACGTCCAAAGCTTCGCCATCCCAGCGCTCGCCACTCAATTCCACATTCAGTCCACCATTGGTCGTTCCGCCACGAACGGTTCCGCCAACACGTCTCAAATTAACGCCGCCATTGAGCGCGCTAAACTCCAGCCGTCCATTCACGTCGTCAATCGAGATACCTCCATTGTTTGTTTTCAAAGACAAGTTGGAACGGCGCGGCACGAAGACTTCATAGCTAACGCTCCACCAGTGGTCAGTGCGATTGGGCGGACCGGAAGCAAAAATTTTCGAGTCTGTAGTTTTTATGGTGACCTGCCGGAAAAGATCGTTGGCCTCTGCCTCAGAAGGCGCTGCAGTTTGAATTCGTGCCCGCATCAGAATCTCATTTCGATCCCAGCCCTTAACCGACACGCCGCCGTTTACCCGGCCGTCCACGGCAATT
>WNGE01008287.1_pt1 | contig 19189 bp, 22 predicted proteins | sample 5400651 | NCBI WGS metagenome assembly WNGE01 (sample SAMN13153370, study PRJNA577476) | soil metagenome | isolation source: 60 cm soil or saprolite under grassland replicate 2 | place: USA:California | collected 2016-06-15
CGGGCGCATGCCCGGCCGCACCTGCGTCGGCGTCACGGGCCTGGCTCTGGGCGCCCTCGTCGAGATCGACCTCATCGTCAAGCCCTAGAGATGAAGTCGCGTATCACCGCCATGGCCTTGGCGGGCGCGTCGACGAGCACCGTGTGGCCACAACTCACGCGGACCGGCTGTCGAGGAGAATGGTCCACGGCTCGACGCGCCCGATCTCCAGCAGGCCCGACTCGCTCCAGGGGTCCGCGGCGAGGCGAGCCCGGAGAGCGTCCTCACTGGGCGCGTCGATGACGAGCACGGCTTCTTCACCCGCGCCCGCCGGCCCTCCGAGCACGACGAAGCCTTCCACCGCGAGCGCGTTCATGAATGCGGCATGCTCGGCCCAGAGAGCCTGCGAGCGCATCGGCAGGGCCGAATTCCAGGCTCGTCCCCGGAGGCGCCGAACGATGAAGTACGTTCGCATGTCGGCTCGATCCGGCCGGGTCAGTCGAGCTCGAGCGTGATGGGACAGTGGTCCGAGCCCTGGACGTGGGGCATGATACCGGCCGCCTTGACGCGGTCGCGCAGCTCATCGGAGACGAAGAAGTAGTCGATGCGACGCCCGCTCTTCGGGCAGGAAGCCCGGGCTCTTCTCGTTTTCCTTGGGACGGGCGATGTCCAGCTCCGTATGAGCCGTGTTCACGTCGCCGCATACGACGACGCCCTTGCCGGCCTTGCGCAGGCGCTCCGTCATCGCGAGGAACTCATCGTAGAAGGTCATCTTGTGGGCCAGCCGCTCGGGGCCCATGCCGCTGTTCGGGAAGTAGACGTTGAAGAGGTGGAAGTCCGGGTACTCCGTGTGGACCACGCGCCCTTCCGTGTCGAGCGCGCCCGCGCCGAAAGTCGTCTGGACGGACAGCGGCTCGGGCCTCGTGTACGTCGCCACCCCGCTGTATCCCTTCTTCTCGGCCATGCTCCAGTAGGAGCGGTAGCCTCCAACGTCCTTCATCTCGGGCGTGAGCTGGTCGAGCTGGATCTTCGTCTCCTGGACGCAGAGGATGTCGGGCTGCTCGGCCGTGACGAAGTCGAGAAAGCCCTTCTTCCATGCCGCGCGAATGCCGTTGATGTTCCAGGAGACGAGCTTCATCCGCGAGCCGGCTCCATGCGCTAGCCGCGCCCCATCGTGTAGAACTCACGGTTGGGCTTCATGTCGGCCAGGTTGGCCATGCGGTTCGAGAGGTTGAAGAAGGCGGCGACCGCGCCGATGTCCCAGATGTCCGAGTCCGTGAATCCGTGCTCGCGGAGGCGCTCGAAATCCGCGTTGTCGATCTCGGCCGAGCGCTCCGTCAGCTTGACCGCGAAGTCGAGCATCGCGCGCTGGCGCGGGGTGATGTCGGCCACGCGGTAGTTCGCGCTGATCTGGTCGGCGAGGACGGGATTCTTGCTGAGGATCCGCAGCGCGGCGCCGTGGGCGACGGTGCAGTAGGTGCAGTCGTTCACACGGCTCACCGCGAGCACGATCATCTCGCGCTCGGCGCGCGAGAGATCCGACGGGCCCTTCATCAGCACGTCGTAGTAGTGGAAGAAGGCGCGGAAGTGCTCGGGTTTGTACCCGTAGGCCAGGAAGACATTGGGCGTGAAGCCCGCCTTGGTGGCGTTGGCGTCGACGACCTTCCGGATATCCTCCGGAAGGGTCGCCGGGTCGGGCACGGGGAAGCGGCTGATCGGCGGCGCATTGTCGCTCATGGCGGCACTCTCCTTGAAGGCGAACAGTGAAGCCCCGGTCGATGACTCGGCCGGGGCTTCACGATCTTGACGGCAGGCGCGGACTAGCCCTGCTGGATGGCGCTGAGCCTCCAGGCATTGGGCCCGACCGGCCGCACGAACGTCCAATACTCCTCGAACTTGACGGGCTCGGCGCGGCTGCCCTCCACCACCTGCCCGGATCGCTCGTCCACCGTGTAGTCGAGCAGGTTCGCCAGGAACTGCACCGTGACGTAGTCCTGGCCGCTCTCCTGCCACGCCTCGGTGACGGTCACCGAGCGCACGGCGATGTTCTCGAGCCGGTTGATGCGCCCCTGGCCGCGGAGGCGGTCGCAGTCCTTCTGGAGAATGTCCAGCATCTCAGGCGTGATCCCGCCCGAGGCCTGGCTCATGTCTCGCGCCATCCACGCGGCCTGCACGCGGAAGAAGACATCGGAGGCCGTATCGGCGAACCGCGCGGGGTCGAACGACGCGTCCATCTGCCGGATATAGCCCACGCCGCGCTCGAGATCGCTCGGGCCGGTGTCGACGGCCTGCGGCTGGTACGTCGGCGCCTGCGACTGCCACTGGGTCCCGGCGCCACCCTGCCCATAGCCTCCCGCGGGCGCCGGCGTCGCCTGGCGGCTCCGCATCATCCTGAAGATGAGATAGGCGCCGCCAGCGATGAGCAGGATCTCCAGGAGGCCGATGCCGCCGCCGTGGCCGAAGAACATGCTGCCCAGGAGCCCGCCCAGAGCGAGACCGGCCAGGCCGCCCATGAGAGCCCCTCCCCACCCGGGGCGCTGCGGCTGGGCCGGCTGGACCGGCGAGGCCGGCGTGGAAGGCTGGGTCGGCCTCGACGGGCTTGCTGGTGACGAATAGCTGCGCGAGCCGCGACCGCCGCTTGGGCTGCCTGAGGGCACCCGTGCCCATGCGTCGGCGACCATCAGCACCGGGGCCAGCGCCAGCGCAAAGAGACATGCGAGAGCGAGTGATCTCTTCATTGAGTGTTCCCCCTTGGGGGTTTCCCCCCTCTTGGGCACCGGACAGGTTCGACCTTCAGCACGGTCACAGTATAGACGATGATGGGACGCGCGGGAGTCAAGACGAGGCCGCCCGGCGCAGCCTGTCCATGATCGTGAGCCCAAGGCCCTCCCGCGGGACGGCCTCCACGAAGATGCCCTCGACGCCCGTTGCGTCCAGCTCTCTCAAGACGGCGAAGAGGTCGCGGGCATAGGCGCCGAGATCGTCGGGCATGATCTTGACCCTGAGCCCGGGGCGCTCAAGGGTGATTCGCCGCTGGGTCATCAGCGCCACGGGCCGCCCGGCCTCGATCCAGGACGCGACCACGGTCTCGCCGGTGCCCGCTTCAATGATTGTGACCTGGGCGCGGGGAGCATAGTGGCGATACCGGAGGCCGGGTGAGCGTCCGGCGGCCTTGTCGTCGTTGCCCCGAAGCTCGCCGACATCGCCCAGGCAGTCCCGCAGCTCTTCGAGCGTCACTCCGCCCGGCCTGAGCAATACGGGCGGATCCGTCGTCATGTCGAGGACGGTCGATTCTACGCCCACGGGAGTCGGCCCTCCGTCCAGGATCAGCTCGATGCGGCCGTCGAGGTCGTCTCGCACGTGCTCGGCGCGGGTCGGGCTGGGCCGCCCCGACCGATTGGCCGAAGGCGCGGCGATGGCTCGGCCGCTCGCGGCGATGAGCGCGTGCGCCACGGAGTGCGCCGGCACGCGCACGGCGACCGTCTCGAGCCCGCCCGTCGTGACGAGCGGCACGGCAGCAGCGCGCGGGAGGACGAGGGTCAGGGGCCCGGGCCAGAACCGCGCGGCGGCATCGAGCGCGCGCGGCGGCACGCGCGCCGCGACGCGCTCGAGCGCGTCGGCGCTCGCCAGGTGGACGATCAACGGATTGCCGACCGGGCGGTCCTTCGCCTGGAAGATACGCGCGACCGCCGGGCCGGACATCGCGTCTGCGCCGAGGCCGTAGACGGTCTCGGTCGGGAAGGCGACGAGCCCGCCCGCGCGGATCACCTCTGCGCCGCGCAGGATGCCCGCCTCGTCGGCCTTGATGAACACGGTGCGCATGGATGTGAAGGCCGACCCTACCGGAGCAACGCACGAGAGGCAAGTCGGGAGCAAGCCGCCCTTGACAGCCTTCGCGCCGTTCGCCTAGCGTGCGTCTCAAGGAGGATACACATGGTCAAACGATTGATCGCCCTGACGGCGGCCCTGGTGCTGGTCGGCTCTCTCGCGGCGGCCCCCGACTCGTACGCCCAGATGAGCAAAATCACGCTGGTCGACATCAACGCGGCCTCCACCGACGAGCTCCAAGCCCTGCCGGGCATCGGCCCAGCCTACGCGAAGAAGATCATCGGCAACCGACCTTACCAGAGGAAGGACCAGCTCGTCTCGAAGAAGATCATCCCCGAGGCCACCTACGAGGGCATCAAGGACCACATCATCGCCAAGCAGCCCGCGAAGAAGAAATAGCCCCGGCCAGGAACTTTTCCCTCCCCGCCCGGTCTAAGTGGGCACATTCCCCGGCGTCGGCCGGGCAAGGAGGGGACATGGACACGAATCGCAGGCAGTTCCTGTGCGGATGCTCGATTGGAGCCCTCGGTGCGGCCATGGCGCCGGGGCGGGCATGGGCGGAGCGGCTCCGCGTGCTCGGCGAGACCACCGCCGTGGACCGCCCGGACGTCGCCAGCCAGGTCAGCCCGGAGTTCCAGCGCTGGATGCGCGCCGCGCGCACGGGCCACCCGGCGGTCCACGGCGGCCTGCTGGTCTTCTGGCTCACCGTCAAGGACCAGGCGCCCGCGCTCGACGTCGCCACGCTCGACGAGGCGCGCAAGTCGGGCGCGCTCCTGATCACCGAGCGCGACCAGGCGACGGTGCCCGAGCTGATCGTCGAGAATCGCGGCAAGGGCCATGTCCTGCTGCTGGCCGGGGAGATCCTGGTCGGCGGCAAGCAGAACCGTGTCCTGCGCGAGGACATCCTCCTGCCGCCGCTGAGCGGACCGCGGCCGATCGGCGTCTACTGCGTGGAGCAGGGGCGCTGGAACGAGGGCCGCAAGGAGTTCGAGAGCAAGGGCAGCCTCGCCCAGCCGGGCCTCCGGTCGAAGCTCATGGAGCGACCCGACCAGGGCCGCGTCTGGGATCAGGTGGCCAGGGCCGCCCGGGAAGCCGCGCCCGCCTCGCAGTCGCCGACCGGCAGCTATCAGGCGATCTACGACGACAGCAAGATCAAGGATCACACGGACGAGATCGAGCGCGCGGCGCCTTTGCGGCCGCCGGCGCTTGCCCACGGCGCCGCGGTCTTTGCGGGCCCGTCGCTGTCGGGGCTCGACCTCTTCCACTCACCCGGGCTCTTCGCGCGCGAATGGCCCAAGCTCCTGCGCGCCTATGCCGTGGAAACCTACCAGAAGATGCTGCCGCGGGACGTCCCGGAGGTGAAGCTCCGCGCCCAAGTCGAGGCGCTGCTCGCCCAGGCGGCCAGGGTCGAGGGCTCCGTGCGTGGGAATGCGGGCGTGGGCCAGCTCTTCGAGTTTCGCGTGGCGGGCAATCGCGGCGCCGCCCTTCTCTTCGAGGGACGCGCGATCCACACGGCCATCCTGTGACTACTACTGGATGCCGAGCAGCTCGACTTCGAAGATGAGGGTCGCGCCGGGCGGGATGACGCTGCCCGCGCCGCGATCGCCGTAGCCGAGATGGGCGGGGATGACGAGCTTGCGCTTGCCGCCCACTTTCATCGTGGCCACGCCCTCGTCCCAGCCTTTGATGACGCGCCCCTTGCCGATGGGGAAGGAGAACGGCTCGCCGCGGTCGACCGAGCTGTCGAACTTCTGGCCGCTCTTGAGCCACCCCGTGTAGTGCACGCTGACCGTCTGGCCGGGCTTGGAGCTGGATCCCGTGCCCTCCACGATGTCGACGTATTCGAGCCCGCTGGCGGTCTGGATGAGCTGTTCGTCCATGGTGTGCGGTCCCTCCCGGGCGGCACCATAGCACGTACAATGGACACCGTGACGTACAGTTGCGCGTTCTGCGGCGAGGACAACGAGGTCTTCGTGGACCCGAGCGGCGGCAGCCGCCAGAGCTTCACCGAGGATTGCACGGTGTGCTGCCGGCCCAACCTGATCACGCTCCTGATCGACGGGGACGACGTCAGCCTCGACGCGGTCCAGGAGTACGAAGCGTGAGAGCGCCGCGACAGGCCGGCGTCAGCGGTAGCGGTGGCCGACCAGGGCGGACTCGATCGAGCGGCGGTCGGCGCGCGTGAGTGCGCGCGTCATGGCGGGCGTCAAGAGCTTCGTGTGCGGGATGTCGACCAGGTACTCGGGGATCCACCAGAGAGACTTCTCGGACGTCATCCAGCCCGGACGCGTCCGGTCGAACCGCGCGAGGTTGACCGGACGCGAAAAGGTACGGAGCGTCCGCCTCCCTCGCACGTCGACGTAGCCCTCGAAGTAGCTCATCGCCAGCTCCCGGAGCCCCCGGTACACGGGCTCGCGGTAGCGCAGCCCCGCGTAGTTCGACTTGGCGACCGCGCCCCAGCGGCCGCGCTGCTCAAAAACCGCGATCACGTGGTCGGTGTCGTCCGGGACGGATTCGAAATCGAGGAGCAACGGCGGGAAGCCCAGCACCCTCAATGCCGTGGCGGCGAAGATCGCGGCCTCGAGGCAGTGCGCCGTGCGCTCGCGCAGCACGCGGCGCGGCGACCAGGCCGTCTCAGCCAGGTGGTACGGCATGGAATCGAGCAGGCGCTGGACCCCGCTGGGGCTCTTGAGACCGCGGAGGATCCAGAGCTCGCGGGGCGTGAAGCCCTGCGCGGACCTCAATGCGTCACCGGAGGCTCGGCACGCTCCGGGGGCGGCTCGGCGGGCACGCCCGCAAAGTGCTCCCGCAGCGTCATCCAGAGGTCGAGGCGCGACCAGTCGGGCACGGCGCCGTATCGCTGGCTGGCGGGATCGATCCACGGGTTGGGGAAGAATACCGTCAGCATCTGCTCGCCGTGCCCATTCCACATCCGTAAACCCCACGAGCCTGCCCGGCCGCCGCGGTCGAGATTCCGGAAGAACGCCGCGCGTTCGCACCGCCGCCAGTGCGCGAGCTCCGGCGGCGTCGGCAGGCGCGAGCTTCCGGAATGCGGGCCGATGCAGAGATGGAAGTGCCAGGACTCGCTGCCGGCCACCTGCACCGTGACGTAGCCGTCGAGGAGCGAGATCGCGGGCTGCGCTGCGAACCGGCCCTCGAAGACGGCGCCTTCGATGCACGGGCCGAAGATGACGTGCCGCCAGTGGACCTCGAAGATCTCGCCGAGGAGCGCCATCAAGACGGCCTCGGAGCACTCGACGTCGAAATATTCTGTGGTCGTGCCGTCGAGGTTCACGGTGGTCGTGGCCATGAGCGGAGCGCGCGCCGGCGGCCTACGGCAGGAGGCCCGGCAGCGGCGGCAGCGGGCCAAACGTGCCAGGCGCGTGCAGGATGACGTGGATGGGCAGGTTCTCCGGCGTGAGCCGGATGGCGCGGTGCACGGCCTCCGAGTCCTCGATGGTGATGTTGCTGGAGACGGGGCCGCCGAAGACACTGACGGTCTCCTGCCGGTGGATCAGCGCGATGACGCGGGACTTTCGCTCCTGCTCGAAGCGCTTGATGACCTCGGCGCGCTGGGAGGCGAGGCGGCTCGGCGCGAAGTAGACCTGGTGGACCAGTATCGCCGCGATCGTGATGAAGAGCCCGGCCTTCGCCAGGGCGAGCAGGCCCTGCACCCACGCGGCCCACGCGACGCGCAAGGCGGGTCCGCGCTTACTCTGGGACGCTGTTCAGCACGTAGAGCGCCGCGATCAGGTTGGTGCCCTCGGGGAACGGGCCGAACCACTTCTCGTAGATCGGCACGACTTCCGCGCTGCGGTAGAGACGAATCAGGACGCGGTCCACCGCCAGGCGGAAGCTCGCGTCGCCCCGGCGAATCATGAACGCGTAGGGCTCGTAGGAGATGAACGCCTCGAGCAGCGCCACCTTGGAGGGGTTCTTGGAGGCCTTGGCCAGGCCGACCAGGATCGTACGGTCCGTCGCGTAGGCGTCGACCTTGCCGTCGTCCAGCGCGCCCATTCCCTCGGCATGATCCTTCACCCCCACGAGGGTCACGTTGGGGATCGACAGCTTCGTCACGACGTCGCGCATGGCGCGCTCGGTCGTGGTGGTCGGGATGACGGCCACCCGCTTGCCGGCCAGGTCCGTGATCTTGCTGATGCCCGAGGATGTCGAGACGAGCAGGCTGCCGCCGTCGAGGAAGGTCAGCGCCGTGAAATCCACCTGCTGCATCCGGGAGAGCGTCTTGGTCGTGGTTCCGCACTCGATGTCCACGGTGCCGTTGATGACGTAGGCGATGCGGTTCTCCGCGGTCACCTTGACAAACTTGACGTCGAGCTGCGCCAGCGACAGCTCCTTCTTGACGCCCTCGGCGATCCGCAGGCAGAGGTCGATCGAATACCCTTCGGGCTTGCCGCCGGCGCCCACGGCGGAAAACGGCGCCGACGTTTCCGTGTAGCCGATGGTGATGGCGCCGACCCGCTTGATCCGTGCGAGCGTGTCCTCCTGAGCCGTCGCGAGCGAGGGAGCCGCGAGGAGGAGTGTGAGCGCGGTTGAGACCAGGAGTCGTCGCATGGGCATCTCCCCTACTCGGGCAGGCCGTTCATGAGGTACATGTTCACGATGATCGGCCCGGCCGTCGTCATGGACCCAAACGCCTTCTCGAAGATCGGCGCCACCTCGCCCGACCGGTACATCGCCGCGAGGGCGCGGTTGACCGAGAGCCGGAAGGCCGCGTCGCCCCGCTTGAGCGTGAAGCCGTGGGGCTCGTAGGAGAAGAATTCGTCGACCAGCGCGAGCTTCTCGGGATTTTTCGACGTCCGGCCCATGCCGATCAGGATGACGCGGTCCGAGGCGTAAGCGTCGGCGGTGCGGTTGTCGAGCGCGGCCACGCCCTCGGCGTGGTTCTTGACGGGCACGATGGTCGCGCTGACGCCGCGCTTCGAGAGCGCCGTCGCCAGGGCTTTCTCCGTCGTCGTTCCGGGAACGACGGCGACGCGCTTGCCTCCGAGGGTGGCAATCCCACTGATGCCGGACGCGTCGGTTACGAGCAGGCTGCCGCCGTCGATGAACGTCATGAGGCTGAAGTCCACCTGCTCCTGCCGGGAGAGCGAAGCCGTCGTGGCTCCGCACTCGAGGTCCACCGTGCCGCTGGCGACGGACTGGATCCGATTCGCCAGCGTGACCTTGACCCACTTGACCTGGAGGTTCGGCAGGGCGAGCTCCTTCGCGACGCTCGCGGCGATGCGCGTGCAGAGATCGACGGAGTAGCCCGCCGGCTTGCCGTCGTCGCCGACGAAGGCGAAGGGGCGCGCGTCGTCGCGATAGCCGAGCGTGATCGTGTTGGTGGACTTGATCTTCTTGAGGGTGCCATCGAGCTCGGCGCCCAGGGCAGGCGTCCCAAGGAGCAGCGTGGCCAGCGCGAGCGGCATCAGTGATCGGAGCATGAATGGATCCTTTCCGATGACAACATTCGAAGCCGAAGGCACCGTAGCATCTTTGCCCGCAGAGGCGCAACCCGGGCGCCCGCGCTCAGCGCTTGATGGCGATCCGCGGCGATGGCTGGCCGACGTGGATGTGCGCGCCGGATGTCGAACCGGGCACCGCCGTCCAGGCCGCGATGAACGGGATGCCGGCCCCGCGCAGGTAATCCATGAGCGCGCGCCCCTCCGGGCTGTCGGGATGCACGGCGACATCGAGCGCGTCCCTGTGGTCGAGGCCCATGCGGTCGTGCAGGGGAGTCTGACCGTAGGAGCTTATCGGCAGGGCATGGCCGAAGCGCGTCGTGAAGAACTCCTGGAGCTTGGCCGTGCCGGACTTGAGGGACCACGCCGCGGTGCCGTTGAAGCGGATCATCCCCGCGCGCTGCTCGAAGCCTCCGGGCCCAAGCGGCGGCAGGCCTGCCAGCGCGCGCGCCGTCGTCGCTTCTGCCAGCGCGCGGTCGACATCGAGCATCGCGCGCCCCGTCTCCTCGATCTTGCCTTTCGCCCGCTCGACGGCCGCCTCGGTGTCCTCGAACTCTTTGCGGGAAATGATGCCGCTTCCCAGGAGGTGCCGCCGCTCTTCGCGCCTCTTGATGGCGGCCTCGAAATCGCGCTGCTCGAGCACCAGAAGGCGCTCGAGGGTTGCCCGGTACTCCTTCAGCACGGCCACGACCTCGGCGGCGCGCCCCCTGGCCGATGTCGGAGCGGGTCCCACGTCGGCGGCCCGGGACGCCGGAGGGGCCATCAGGATCAGCGGGAGCAGAGCCGAGGCGATCAGCGCCCGGACGACGTTCACCTTTGCCGCGGCGGGTGGGCGCGCACGGTGGCCTCGTCGATCTCGGTGCCCCAGCCCGGCCCCGTAGGCAGGGTGATGTAGCCGTCCTTGATCGCGGGCTTCACGGTGACGAGATCGTCGTGCCACGGCACGGCGTCTGGATCGGTCTCCATGATGCGCAGGTTGGGCACGACGGCGCAGAAGTGCGCGCTCATCATGGTCGCCAGCGGGCCGTAGAAGTTGTGCGGCGCGACGTTGATCTCGTACGTATCGGCCATGTTGGCGATCTTGACCGACTCCCCCACCCCGTTCCACGGCGTGTCGATGATAGCCACGTCCACGGAGTAGTTCTCGAAGTACGGCCGGTAGTCGCGCCTCCCGTAGAGGCTTTCGCACGAGGCGACGGGCATGGGGCTGCGGCTCCGGATGTACTGCAGCGCCTTGGGGTCCCGCGTGTCGAGCTCGACCCAGAGCAGGTCGAAGGGCTCCATGGCGCGTGCCATCTGGACGAAGCCCTCCGTCTTGTAGTTGAAGTTGAGGTCCACGAGGATGTCCACGTCGGGGCCCGCGCCCTCGCGGAAGGCCGCCAGCTGCTCCCGCACGGCCTTGATGACGTAGCGCTCGGGATTCAGCTCGGGAAATCCCTCGCCGGTCCGCGCGAAACCGGGCGCGTAGTTGCGCGGGTTGTCACCGAACAGCAGCGCATTGGTCTTGAGCGCCGTGAAGCCCTTCGACACCACTTCCTTGCCGAGCTCCACGATGTCGTCGAGCGTCTTCACCGGCGGGATCTGCATTTCCTTGTAGGCGCGGACGCGATACGTGCCGCAGTGCGACCAGTAGAGGCGGATGCGGTCGCGCACGGGGCCGCCCAGCATCTCGTACACGGGGATGCCGAGCGCGCGCGCCTTGACGTCGAGCATCGCGTTCTCGATGGCGGCGATGGCCTGCTGGATCACGCCCCCGGACGACTGGCGCCTGACGGCGTACATGTGCGCGACGTGCGCCTCCCAGGCGCGCGGGTCCTTGCCGATGACGGCGGGCGCCAGCCGGTCGATCACCGCCGACAGGCCGGGCCCGCCGAAGGTCTCGTTGTACTCGCTCCAGCCGACGAGGCCCGTGTCGGTCGTCAGCTTGAGAAAGTCGAAGTTGCGCGTGCCGGCATCACAGTGCAGCGATTCGATCTTCGCGATCTTCATCGGGGCGTGTCCTCCGAGCCCCGAGAGTAGCGGGGATGCCGGACGTCAGCAAGTGCCGCGTCGGGGCAAGTCCCGCGTCAGCGCGATGCCACCTCGGAGCCGCGCATGACGGTGTAGCCGCGCGCGGCCATGCAGTTGGTAACCGCGTCGCGGTCCACGCGGTAGACGGCCAGGAGCTGGCCATGGTCCGGATCGTCAGCCGAGGCCAAGCCACACTCCTTCTCATCGAGCTGGCGCTCCGCAACCGTGACGCCGGGCTTGTGGAAGGACAGCGGGCCGGTTCCGCACGCGACGAACAAGAGTGGTGAGGTGACGAGGGCGGCGACTGCCAGCAGAACGAGCAAGAGTGGTGATGCAACGAGGGCGCCGACTGCCAGCAGATGTCGGTACATATGTGTCTCCTCCCGGCACGGCCAGGCAGGCTACCGTGCCTACAGGAGACAAAGGCATCGTCTGTGCCAAACGGCTCTGCGCGGTCGCGAACCGGGAATCAGCCGGTCTCGCGCCTGTTTGGCTCCGGAGCCCCGGAGCCCGAGCTGGCGGTGCGCGTCCCGCTCGGCCCAAAAAGGCCGGTACGATTTACCGCGTGCGAATCCGGCGACCCCTCAGGCGGTGGCCGTCTTCAGATCGTCGAGCTGGCGACGGACGCCCGCGACCATCGAGGCCAGGTCGGAGGTCAGCATGACCAGGTCGAAGCCGCGCTTGACCGCTCCGGCCGCGAAGGTCGCGCTCGCGCAGTGCATGCACGCCTTGATGCCATGCTTGTGCGCCGTGTCGCGGATCCTGTCGCAGGCCGCCAGGTGCACGGGATCGCTCTTGTCGGGGCCGGGGGGCAGGCCCAGCGCGAAGGACAGATCGGCGGGGCCGATGTAGACGGCGTCGAGCCCCGGCGTGGCGCAGATCTGGTCGAGGTTGGCGAGCCCTTCCGTCGTCTCGACCATGCCCATGATGATGATCTCGTCGTTGGCCTTGGCGACGTAATCCGGACCGCCGTAGTGCACGGCGCGCACGGGACCGGAGGAGCGCATGCCCACGGGAGGGTAGCGGCACGCGGCCACAGCCTTGGCCGCGTCCTCGGCGGTGTTGATGAGCGGGACGAGGATGCCGTAGGCGCCAAGGTCGAGCGCCTTCATGATGGTCGCGGGGTCGTTCCAGGGCACGCGCACCACCGGCACGGTGTCGGTCTGCGAGATCGCCTGAAGCATCGGCAGGACATCGCTCATGTCGGTCGTTCCGTGCTGCATGTCCACGACCAGGGCGTCGAAGCCCTGGCGCGCCATCACTTCCGCGGTGAAGCTGTGGGAGACCGAGAGCCAGCCCATGGTGACCCACCGCCCGTCCCGCCACATCTGCTTCATCTTGTTCGGTCGCACTGTCGCACCTCACCCGGTAGGAGTAGCCGGTCGCCCGGCGAGGCGCGAAGCGTATCACATTTGGAACTCCGCGATGGCGTGGACCAGCGCGCCCATCGTGCCCTTCTGGGCCTGGATTCTTGCCTCGACGCCCTGCTCGGCCAAAGCCGCCTGGCAGACCGGTCCGATCGAGGCGACGACGACCCTGTCGCGAAGGGCTCCCGCGAGCTCGCGGTGCTGGCCGAGCTGCTCCGCCACCATGAAGAGATGCTTGACCTGGGGCGAGCTCGTGAACGCCACAACGTCGATCTTGCCCTCGAGAAGATCGCGGACCAGCCGAATGAGCGGCCCCTGGTCCTCCGGGAGCGCCCACTCGTACAGCGGAATGTCGAGCACGGTGGCGCCCCGCGCGCGGAGTCCCTCGTGAAGGACCGGGCTGTCGTCGCCGTAGAGCTGGACCGCGACGAGCTTGCCGTCGAGGTCGTGCCCGACCAGCGCCTGCATGATGCCTTCGGAGGTCGGCTCCCTCGGGGACAGGTCGAGCCGAACGCCCGCCTCGCGAAGAGCGGCGGCGGGCTTGGGGCCCCGTGCCGCCACCACCATCTTGCCCAGGGCCGCGCGCAGGACGTCACCCCTGCCCTTCTCGGCCGCCAGGGCGAAGAACGCGCGGGTCCCGACGCCGGTGAGGAAGATGATCATCGAGACTTCATTGCGGCAGATGCGGGAGAGGATTTCGAGCGCCGGGGCGAGGTCGCGGCGCGGGACTTCCCTGACCGCGGGCGCGGAGTACGGAACCCCGCCCTGCTTCGTGATGAGGCTCGCGAGCTCGGCGGCGCGCCGGGCTTCCGTGATCGCGATGACCTTGCCGCCGAGCGAGGCCACAGGCGCGCCTGTCAGTCGTCCACGCCGCGAGGGGGCGGCCCGGCCGGGACGTCGCGCGACACAGCGGCGACCTCCTGGCCCGCGGCGAAGCCGCGCAGCTCCTCGTCGGTGCGCCGGGAGGCGAACTGCCGGAAGCTCTCGTCGTTCCGACGCTCGCCGAGAAATGCCCGCATCAGCCGCTCGATGGCCGCGGGCACCTCCGTCGCGGGGGCGCGGTAGCCGATAGCCCGGGCCCGGCCCTGGTGCTTGCCCACGGCGCCGCCCACGAAGAAGTAGTAGGCGTCGACCATCTGCCCTTCGACCTTCGCCTTCTTCCCTTCGAGCCCGATGTCGGCGATCCAGTGCTGACCGCAGCTGTTGGGGCAGCCCGTGATGTTGATCTTCACGTGCTGGTGGAAGCCCGGCAGCCGCGTCTCGAGATCCTCCACCATCCAGCGGGCGAAGCCCTTGGTCTCGGTGAGCGCGAGCTTGCAGAATTCCGTGCCGGTGCAGGCGATCGTGCCGCGCCAGAAAGGCGAGCCGCCGAGTCTCTGCCCCGCGGCCTCGATCTCCTTCGCCAGCGCGGCGGTCCGATCGTCGGGGACATTCAGGATGAGCAGGTTCTGCATGTTGGTCGTCCGCAGCTCGCCCGTCCCGAAGCGGTCGGCGAGGTCGGCGACGGTCCGCATGTCGGCGGGGCTCATCCTCCCGCGAAGCACGGCCACGCCCGCGTAGGAGTAGCCGTCCTGCTTCTGGGCATGGATCCCGGCGTGGTCACGGTACACGTCGTCGGGCGGATTGTCGGCGACGGCGGGGTCGAGCCTGAAGCCGACGCGGCGCTCGAGCTCCTGGAGAAAGCTCTCGGCCGTCCAGCCGTGATTCAGGAAGAGAAACTTCAGCCGGGCCTTCTCCCGGTTCTGGCGCAGCACGTCGCTGTCCCGGAAAATCTCCGAGATGCCCCTGACGACCGGCAGGACCTGGTTCCAGCGCACGAAGGCGTCCAACCGCACGGCCAGGTGCGGGTCGGTGGAGAGTCCGCCGCCGACGCGCACCGAGAAGCCGATCTCGCCCGTCTCCGGGTGACGGATCGCGGTCATGCCGACGTCGTTGATCTCCGGGTACGAGCACCAGGCTCGGCACCCCGTGATCGAGATCTTGTATTTGCGCGGCAGGTTGTAGAACTCGGGATTGCCGTTCAGCATCCGGTTGGCCGCCTGCACGAGCGGCGAGGCGTCCACGATCTCGTCGGTGTCCACGCCGGCCACCGCGCACCCGGTCAGGTTGCGCGTCGTGTCCCCGCAGGAGCCCAGCGTGTTGAGGCCGCAGCGCCAGAGGCTCTGGAAGATGTCGGGCAGGTCTTCGATCCTCACCCAGTGGAGCTGGAAGTTCTGGCGCACCGTGATGTCCGCGATGCCGCGTGCGTACTTCTCGGACAGGTCCGCGATCGTGCGCAGCTGGTGGGCATAGAGGATGCCGTTGGGAATGCGGATTCTCATCATGAGGTAGGGCACGGCCTTGCCCTCTCCGCCCTTGCCTCCCACCGCGCCCACGCCGTCGCCCTGCGTGTAGATCCCCCAGAACCGGAAGTAGGTCTGCAGCCAGGCCGGCGGGATGGACTGAAATCCCTCGCGGGCGAAGCGGACGATCTCCGTGTACGCCTCCCAAGGGTTCAGGAGGCCCTTCAGCCGCTCGATCTTCTGGGCCTTGGTTTCCTTCACGTCCGACGCGGGCACGTCCGACGCGGGCACGTCCGACGCGGGCACGTCCGACGCGGGCGCGGCCGGCAGCGGCGCACCCTTCGCTTCGGCGCCGTGCGCCCAGTCCCGCAGGATCAGGGCGACCTCCGGGCGGGCGAATTCCGACGGCAGGGGCTCCCCCCGCCCGAGGAACTCGCGCACGAGCGCTCCGCTGAGCGCCATACGGTCGGCGGGCGAATGCGGGCAGGTCTTGGGCGAGGTCACCGTCTCGCACCGGCGGCAGTAGAAAGTCTCGTCGAAGAACAGCGGGACGATGCCGAGCTCTTCAGGCGTGAACCGGCGGAAGATCTCGTCAACGGTCAACGGCGCCGAGTCGGTTTCGATGCCGGCGTACTCGCGCCCGACGATGAAATGGGAGCAGCCGTAATTCTTCCGGACGAGCGCGTGGAAGAGCGTCTCCCGGGGACCGGCATAGCGCATGGCGCCGGGGAAGACCCCGAGGACGACCCGCTTGTCCGGGTAGTACTGCTCGACCAGGATCTTGTAGCAGCGGAGCCGGACTTCCGAGGGAATCTCGTCGAGCTTCGACTTGCCGACGAGCGGGTGGATCAGGAGGCCGTCCAGCGGCTCGAGCGCGCACTTCTGCATATATTCATGCGCGCGGTGGATCGGGTGCTGGCTCTGGAACGCCACGATCGTCTGCCAACCAAGCTCGTGGAAGCGCGCCCGCATCTCCGCGGGGTCGAGGCGGTACGGCTCGAATCCCTTGAGCGGAGGGCGCGCGATCAGGTCGACTTTGCCCGAGAGGCAGACGTCCCCGCGCGTGAGCTGGTAGGCGGCGCCGGGATGACGCGGGTCCTCCGTCCCGTATACGAGGCGCGCCTCCTCACGTCCGTCGTAGCTGAAGCGCTCCTCGAGGTGGAGGATGCCGAGGGGCTCTTCCCACGGGCTCACCAGGGCCACGTCGTCGCCGTCTCTGAGAGCCTCCGCCGCGGCTCGCCGCACCGCCAGCGTAATGGGCAGGGTCCACGGGACGCCGGAGCTGAGCCGCATCTCGCCGAGCACGCTCCTGTAGTCGGCCTCGCCCATGAACCCTTCGAGCGGACTGTAGGCGCCGCCGGTCAGGAGCTCGAGATCCGACATCGTCCGGGCGTTCAGCGCGATGCGCTTGAGGGAGGAAGCCCGTTGACGGGCCTCTTCGAGGGCTTCGTCACGGAGGACCCGGTCAACCAGCTTCCCACCGTGGGGAGCGACTATGCCGTTCAGAGAGACGTCTGCCATGTGCCCTGCCCTCCTGCTGGGTTGTCCTGTATGGACCCCTAATTAGTACCTTCTTGATCGGCAGAGTCAAGAAGTTATTTCAGCAAGAAGGACAGTAAGTTACGGTTTGATGACCCTCACCGGCGAGCCGTCGAGGTACGCCTTGATGTCCTCCAGGGCATGGCCGTAGAAGATCCGGTAGGTCTCGGCTGTGACATAGCCCAGGTGCGGGGTGATGGCGATGTTCGGGAGCCGGCGGAACGGGTGATCGAGCGGCAGCGGCTCCTCGTCGAAGACGTCGAGCCCGGCGCCGGCGATCGTTCCGTCGCCGAGCGCCCGGATGAGCGCGGCCTCGTCCACGATGGGGCCGCGCGACGTGTTGATGAGGTAGGCGCTCCGCTTCATGAGACCGAGTTCGCGCGCCCCGATGAGTCCCCGCGTGCGGTCACCCAGGACCAGGTGGATCGAGACGATGTCGGACCGCGCGAGCAGCTCGTCCTTCGTCACGAGCGTCGCCCCCACCTCCTTCGCGCGCTCCGGCGTCAGGTTCTGGCTCCACGCCAGCACCTCCATCTCGAAGGCGCGCCCGACGCGCGCCGCGCGCGAGCCCAATGTTCCTAAGCCGAGGGCGCCGAACGTCTTGCCGTTCAGGCCGAGCCCGAGGCTCGTCTGCCACTTCCCCTCGCGTGTCGCGCGGTCCTCGGCGGGAATGTGCCGCATCAGCGACAGGATCAGCCCCCACGCCAGCTCCGCCGTCGGATACGGCAATCCCGCGGTTCCGCAGATGACGACGCCGCGATCGGCCGCCGCCTTCATGTCGATGGACGCGTTGCGCATTCCCGCGGTGATCAGGAGCTTGAGCTTGGGCAGCCGCTCGAGCAGGCTCCGCGGAAACGGCGTCCGCTCGCGAAGCGCCATGACGATCTCGAAGTCGGCCAGCCGCTTGGCCACGGCGCTCTCGTCGGCCAAGTGGTCCTTGAAGACCGTGACCTCGGTGCCCGCGGGCAGGCTCTTCCAGTCGGCCATGCCGAGCGCCACGCCCTGGTAGTCGTCGAGAAGCGCCACTCGCGCCACGCTCAGTCCTCCTCGCTCATCGGGGATCGTCGCCGAATCGGTACTCGAGGGTCAGCCCGTCGAGCGCCACCTTGAGATCGCCGCCCAGCTCCTTGTCGACCGCGGCCAGCACGTCGTCGAGCTGATCGGGCCGGCTCGCCCCGACGATGGCCGAGGTGATGGCCGGGTGCGCGAGCACCCACGCCACCGCCATCTGGGCCATGGACATCCCGGCGGCCGCCGCCAGCGGGCGGAGCGCCTCCACCGTGACGAACTCGCGCTCGTGCCAGTAGCGCTCCTGGTACCGGCCGCCCGCCGTGCCGAGCGTGAAGCGGGTGCCCGCCGTCGGGCCCGCGTCCCTCCGGTGCTTGCCGGAGAGGAAGCCTCCCGCGAGCGGATTGTAGGGGATGACGCCTATGCCCTCCTCTCCGCAGAGCGGGAGCAGCTCGCGCTCGATCTGGCGAAAGAGCAGGTTGTAGCGCGGCTGTACCGAATCGAAGCGCGCGAGCCCAAGCGCTTCGCTGCGACCGAGCGCCCGGGCCACCTGGTAGGCGTGGTAGTTCGAGCAGCCGACGTAGCGGGCCTTGCCCGCGCGCACGATGTCGTCGAGCGCGCGCAGCGTCTCGTCCATCGGCGTCTTCGGGTCCGGGTGATGAATCTGGTAGAGGTCGACGTAATCGGTGCGGAGCCGGCGGAGCGAGCCCTCGATGGCGGCGGGTAGACGTCGGCGGCGTCGAGAAAGGTGATCCCGCCCGCCGCTGCGCGATCGAGAATGGCGATCGAGCCGGGCTCGTCGCATTGCAGCCCGAACGTCATCGTGCCGAGACAGAGACGAGACACCTGCAAGCCGGTGCGGCCGAGGCCGACGTGGCGCATAGGGCCCAGAGAGTAGCGGGGATGCCCACGATCGGCAAGTGGGCGCGGCTTGACGGGCGATCGGGCGCAGCGGAAGATCGCTAGCCATGCGCGCGCCCGCCGCACCGCTCACCTCCACCAGCATCGTTCGCCGCTACTACGGCGTCTGGCTGGTCTACGCGCTGGCCGGCGGCTTCCTGGCGGGCGTGTACCCGCTCTTCCTTCGATCGCGCGGCCTCAACCAGTTCGAAATCAACAGCGTGCTCGCGATGTACTTCGCGGTCACCTTCCTGCTCGACGTGCCGACCGGCGCCTTTGCCGACGCCATCGGCCGCCGCCTGGCCTTCGTGCTCGGCTGCGCCCTGCGCTGCCTGGCCTTCGGCCTCTACTTCGTCTCCCAGGTCTACCTGCTGTTCCTGGTCGCGGAGACCGTCGACGCGGTCGGCACCACGTTCTGCAACGGCGCCATCGACGCCTGGGGGGTCGATGCTCTCGACGAGGCGGGTTTCCAGGGCACCAAGGACGCTCTCTTCTCGAGGATCTCGCAGCTCTCGAGTCTCGGATTCATGGCCACGGCCCTTGTCGGGGCGTACGTGGCCAGCGTCGACATCGCGTGGCCCTGGCTCCTCGGCGCCGGCGGCTTCCTCGTCAGCGGCGTGATCGGCACCCTTCTTCGCGAGCGCCCCCGCGGCACGGCGCTCAGCGATCGCCGGGCGAGGCGGGGAGCGATCAGGGCGCGCATCGGCGCGGGTCTCTGGCGGGGCTTCGGTGTCCGCTCCGTTCGGCTGCTGAGCCTTGCCGAGGCAGTCATCCTGGCTCTGTGGGCGCCGTACTGGCTGGAGTGGCCACTGCT
>WNGE01004385.1_pt1 | contig 19187 bp, 16 predicted proteins | sample 5400651 | NCBI WGS metagenome assembly WNGE01 (sample SAMN13153370, study PRJNA577476) | soil metagenome | isolation source: 60 cm soil or saprolite under grassland replicate 2 | place: USA:California | collected 2016-06-15
GGGGCCTGAACTGGCGTGCGGATGATCTTGACGCCCTCGCTGCGGAAGATCTCGTCGAAGGCGTGGCTGAACTTCGTGTCGGGATCGTGGATGAGGAACCGGAACGGCTGCTCGTCGCCGAACTGCATGACGCGGCTCGCGATCAGCTGCCGGAGCCAGGCAAGCAGCGTCTCCGGCTGGAAAGAGAAGACTGTCCAGGCGGGCTGCGGCATCGAGCCGCTCAGCGACGCCGGCAGCGCTCGATCAGCCCGCGTCAACGTCGGCCGCGAGGACTTTCGGTGGAGGATCGCCAGCTCATGGCGAGGACGAGGATCTCCAACTCCTTCGAACGACGCGGCCGCCCCAGCAGCCACACCAGCGCGAACAGGTTCCGGACAACGAGATACACAAACGACCAGAGCACGCAGCCTCCCTCGACCATGACACGAGCGCCGAACCTAGCGAGACTCGACGCTCCGGAGAGCCGCGGACGAGTTTGCGAACAGTGGCGCGTGCCGGCTGCGCCTGCCTCACGGCGGAAGGCTGCGAGTCCTCGTTCCAAGGCGGCGTCGAGGCCGGCGCCTCCCGGGAAGCGCATGTTCATATCGCCGCAAACTCATCGGGCGAGAACCGCTCCCGGCACCACGTCGACTCCGGCGCCGGAGCTGCTCGCTCGCCCCGATCCATGAGCGCCGACGCTACTCGAGATAACTGCCGAGTGGGTAGGGCCGGTAGGAGGGCCTGGGCAGCATGTCGACCGTGACGAAGCCCGGCGGCGCGTTGATCACATCGGGAATCCTGTTCACGACCTGCGTACAGGTTGTGAGCCGCGTCGGGACACGGTCGTTGAAGAGCCGCAGCTCTTCGGGCTCCCCTCGTATGACCCAGTCGTTGGTGTCGACGTCGCCGGGCCCGTAGACGCGACCTTCCATCTCGAAGGTGAACCTCGTGCCCTGCTCGGTCTCCACGGTCGCCGAATCGACAAGGCCGAGCAGGCGGCCGGCCTCAATGGTGCGCCCGAGGCTCTTCGAGGGCGTGTCCGCCTCTGCGATGACTGGGACGACGGATGAGATCGAACACTTCTTCGTGAGTCCAAGGTCGGCGAGGAGGGCGTCAAGCGTGTTCTCGACGACGAACGACGGCCGCCCGTGCTCGGCAAGGAAGGCTTCGAACTCGTCCGGCGCCTCGTCGAGATGCATCTCTCGGCCGACGTTCGGCCCGTAGTCATCCGCGTTCCAGCTCGCCCGGCCGTCGACCGAATCAACTCGGTGCGCCGCCCCCATCAGCACGCTTACGAGCGACATCCAGTAGACGTCCTGCTGGCCGGAGCCCGTGATCGTGGCACCGTGCTCCTTTCCGATCTGGTCGAGCTTGGCCGCGAGGGCCGGCGCGGTACCCCAGGGATAGAACGACTCTTCCTCGATCGTCACGACATTGACGCCGTGCTCGAGGCAGAGCTCGAAATGGGGGCACATCGAGTGGAGATGGCTGCTGACCGCGACGACGGCGATGTCAGCACCTCGATCTGCCACCGCGGCCCGCGCATCGGACTCGACCGTGACGCCCGCCTTGAACCCCAGCTGCGCGACCTCGCCCAGGTCGTGCCCCACCTTCTCTGGACTTTGCGCAATCGCGCCGACGATCTCGACGCCCTTGTCGAGCATCAGCCGCGCCATGATCGAGCCTGTTGCGCCGACCCCGTAGACAATCGCCTTGACGTTTCGCATCCGAGCTACCTCCGTGCGAGCTATCGCGGATACCTCCTGCGCTCTCCTCGGCAGCAGCGCCGGGGATTAGTTTGACCGGCTGACAGCAGCACCATGACGCCGCCGGCGATGTTTGCGGAGGCACAACTGCGAGTCGGCGGAGATGCGGCGCGTCGCGCCGGCTGCGCCCGGCCTATGATCGGTCGATCGGCAAGCGTCTTCACGTTCCTGCTCGGGAAGGGCGCGCGACGCCGGTCGAGGCGGGCCGCAGCTTACGCGTCGTCGACCTCGAGGGCGGCCAGGTCGCGGACACGTGGGCCTTCGTCGCCGACGATCCGCGCGAGTTCCACTCCGCCCAGCACACGCGCGTGCACGTCGGGCGACTGTTTCCGCGCCCGGGCGAGCAGTTCGTGACGAACGCGCGGCGCCCGATCCTCCTGTTCGAGGAGGACGCGACGCCGGGGATCCACGACATGCTCTGCGCCGCCTGCGACCCGCCGCGCTACCGCGGCCTCGGCATCGACGCGTGGCACGCGTCGTGCGAGGAGAACCTGAAAACGGCGCTCTGGGACGTCGGCGTCGAGCCTCCGCGCTATGCACCCCAGCCGATCAACCTCTTCATGAACACGCCTGCCCAGGCCGACGGCACGATCGCGTGGCTGCCGGCGCCGACGAAGGCGGGAGAGTACGTGCAGTTGCGCGCGGAGCTGAACCTGGTGCTAGTCGTCTCCGCCTGCCCACAGGACCTCGTCCAGATCAACGAGCGGAACCCGACGTCGCTCGAGATCGAGCTGCTGTGACCTACTTCCACCTGACGACGTCGTTCGAGTGCGCGTGAGCGAGCCGGTGCGGGCCACGGGCGGCTGTCTCTGCGGCGGGGTCCGCTACGAGGTGCGCGGGCCGCTACGGGACGTGCTGACGTGTCGCTGCGTCGAGTGCCGTCGCTGGAGCGGGCACCTCTTCGCGGCGACGGCGGCGCGGCGCGAGCACCTCGTCCTCCTCGCAAGGGGGCCGCTGCGCTGGCTCGAGAGCCCGCACAGCGAGAGCGACGCGCTCCGCGGCTTCTGCTCCGAGTGCGGGTCGAGCCTGTTCTGGAACGCGCCGGCGCGCGAGACGATCTGCATCGCAGCGGGCTCGCTCGACGAGCCGACGGGGCTGCGGCTGGTCGGACACGTGTATGTCTCGCAGACGGCGGACTACGACGAGGTTCCGGACGACGGCCTGCCTCGCTACGAACGGCTGAGCGGGTCAGAAGATGCCGGTGTACGGCTTCGCCGCGACGGACTGGTGGATGTAGTTGATGAAGCCGATCCAGTCGAAGACGGGTAGCCCGGTCGCCGCCTGCACCGCGGCCGCGTAGGGCGGCAAGTCGCTGCACTCGAGCAGGATCGCTCCGACCTCCGGGTGCTCGCCCGTGGCTCGACTGCGTCGGCGTCGAGCGTGCCGCATTCGTCGAGCACCGTGCGGCGGAACTCCGGTTTGTCCTCGAGCCCGCGGAAGACGATGCGGCTCATGTCGTGGATCCCGATCCGTTCGAGCACGCGCGTGCTGAGCGAGCCGCCGTTTGCGACGAGCGCGGCGACCTTCTTGCCCGGCCCGAGCATCGAGAGGATGAGCGGCACCTGCATGAGGCTCGAGAGGAAGACGGGCACGGGCACGGCCTCGGCGACCTCGCGCTGGTAGGCGCCGAAGTAGCCGCAGTCGCTCGTTACCGCCTTCGCGCCCTGCCGCACCAGCTCCTGCGCCGCCTCTACGATCAGCGGGACCATGTCCGGGTCCTGGCGGACGATGATCGCGTCGAAGGTCGCGCCCTTGACCTCGCGGTAGAGGACCGGGAAGTCGTAGGTCGACGCGTTGCCGACGTCGCCGGGGATGAAGGGCAGGTAGTACTCGAGGCAGACGATGCCGACGGAGTAGCCGTACGCGACCTGCCCGCGGCGTGCGCGGTAGACGCGACGGCTCGTTCTCTCGTCGGCGATCGTCATCGGCCTCTGCCTGGAGTTTGCCCGGGCGCGCGCGCGTTTACCACCGGTAGCCGTTCCCGGCGAGGTCGAGTGCGGGCTCACGGTCCTGGACCAGGTCGGCGACGGCGCGGCTCGAGCCGCAGGCCATCGTCCAGCCCATGTGGCCGTGCCCGGTGTTGAAGAAGAGGTTCGCGTGCCGGCCCCTGCCGAGCACCGGCGGCCCGTCGGGCGTCATCGGCCGCAGGCACGCCCGTCGCTCGCCGGCGCCGTAGTCGGCCGCACCGGGGAAGAGCTCGCGGGCGACGCGCATGATGTTGCCGAAGGAGGTCTCCTTCACGGTCCGGTCGAAGCCGGCGAACTCGGCCGTCGAGGTCATGCGCAGCTTGTCGCCGAGCCGCGCCCACGCGACGAGGAGCGCCTCGTCGACGCCGCCGACCGACGGCGCGCCGTTCTGCGCGGGAAAGTTCACCGTGTATCCCTTGGCGGGATAGATCGGCAGCGGAATCCCGATCGTGCGCGCGACCGCGGGGCTGCCGACGCCGAGCGCGAGCACGTACACGTCCGCCGTGAGCACGCCGGCATCCGTGACCGCGCCGGTCACGCGGTCGCCGTCCGCCTGCAGCGCGCGCACGGCCGTGGACAGACGGATCTGCGCACCGTGCCGCACGCACGCTTCGGCGAGACGGCGCGTGAACACCTGCGCGTTGCCGCTCGCGTCGGTCGGGACGTAGACGGCCCCGGCGATCCGGTCCCGGACGGGCGCGAGGGCCGGCTCGACGGCGACGACGCCCGCGGCGTCGAGGACGCGGCATTCCTGCCCGTGCTCGGCGAGCAGCTGCATCTTCGCCGCGCCGAGCTCCAGCTCGGCCGCGTCGCGGTAGAGATAAAGGACGCCCCTGTGGGCGTCGAGGTAGTCGATCTGCTCCTCGCGGGCGACGCGGTCGAGCTGCTCCTGGCTGTACTGACAGAGCCGCAGCTTGACGAGCGTGTTGCGCCGTGCCCGGTCGGCGGTGCACTCGCGGAGAAACCGGAGTCCCCAGCGCACGAGTTGCGGGTCGACGCGCAGGCGCAGCTGGATCGCGGGCTGCTGTCCGAGCAGCGAGCGCACGAGCATCGCCGGCGCGCGGGGCGAGGCCCACGCGAATGAGTGGCCGGGAGCGATGAGTCCGGCGTTGCCGTCGGTCGCGTCGGTGCCGAGCGCGTCGGCGCCCTCGACGATCTCGACCTCGGCGCCCTCGCGCGCGAGGTAGTACGCGGTCGTCACGCCCACGACCCCGCCGCCGAGGACGAGGACCCTCACCGTCGGCCCAGCTCTTCGCCGTAGCGGGCGTCGCGCCACGCGAGCGCCGCCTTCAGCCCTCGCGTCGCGACGATCTCGTCGAACTCGCGCTGCTCAGGCGTCTCCGCGGCGTTGAGAATCGCGGAGAGGTCGAGGTTCGCGAGCACCGCCGAGCGGAGCCCCATCGCCTCGTAGGCGCGCAGCAGAGCGAGCTTCGTCAGCCGCAGGACCGGCAGCGGCGTCGGCGCGATCTTCCGCACGAGCTCGGCCACGGCGTCGTCGAGCTCGTCCTCGCCGACGACGCGGTTCACGAGCCCGAGCCGCGCCGCCTCGGCGGCGTCGATCGTGTCGCCCGTGAACAGGAGCTCGTTCGTCTTCTTCTGCCCGAGCAGAAACGGCATCAGCAGCGTCACCGGTCCCGACCCGTAGCGGATTTCCGGCTCGCCGAAGCGCGCGTCGTCGGTGGCGACGATCATGTCGCACGCCATCGCCAGCTCGCACCCGCCGGCGAGGCACCAGCCGCGAACGGCGGCGATCGTCGGCTTCGGCAGCGACCAGAGCTCGAGCGTCAGCGCGACGTCGTCGGCCAGGATCCGGCGCCAGTGTTCGGCGCTCCCCACGCGGGACGCCGCCTCCTCCGACAGGTCGAAGCCCGCGGAGAACGCGCGACCGGCGCCGGTCACGACGACCACCCTCACCTCGTCGTCGTCGGCCACGCGGCGGATCGCCTCGCGCAGCTCCTGGACGAGTCCGTAGCTGAGCGCGTTCAACTTTTCTGGGCGGTTGAGCGTCAGCCATGCGGCCGGACCGCGCCGCGCCTCGAGCACGAGCTCGGTCATGTGTCGACGACGACGAGCGCGTCGACGGCGGTTGCGCCGTCGGCGCTCAGAACGAGCGGGTTGACGTCCACCTCGGCGATCTCCGGATGATCAACGCCAAGACGCCCGAGCGCAACGAGCGTCGCTGCGAGCGCCTCGCGCGCCTGCGGGGGCGCGACGGCTGAGAGTCCCGGTGCCTCCTCGACGAGGTCGAGCGCTTCGTCCGCGCCGAGCGGCGCGCACGCGACGACGGTGAGCGCCAGCGCCTCGACGGCCGCGCCGCCGAGACCGACGGTGACGAGCGGTCCGTAGAGCGGGTCGCGAACGAGGCCGCACAGGACCTCCGGGCCGGGGTCGAGCTGCTTCGCGACGAGGACCCGCCCGCCGAGCTCGCCGGCCCGCGCCGACGCGGCGTCAGGCGAGGCGACGCCCAGCACGACGCCGCCGCTGCGCGACTTGTGGGCCGGACCGTCGACCTTGACGACGACGGGAAAGCCGAGCTCTGCGGCGCATGCGGCCGCCTCGGCGGGCGTCGACGCGCGCCGCCGCGGCGCGACCGCGATCCCGTACCGCTCCAGGACGGCCGCCGACTCGTGCTCGGGCAGCGCGCCCGTCGCGACGAGGAGGTCGGCGAGATCGACGGGCGGGTCGACGGCCTCCGGTGCGTGGTAGGCGCGTCGGCGGGCGACGCGGGCAAGAGCCCGGATCGCCGCACCCGAGCCGCGGAGGAGCGGCAGGTCGTGCGCGCGCGCGACCTTCGCGAGCTCCGGCAGCGCATCAGCCGTCTGCACTGTCGTCACCGCCGGGAAGACGTGCGTGCCCGCGACGGCTGCTGCCAGCGCGTCGATGATCAGCCGGACCCATCCCTGCTCCCACTCGCCGCGGAACTGCGAGTGGTCGACCTGCGCGATCACGATGTCGAACGCGCCCGAGCGGGCGAGCAGCTCGAGCGAGCGCGGGAAGACCGTCTCGACACTGTCGATCGCCCAGGCATCGAGCGGGTTCTGCGGCGAGACGAAGTTCGGGAACTCCTCCGCCAGCCTGCGGGCGAGCGCCGGCGGCAACGGCGTGAACGGCAGCCCGGCGGCCTCGCCGGCATCCGCCAGCAGCGCGGCCTCGCCGCCCGATTCGGAGATCGCGGCAACGCGCGTTCCGCGCGGCCGCCGGCGGCACCCGACGACCTCGAGCGTCTCCACCAGCTCCGGGAAGTCGTCGACCTCGATCGCGCCGTGACGCCGCAGCAGCGCCGAGAACGCCTGCCGCGAGCCGACGAGCGCGCCGGTGTGGGCGAGCGCGACGCGCGCGCCGGCCTCGGAGCGTCCGACCTTGAGACACACGACCGGCTTGTCGGCAGCGGCGAGCAGCTCGAGCGCATGCGCGAACGCGGGCGGCCGTCGTACCGTCTCGAGGAAGAGCCCGACCGCGCCCGTCCGCTCGTCGTCGACGAGGAGCGCACAGAGGTCGGCGACGTCTCGAACCGTCTCGGCGCCGCTCGACACGACGCAGCGGAAGCCGATCCGTGGTCCGAGCGCGACCATTGCCTCGCCGATCGACCCGGACTGCGTCACCACCGCGACGCGGCCCGGCAGGAAGGACTCCGGCAGCGTCCCGATCCAGCACGAGGCCGCCTGCGGCACCGCGACGCCCATGCAGTTCGGCCCGAGCACAGCGGCGTCGACGGCGGCCGCGCGCCCGGCGATCGCCGCCGCGACGGCGGGCCCTGCCCGACCAGCCTCGTTGCCGAGGCCGGGGACGACGAACGTGCGGCAGCCGGCGTCGAGAGCATCGGCGAACGCCCGCTCGACGCGCTGATGACCGACGGCGAGCAGGACGACGTCGGGCGGCTCGGGGAGCTCGGCGACGGTCGCGTAGCAGCGCAGGCCGAGCACCCCGTCGCGCGACGGGTTGACCGGCCAGACGGCGACGCCGCCGCGCTTCGCATTCTCGACGAGCGCCCAGTGCGCGCCCTGGCGGTCGGAGGCGCCGACGATCGCGAGCGACCGCGGCTCGAGCAACGGCCGCAGGCCGCCCCGGAGCTCGGCCGTCAAGCGAACTCCGCGCTGAGGGCCTCGATGAAGGCCGGCCCGAGACCGCAGCAACCGCCGACGATGCGCGCGCCGCGTTCGACCCACCGGCGTGCGTGTGCGACGAGATCGGCCGGCGTGAAGCTCGGGTCGAACTGCCAGCTGGGCGGCGCGAAGCTGCCAACGTGCGGATAGACACCGACCGGTCCCGCCCAATGCGCAAAGACCGACTCGAGCGCACCATCGACGTCGGCCACGTCGGTGTGCATGACGAGGATCGCAGCGAGATCGGGCGCGGCGAGCGCCTGCACGAGCTCGTCGAACGGGCGCTCGGGGGCCTGCCAGGCCGCGATGCGACCGTCCGCTGTCCGCTCCGCGCTGAGTCCCAGCCAGACCGGGAGCCCGACCGACCGCGCAGCCTCGAGCGCGACCTCGCCGTGGTCGGGCGCCGAGATCATCTCGAGCGCGATCAGATCGGCGCCGGCCTGGGCCAGGATGCTCGCCTGCTGCGTGTAGACGTGGAGCAACGTCGCGCGGTCGACACGTCGTGTGATGCCGTCGATCCCGAACGCGGCGGCGCGCGAGACCGACGCGGCGACGACGACGTCCGGCCGACCGACGAGCGCGCGCGCCTCGAGCGCAGCCGCGACGGCGTTCCGGTTCGCTTCCTCGACGCGGTCGGCGACGCCGGCGTCGCCGAGCCGCAACCGGTCGGTCGAGAACGTGTTGGCAATCACGACGGCCGCACCGGCGCGGATGTAATCCGCGTGCACGTCGCGAACGACATCCTGATAGTCGAGGTTCGCGACGCCGCACCACGCTGCGTCGTCCATCGGCACGCCGCGAGCCTCGAGCTCAGTTCCGGTGGCGCCGTCGATGACGACGACCTCTCCGGCTGCGAGGCGCGCATTCAGTCGTTCGGTCGGGAAGGGTTGGCGGGGGGAACCGCCCGTTCCCCCCGCAGTGTCTAGCCCAGCCAGGCTTTGTCGAGGATCAGGTGGTACACGGGGTCGACCCTGATGCCGTTGACGTTCTTCTTCGCCACATGTGTCTTGTTGACGAAGTACGAGATCCCGACGCCGGAATGCACCGCCACTTCGTTGAGTGCCTGGCGGAAGATCGCCCGCTGCTTCGTCGGGTTCAGCGTCGCCGCGCCGGCATCCATCAACCCGTCGACCTTCTTGCTGTTGAACTTCGACTCGTTCCATTTCGCGCCGCTGCGATACAGCAGCGAGAGGATCTCGCGCGGGTGGCGATGGTTCCACCACGACGTGAACGCCGGTTTCTTCAGCCACGCGTCGCTCCAGAACGTGTCGGTCGGGAACTTGTCGATCGTCATGTGGATCCCGGCCGGCGCCACCACCTGTGCCAGCGCCGTCGCCATGTCCACCTCGCCCGCAAAGACGTCGGCGGTCGTCAGCGTGAACGACACGTCCGTCTTCCCTGCCGCCTGCAAGAGCGCCTTCGCCTGGGCGATGTTCTGCGCCGGCACGCCCCGGGTCGGCGGATAGAACGGGTCGATGGTCAGTTCCGGCACGTCTCCGACCACGGAGCCGTACCCCTGGTATCCGGCCTGCAGGAGGGTCTTGCGGTTGACCGCGATCTTGATCGCCTGCGCAACCCGCGGGTCGGTGAACGGATCCTGCGTCAGGTCGAACGAGTAGTCCGGCGAGACGCCGCCCGCGAGGACGTACAGCTTCACCTTGGGGTTCTTCTTGACGGAGGCGATCTGCGTGCCGTTGATGCTGTCCGAAAGGCCGGCGCTGCCGCTCACCACCGCCTGCACCTTCGTGTTCGGGTCGGCGATGTAGATGCCCCGGACGCCGTCCAGGTACGGGATGCCGGGCCGCCAGTAGTGCGGGTTGCGCACGAGCTCCCAGCCCTGCGTCGGCCTCCACGACTTGATCATGAACGGGCCCGTCCCGATGGGGTCCTTCTTCGGGTCGACCCCGTCCGGATAGATCCCCGCCTGGTACTGCCCGGCGAAGATCGGGAACTGCGCGTCGGGCTTCTTCAGGTGGAACACGACCGTGTCCGCGCTCGGCGTCTTGATGCCGGACGGGTCGAGCTCATCGGCCAGACGCGCATAGGCCGAGGAGCCGTTCTTCGCGTCGAGGATGTGGCTGAAGCTCCACTTCACGTCTTTCGAGTCCAGCGGCTTCCCGTTGTGGAACTTGACGCCCTTGCGCAGCTTGAACGTCCAGGTCTTCGCGTCAGGGGTCGCTTTCCAGCTCACCGCAAGCTGCGGGAGCACCTTCCAGACGTTCGGCACGACGTACGTCAGCCGCTCGTAGGTGTTCTGCAGCGGCGGCTGCGAAACGGCGATGCCCGTCTGCACCGTCGGGTCCGTCGTCTCCGCGGCCGACGTGTCGGTGTAGGCGTAGACGAGAATCCCGCCTCTCTTGATCTCGCTGTTCGCGCTCGCGCTCGGCACGAGCAAGCCCATGCCGGTGCCCGCGGCGACGAGACCTGCCGTTCCGCGCAGGAACTGTTCGCGAGTCACCTCTCGCTGTGTGCTCTCCGCTCCCATCTCAATCCTCCTCACAGGACGCGCCGAGCAGGCCTCATGGCTCCGGGACCGCAAGAGCCACCGACCATTAGGCTCGTAACGATAGGTTCTTGGAGGCTCGCGCGTCAATGCGAGATCGCAACCCCCGGCCCGGGCGAGACGAGACGCCGCTCGCGTAGGTAAGGCAAGGGACGACGGGGATCCGGCGAGTCGATCTCGCGGGCGAGGCGGTGGCCGTCGAAGACGCAGTCTGCGATCAGGCGAGGCGCGACGCAGTCGCCGATCGCGTACACCGCCTCTATCCCGGCGGCCTCCGTGGCTGCCGCATCGGACCTGAGCTCCCGGTGCAGCGCATCGTTCGAGACGCGGGCTGTGACGAGCACGACCGCATCGGCCCTCACCGCGTGCTCCCGGCGCAGGCAGCGGAGGAGACATTCGCCCGCGCCGATCGAGACGAGCTCCGTACCCACCGCTGTCTCGACCTCGAGATCGGCGAGCCGCTGCCGAACGACGCTTCCCTCGTCGGTGTGGTCGAGAAAGGGGCCGACGACCTGGAGCGGGGTCACGTAGCGGACGCGACGCCCGGCCGCGACGAGGAGCTCCGCCATCCCCACCCCCATGAAGTAGCCCTCGCAGTCGTACACAAGCACCGAGTCTCCGAGAGGTTCCTCTCCCGCCAGCACACGCTCGGGCGTCAGCACGTTCACGCGTTCCGCACCCGGAATCGGCGCGTGCGTCAGGTGGTTGAGCCCGTCCGGCGCCCAGTGCGCGCCGGTCGCCACGACGACGATCGCCGCGCCGTACTCGCATACCTCCCGCGCGTCGAGAGTGAAGCCGGTGATTACCTCGACGTTCGCGAGCTTCGCGAGCTCGACCCTACGCCAGTCGACGACGCGAGCCCACGACCCGAGACCGGGCAGCTGGGAGACGAGTCCCACGTAGCCGCCGAGCTTGGGCGCAGCGTCGACGAGGTGCACGCGCCGCAGCCCACGCTTGCCCAGCACGATCGCGCACTCCATGCCCGCAGCTCCCGCCCCCACGACGAGGACGTCCCGGTCGGCGTTCGACGCCGGCTCGAAGCGCTCCGGATGCCAGCCACGCCGGAACTCCTCGCCGGCGGTGGCGTTCTGCGTGCAGGCGATCTGGTGGTGGTCGAGCGCCCGTGCTAGGCAGACGTTGCAGCCGATGCACTCGCGGATCTCGTCGAGCCGGCCCTCCTCGATCTTCTTCGGCAGGAACGGGTCGGCGATCGAGGGGCGGGCGGCGCCGATCAGGTCCCACAGCCCGCTCCGGATGATCTCCAGCATCCGCTGGGGGCTCGTCAGACGCCCGACCCCGACGATCGGTTTCGCGGTCGCCTCTCGCACCCGCCCCGTCCATGGCAGCTGCCAGGCCTCGTCCTGGTAGCGGGAAGGCGCGATGTCCGCAGCGTGGTCGGCCATCGAACCGATGGTCACATCCCAGAGATCGACCAGGTGATCTGCGAGGCGGACGAACTCGAGCGCCTCCTCGATCTCGATCCCGTTTGGCCCCATCGCGTCGACCGCGAGGCGGACTGCGATCGCGCAGTCGTGGCCGATTTCCTCACGCACGACTCGGAGCGTCTCCAGCCAGAAGCGAGCTCGGTTCTCGAGCGATCCCCCGTACTCGTCGGTCCGCTTGTTGTAGTAGGGCGAAAGGAACTGCAGCGGCAGGAAGCTGTGCGCCCCGTAGACGTAGACGATGTCGAAACCGGCGCCGCGTGCCCGGCGGGCCGCCGCCGCGTAGAGGCCCTCGAGCTCGCGCACTTCGCGACGGTCGAGCTCGCGCGGGTAGCTGAGCTGGTTGTGATCGGAGGGAATCTGCGTCGGCGCACCCGGGATCTCGCGGCTGCCCGACCCCTCCGAGCTGGGACCGCCGTGCCAGAGCTCGACGCCGGCGAGGGCGCCGTACTCGTGCGCCTCGTCGCACATGAGCGAGAGGTTGAGGGCGTCATCCTCGTCCCAGAGTCGAGCCACCGGCCGCGGAGCGCGGTCGGACTCCGGATGGATCGAGCAGAGCTCCGTGCAGACCGCCGCCCAGCCGCCCTCGGCCTTGACCGCGCGGAAGCGGGCCTGCGCCCCCGGCCGGTCGGTTCCGAAGCCGGTGCAGTGCGGCACCTGGTAGAAGCGGTTGCGGAGCACCTTGGGCCCGATGCGCACGGGCTCGAACAGGACGTCGTAGCGAGGGTCACGCGGCATGAGGAAGCTCCTGTCTCGGATCGGGACGGTCGCTCAGGCCGTCGGGGCGTGGAGCTCGGGGATCGCCGCCAGGAGCTCCTTCGTGTAGGGGTGCTGCGCGGCCGTGAACAGCTCGTCCGTCTCGCCCTCTTCGCACACCTCGCCCTCGCGCATGACGAGCGCACGGTGGGCGATCGTCCGCACGACCGCGAGATCGTGGCTCACCCAGATCACCGCCGTGCCGGTCTGCTCGGTCAGGTCGCCGATCAGCTCGAGGATGGTCGCCTGCACGGAGACGTCGAGCGCGGAGGTGACCTCGTCGCAGAGCAGGAGCGAGGGCCGCGCCGCGAAGGCACGGGCGAGGGCGATCCGCTGGCGCTGCCCGCCCGAGAGTTCTGCGGGGTAGCGGTAGAGGAGCCCGGACGGCAGCTTCACCGCGTCGAGGAGCTCCTTCACCGCCTCGCGCTCGCGCTTCGAGGGGATGTCGTCACGGAACAGCCGGATGGGGCGAGCGACGATGTCGAAGATCGTATGCCGTGGGTTGAGCGACGAGTCCGGGTTCTGGAAGACGAGCTGGATCTCCCGGCGGACGGAGCGCGACCGCTTGACGGCCAGCGGGGCAAGCTCGACGCCGCCCAGCCGGATCGATCCCGACGTCGGCTTGTGCAGACCGGCGATCGCGCGCAGAAGGGTCGACTTGCCGCTGCCGCTCTCGCCGACGACGCCGACTCGCTCCGCGGCCCGGACGGCCAGGCCGACGTTTTTGACGGCGGGAGACTTCGCCCCCTTGTAGTCGCAGTTGAGGTCGGAGACCTCGAGCAAGAGCTGCGAGCCGCCCGGCGCGGGTGCGAGGGCGTGACCCGCAAGCGGCTCCTTCTCGATCTCTGCCAAGCGGATGCAGCGGGCCGCGTGGCCGTCGCCGGGGTCGTGCAGCTCGACGTGTGCGGCACGGCATCGAGGCAGGACGTAGGGGCAACGCGGCGCATACGCGCACGAGCCGAGGACGACGCCGGTCGGCGGCCGGCCTGGGATGCCGACCACGTAGCGGGGCCGGCGCACGCTCGGTACCGCGCCGAGTAGGGCGTGGGTGTACGGATGGCGCGAAGCCCGAGCCACGGTGTCGGCCGAGCCCAGCTCGACCAGCTCGCCGCCGTACATGACGGCCAGGCGGTCGGCGAACGTGCCCAGGAGCGCCAGGTCGTGGCTGACGTAGAGGCAGCCGATGCCGAAATCAGAGACGAGAGCTCGCAAGAGCTTGGTGATCCGGGCCTGGGTCGTGACGTCGAGGCCCGTGGTCGGCTCATCGAGGACCAGCACGTCCGGCCCGCACGCGAGCGCGATCGCGAGCGCGATCCGCTGCTGCTGCCCGCCCGAGAACTGAAACGGATAGCGCCGCAGTGCGCCCGCAGGGTCGGAAAGCCCCACCGCGTCGATCAGCTCGAGCTGACGCGCGCGCAACTTCTCGCCGCGCACGCGTTTGTGCACGGTGAGCGGCTGGCCGAGCTGCCTCCCGATCGTCATGGCGGGGTTGAGGGCGAGCGCGGCGCTCTGGGCCACGTAGGCCACCCGCTTGCCCCACACACCCCGCAGGCGCGTCGCCGGCAGCTCGAGCAGGTTCACGCCGTCGAGCATCGACGCGCCGCCGAGGATGCGGCTGCCCGGCGGCCTGTAGCCGAGCGCGGCCAGCGCGGTTGTCGACTTGCCGCAGCCGGACTCGCCGGCGAGGCCGAGGATCTTCCCGCGCTCGAGCGCCAGCGAGACCTCGTGCACGACCCGGTTGATCGAGCCGTCGCGGCGGACGAAGCCGACGCTCAGCTCGCGAACCTCGAGCACGATCTCGTCGCTCACAAGGCCCGCTCCCGGCGCCGGCAAAGCCGGCGCCTCCGCTCTGTCCCCGCTCCGGCGCCGGCAAAGCCGGCGCCTGCGCTCTTGGCCGGCTCCGTCGAGCCTACGCCGGTGGTGAGCTCCGTCAAGCCTTCGCTCAAAGGGGCACGACCTCCCGGTGCGCCTGCGTCACGTGCTGCGTCAGGGCGTCGGCGATCAGGTTGAGCGAGATGGAGAGGAGGGCGATCGCGGCCGCCGGAGCGAGCGTCGCGACAGGGGCAATGTTGAAGAAGCCGTAGTGGTCGTGGATCATCACGCCCCAGTCGGCCTTCGGCGGCTGCACGCCGAGGCCGAGGAAGTTGAGGGTGGCGATGAAGATGACGCCGTACGTGATGCGGAGGACGTAGTCGGCGACGGTCGGCGAGATGATGTTCGGCAGCACCTCGCGGAACAGGATCACCAGCGTCCGCTCGCCGCGTGCCTGGGCCGCCTGCACGTACTCGCTCGTGATCACCGCCTGTGTGGCGCCGCGCGCGATCCGGCCCATCCGCGGCGTGTAGACGAGCATCAGCGACACGACGAGGACGACGTTCGACGTGCCGGCGCCGCCGATGAGCGTCAGGACGATGAGGAGCGGCGGCAGTGTCAGCAGCAAGTCGAGGAAGCGGCTGATCAGGAAGTCGACGATGCCCCCCCGGTAGACACCGAGCATCCCGAGGGTGAGCCCGACCAGCCAGGCGATCGTGACGGCGACGAGGGGGATGAGAATGATCGCGCCGCCGCCGACGAGCAGCCGGCTGACGACGTCTCTGCCGAGCGCGTCGGTACCCAGCAGATGCGACCAGCTCGGACCGGCCGCGGACGGGCCGACCTGGATCGCGTTCGGGGGGTAGGGGGTGAAGAAGCGACCGAAGACGATCACGAACAGGACGATCAGACCGATGCCGAGTCCGACGCGCCCCTCGGTCGACTGCAGGACGGCGCGGATCGCAGACGGCGGCCGCTCTTCTTCCTCAAGGGCCTCCGCCGAGATCAGATCGGCTGCCGACGTCGCCGTCACCTGGCTACGGCCGCCCTCAGACGGGGGTTCAGGTACGCGGCGATGATGTCGGCCGCGACGCTGACGATGACGAACAGCGTGCCCATCATCATCGCGATCGCGAGCACGTTGTAGACGTCGGTCGTCTGGATCGCCTGGACGAGGCCCTGGCCGATGCCCGGAAACGCGAAGACGTTCTCGACGACGATGACGCCGCTCAGGAGGTAGACGATGTTGACGGCGACGGCGTTGATGAGCGGGACGCCGGCATTGCGCATCGCGTGGTCCCAGACGACGGTGCGCCGCGGGAGCCCACGGAGTACGGCGGCTTGCGTGTACGGAGCGGCGAGGGCCTCTCGGAGGGAGCCGCGGGCGATGCGGGCGATGTAAGGGACGATCGCCAGCACCAGCGTCGCCGCCGGCAGCGCGTACGCCTCGACTTCACTCTTGAACGAACCCGGAAAGACGAGCGCGGTGCTGTCGGTCGGGAGCCAGCCGAGCTCGCGTGCGAAGAGGAAGAGGAGCACGATGCCGACGACGAACTCCGGGAGCGCCGCCACGATGACGGATCCCATGAGCAGCGCAAGGTCGGTTGCCGAGCCGACACGTCGCGCCTGAAAGACACCGATCGCGACCGAGATGGGAAACGAGACGAGGATCGACAGCGCGGCGAGGATGAGCGTCTTCTCGAAGCGTGGGATGACATTGTCGGAAACCGCCGAGTTCGTCACGAACGACGTGCCCATGTCGCCGCGGACGAAGTGGCCGAGCCAGATCCCGTAGCGCTCCCAGACGGGCTTGTCGAGCCCAACCGAGTGCGCGAAAGCTGTGACCTGCTCCGGAGTGATCTGGTTGCCGAACTTCTGGTGCGCGATCTCGTTCGCCGTCCGGAGGCTCATGAACCCGAACACGACGATCGAGATGACGAGCAGGGTGGCGATGGCGCCTGCGAGCTGACGCGCAATCGCACGCGCGCGCGGCGACCGGATCACGGGCATCTTTCCTAGCGAAGGGCTGGGGAAGGAGATGCTGCTCACAGGCGAGGATGTGTCCACATCTTTTCACAGTCGCCGCGCGCGCAACCGATTTCGGCTAGTCGCTAACGGCAGAGGGCCCACGCGCCGTCGAAGGCGCCGGCGCGCAGCTCGTCGTCGCGGATCAAGACGTAGAGCCGCTCGAACCCGTCCGAATCCTCGGCGCTCACCTGCATGAGCAGGCGCCATCGCCTCGCCTCGGCCTCGAGGGCCGCACGTTGGGTGTGGTAGACGGCGACGTCGCCGGCATCGAGTCCGGCCGCCGCGAACGCACAGTCGACCTCGACCTCGCGCCCGATCTCTTCGTGATAGCCGAGCAGTCGATGGAGCGCGCTCCGGCCGCCGCTCGTCTCCTCGAGATCGACGCCCTGCGCGCCGGCCAGCCGGTCGCGGAGCTCGTCCCAGGCGTCGCGTTCCTCGGGCGTGAGGTCGAGCTCCTCCGCCTGAAACGACCAGCCACCCGGAAGCATGAGCTCGCGCGAGAGCTCGAGCGGAGAGGCCCGCAGCGCAGGCGCGTGTGCCTCGGCCGCTGCGAGTTCGCCCTCGACGACAAGCACGCGACAACTCCCGCGGTGGGTGGGCGAAAGGCCGGACCGCCGCTCCGCGAGGTCACAGAAGAACAGCATGAGCCCGCGGTGGGGGAGGATCGTCTCGGCGTCGACCGCTGCGGCCTCCGCGAGATCGACCTGGGCGAGGAATCCCAGCTCGCGTCCGTGCCACGATGGCCACACGAACCCCGGCGGGACCTCGGGGACGCCCCCGAGACGGGAGCGCGACGTTGCGTCGCCGTGGGTGAGGCGGAGGCTGATGCGCGCGTAGCGCCGGACGTCGTCGGCGCGGTGCGTGAGCCCGACGTCGCGGCACAGCGCGACTAGCGCCTCCTCGTCGACGGATCCGGTGGCGGGCCCCGCGGGATCGGGCGGGACACGATCATCGTGCTCCGGCTCCGTCGTCGCACGCACGGTGACGTTGAGCTCCTGCGCGACGGCTGCCGCCTCCCGCAGCAGATCCCTGAAGAAGCCGCGCCGGTCGCTCACGTGTGGGAGGCTAGCGCCGATACCGCGTATGAAAGGAGAAGCGATGACCCCGAAGCACGCCGTGCAGAGCGAGCAGGCGCCGCAGCCGTTCCGCGGTGCCCCATACTCCCAGGCGATCGTCGCCGGCGGGCTCGTCTTCGTCTCGGGTCAAGTCGGGATGCGCCCGGGCGAGACGGCGGCCGTGGGCGACAGCGTCGAGCAGCAGACGGAGCAGACGTTCGCGAATGTGCGCGCGATCCTCGAGGCCGCCGGAAGCAGCCTCGAGCGCATCGTCAAGACGACGGTCTACCTGAGGACGCTCGACGACTTCGCTGCGATGAACGAGGTCTACCGGCGCCACGTCGGCGACGTGCCGCCGGCACGTGCCACCGTCGAGGTCGGACTGCCCGGCGACTTCCTGGTCGAGATCGAGGCGATCGCTCTGGTCTAAGAGGTCGAACCTGAATGATGCTCGTCGAGCGGTTGCGGCAGGCGAGTGCAGTGAGACAGTGCCGTCTAGCGGCATGTATTGCCTGAGGGGGCACTAGCCCGTGGCCGGCACCGCGCCGAGCCGAGCGCGCGCCGCCGCCGCAGCCTCGACCGCCGTCAGCGCCGCCGACTCCATGTGCGTCCACTCGCCGACGTAGTCGCCGGCGAAGAAGATCATGTCGTCGACGCCGCGCTCGAGCGCCTCCTGCACGCGCGAGCGGCCGGGCGCGGCGAACGGGATCGCCCGCTCCCAGCGCTGCACGACGACCTCGCGGACGATCCCCCGCGCCTCGGGGTAGAGGCGGTAGAGGTCGTCGACGACGACCGCCTCGATCTGCTCGTCTTCCCGGTCGAACAGCCGCCGAGCGCGATCGGCGCCGCCGTAGACCATCAGCGCGCCCCCCGGCTCGCGTGCGGCGCCCGGCTCACGCAAGGCGTTCGCGTGGTTGAACAGCATGTTGAACGACGTCTCGACGGTGAGGAGCGAGTAGATGTCGTCCCAGGGCATCGCGCGCTTTTCACCCGTGAGGATGCCGGCGACGACGAACGGGCCATACGTGATCGCGTCCAGCGCCGCAGCCGTCTCCACGGGTAGGTCGGAGACGAGCGCACGCGCGGTCGGAGCCGGCGTCGTGACGATCGCGCACCGCGTCCAGATCTCCTCCTCGCCGCCGTCCTTCCGGTAGCGGACACGCACGGCGCCGTCCTCGCGAGCGACCTCGCTCACGGGCGCACCCGTCAGGATGCGCGGGCCGAGCCTTCGCGCCAGCTCTCCGGGCAGCGATGACGGGCCGTGGCGCAGGTTGTAGCCGAGTACGACGCCCTCGGACTCCCAGACGTGCGCGAACAGGCCGACCATGCACCCGGCGGCCACCTCATCCGGCTCTGCGGTCAGCCGGTTCGCCGTCGCCCGGAAGATCGCCTCGACCTGTGTGTGGACGGGGCCGACGTATTCGGCCCACGTCCGGTCGTCGAGGAAGCCGAGCAGGCGGCGCCGCACGTCGGAATCCGACTCATCGGGCCCGCGGCGGGCTATCTCGTTGTAGCAGCCGGCGTCGCGCCGGATCCGGAGCCCCACCCGCGCGAGCGAGATCCGGGCGGCTGGGGCGAGGGAAAGCCGCAACGGCATCGTCTCGGCGCGGCCGCCGGTGACGACCCGCCCGCGCTGCGCGATACCGAGGAGGCTGCCCCGGATCCGTACCGGCTCGAGCTCGAGGTCTGAGAGCAGCGACCACAGGAGGGAGCCCTCGCCCGGGAACATGTGCGCGCCGACGCTGACCCAGTGCTCGCCGCGCTCGAAGGATTTGA
>WNGE01003286.1_pt1 | contig 19180 bp, 13 predicted proteins | sample 5400651 | NCBI WGS metagenome assembly WNGE01 (sample SAMN13153370, study PRJNA577476) | soil metagenome | isolation source: 60 cm soil or saprolite under grassland replicate 2 | place: USA:California | collected 2016-06-15
CGGGCGGCGCGTCACCGATGTGACGATGCGATTCGCGAACTTGCAATCGCTCAAGCACGATTCCGAGCGGGCGCAGTTGGTCAATTCCATGCGACAATTCATCCGGATGTACAATCCGCACGAGGCCCGCGAGGACACAGTTCTGTTTCCCGCATTTCGCAAGATTGTTTCACCGCATGAGTTCGATTCTCTGGGCGAGGATTTTGAAAAGAAAGAAGACGAGCTCTTCGGCGAGGACGGATTTGAGAAGGTGGTGGACAAGGTGGCCGGAATCGAGAAGCGATTTGGGATTTACGAGCTCGCGCAGTTCACGCCCAAGATTTAAGGATCGCGCGCCGGCTTTTTCCTACAACCGCTCGGCCTCCTCTTTCTGCTAATCGTGGGCGCCGAAAAAAGTGGTCGCTGAATGCAGCGATTGCGCCGAGAGGTGGCGCGTAACTTATCTGGGACGCCAGCGTCAAAAGCTGGCGCGGGCGCTGCCTTGACCTCGCAGGGCTTGCGTCGTGCTAATCCCGATCAGCAGGCGGCGTGAAAGCGCGCGAGTATCGTGCATCAAAGGCGCGCAACGCGGCCTGGACAGTGTCGCCGAAACCAGCAATACCCTCTTCGATGGCTGGACCCAATAACGCGACAAAAGTGCGGCCACGAATCGACAGCCGAGGACGACGTATCGCAGCCGGACTCCGGGGATGCGCTGTGCAATAGCGCTCCATCTCTTCCATCGCCGCCAGCGTTTGATCGACACCACGCTGCCCGTTCCAAATTGCAGTGGCGTTTCTCATTTAACATTCAAAACGTGCAGCCCGGCTTGATTGGACGTGCCTTTTTTCGACAATATCCGTTTCGGCGATGGCGGTAGAACGCGAGTTGCCCGCCGACGAAAGCTTGAAGCTGGGTGCAATATCTACACGGCGTCCGGGTACGATCAGTGCGGGAAAATAATCCCGGAGCCTACGGGGCTCGAACCCGCAACCTCCGCCGTGACAGGGCGGCGCTCTAACCAATTGAGCTAAGGCTCCTAGTTGAAAAACTGTAGCGGCGGCCGTCCTCAGCCGCAAGCAACGTGACGTTGCATCCCAACATGTGCGCATGAGGATTCCAAAGAATTCGCGAGCAACACGCGCTGTTATATCTGGAGGCGAAGAGCGCGTCCTTCCATTTTTTCTGCAACGCAAGATCGACACGATGGTTGAACGTTTTGTATGTGGGTAGCGTCGAAGATTGCGGAATGCGTCTGACAAAGCTATAATGACACTCGGTTCGGCGGATTGATCCAAACCATAAATGAGCGACGAGCGCAGCGAAGGGTTTCAGGGCGAGGAAGAGGACTCGGGTTCGAGCAATCTGCTCGATTCATTTGATCGCGCTATTGCGTCGTTGCCTCCGGGCGATCCACTCCGAAGCGACCTGTTGGATTTGCGCCCGCAAATTTTCGATCAGCAAGAGACGATGCTCGAAGCGCGCCGAATGATCGAGAAGCTCGAGGAAGTCGTTAAGAAAGTGACTTCGCCCGCGAACCGGATTGGCACCTTCCTCGGCGCCACATCGAACGTTACAGCGCACATCGTAGTCGGGGGCGCTGATTATTATTGCAATGTCGATCCGCGCATTCCGCTTGGGAAATTGAAAAAGGGAACGCGCGTCCTGGTGAACGAAGCATTCGTGATTGTGGGCGACCTCGGATTCGAAACGGCCGGCCCCGTAACAAAAATTACCGAAATCCTTGGTAAAGATCGATTGCGCGTCGGTTCTGAACATGGATTGCAATCCATGGTGCTGCAGCGCTCCGATGATCTCACTCACTCTGCGTTGAAATCAGGCGATGAGGTCCGGGTCGATTCGAACTACCGCATGGCGCTCGAGATGCTCTCCAGCACAAAATCGCACGAGCATTATCTCGATAATGTGCCCGATCTGCCGTGGGAAAAAGTTGGCGGTCAGGAGGTAGCGCTCCAGGCGATCAAGGACGCGATCGAGCTTCCATTGTTGCATGTCGATCTTTTCAAGAAATTTCAGCACGCCACACCGAAAGGTTTCCTTCTCTACGGCCCGCCCGGTTGCGGAAAGACACTCATCGGTAAAGCGACGGCCTACAATTTGACGAAACAGCTTCGCGAAAAAACAGGCGTGGAAATGCAGGAATATTTTATGCACGTCAAAGGCCCGGAGATTTTGAATATGTGGGTGGGCGAATCGGAAAGAATGGTGCGCGAAATCTTTGCCACGGCTCGCGAGAAGCGCGGCGAGGATTTCATGCCATTCCTTTTTATCGACGAGGCCGAATCGATTCTCGGCACACGCCGCGCGTCGCGTCATTCGAATATTCTTTCGACGCTCGTCCCGATGTTTTGCTCGGAAATGGATGGGATCGATTCGCTTAACGACGTCGTGATTATTCTGGCTTCTAATCGCGCCGACCTGATTGACCCAGCCATTCTGCGCCCCGGCCGGATCGATCGGAAAATCAAAGTTAATCGCCCGGACAAACAGGGCACCCGGGAGGTTTACCGAATTTATCTCACCGACGAGCTGCCTTATGATGGTGTGCTCGCGAAAGAAGCCGATGGAATCGGCGCGTCGATCGAGCGTTTGATCGAGCGTTTCGTCGATTGGCAATTCACACGCCGTGATGAAAACAAGTTTCTCGAGGTAACGCTGCGCAGCGGGCGCAAAGAAACGCTTTACCGCAGCGATCTGATCAGCGGCGCAATCATTGCCTCCATCGTGGAACGCGCGAAAGCGATGGCGATTAAACGGGCTATTGCCACTCAACAGGAGGAAGGGATTCGGGAAACTGATTTGCAACTCGCGTTCAATGCCGAGTACGTAGAGAATGACATTTTTCCGACCACCGACATCACCGAAGACTGGCTCAAGCTAATCGATTACGACCCGGAAAACGTGGTGAAGATTTCGCCCGTCAAGCCGATTTCCGATTCACGACCGCGCGCAACATCCGGGGTGATCTAAGCCGCGGAGGACACATGACCACGGCCGCCGCGCAAGTTTAGCTTAATCTCTATCCGTGGCTTATCTGGGCAAATGTGGGAATGGCAGAATCTGATGAAACGCGTTTTCGGACTTGAGACAGAGTACGGCATCACTCTCAGTGGCGCGGAGAGCGTCGATGTGGTCGCCGAATCAATCGAGCTGGTGCGCCGTTACACCGAGCACGGCGCGCTCATGAAATGGGATTACGAGCTGGAAGATCCACATCTCGACGCCCGCGGTTTTCGCGCCCGCGAATTACTCCAGGACACTGATGAGTCGGCTTACTACGAAATCGACAAAAACCGCCCGCTCAGTTTCGAGGAAATAAAAAGCGACCTGGTTCTTTCAAATGGCGCCCGTTTTTACAACGACCACGCTCACCCGGAATATTCCACGCCAGAATGCACGACCCTCCGGCAAATCGTGGCACAGGACAAGGCCGGGGAACGCATTCTCGCGGAATGCGCGCGACGCCGAAATCAGAAATTACCGTCCGGCCAGGAAGTTTGGCTTTATAAAAACAACACCGACTTCGTCGGGCACAGTTACGGCTGTCACGACAATTACCTGATGAGCCGCAACATTGCATGGGACCGGATCGTCGCCGGAATCCTGCCGTTTCTCATCACTCGCCAGATTTTCGCGGGCGCCGGCAAGATGGGTGTCGAAGCGGAGAGCGCATCAGGCGATCCTGGTGTTTATCAAATCTCGCAACGCGCCGATTTCTTCAGCGTCGTGGTGAGCATTGATACGATGAACCGTCGTCCGCTGGTCAACACGCGCGATGAGCCGCATGCCGACGCGAGCCGCTATCGACGCTTTCACGTTATCCTCGGCGACTCAAACATGAGCGAATGGGCAACAGCCATGAAAATCGGCACGACGGCGCTCATTCTCGATCTGATTGAGCGCGGAGAAGCGCCACAACTTGAAATCGCGCAGCCGATTGATGCAAACAAATCAATCAGCCGCGATCAAACTTACGATTGGATCATCGAACTGAAAGATGGCCGGAAAATCTCTGCGATCGATGTGCAACGGATTTATTTGCGGGCGGCGAGCAAGATGGATCCGCCTTCGCCAGGCTACGGCGCGACAGGCAATTACTCGAATGACGAAGATCGGCAATGGGTTCTGCGCGAATGGGAAAATGTCCTCAACGATCTTGAGCGCGACGTGATGTTGACGCGCGATCGCGTCGATTGGGCGGCGAAGAAGTTCTTGCTGAATGCATTGCAGGACGAAGAAAGACTTTCCTGGAGCGATCCGTGGCTGCAATCAATCGATCTCGAGTATCACAATGTCGATCTTGAGCGCGGCTTGTATTACGAGCTCGTGCGCCAGGGCTCCGCTCGTCGCGTCGTGGCGGAAGGCGATATCAAAACTTCGATCTTCAATCCTCCCGAAACCACGCGTGCGTTTTTTCGCGGCCGCGCTGTGGCGCGTTTCAATGATGAGATTTCCTCGATCCAGTGGGACGAAATCGTTTTTACAAACGGAGCGCAATCATGCCGCGTCGCGCTGCCCGAAGCAGCAATAAATGCGCGGCTCGAGACGCTCAATCACGCCGCGCGCAACGGCAAAGATTTCGCCGAATTTATTCGCGCGATCAGTGAGATCAGCGCTTAGCAGTAGTCGCGGTCGCCCTTCGCCCGATGGCGGAGGTTTGGGTAGCGCACGCGTCTCGCGTGCTGGTTTCGGTGTCCCGCCGAAACAATCTTTCGTAAACGCTTCCACCTACTAAATCTTGGCGCAGATCTAGGAAAGTTCGCCTTGGCGGGACGCCAACGCCGGCACGCGAGACGCGTGCGCTACCCAGACTAGACTGCGGCACGGCGAAGCATGTTCCCCAATCCGCGATCGCTCACTCCCACTCGATTGTGCTCGGCGGTTTGCTTGAGATATCATAGCAGACGCGGTTGACGCCTTTGACTTCGTTACTGATTCGAGCAGAAATGCGCGCCAGCAATTCGTAGGGGATCCGCACCCAATCGGCGGTCATGCCGTCCTGGCTTTCGACGATGCGGAGGACGATCGTGTTTTCATAGGTCCGTTGATCGCCCATCACGCCGACCGAACGCACCGGCAGCAAAACGGCGAACGATTGCCATACGCGGTAATACCAATCGGAAGATTCCATCTCGCTCACAACAATCATGTCCGCTTCGCGCAAGATGGATAATCGCTCGGGCGTAACTTCACCGAGGATGCGAACGGCGAGACCTGGCCCCGGGAAGGGCTGACGATATACAATTTCTTTGGGCAAACCGAGCTGCAGTCCAGCCTGACGCACTTCGTCTTTGAATAATTGGCGTACTGGTTCGACCAGCTCGAAGTGCATCTTCTCGGGTAATCCACCGACGTTGTGGTGACTCTTGATCACCTGCGCCGGATTGCCCTCGATCGACACGCTCTCGATCACATCCGGATAAAGCGTGCCCTGAGCCAGAAACTTATAACCGCCGTGTTTGCGCGCGCCGTTCCTCTGGTCTTCTTCGAGCAACTCCTCGGTCGCATGTTGAAACACTTTGATGAATTCATTGCCGATCAGTTTTCGTTTGGTTTCGGGGTCGGTTACGCCTTTGAGCAGCGCGAGAAAGCGTTCGCTCGCGTCCACGTATTTCAAACGGACGTGAAAATTTTCGCCGAAAACGCGCTGTACGATTTCTTCTTCACGCGACCGCAATAGTCCGTTATTGACGAAAATACATGTAAGCTGGTCGCCGATTGCTTTGTGCAGCAGCGCGGCGGTCACTGAAGAATCAACCCCGCCGCTCAAACCGAGCACCACCTTTTGATCGCCGACCTGTTTCCTGATGCGCGCGCAAGCCTCTTCAATGAAGGAGCCCATGGTCCAATCCATCGCGCAGTGGCAGATGTGATAGACAAAATTCTGTAGAATCTCCTTGCCCCGCGGAGTGTGCGCCACCTCAGGATGAAATTGCAGCCCGTAGAGCTTGCGCTGGGGATCTTCCACCGCCGCGAAGTTGGAGCTCTCCGTTCTCCCGGCAGCGCGAAATCCTTTCGGCAACGCCGTCACTTCATCGCCATGACTGTTCCAGACATCGATCTGTGGGCCGAGTCCATCTAGCAGTTGCGAGCCGTTTGCGATGTGCAGCGTCCCAGCGCCGTACTCGCGTCGCCCGGTGAACATAACCTGACCGCCGAGATGATGTGCCATCAGCATTAAGCCGTAACAAATTCCAAGCACCGGAATTCCGAGAGAGAAGATTTCTGGATCAACGTGTGGAGCGGCCTTGTCGTAAACGCTGGCTGGGCCGCCGGAAAGGATCAGGCCGTTCGGTCTCAGCTTTTCGACTTCGGCAGCCGGTATGTCGAAGCGAATAATCTCCGAATAGACCTGGCACTCGCGGATGCGTCGCGCGATCACCTGTGTGTACTGCGAGCCGAAATCGAGGATGAGAATTCTTGAATGCGCTGGCGAGGCCACTGTTTTCAAACCCTACGGATGAGTTTGCGGCACACTATGCTGGCTCGCGGGGTCGTCGGGAGACCGCTCCATTGGGCCAAGGGTTCCCTGACCAGTCACGCCGCGTTCAAACTGCCCTTGCACTTCTTGCGTGGTGCGTTGTTCCAGCGGGTCAGCGCAACCGCCCGCGATCAGCCATGCGATCATGAGCAAGGTCGACAGGCGCTTCATCTGCTTATTTTAGAAAGCGAGCGCGGCATTGCAAGAAGGTTGAAGCGTTGAAGCGTTAAAGCGTTGAAGCGTTACATTGCTGTTGCCGCTTTAGCGGCCCAACGCTTCAACGTTTTTAACGCATCTCATGATTGATCCGGAACTTTTGCTACAAGGCTATCGGCTCGGTGTTTTTCCGATGGCGATGGAGAATGGCGCAATCGAATGGTTCTCGCCCGATCCGCGTGCGATCTTGCCGCTGGAGGATTTTCATGTGCCGCATGCCCTGCGAGGTCTCCTGCGCAAGAAAATTTTCGAAACCAAAATCGATACTGCCTTTTCGGACGTGATCGAGGCTTGCGCCAAACGCGAAGACACATGGATCAATCGCGAAATTATCGAGAGTTATATCCAGCTGCATAAGCTCGGTTATGCGCGTTCGGTTGAAGCGTGGACTGACGGCAAGCTCGCCGGCGGACTCTACGGCGTGGCGATCGGCGGCGCCTTTTTTGGTGAATCGATGTTTCATCGCGTGACCGACGCATCGAAGATCGCGTTAGTGGCGCTGGTCGAGTATTTGCGCGTCAGCAAATTTGCATTGCTCGATACGCAATGGCTCACGCCGCATCTGCAGCAATTCGGCGGCATCGAAATTTCGCGGAACCATTATCTGCGCCTCCTGCGGCGGGCAGTCGAATTGCCGAGGGAATTCTAGACCCCAAAGTTGTAGACGCCGATTTTTGGGGGCGCACCGCGCGCGTGCTAACGACGTCAGCGCCGCGCTTCGCACCGGCCTTCGCCGAGAGACTACGACGTGGCAGGCAGCGAAGCGGCTACAGCGACGTCGGCGAAGGCGGGTTGAGCGTTGAGCGTTTTCTGCTTTAATGACCAGCCCGCATTTGAAGAGAGGCTGACGCGCGATTTACGGCTGGGTAGCTCAGTTGGCAGAGCAGTGGACTGAAAATCCACGTGTCGGCGGTTCGATTCCGCCCCCAGCCACGATTTTCGATTTGAACATCATGCGCTCGTTAATTCTCGCGCCAACGCGTGCCATTCAATGAAATACGATTGGAAAGATGCAGGGGAGGAATGGTCCGCCCCGTGGGGAACGTCGGCGGCGCAATGGTTCGGCGCCATTCTTCCACGCATTCGTGCTTTCCTGCCGACGGAGACGATCTTGGAAATTGCGCCGGGTTTCGGGCGGTGGACGTACTATCTCAAAGATTATTGCCAGGAGCTGTGGGTTGTTGATCGCGCCGAGAAATGTATCGAAGCGTGCCGTCGGCGTTTCGCTGTTGATTCGCATGTTCGCTGTTACGTGAATGATGGGCGTTCATTGTCGATGATTCCCGACGCCTCGATCGATTTCATATTCAGTTTCGATTCTTTTGTACACACAGACCGCGAGGTGGTGGAAGCGTACCTGCGCGAATTGGGAACCAAACTGAAACCCGGCGGCAAAGGCTTCATTCATCATTCCAATTTCGGCGAATATGCTAACTCGCTACGGGAGCGGCTTCCGTCAGCGTTAACAAAACTCCTGATCAAAGCGGAAATCCTCGATTGGGCACATCATCGCAACCCGAGCATGAGCGCTGATTTGTTTCGACACGTGTGCGCACAGCAAGGCCTGCATTGCCTCAGTCAAGAGCTCGTTAATTGGCGCGGGCGGCGTTTGATTGATTGCTTTTCTTCGTTCACGCGAGCCGATCCCTCTAAGCAAAAGCCCACACACATAATCCGAAACCCAAATTTCATGCGGGAAGCAGCGCTGATCCGTGCCAAATCGCAAATCCCAAAGGATAATCTAGATCGAGCTCTGTAGCTCAGTTGGCAGAGCGTGGACTGAAAATCCACGTGTCGGCGGTTCGATTCGCCCCAGCCATTTTTGTGCGGGATTTAATTGTGGAAACGGGCCAAGTCGTTCATTCTCCCCGGCATGGCTGAAACACAAGCGCCGCCGCCGTTACCGAAATCTCGGCCGTCATTTGGCCGGCGCCACAGCACGATTATCAAGTTGCTCGGGGTCGGCGCTCTCGTCCTGGTGTTGTTGATTCCACTAATGATGATCACGGGCGTGTTGAGCGATCGACTTTCGCGGCGGAATGAAGCGGTGGCCGACATCACTTCGTCGTGGGGGGAGGGAACAGAATGTTATCGGGCCGGTGCTGGGAGTTCCGTTTCAATACAAATTCAAAGCAGTGAAAGAGACGCCGGGCCCGGACGGGAAGCTGGAGCGGCGCGAGGTTGAAGAGACGGCGACCGGAGCCGCGTATTTTCTACCGGAATCGCTCAAGATCGACGGCGACGTGCAGACGCAGACGTTGCATCGCGGGATTTATGACGCGGCAGTGTTCCGCGCACAGGTGATGCTATCGGGAAAATTCGCGCCGCCCGATTTTGGCCCTCTCAAGATCGACCTGAAGGATGTGCAATGGAAGGACGCGTTCGTGACGCTCGCGGTTAACGATCTGCGTGGAACGCGCCAAGGACTCGTGCCCGATTGGGGCGGAACGAAGCGCCCAATGCTGCCGGGATCGCAAGTGCCGGGCTATACAACCGGCGCGACCGCGTCGCTAGGCGGCGATCAGCCGATCGGGCGCGAAGTGGCATTTTCGATTCCGCTCGATTTCAACGGAAGCGATGGAGTGTTCTTCGCACCGTTTGGCGTGCAAAACGAAGCGACATTAAAATCGAACTGGCCTGACCCCGCGTTTCGCGGGGCGTTTCTGCCGGCAGAACGATCGGTGCGGGCGGACGGATTCAACGCGACGTGGAGAGTTTCGTATTATGGGCGCGATTATCCGCAGTCGTGGACGAGTCGCAGCGGAAATGAGCGTTTCAATGTCCAGTCGGTAACGAACTCAAGATTCGGCGCGAATTTCTTGTCGATCTTGGATGCATATCGCTACGTCGAGCGTTCGATCAAGTACGGCGTGCTCTTTCTCGTGCTTGTTTTCACAACATTCTTTCTCTTCGAGGTCACGGCGCGCCAAAAGATCCATCCGTTCCAATATCTGATGGTCGGCGCGGCGCTTTGCTTGTTTTATCTGCTGCTGTTGTCGATTTCGGAATTTGTCGGATTCGGTTGGGCATATTTGATCGCGGCTGTTGCATCGACGCTGTTGATTACGTGGTATTGCCGGTTTTTCCTCGGCGGCGGCGTGCGCACCTTGATGATTGGCGCCGGACTCGCGGGTGTTTACACATTTCTGTACATTACTTTGCGGCAGCAAGATTATGCGCTGCTCATGGGCGCGATCGCGCTTTTCATCGTGCTGGCAATCGTGATGTACGTGACGCGCAAGGTGGATTGGTACGCGCGCGACGCAGGCTAGAACAAGCGAAGACAGAAACGAACAAGAACGTTTACCTCGCAGAACCGTCCAGACCAGGCGTCGGGTCACGGAACCGATGGAAGTTCAGGCCGAGCCGGTCGAGCCATCTTCGAAGAAATCCTAGCAGGTCGATTCTCTGTCGGGCGAGGAGGGGTGAAAGAAAATCAATCTCCTTAATCGCATAATCTGTGGGCCGGAATAAAATCGCAATCTGTGTCGATCTCGTTTCGTGGAGGATTTTACGTGGGATTGGCCCTCGCGCTTTGCATAGGGCTGTTTCTAATCTGGCTCTGGCGGCCTAAGCATCAGGTCACGCGTCACACGGAGAATTTTTTCCATGCGATCGAACACAAAAACTGGGGGGCAGCCGCCGAATTTGTCGGCGGCGATTATCGGGATCAGTGGGGCGACGATCGAGCACGTGTTTTGGAGCGCATGCGTGAAGGGTTCCGGTATGTGCGCGGCCCCAGGATCATCGCATCCAACCCACGCGTGCTGGTGGAAACGCGGCGGGCGGTTTGGACCGGCAAAATTATGCTCTACAGTTCCGACGATGAAGCAATGCAGTTGCTCGACCAACGCGTCAACTCACTGCCCGCGCCTTTCGAACTGGAGTGGCATCGCCTTTCGGGCAAGCCGTGGGATTGGAAGCTCGCGCGAGTGAGCAATTCGGCGTTTGAAATCCCCGCCGATGTCTATTAACGCCGAAAGCTTTCGCGAGTTATTGAGCGTTGCGCATCGAGCGCCGGCTGTTGGACGGCTGACGATTCAGCGCTCATAGAGCGCCGCCACAGCTTATTTGCCCAGAGCATGGCGCAACTGGGTCCTGGCCGATTCCACCTCGCCGGAAGGTTGCTGACAAAGCAAAATGCCACGGAGCTTTTCTCCCTGATAATAGCGCGCCACAAACTTTTTCTTTGCGTACGTGCCGTGAAGATCGACACGGGTCGGCAGCACGCTGAAGTCCCCGACAAAATCCATTCGCAAATCGAACATCTCCGTCCAGAAGTACGGAATCTGCTCGTAGCGGGTGCGCTTCTTTCCCGTCATGTTCGCGCCCGCGATCAGGCCTTGCTTACGCGCATTCTCCCAATGCGTCTGCCGCCGCACGCCGCCCATCAACCGATCGGGATAAAATGCCAGGTCGCCAACCGCATAAATTCCCTTTTCCTCCGTCTCGAGATAGTCCGTGACCGGTGATCCATGCGGTCCGGCCAGCGGTGTGTTGCGAACCAGATCGAGATTTGGTTCGGCGCCGCAGGCGACAACGGCCAGGCCGACCGGGTAGCGATTGCCGCTTTTTGTCTGGATATTGCGCAGGACGGTTTTGCCCTCAAAGCCATTGAGACTTTCGCCGATGGACAATGCCACACCGTGTTTCGCAAAATAATCCGTGAGCCACGCGCCGGTATCCGCGTCGAGATAGCGGTTTAGCAAATAGGAATCGCGATGCATGAGGCCGACCTTCAGTTTCATCATTCGCAAACTCGATGCCGCCTCACATGCGAGGAGTCCGCCGCCCACGACCATCACGGTCTTCTCCAGGTTCGCCATCTCTTTTAACGCGAGCGCGTCACGAATGGTTCGCAGATAGATCACGTTACCGAGACTGACTCCGGCTACCAGCGGTCGTACCGGACGACTTCCCATGGCTAGGCACGCTTTGTTGAATTCAATGCTTTCACCGTTAGCAAGCACTGCCAGACGCCGGTCGATGTTGAACTGCGTCACGACCGTGCCGAATCGCGTTTCGATCTTGTGCGCCTGGTACCAGCGTTCTTCGGGTTCCTGTAATTTTTTGAGTTGAGGATTCTTTTCGCGCAAAAAGCTCTTCGAGAGAATCCAGCGCTTGTAAGGAGGAAAGACCTCCGCGCCGACCAGCGTAACGCTTCCGCGCTTGTCGTGGCGGCGAATCCCTTCACAGGCGCTCGCCCCGCCGATCCCGCTTCCGATAATGAGATAATCACGTTGAATCATTTGTGAAAAGTCGCACGATAAAAGAACAACTCACCGGCTGGCGAGGGAAAAATTTATGCTACGGCGAGACCCCTGGGCGCGCCGTCAATCTAACCAAGCACTGCCCTGCAAATAATCACTGAAGCGACCACCCCTGTCAGATCGGCAAGCAAACCCGCGGGAATAGCGTGACGCGTCTGCTTTATTCCCACAGCTCCGAAGTAAACGGCCGCGACGTAAAACGTGGTCTCAGTGCTTCCATAGATCGTCGCCGCGGTCAGACTGACGATGTTGTCTGGCCCGAGACGATGCACAATGTCCGTGAGCAGAGCTAGCGTCCCGCTCCCGCTGAGCGGACGCATTAAAGCAAGAGGGAGCAGGTCTGTCGGAAATTGCAGCGGAGTCAGAATTGGTGAAAGCAGGCGGCTCAACAAATCGATGCCGCCGGCGCCTTTGAACATCCCAATCGCCACCAGCATCGTCACGAGAAATGGAATGATCTTGAGAATCACGCCGAATCCTTCCTTCGCGCCCTCGACAAACTCGTCATAAACTTTCACGCCACGCGCCGCTGCATACAGCGGAAAGAAGCTCAGGAGAAACGGTATCGCCAGGATCGACAAGGCGTTCACACTGCGCACAAAAACATTCTGCGCCGCCGTAGTTGCCGCAACTGGGGCACCAAACAAGGTAGGCGCCACCATCCGAACAAATAGCGCGATGAAGAGAACAACCAGCGCACTCAGCGCAATCAAACCCCAGATCGACAATCGCTTCATCGGTTCCTGCAGGGCGACGCTGCCGCTGTAGCCGGGATCGCTGGTCCCCGCAGAATTCTTCGGCTCGACAGAGTCTCGCCCCACCGGATTCGGCAATTTCGCCGCGTGCTCGAGAGTAGAAACATTCGACGGCGAGATCCGAAAAGCCGGCAATTTCTCCAGGAGTTTTACGGAAATGACTGCCACGCTCGCTGCGCAGAGCGTCGCGAGCAGCGCAGTGCCGACAATTGCGGTTGGTCTTGTCGATCCCGACGCGACAAGGATTGCGATTGCGGTCGCTGGAATCAACTGCACAGAGCTGGTGTTGATTGCCAGGAACGTGCACATCGCATTGGTCGCCACGCCCGGTCGAGGATTGAGCGATTCCAGATCGCGCATTGCGCGCAAGCCAAGGGGCGTAGCTGCATTGCCGAGACCGAGCATGTTAGCTGACATGTTCATTACCATCGAACCCATCGCCGGATGTTCGGGTGGAACATCCGGGAAAAGCCGGCGCATGATAGGGCGCAGACCGCGCGCGATCCGTTGTACAAGGCCTGCACGCTCGGCCAAGCGCATCACGCCCAGCCACAACGCCATGATACCTATCAGACCCAGTGCGATGGTGACCGCCGTCTTGGCGCCATCGAATGCGCCTTCGGTCACATCTTTCAAACGATCGTTCCAGCCGCCGATCGCCACCGCGAGCAAAACCAGCGCAAGCCAAATGTAGTTCAGCACGCTCGCTGTTGTAGCCACGTTGCTGTGCAAGGTCCAGTCTCAGACACGCCACAGGTGCGTGGCTACACCCGATATTGTGATTGCGTTGTCTCTCTTTCTTTCGGCAGACTGGCTGCGCGTTGAATCAATCCATCACTCAAATCCAGGATACGACGGGAAATCCCGCGCCACTTGGGCTGCTCGGCTTCGGTATGACTACCGTGTTGCTCAACCTGCACAACGCTGGTTTCTACGAACTCAACAGCATGATTCTGGCAATGGGGATTTGCTATGGCGGCGCTGCGCAGATCATCGCCGGCATCATGGAATGGAAGAAAGGTAACACCTTTGCCACTACCGCCTTCGTTTCCTACGGCTTGTTCTGGCTCTCACTGGTTGCGCTGATCGTTCTAACAAAAATCGGATGGGGCGCCACCTCCAACGACACCGCGATGGCCGCGTATCTCGCAATGTGGGGACTGTTCACCGCCGTCATGTTTCTGGGCACGCTGCGGCTCAATCGCGCGTTACAAGTCGTGTTTGCCACGCTGACGATTCTCTTCTTTATGCTTGCCATCGGCGATTTTACCAGCGCGAGTCCCGGCTTCAAACGTATCACCGGATATGAAGGAATTTTCTGTGGTTTTTCGGCGATTTACGCCGGACTTGCGCAGGTGCTCAACGAATTGTTCGGCAAAACTGTGCTCCCGCTCGGCCCGGTGACGAAATAAATTCGTTGGATTTTTCGGCCTTAGGGGGGCTGAGCGAGTATCTCGATGGTCACCGCAACCAGACGTCATTCATTTCACAATCTGCAGCTCCACCGTCTCGACTAACAAGTCATCCACGTAGAACTCCGCGCGATAATTGCCGGGAGCCCAACCATCTTCGGGCGGCGACAGCGTAAACGCTCCATGAGCGGCTGGGCTTTCCGCGATCGCGACCGCTTCATCGACCTTGTAGTCCGGCGGAGCATCGTCGCCGATATTCTCCGCGATCCAGACCACGCGCACTTTTGCCCCTTTTCGCAGGCGATGTCCCCGCCAGCGCACATAAATCTGAGGCGCATCCGATGAAAATGTCGTGGAAGGCTTGGCGAACTGGTCCTTTGCAAAGCTCACGGAAAGTTCCTTCGGCGTCGCATCGATTTTCACCTCTGGTCTCTTCGTAATCCCCGGCCGTTCTGCCAATTCGAGTGAAATCCGCTCGAGCAAGTCGCCGTTTGCAGCGCGCATCGTTGTGACGTCCTTAACGATTCCAGTGCCAGTCGCGAACCAGCGATCGATCGTCATCAGACTCGGTGATGTTTGCTCGCCGTGGATGCGGAACGCATGGAATTCTCCTGCCGGCACTTCGACATCTTCTTCTCCAACTACCTCGTAATGCTGATGCACCTTTAGGTCGCCGGCCTGTCCGTTGAAATTCCAGCTTGCGCCCCGCTTGAGCGGCATGGCGATTATCGTCTGTGGCGGATTAAGTTTGACGAATTCGCCGTCCACATTAATCCGCGCCCAACAAATTATTCCGCGTTCGTCTACCGTGAGGAGATCTGTGTTTGTAACCACGCCGGCCCGGTGCATCTCAAACTTGAGAAGCTCCGGTCCGTCCAGGCTGTCCGTTCCTCCGATGCGGTACAAAACCGGGAGACGAATTTTCCCTTCAGCGTCTGCTTTTACATCGGGCACGCTGAGTCCTTTGCTCACTTCCTGCGTCATGTTGTACCGCCACCCGGTTCCGTCCGCAGTTGGAATCAATTGCCCTGCCCAGGCGGACGCGAGAGGCGCCGCGGCAAGCAGGAAGCTTACAATTTTCATTTTGCGCTTGGGAAAGTGCGAAAATTCTCGCAGCGTCAACGTGGTCTGATCTGCATCGACACGCATTCTGACACGAGATGGCAATTTTCGTTCAACCACCCTGCGATGAAGCCGTCATTCGTTGGCGGGCCGCAGCTTCGCCATGCCCGAAAGGTTCCGGTCCGTGGATTCTCGCGGCGACAATCCTCGGATCGAGCATGGCGTTTATTGACGGGACCGTTGTTAACGTGGCGTTGCCCGCGTTACAACAGAGTTTGAACGCAACCGTTGTCGATGTTCAATGGGTCGTCGAAGCCTATTCGCTTCTGCTTTCCGCATTCCTGCTCCTGGGAGGTTCGTTGGGAGATCGTTACGGACGACGTCGCATTTTTATCCTCGGTGTGGCAATCTTTTCTCTCGCCTCATTGTCGTGCGGGTTCGCGACTAATATTCACGAATTGATCTTTTCCCGCGTGGTGCAAGGCGCCGGCGGTGCTCTTCTCGTGCCAGGAAGTCTTTCCATCATCAGCGCATCGTTCCGCGAAGAAGATCGTGGCCGCGCGATCGGCACATGGTCTGGTTTTACTGCGATCACCGCGGCGATCGGTCCGGTGATGGGGGGATGGTTAATCGAGCAAGTATCGTGGCGCGCGGTGTTTTTTATCAATGTACCGCTGGCGGCGATCGTGTTGGTTATCTCCGCCTTCCGGGTCCCGGAAAGCCGGGATGAAAGCCAAAAGGAGCGACCTGATTGGGTGGGAGCTGCACTCACGACGATCGGCCTTGGATCGCTTGTTTACGGCTTGATCGAATCCTCGCGGTTGAGCTTCGGATATCCTGCGGTGCTGGCGGCGCTGATTGGCGGGAGTTTTTTTCTGATCATGTTCCTGCTGGTCGAAACGCGCGTGAGAAATCCGATGTTGCCACTTGCCCTCTTTCGTTCGCGCGATTTCACTGGCGCGAATTTGCTCACACTGTTTCTTTATAGTGCGCTCGGAGGCACGCTTTTTTTCCTGCCGTTGAATTTGATTCAAGTTCAAGGCTACACGGCTACCGCGGCCGGTGCTGCATTGCTTCCCTTTATTCTGATCATGTTTTTGCTCTCACGGTGGTCGGGCGGGCTCGTCGAGCGTTATGGTGGCAAGCTCCCACTGGTTGTTGGTCCAACTATTGCCGCGATCGGTTTTGCGCTTTTTACTCTGCCGGGATCGGGTGCGAATTACTGGAGCAAATTTTTTCCGGCGACAGTCGCACTTGGTGTGGGTATGGCAATAAGTGTTGCGCCGTTGACGACCACGGTCATGAACGCGGTTCCGCGAAATCGCGTCGGGATTGCTTCTGGAATCAACAATGCTGTCTCCCGAGTGGCCGGGCTGCTTGCCATCGCGGTGTTTGGTATCGTGATGTTTGACGTCTTCAATCGTTCTCTTGATTCGCGTTTATCCAGCCTTGAGCTGCCCCCGGCGGCGCGACGTTCGCTGCAGAATGAACGAATCAGCCTGGCAGCCGAGAAAATTCCGGGAGAGATCGCTCCGCCGACTCGCGATGTTATAAAAGAGGCGATCAATGAATCTTTCGTGAGAGGATTTCGGCGAGTTATGCTTGTCGGTGCGGCACTGGCCCTGGCGAGCAGCATCGCTTCCTTGCTGCTTATCAACGGCGGCGCCAAATCTCCAGACCGCCGAAAAGGTTAGCGTTTCTTTTGACGGTTTGGATTCGGGTATGATTCGCGCAATGAAAATTGAAATGAAATGCATTTTCGCGGTGTCGATCTTGCTCGGGATCGTAACGGTTTTTTGTGTATGCCAGGCGCCCGCGCGCGAAACGCCGCTCCCTTCGCGGCACGTTCTTGTGGTTGTTTGGGACGGGATGCGGCCGGATTTCGTCAGCCAGGAAAATACGCCCGCGCTTTGGAAGCTGGCGCATGAGGGAGTCATTTTTCGCGATCACCACGCTGTTTATCCCAGTGCGACGAACGTAAACGGAACAGCGCTGGTCACTGGCGTTTATCCGGGCCACAGCGGCGTAGTCGCAAATCATGAATACCGCCCGGAAATCGATCGTAAACACTCAATCGACGTCGAAATTCCGGCGGTGGTGGAGAAGGGAGATAAATTCTCCAATGGAAAATATATTTCCTTTCCAACCATCGCCGAGCTTATCCAGCGGGTGGGCGGACGTACCGTGATTGCTGCTGCAAAAACTGTTGGCCTTTTGTTGGATCGACATGTCGATCCTGGCCGTGCGAAAAATTGTGTCACGTTTTTTGCCGGAGAATCGCGCCCGCATGACACCCTTGCTCCTATTGCAGCCGCGCTCGGTCCGTTCCCACTTGCTCATTTGCAACAGGACGTCTGGACAACAAAAGCACTGACAGATGTTCTTTGGAAAGATGGTGTGCCGGCCTTTTCGGTTCTTTGGTTGGGCGAGCCGGATCTTACGCAGCATGAATCAGCGCCCGGTGCGCCACCGGCGCTGGCCGCAATCAAGTCCTCTGATGAAAATCTCGCCGCTGTCCTTTCGGCGCTGGATTGGCAAGGAGCGCGCGACGCAACAGATGTGTTTGTCGTCTCCGACCATGGCTTCTCCACGATCGAACGGTCGGTTGATCTGCGGAAAATCTTAAACGATGCCGGTTTCACCGCGAAGACTGAGTTTACCGATGAGCCGAAAAGCGGAGATGTCATGCTGGCCGGCAATGGCGGGAGTGTTCTTTTTTATGTGATCGGGCATGATGCGGCGGTCACGCGTCGGCTGGTTGAATTTCTGCAGCAAACAGATTTTGCCGGAGTAATTTTCACGAAGGAACCGTTGCCGGGAACGTTCGATCTGGATCAGGCGAAGATCGATAGCCAACACGCCCCGGACGTGGTGATGGCTTTTCGCTGGAACGATTCGAAAAATCCATTTGGTATTGCGGGAATGATTGACGCGGATTGGCAACGCAAGGCAGGGAAGGGGACTCACGCCACCCTCAGCCGATTCGACATGCACAACACATTGATCGCGGCAGGGCCGGATTTTCGACGCGGGCAAGTGGATGACTTGCCAACCGGGAATGTCGATCTTGCACCGACGATTCTGCGCATACTGGGAATCACACCGCCGCAGCAGTTGGATGGCAGAATTCTCTCCGAAGCGATGATCAACATCGATATGCCGGCGTTGAAACCGGAGACCAAAACAGTCGAAGTCAAAAAAGATTTCGCTACGGGAACTTGGCGACAGTCGCTTCAAATTTCGCGCGTCGGCTCAACAATTTATCTCGACGAGGGGAATGGGGCCTTTGCGCCGCGGGAGAAAAGAAATTCTACGCTCGATCACAATATTCCATGATTGGTTAATGATGTTTGTAGAAGCCGACGCCCTTGATGTCGTTCCACGCGGTGGTCTGATGGCAGAGAAAGCATTGGTTAACCTTTGCATTCGGCTGTCCGCAGATCGCTTGATCGATCATTCTAAAATGTTCCATGTAATGGCTCGGTGGCGCTTGATGACATTGGGCGCATGATTGCGAAGCCGCAGACGGGTGCTGGAATGCAGCGATTGCCCACTTGTCCGTCGTATGACATTGGGCGCAGTCGGTCCCAAACAGACCTAGATGTCGATCTTTCGTCTGGTGGCAGGTGGCGCAGTTGAGCCCCCGCTCATTTCGTTGAAGCTTTGCTCCCGAAAGAGCGACGCGGTCGGTTTGTTCCAACCAGTTTTTGATCTGCATTGCCCGGGTGCGCTCGCCCCCGGAGGATTTTTCCATTTGTCGCAAGCCGATGCGCGCGAGGACGGCATGATCCATGTCGGTGGGACGGGTAGTTCGTCCGCGATGTTCGAGATGACACGGTGTGCAGCTTTGAATGTTCGCGTGAAATGCGGTTGGTTGTCGCTGAAGAAGGGCTCGATTATCGGCATGACAGACGATGCATCTGCCTGCCTCAACGCCTTTGACGGGGGTGTGGCAGGCCGCGCAATTGTTTTCGAGCGACGCGT
>WNGE01008401.1_pt1 | contig 19179 bp, 21 predicted proteins | sample 5400651 | NCBI WGS metagenome assembly WNGE01 (sample SAMN13153370, study PRJNA577476) | soil metagenome | isolation source: 60 cm soil or saprolite under grassland replicate 2 | place: USA:California | collected 2016-06-15
CGCGGTTTGGACCAACGCGCCCGTCTTGTCCACAATGTGACCAGGTCCGTTGAGAACGTAAGTGCCCGGTTTATTCGAGCGGTCCTCGCGAACAACGAGGGTTTTGACGGGCTGATAATTTGCCGCCGCCCCCTCCGCGGTCGTTGTGATGATCTTACCGGTTACCGTTATTGGTTCTGTGATCGTTGCGGTTTGTCCCGTAGACGTGAAACGCGTCTGCGCGAATGCCAGCGGCGCAAACAGTGCGGAGCAGGCGAGGGTGACGATTGCTTTCTTCATATGGTGCCTCCTGTTGAATGTTAATGGGTGTATCTCTCGCGCTGACTCGATTTGCATATCGCGTGCCTGGACGAGCACCTCGTCGCAACAACCGGGACATGAGTAGCTTAGGCGGAAGCAAAGATCACTCTGGACGCTTCGGTTTTCCCAAAGGTGGGATCATCTCGTGGCAGTTCTGGGAAAATGTCGCAAGATGTTGATCAGAGCTGGGAGATTGTAGCAAGGAGCAAGGAGCAGGGAGCAGGGGAGCAGGGGAGCAGGGGAGCAGGGAGCGGGCAAGCAAAAGCAGAAACACTGAGATGCTGACGTAGAGATAAAGCCTCGCAGTATCAGTTAATAACTAACTGGGCAGAGTCTCGCGTTCGCCCAATGGAAACTCGCTCACTACCCGCGTTCGCTCGCTCCTACCCTCGTCACTCGCCAGTCCGGCTCGTACCCTTCTATGCCTGCCGCGCCGTAGTATTCGCGAAGGCGGGTCGCTCATCCCGGCTCGCTCCGTTCATGCTTTCAGTGTTTAATGAATTCCCTTCGAAGAGTGACTCGCAATTCCTTCGTCAGTGCGACGGCAAAATCTTACAAACGCGCAATAGCTAACAGAAGTGCTGTCGTTAATCTTTAGGCAAGAACGAAAATTTATCGCCGAAGTAACCAGACCATTATGAAGATATACAGCTACAGTAGATCAATTCTTGGCCTCATTTTTGCGGCCACTCTTCTGATCGCGTTTGCGCACGCGCAAACTTCCAGCATCACGACCGGTTCGGAGTTGGAAAGCACGGGCACCATCAGCGAATACACGCCCGGTAGCGCGCTGGTCTTGGACATTGGCATTGGTGAACTGGTCCAGTTCAAGTTAAGCCAGAACGTCGTCTACGCCGATTCAGACGGAGCGGTGCTTGAAGCTCCCGGATTAAGCACGAACCTCAGAATCCGCGTCTACTACATCGAAGTAGGTGGAGACAATGTGGTGGATAAAGTGACTTTGCTGGAAAACTACTAGCGTGGCGGTGAAGAAGCTGGGAGCTGGGAGCCTGGAGCACCGTAGGAAGCTGAAAACTGAGACGCTGAAATAGACGAGGTGAAGCCTCGCAGTTATCAGTTATCTGTTAATAGTTAACTGGGCAGGGACGGAGCGGACTACAGGACGACAAGACCACGAGACTATGGGCAAAGAGCATGGATCCGCCTTCGCGCGAGGCTACGGCGGGACAGGGCAGGGAGCAGGGAAGAGCAGGAAGCCGGAGGAGCGAAAGCAAAGGGAAGACTATAGGGTTGTTGCATCTTATTCGCCGAATGCGTCCCGTCCGGGTTTTAATTTAGTACGAATCACGAATCGTCTAAGTACCATTGATTTTCGCCTCATGTTCTCAACCCGCATCTGTTGCGGAAAACTCGACGGTTTAAAGCCGTCAAGATAACGGGTGCGCTTGGTCAGCGAAGATCACACATGATTCTTCGCGTCCGATTTCCTGGTCATAAACATCGAAGCGGACTGGACGCGTACCTTGCTTTGTTGACGCCAGTCGGCACCGTAAGACGTCTTTGCATTTCAAATGGCAATCAATTCCCGCCGGTCTCCGACGCTCTTGGCCATCAGTCTCCTTGCGATCCTTTACTTTGTTGTTGGCAGTTTCTGTTTAAGGCTTGCGTTCTTAAACGCGAGCGCGTCACCCGTGTGGCCTACCGCCGGGATCGCACTGGCTGCGTTGGTTCTGCTCGGTTACAGAGTATGGCCGGGAGTACTCGTCGGGGCGTTTTTGGTTAATATTACAACCGCTGGAAATGCAGGTACTTCGCTTTTCATCGCAGTCGGCAACACCCTTGAAGCGTTGTGCGGGGCTTGGCTGGTCAACCGTTTCGCCGGCGGAACACGCGCATTCGATCGTGCGCAAGATGTTTTCAAGTTCGCTTTAGCCGTAATGGTTGGCGCGCTGATAAGCGCCAGTATCGGAGTAACCGCTCTCGCGCTCGCCGGTTTCGCGAATTGGGTCAATTACGGCGCCATTTGGCTGACATGGTGGTCGGGCGATACAACCGGCATTTGGATTGTCGCGCCATTCATCATTCTCTGGAGCCGCGCGGCGGAGTTACGCTTGACTCGCCGGGAGGGGGTTGAAATCATCGCGCTTTTAATCTTGATGGCGCTACTTGGGGAAGCCGTTTTCGGCGGATGGTTTCCTAACTCGGCACTCAATTACCCGATTGCGTTCATGCTTGGACCCATTCTGATTTGGACGGCGTTCCGTTTTTCCCAACGCGAGACCGCCACCGGCTTTTTTATCCTTTGTATCATCGCGATTTGGGGCACGCTCCGGCACCGGGGTCCGTTCATCATGGAAACCGAGAACCAATCACTTCTTATCCTCCAGAGCTCCACGGCAGTATTATTTATCACAGCGATGGCCCTGGCCGCTGCCATGGCAGAACGCCGCCGCGCAGAAGAAGCGCTCGAGTCGCAAAAGGCAGCCGTCGAAGCCGCCAACAAAACAAAAGACTATTTCCTCGCCACCCTCTCGCACGAACTGCGCACCCCGCTTACGCCGGTGCTCGCCGAACTTGATGTGCTGGAACTCGACGGAGCTTCCGCCGAAGATTCAAAAGCTGCCCTAGCAACGATCCGGCGCAACGTCGAGCTGGAAAGCCAATTGATCGATGACTTGCTCGATCTCACCCGCATTACTAGAGACAAGCTGCAGTTGACCCTGGTCCCGGTGGATGCGCATCAGGCAATCTCGAATGTCGTGGAAATCTGTCGCGAAGAGTTAAGCACGCGAAAGCTTCAACTCGAAATCAATCTCCGGGCGGAGGAGCATCACATCTCGGCCGACGCAGCTAAGTTTCAGCAGATCGTGTGGAACTTATTAAAAAATGCCATCAAGTTTACGGGCGAGAAAGGTCAGATCACGATCTCAACCGCGAATCCATCACCACACACCCTCGCGATCACTGTGCGGGATACTGGCGTCGGGATCGAGCCCGACCTCCTGGACCGAATGTTTGAGCCATTCGAACAGGGCGCGCAGTCATTCCAAAAACGACTTGGCGGCCTCGGACTGGGTTTGGCTATTTCTCGGTCTCTTGCCGAAGCCCACGGCGGAACGCTGGTGGCGAAAAGCGATGGCCGCGACTTCGGCTCGACCTTTTTGCTTACGATGCAAACGACCGTACCCAGCGAACGCTCTAGCAGAGACGCGGGACAGGACGGTCAAACTCAGCGACGTGTCGGCTTACGCATTCTTCTAGTCGACGATCATCCGGATACCTGTGCTGCGTTGGAGAAATTGCTTGTTCACCGTGGCCACCTGGTTGCGACCGCCCCTAGCATACGTTCAGCGATGGAAGCTGCGGTCGCCAGTCGCTTCGACCTTCTCATAAGCGACATCGCGCTCTCTGACGGTTCAGGCATTGACCTGATGACGCAATTGCATCGGCTCTGCGGAATCCCGGGGATCGCGATGAGCGGCTTCGGCATGAAGGGCGACATCGAAAGGAGTTTGCAAGCGGGATTCGTCGAACATTTGGTGAAGCCGGTGAGGCTCGAGAAACTCGAAGCGGCAATTAATCGCATTACCAAGGGCGGCATTTCGGGCTAATGCGGCACCTGGGAGCTAGGAGCTCGCCACGGCGGGTCCGTCCGAACGGCGGACAGGGAGCTAGGAGATGGGCAGCAAGGCTGCTTCCGGCTCGTAGAGCTCTACAGCTCGGAGAGAAAAACTGAAACGCTGAAATACCCACCTCCGCGAACCTACGGCGCGGCCAGCATAAATGGGTGAGGCCGAGAGGCCGAAAGAGCGGGCGCGATTGAGTTAAATCGCTGCTGATTTGGTGAACCATGTCGAAAGCAACCTCGCTTCAATCGCAGCGATGGCTTCAGTCGGCTAAGTGCGCTCCAGAAACTCGACTGCTTCAAGCAGTCGAGTTGGAATACGCTGATCAGGAGTGGGGTTTTTGCGCCTTCGCGCGTGCTTCGACGACGCAGCAATTAACTTCGCCGGTTGAAAGATAGTTATTGCTTTATTGGGAGAAGGGACGATTTGGGGAGTAGGCAGCTTCACTCAACGCAGTAATCTCACTGCGGTGTAACTCATAAAAAGCGGACAGTCGCCGGACGCTTCGCCTTGTTTATTTTTTGGCAATACTCTGGACAATCATTACTGGGGAGCAGCCGATCACAAATTTCAGTAGGTTAAATTAGAAATAGAAAGAGAAAAGTTATGGGATTATTCAATAATATAATGTCGAAAATCTTTGGTCATGCTGAGGCTTCCGGGCCGAAAACGGTCAGCTCTGTAGGAGCGCCGGATGTCGCCGGTTCAGCAGGCACTCAAACCATTGAACAGGTAGATGTGGCTGTCATTCTCAACGGACTGGCTGCTAAGAATCCGGAAAGACTGGATTGGAAAGGGTCGATCGTGGACCTGATGAAGCTCGTGGGCATGGACAGTAGCCTGCCTGCGCGGAAGCAACTGGCCACTGAGCTGCACTACAGCGGCGACCAGAGCGACACTGCTGCAATGAATATTTGGCTGCACAAAGAAGTGCTAAGGAAGTTGTCGGAAAACGGCGGAAAAGTTCCCCAGGAACTTTTGAGCTAACGTTTTCACTCTCGCGATTCGCAGCGCCGCCTTGGCAGGCGGCGAGTGCGGACCGGAGGGAGGCGGGAGAATGGGTCGCGTCTTCAGGCGAGGTAATTAGGGTCAAGTCTAAATGAGGAGCTGGGAGATAGAAGTTCGGAGAAAGCACTCAACCGAAGAACTAAGACGCGGAAATTCAAAACAATCTCAACTAATGAAAGGTGCTTAATGCTAAATATATCTGCTTTTAAAGAAATCTATGACTGGTTTTACCGCACTTATGGCGAAACTTCGAAGGAAAGACTGCTGGAACTAATGAAGAACGCTGTCGGCATTCAGCGCCTAAAGCAGCTTTCGCAGCAAGATCTGGCGGAATTTTACTGTGAAAGCTTGGCCTACTCAGCAATTGGTCCCGACCGCATCCTCTAATGCAAACACGCGAGCAAAGCTCGCTGGTTATCTCTTAATAGTTATCCGTTATCCGGGGCAGCCGAGCGACCTGCCTTCGTTAAAACTCCGGCATGGCAAGCAGGAAGCCTCGAAGACAGCGGGGGTGGCAGATCCGTTGAAGCGTTGAATCGTTAAATCGTAGGACCGAAGATTCGAAGACCTTCAGGCCGCCTCGCCCAAGCGAAGGAGGCAATCCGCTCTCGCCCAGTTCGCCTGAAATCGCATCGGACTTGAAGCGCTAATCATTGGATCTGCGCTGGTTTGTGAAACTCGACTGGTTTAACCAGTCGAGTCCGGCTGCAACGTGTAGCCCTACGGCCGTTTGCCCCAATTACTTCAGTAGTTTCCGCCGAATCCTACCGACCGGGCGGTCGGGTGATTATCGGTACCCTCGGACTTTGCTCCCAGCACGCAACGCCGGCGCGTTGTGCGCGTATTGTTTGCGCTGTTTTGCCGAAACGTGCTCTGGCCGCGAAGTGCCTCGATCCGGGATTGAGCGATTGCCTTTAAAGTCATTCTTCAGTTTTTCTTTGTGCATTGAGCTTGCCTACCATTTCTCTGCACAATCTAGGGCGGAAAACGGGGCACGTCGCCAATTCTTTAGCCGAGAACACGATCAGTAACTCACCAATTACTTATAAGGTATGAGGGCAGGAAGCAGGGAGCAGGGAAGCAAAAGCTGAACACTGAGATGCTGAAATAGACGAGGCAGAGCCTCGCAGTTATCTGTTATCAGGACGCTTCAAGTTTTAAGCGTCGCAGGTTTCAGGGCGTAAAGCCCCGTTGGGACCACGCCCCCTTTACGGGGTTCAGGAGAATTAGCGATCAACTCTCACCAGTCTGTTGTCAGTGCATCGTCACCGATGAGGAAGGAATGTGCCGCGCCCTTCTATTTTTAAAACCAGCCGCCCCATCACAATAAAGAGAACGGCGATGCCGAAACGAGCCCAGCCCGAGAGTTTAACACCCGCGTATTTTTTTAGGAGCAATGCGGTTAGCGGGCACGCTGATATGCCGGAGAATAGGGCGAACCAACCGTTTGTTAGCGGGAGCGGCCCAAGTGTTATGATAAGCCCTAAACCGCCGACACCGGCGATGATCGTCCACGCCCAGGCCGCTAACCAACCAAGTGCTCGGCCAAGTTTCAGGACCCCATGTCCGCGTTTGTTCCATAAGTTGTTCACGCGCCGGGTGTAACTCCGTGAGTGTGGGTGGCAAGCAAATAAGCGCGTTCTCGCCGCTGAACCGATTACATAGTGTTGGGATGGGCCCTCTATGAAGGGGAAGGGTGTGAATACTTCGCGGCGCAACAGCGTCTTTTATTTCTAACTGGTGTTATACCTGAATATGAAAATGAAATTTTCTACCGTTGCGCTCGCGGCGCTGCTCTTTGTAGGGCTTTCGCTGACTTCTTCTTTCGCACAAATCGGCATATCGATTGGGATCGCGCCACCCCCGATACCAATATATCAGCAGCCCTATCCCCCAACCGAAGGCTATATTTGGACCCCGGGCTACTGGGCCTACGATTCCGATTATTACTGGGTCCCCGGCGTTTGGGTCGCTCCGCCGCGCGTCGGATTCCTGTGGACCCCCGGATACTGGGGCTATAACGGCAGCAATTACTTCTTCAACGACGGCTACTGGGGCCCGACCGTCGGGTTCTACGGCGGGATCAATTACGGCTACGGCTACGGGGGACAGGGCTACTACGGCGGACGATGGGCCGGCAATACGTTCCGCTATAACAGGGCAGTGACCCGAGTGAACACAAGCGTGATTCGCAACACCTACGTCAACAAACAGGTCGTCAAGAACACCGGCAGCCGCGCTAGCTTTAACGGCCCGGGCGGTGCAACAGCCAAGCCCACCGCGCAGGAACAAGCCGCGGCCAAGGCGGAGCACATCCCAGCTACCTCGACACAGCAGTCACGCGTCGAGGCGGCGAAAAACAATCCAGATTTGCATGCTGCTAATAATCAGGGGAAGCCTAAAGCCGAAGCGATCAAGACACTCTACCGCAACAACGACGCGCAGGCTGGTGCCGGGAAGGAAAAAGGCAAAGCCGGCCAGGAAGCTAATGGAAACTCCGCATTCGGCCATAAACAGGGCGACGCGACAACCCGCACAACGGGCTCACAAAACAACGCCTACGGCAAGGCACAGTCGGCTGAGGCACATGCTTCGCATGCGGCGAAAACCCACCACACTTCACACCACGCGCAAGTAGCGTCGCAGCGGCCGCCGTCATCGCAGGCCCGGAAAGCGGGACCCGCCACAAGCAGTCACGGCAAGGGGCAGGGCGCGCAGCCCAACAAAAAGAAGAAGCCCGAGAACGAAGGGCCAGGCGGCGGACATTAGCAGCCGGCGCGCAACGCGCGCAATGACATTGGCGCAGACCCGGCGACGGGATAGGAGTCGAAGACCGGCAAAGTGTATCGAAATTGATCAGCCCGAAGGCGTTCCAGACGTATTTATATAGGAGCTGGACTTGTTCGCACCGTATGGGCCAAAAATTGGGGTGTATGCGTAACCCATTGGTGTTGTTAGCAAAGCCGGCTCACAACTGATGCGATCTGATACGTCCGGAAAACTCAAACCTTGCGATATTACTATAAATACAATAAACTATCCGCATGATCATTTACCAACACGAACCGGTTTTCACCATTGGCCGAGCCCCGTTCGTGGCCGGAGCGATTCATGTTCGCAACCAAATACGAGTCCTTAAACAACGCGAGAGGGCTCGGAAACGGAAGGCATTTGTTGAGCGCATTTCTTCGCTGCGCATCGGTCCGAGCCGGACTGGCGTAAGACGCGACCCAGCCCCCACACGCTCGGCCGCGACCGCCAACGCTTAGCAAACGCGGACGGCCTTGGAAAAGCCGACACGCTGGAATGGAGCGAATGGAGTGAGCGATCCGGCAGCTGCCGGATGACGAGGGTGCGAACCTGATCGGGGTCGCATCTTAATGAGAAGCTGGGAGCTGGGGCAGGGAGCTCGCCACGGCGAAGTCCGTCCGAACGGCGGACAGGGAGCAGGGAGATGGGATGCGGAAGTGAATAGTGATCGGTGAGAAGTCAGAGATCAGACGCCAGCTTGCCAAGCCGTAGCCCTTGCGAAGGCTGGAGGTCAGAGATCAGAAGTCCACGGCGAGTAAACTGTGATGAGAGGTCGAAGACTAAAAGTCAGAGATCAGCGAGTCTAACTTTACGCGTCGATCATTGTGGCGATTGAACGATTGCTCGAGATAGGTCAAATCCTCCAGAACAAATGCGAAATGCCTTTAGCAAAATCTTTCTCATCCTGCTTGTTGGTCAGGTATCCTTCGGTTTGTCTTCCGCGCATGCCGGGCCATTCAACTTCTTACGAAGGATTCGCGAATCCATCGCTCATCCACGTCATCATCAGCGAACGCCTCTCCCCACTCAATCGAAGGGGGATAACGGCACCGCCGTCAAACGAAACGACCTCAGGCCACCGGAACTAAAAGAACCGGAGGCAACGGAATCGCCGGGGCCAGTGACTACTCGAACCGCGTCCAGTCTGGCGCCCGCGCAACGGCCGCGAACAGATCTCCCGTATGGAGTTGCGGTGCCAAACAAACCTGGATTCGTGATTAGTCCTTATTCGCCCAACGCCGGCTATGTCGACATTCGCGGCTTCCCCAGCGGAACCGAAGTCAAAGATCCCTATACCGGCAAAGTTTTCATCACCCCTTAAAATTAGAAGCTGGGAGATGGGAGCCCGGAGTTCGCCACGGCGAGTCCGTCCGAACGGCGGACAGGGAGCAAGGGGCAGGAAGCAGAGGTCGGAGAACAGAGGACGGGACGACGAGACAACGGACTACGGACAACAGGACGACGGCAAATCGTGAACCGTGAATCGTTGAAGCGATGAACAGTTGAAGCGGCGAAGCGAAGGGGCGGGACGACGTAACACGCGACCCAGCCTTCGCAACGCTACTCCGAAATTCTTCGCGAGCGGGCGGCGCGGCATGGGCAGGGGAGCGCGACGCGCTAGAGATCAGAGATCAGAGGCCGTATCTCGACAAAGGCACCGGAAGTCGTCGAAACCAAACTCATTATGTCTTGACGGTCTGGCGGCTGGACAGCACGCTTCTGGCATAGACAACGCGCGTCGAAGCGCGCTGACTTCGATGTAGTTCGCCCTGAAAGGGTCCTCTGGTTCGAGACGAGCTGCCCTAAATTCAACCTGGAAAAAGTTCATTATGAAATTATTCACGCCACTTCTGGTAATCACACTCCTCGCCTTCGCGGTCACGCCCTGCGCTAATGCTCAGGGAAAATCTGCCGACTCGAGCGCAACCAAGGCCAAGCTCAAGGAGATGGAAGACGCCTGGGCCAAGGCACTGCTAAACAAAGATCACAGCGCCGTTCGAGACATGGTAGCGGACGACTTTGCTGGATTCAGTTCCGAAGGAAAACATCTGACCAAGTCCCAGCTCGTCGATGAGATTAAAAACGAAACCAACACCTTGAGCTCGTCGGTGAACGACAAAATGGATGTTCACCTCTACGCGCCGAACCTGGCCACGGTCTGCGGCACCTCGACGGAAAAGGGCAAGGATAAGGATGGTAAAGAGTTTACCCACAGCTACGCCTGGGTGGATACTTGGATGGAGCGCAATGGAAAATGGGAGTGCATCGCCGAAGCCGTCATGCAGTTCCCGGAAAAGAAGTAAAACGGGAGACGCGGTTCCGCGATGCAGGGCGAACTTCGCCTTGCCAGACGCATGCAGCGTCTCGGCACCGAGACGGCGTCCGAAGTGCTGGAGCGACGAGCTCTACGTCCGCCTCATCTTTGAGGATGAGCATCACTCCATTATTTCGCTGGACATGCAGGAGTTGGAGTTAGAATGCAGAAGGTGAAATGCAGACCTCCAAACGAGCATTAACCGGTCTCTGGATCATTTTGGCCCTCGCATTCTGCATCAGTATCGGCGTCCTGACCGGGCTTCACGGCGGCATGCACAACGAAGCCGGTGCGATATACGATTCCAGCGGTGGGAGGCATGCAATCGGGGGGAGAGAAGCGATTCGTCTGTATGGCGCGTTCGTTCTCTTGGGCATCCTGGGAGTGACAGCTTTGGCCACACTTGCTCGTTCTGTGGGCGGGATCTTTCCAACACGCCGGAAACGCAATCGCTCTTCCGAGCCATCAAAGATCTGACAGAGGTCGGAGGTCAGAGAACAGAGGACAGAAGGGCCATACCAGTTCGTGATCGCGAGGCGCAATCAGTCCGAGCCGGACCGGCATAACACGCGACCTAGCTTTCACAACGCTACTCCGAAATTCTTCGCGAGCGGGCGGCGCGGCAAGGGCGCCCGCACACCGGCGGGCAGGCAGTGTGCTCTCCAGGCAAAATGCGCCAAAACTTGACTGGTTAAACCAGTCAAGTCTTAGAAACTAGAGCAGAGCTTCTGTTCTGATTTCCCTCTTGTTTGGATTGACGACTATCGGAGAAAGTGCTCGAAATCGCGCAATGAGAACAAATCGTACTATGCTAGTGGCACTGGCGCTGTTGTTAACAGCAACCGCAGCAACCTTCGCTGCCAATCCCCTCATCGGCACTTGGAAGCTCAACGAAGGCAAATCGAAGTTTGCGCCCGGCGCAGCCAAAAATACTACGGTCACCTACGCCCCGGCCAAAGGTGACATGATAAAGTGCACGGTGGATGGGGTGGATAAGAATAGTAAGCCCATGCGATGGCCCTAGCGAGACCATCACGTTCAACTACTCAAAGCCGCACGTGCAGTATTGAAAAATCCCCATCGGAGTCAGAGATCGGCCGCCTTCGCGCAAGCCGCCTCTGCTAAAGCTACGGCGAGCCAGGGGTTACGGCGAGCCAGGGAGGTCGGGGGCAGGTAATAAGTGAGAAGTAATAAGTAATAACTGAGAAGTGAGAAGTGAGAAGTGAAGCGTTAAAGAGTTACAAGGTTACAAAGTTGAATCGAAAATTGAGATTTGTGAATCGTTGAAGGATTGAAGAGTTGAAGCGGTGAGACGTTCAAGCGACCCCGCGCTTAGTTCGCCGAAATGGCCGCTGATTTGCCTTCCCGGATCTGGCCAATCTACCCGACGGCATCCCCGCTCGGCGTATTCTTAATTCCATTCTTCTTTTCCAGCAGCGTCATCGCCAAAATCCCGATCGCGATCGGCAGTATCACATTCAAGCGTACAGTGCCGGTGAATGCCGCCGCGAACGATTCGTAAAATGCCTGACGGACTTGTTCCACCTGGCTCGCGACCAGGCCGCTGTCGATCTGCCCGATTCGTTCGGCCGCACCCGGCTGCTCCAAAAGCTTTTGTTGCGCAAATGCGATCGCACCGCCGGCAAACCGAAACATGTAAATCATTCCCGTTGCCTGGCCGGAGCGCTCCGGAGGAATCGCGGCCAAGCCGGCCGTGTTCAGCAGAGTAAATCCGGGGCCAACGCCGGCGGCAACAAGGAGAAATGGAAGTACCATCCCAATGTATCCGTACGACGCAGGCACAAAGGAAAGGATCGCCAGCCCCGAAGCGAGGAAAATGCAACTCATGATCAGCAGAGTCCGCAATGGGAACCGACTGGTTAGACGTCCAGACATGACTCCGGTTACAGCGAGGACGAGACTGAGCGGCGCCAGAGCGATTCCCGCTGTCAATGCGTTGTAGCCGAGTCGTTCCTGCAAATAAACTGCTGTAACGAATAGAAAAAGAAAGAATACGAGCCCAAGAAGAAAGCTCGCGACGCAGGAACAAAGAAAAGCCGGTAGCCGAATAAGTTTGCCGTCGAGAATGGCGTTGTCTGTGCGGCGTTCAACGAACGTGAAGATCACAAACAAGACCAGCGAAAGAGCGATCAAGCCGAACGCCACCACCTGATTCTTGTCCGGACCCTCAGCGGCATCAAGGCCGAGGAGCAAACTCGTTAGAGCCGCGGCCAGAGTGAGCACGCCGGCGATGTCAATGCGATGTGAAGCGTTCTCAGCGTGCGATTCTTGAATTGACCGGACCGCAACGATCATTATCACGGCGACCAACGGCAGGTTCATGAGAAAGACCCATCGCCAGCTCACCTCGGCCGTAAGGAAACCGCCCAGGAGCGGCCCCATCGATTGAGCTACGCCCGATACGCCTACTAATGTCCCGAGAGCAAACGCGCGCTGCTCCCCTCCATAAGCGTTGGAGACGATCGCCATGCCCGCGGGGACCATCAGTGCCCCGGCAGCACCCTGTAAGACCCGCCCAATTACGAGGAGCAAAAGCGTGGGCGCGATTCCGCAAAGGAGCGAGGCCACCGCAAACAGGATTGCGCCTGCAAGCAGGCAACGGCGACGTCCAAAGACATCAGCGATACGGCCTGCCGCGACAATCAGCGCAGCGAACGCCAGCATGTAGCTGTTGAGTCCCCACTGAAGATCGTTCAAATCTGCGTGCAGATCCTTACCGAGCGTAACCAGCGCTACGTTGACCGTCGTGATATCGGCGTTCAGGATCGCGAAGACCACGGCGATCACGAGCAGAGCTAAGCGCGGGTTGGTTGGGAGCGAAGATGAGGAAAGCGTCACAAGAAATATTATCAGTCTGATCGAGTTTGCCCAGCCGCGCCCGCGTCTATCTCGGGGAGATTGTAGCAAGGAGCCAGGGGCGAGGAGCAGGGGTCGGAGGACAGCAGGAGAGGGGTGAAGTGAGAAGGCGAGACGCTGTTTTGCAGGCTGGATTGCGAGACCACCGCCGCCCTGTCCAATGCAGCCGAAATCACGGTCGACGCTGACCGCAACGACAGGTTTGCTCAATTGGTTCGAGATTTGCTGTCAAATTTAGGCCTGTTACCAATAGCGCGGGCCTCGCGGCCGCGGGATCGATTCTCCTTATATCCATGTGTCCGACCAAGTTGTTCGACCGAGGGCTGCGTCAGAAGGACAGTGTCCCATCATGGCAACAACCCTAACAATCCCATGAAGATCGCTCTACGACGCGTTGTCTATCTTTTCGCAGGGTTCTTCGTCCTCTTCGGTCTCCTTGTTTTCGGGTTCTGGATCTTCGGAGGAAATGTCTTTTCGATTTTGCTGCAACGGTCGCGGGCATACACGCCGCCTCCGTTCCTGACCTGGCTTAGCCTCGCTTCCACCTTGAGCATAGCTTTGGCGTTTTGTGTCATGCCCTTTTCGCTCTTTCGAATCGTTAGGCAGCGATCGGATGTGCCCTTTGGGTGGGTCGTCCTTTGCATTGCCGGGTTCCTGTTTTTATGCGGTGTTAGTGCTTTTCTGGGACTCGTCACAGTCTGGTTTCACGGCCCGGTGATAATCTGGTCGCTGGTAATAAGCCGGCTGGCCGCGGCGCTTCTCTCCGTTGCGACATTGCTGATTTTACATGCGCTCGTTCCTCGTATTTTGGAAATTCCGACCACTGCCCAGTGGCTCGCTGTTAACAATGAATTGCTCCGCGCCGAGGCGCATGCCGAAGCAAAAGACAAGTTGCTGGCCGCGGTCAGCCATGAACTCCGCACTCCACTGGCACCACTTTTAGCTACGCTAACCGAACTAGAGCAAACCGTCGCCCCGTACAATGCGCCGGCTGCGCACGACTGTATTCAGGTCTTACGCAAGAACATCCTCCGCGAAGCTCGTCTGGTCAGTGATCTACTCTATCGCCTGGAACTGCCCGCTCCCGAGCCGGAGCCTCTGCCGTTATCAAAAAAATATCCGCACCCGCGCCGCGTGCTATTAGTCGAAGATCACGCCGATACGTTATCTACATTCGCCAGAATCTTGCGCCGCAAAGGTTTCCAAGTTCGGGAAGCCAGTACTGTTTCAGAAGCAATCAGATGCTCGCAACCGGGCGACTTGTTATTATCGGACATCGCGCTGCCTGATGGCGATGGTCGCGATCTCATGCGACAGTTAGGCGCACGGGGTATTCCGGGCATTGCGATCTCCGGTTTCGGAACTACCAAAGACCGTGAAGAATACCGGCGAGCAGGCTTCGCCGAATCGTTAGTTAAGCCGGTGGACGTTGAGGAGCTACTGTGCGCCATTGGACGCGTGACCGAGATGGCGACTGGGCTAGTTCAGAGGATGTAATGCGGATATGACGGGTTTAGGCGATCTCGCGCCGGCAGACCTGACTGCAAGAAGGCTCCCCCTGGCCGCGCGTTTTAATGATTGTCGCTCACCTCTCGCTCGGTTAGGCCAAAGGCAGTGAAACAGATACTCCGAGCTATCAGTATCGGCGCCCTGTTTGCCAGCTCCGTCCTCGCTCAGCAGGGACGCAGCCTCGAGGTGGAGATCGGGCAGCGGGTCAAACTTCGGACTTTCGGAGGCCCGAATGTCGAGGTCATCGTAAACGCGGTCGATCAGTTCGACATCAGCGTCACGGTCATTGACTACGAACACATGCGATTCGTTCGCACGAACGGCAACTATGGCTATCGGCAACCAGGCATCACGAACAAGCAATTCAAGATCGCCGATCGGGGACCAACCCGGCTATTCCATCGCGGCGGTTGCAGCGTTTACTACGTGCCCAGCATGGACACGCGCATGAACCACGCGAAGCTCGAGATAAAGGTCGAAGACTGAAGCTTAATCGTTAAATCGTCGGATCGTTGAACCGATGAATCATTAAATCGGAGGGACGCTTCGGCTCGTCTAAAAGCTCGGCGGTCACAGACCGCCGCTACAGCGAACGCCGCCACGCAACAAAAGAGGTCAAACCAAGCGAGTCGGAATGAAAGATCTGGTCGACGTCGATTTGGATTGAGCGCTAGGCCGCAAAAGGCCGGAATCGCGTTATGAAAATAACTCGCACAATGCTAGTGGCTGCAGCGGTAAGTATATACGTGATACATTGTGCGAGCGATGGTAAATTGCTCGCATGGACACAGAAAATATCCCCGAAACGTTGACCGGAGCCATTCGTTATTTTGGCGACGCCGGTATTTGCCACGAGTTCTTGGCAGCGATGCGCTGGCCTCGCGGCGTGCGCTGCCCCCGCTGCAATTCTAAGAAGGTTGGCGATCTTATGAAGGCTCGCCGAATTTGGAACTGCAGGGGCTGTAAGAAGCAATTCAGTGTGAAAGTCGGAACGATCTTTGAAGACAGCCCTCTCGGACTCGACAAGTGGCTCCCTGCTACTTGGATGATCGTCAATGCCAAAAATGGGATTAGCTCCTGCGAGCTTGCCCGTTCGCTTGGCGTCACTCAGAAAACAGGATGGTTCATGTTGCACCGAATCCGGTTGGCGATGCAAAACGGTTCGCTCGGCAAGTTTTCTGGCAGAGTCGAAGCAGACGAAACCTACATCGGCGCAAAGGCGCGTTACATGCACAAGGACAAGCGCACAGGCGTCGGACACGCGGGACTCAAGAAAACCGCGGTGCAAGGCATCTTGGAACGGACGACGCCTGACAAGCATTCCCGCGTGGTCTTGAAGGCAGTTCCCAACACCCGCAGACCTGAACTTTGCAGCAATGTTCGCCAACATGTCGAGGAAGGTTCCACGGTCTGCACCGACGCGCTTATGTCGTATGATGATCTTGAACGCGACTACGACCGCCGAGTCATCGACCACGCTATTAGCTACGCACAAGGCCATGTCCACACGAACGGCTTGGAAAACTTCTGGTCGCTTCTCAAACGCGCGCTGCACGGAACTTATGTCAACGTTGAACCTTTTCATCTATTCCGGTACCTAGATGAGCAAGCATGTGGATTCAATGAGCGCAAAGACAACGACAAAGGGCGCTTCGTGAAAGCCATCGCCAGTTTCGCTGGAAAGAGACTAACGTATTCCAAGCTCATCGGTCTTGAGGACGGTGGTTCGTTTCCACCGTCAGGGACGTGGCAAATGGCGTAATAGGCATGGATAGGACGGAGATTCGCGTTGCGCTCGAACAAACGCCACTGCCAATTCCTTACAGCGGAACAGAGACAGGTCATCATTATGTATCGCTTCTCAAATACCCAGATGCCATAGAACAAATCCCAGAGCTACAAGGCGAACCAGTGATGAAACATGTGATCAAATCAATGCACGCTCCAAACGCTGAGTTTGAGACTGTGAGGATGGCGCATTGGTTCGCTAACGTTGAGAACGGCGAGTCTGCACTGCGGTGCTTGTCTCTTGGCTTTGTTTTTCGTGATCGACGCGGTTTTGTGAACTTTGCTGAGTGCATGATGTTAACAGGCAATCTTCTGCACTACGCAAATAACGACATAATTGCATCGGACGCCCCGTTTCTTCTTGAGATACAGCCTGCGATCTTTCGGGAAGAAAATCTAACGGGTTGGATAATGGATTTGTATGTTACGGGGAGCGGCGTGGGCCAGGATACAGCTCGCCAGCGGCTCGACCAAAACTTGGAACGTATGATACCATTTCTGCAAACCGGCGGCGTCGCTCCTTCATCCACGCAGACTCCTTCATAACACTATTATGTTACACACTCCTAAGACACAAGCTACTACTAAAGGCGAGGCATCTCGCAAATTCGTCACGGCCGTAAGGCAGATTCTTTCCGTCCCAAAAGAAGAGTTGGCAAAGAGGGAGGCGAACTATCAGCGGGAACGCGCTGCTAAGAAGGCTTCGCGTAAATCCAAGCTGACCGCCTTAGTGCTCCTATCGTTTTGCTGCCTGTCCGCTCAGTCCGTCGTTGCCAGCCCAGAGGAGCGCGCCCAGATGTGTAAGGCGCTCATCTTGAAAAAACTGGTGGCGGACGGATGGCAGCTAGTTCAAGAATCGCAATCGCTGCTAATAGTCGAGCGGCGCATGACCGGCTGGGGCAGCCCCGTCGTGCAAGCGTTAACGACCGGCGCTTATGGCACATCGCCGATAATTCGCTGGTCGATAACGGTGATTCCAGACAGCGAGCACTACACGCAATGCAACTACTCAGCTACCGTCAATTCGCAGAATGCTTTCGGGCAGACGACCAGTATCCCGGTCAATAACAAAAAGAATCGCGATTACATATTTCGTCTGGCCGAAGCGGCGAGCGCGGAATTGCCAGCGAATTACAAATTCAAACCGAAATAAAGTTACGCAGGCTGCTTTGGCGTAATAATATCATCGACGTACGATATCAATCCGCGCCTAAAGCAATTGCGGAGTTGCTAAGGCGCTTCACTTGCTCGCCGTCTAACTCGATAGCGTCACCTTGCTTGATGTCCCTGAACGCAGAAAAGCGCTCAGCTTGCCTAACGAACGCCTTGTCGGCCTTTGCCGCCGAGTGAATCAAGACGTTACGGAACGCAGCCAGCGCATAGATGTAGCCGTCATCCGTGCTGTCGGATAATTTGGCCGCGTCTCTCCCGAAAGCGACTTCAAAGTAAGCTTTGATCTTGTGCAGTTTTTGGAATGACACCTTGCCAACGGCTTTGAGAAACGACCCATAATGTGTGCGGGCGTTGATTCCGATCTCATACAATGTTTCGGGCTGGATATTGTCATCGGGCTGTTCAAAAATCTTCGCCTTCGCGATGTTGATGCGCGCAACAATCTCCTTCGGCCCGTGATCTACTCCTGCTGCCCATAGATCGGACGCGAGGCATTCAAACGCTGTCCATGATTCTAGCACGATGAACGAATAGAGGGCCTCGATACTTTCCCGCGTTTCGGCTGTGTGCCTCAGCAATGATTCGGTGTAAGCGATTCCCAAGCTGTCGAAATACTTGTCATGGTTCTCTTTGCTTGTGCCGAATTGTTAAACTTGGTTGGCAACTTCTTTTTCCATCGCCTCGGTCGGCACAAACCCTTGCGCAACCAAATCATCGAGGGTCAACTCAGCCTCTCCCGCGCGATGACGCGCATTAGCCAACCACAGCGTCTCGCGTCTCGCGATTAGCGAAATGTTTGCTGGCATCATGGCAAAAGTCATAATGCGATCTAGATTCGCTCCAAAGTGGCCCTTACGCAATCCCTTAAACACTCTGAGCGAACGGCTTTGAAAGTGTCCATTAGCTCCACCCTCTTTTTCCGACCAGTGAGAAGCTCTCTGTATTTAAAGTCGCGCATAAGTCGATTCTGCGCGTCTGAGTGCGCCCAGACAAGCCCGCCGCCCTGTTACGGACAGTTTTTTACCGTCCGGCCCACTATGCGTCAAGTATATAATTACCGCTGCGGCGGTATGGTTGACGACGGCGGCGGGAGTGATGGCTGCCAACCCTCATCTCGGCACCTGGAAGCTCAACGAAAGCAAATCCAAGCTCTCGGGCGGTACTAAGAATAATACCGTCACTTACACCGAGGCCAAAAACGGCATGATCAAGCTGTCAGTGGAAGGCGTGAATAAGGATGGGAAGGCGACCCATTGGACATGGGAAGGAAAATTCGACGGCAAGCCGTACAAGGTAAAAGGGAACAATGAGATGAATACGATTGCCCAACAAATGGTGAACGATCGCACCAACAAGTTCACCATAATGAAGAATGGCAAGACGACGGTGACAGGGACAATCGAGGTAGCGAAAGATGGAAAATCGCGCGTGGTCACCGCGAGCGACACCGATGCGAATGGGAAGAAAGTGACGGACAAGGCCTACTACGATAAGCAATAGTCAAGACTTGGAAGATAGAAGATAGGAGATTGTAGCAGGGAGCGGAGACGCGACGGCCAGACTACAGGACGACAAGACCGCGGACAACTGGATGACGGTGAATGGTGAATCGAGGAGCGTGAATCGAGAATCGTCTCCTCTCCTCCTCGTGCGAGGAGAGGACTAAGGTGAGCAGTCGAAATGGGGTGCTCTCGTTCGACTGGACCAACCTACGGAAAGAAAATCCCTCACCTGCATCCTCTCCCTTTTGGAAAGGGAGAGGCGAAATCATCCAGCGGCGGACGCTAAACAGATACGTCCGCGGAGGCGTTT
>WNGE01009932.1_pt1 | contig 19179 bp, 18 predicted proteins | sample 5400651 | NCBI WGS metagenome assembly WNGE01 (sample SAMN13153370, study PRJNA577476) | soil metagenome | isolation source: 60 cm soil or saprolite under grassland replicate 2 | place: USA:California | collected 2016-06-15
GGCGGATCTTCCTATCTTCGCCATCATCCTGCGGTGGACGCGCTCGCAAGAACTTCGGCACCGGACTCGCCTCCACACACCTGGCCGACGCTCCCGCTACCCATACTAATTTAACTACTCAAAAAGGAATCTAGCACTATGCCACTGCCGCTCCTGGCCCGGCCCCCAGTAGCTGACCGCCGTGAACCGCGCGCCGGCCGCCGTCTGCACGTACGCTAGCAGGTGCAGCTCGCCCGGGCGTCGCCGGCGCGGGTCCGGATCACCTGCCCGACCGGCACGATGTTCCAGGGTACGCGCGGTGACGGCGGCTGGCGGGGTCCCGCACCCGGGCGGAGCATCAGCCCGGCCAGGTTTGCCTGCGCGTTCGGCGCCAGCCCGGCTGGCCCCCGGGGGGCTGCCGCACGCCCAAGGCGAGCGCGAGCTCAGCCTGGATCTGGTTCGCGGCGCCCATGTCGAAGGCGCGCACCGCGTGCAGCGCCAGGGCGGCCAGTTCGAGCCGCATCGAATGGCACTCCTCCAGCAGCCCGCCATCGGCGGGCCACCTGGCCGCGCGGCGCAGTTCGGCCTCGGCCAGCAGCCGCAGATAGGCTTCCGCGCGCTCGCGGCTCACATCCCCAGTGTCCTCCCGCTAGCACGCACCAGCTCCCTGGCCGCCTGCCTGATCCAGATGCTGGCCGCCGCAGCCCCGGACGAACGCCGGGCAGCAGCCGAAGCGACCCGTCAGGACGTCGGCACCGCCGGCGCGGCACAGGAAAGTGAGCAGGCGGAGCCGGCGTCGACTATATCGAAGCCCAGAACACCCAGTTCAGAGCGGTCATCAAGGTGAAGGCGACAAGCGGCGTCAACGCGCCGAACGGCGGTTATCTGGAGTCCTCCCTGTCTACGCCGAGCCTGACCAGGACGTCTGCGGCGTAGACATGTAGCCGCACAGCGTTCACGCAGTAGCCGCTTAATTCTAAAAACAGCAGCGACAAGGGGACTTGCATGGAGCCTGTGGTGGAGACACTGTCCAGGTAATGCGTCCGCCACGTAGGGAAAAGCACACAAAACACCCGCGGCAGCTACAGCGAAGACACCCAGATTCGAACTCCAGATTGGGCGGGTATGCGCGCGCCCGGAGCCTCGTCAGCGCTCACAGTCCGTGCTCGGGATGCTCCTCAAGTCCTGCCGGGGGGTCGCCACCCAGTCCAGCCGCAGGGTCGTCATATAGCGAAGTCGCTGACGCATGTTAGCGGCCTATTTATCTGCACATGGGACCATGATCAACGGCAGCGCTCTTTGCGCGGAACGGCTGTCACGGAACGTAACTGAGTCGGCTGGTCTGGCTGCGGACGATCCGTTCAGATCGCCGAAGGCGTGCACGATGGTAGGTGGTTTGGGGTTGTTGCCATGGTGCCGATTGTCCGGTTCTGCGTGTGGTGTCGCAGCGGCATTTCCAGCCGGAGTATCGGCCGCGTGGTGGTGGACGTACCGACGGCGCAGGCTTTTTCTTCCTTCCTCCTGCGTGTCCTGAGCAGATACTCAGCCCCATGGTGGGGGACGGGATCGAACGCCCGGCAGGATCAATCGCCAGTACAGTGGCACGATCGAGGACATGGCCGTGGTATCCGCGCTGGGCGCCGGGGCGGGTGCTCGGGCTTGCTGCTGTCCGAGCCCCGCCCCCTGGTGTCCTGGCCGGGTTACCGGTCACTGTGGGGTGCTGGTCTCAGGCAGGCTCGGCTGCCGGCTCGGTGATGCCCAGCTTGGGACGTGCCCAGGCGGCGAAACGGTTGATGGCGTCGTCTGCCTCGGGTGCTAGTCCCGCGGCCATCTGGAAGGTGTGCTGCTGGCCGGGGAACTCGTCGAGCTGGACGTCGATCCCGGCCTGCTCGGCGTGCTTGGCGAGCAGGCGGCTGTCTTCAAGCAGCAGCTCCTGATCGCCCACCTGGATATACATGGGCCCGAAGCCGGTAAGGTCGGCGCGCAGTGGTGCCGCGTCCGGGTCGCGGGGATCGTGGCCGTTAAGGAACGCGACGGCCATGTCGATGATCCACTGCTTGTGGAACAGCACGTCCTTGCCCTCGTTGTAGTCCATTGACTCGCCGGTCACCGCCAGGTCCGTCCACGGTGAGAGCAGCATCGCCGCTGCCGGCAGCGGCAGAGCTTCGTTGCGTGCGCGCAGCTGGACGGTCACCGATAGATGACCACCCGCCGAGTCCCCGGCGAACATGATCCGCCCCGCCGGGATGCCCTGGTCAAGCAGCCACCGGTATGCGGTCACGCCCTCGATGACCGGCTGGGGGAAGACCCCGCCCTGGAGCAGCAGCGTGTAATCGATCGACAGTGCGCGGACGCCGATCGCCTTCGCCAAGTGCGCGTACATCTTCCGGTGCGTGAACATTGACCCGCCGACGTACCCGCCGCCGTGGAAGCACAGCAGCACCGGGCTGTCCTCGGCGGTCCCGTGCGGCACCGCCCACAGCGCCGGCACCCCGTTGGCGTCCACCTCCAGGTAGTCGACGCCACGCGGCTCCCCGGTCAGTAGGTCCCACTGGGTGTTTGTCACCAGGTCGTCGGGCCGGGGGTTCATCGTCGACTGCTTGACCGTCGCCCAGTAGCGGTCCACCCGCAGGGATTCCTTGCTCGCCATCGTTTGTCGTTCCTTCCGTTGTGTGCGGCCCCTATCGGGCTCTCGGCTAGTCGTCGCGGGACTGTCCGCGATTCGGACAGCTCGGACTGTCCGAATCCGGCTGGGCGCCGCGTCGAGTAGGTAAGAGCAGCTGACCAGGGAGGCAATTGATGGGTTCTGAGTACGCACACGAGTCCGTGCGGGCCACGCTCAAGGCGATGTCCGAGGCCTGGGCCAGGCAGGACGCCGCACAGTTCGCGGCCTGCTACACCGACGACGCGACCGTGATCGGACCAGGGATCTACCTGCGGGGCAGGGATGACATTAGGCAGAGCATGGCCGTCGCCTTCGCGGGACCGCTGAAGGACTCGTCGCGGCCGCATTCAGCACAGAGCGTGCGCTTCCTGCCCGGCGGCACCGCGATCGTGGTGACCGAGAGCGCGACCATTTTTCCTGGCGAGGCCGCAGCTCCGCCCGACCGGCAGCACCTGGTGACGTGGCTTCTGACCTGCCATGATGACCGGTGGCTGGTCGAGGCCAATCACATGTGCCAGGCGTGACCGATGATTCCGGCCGCCCGGCCTGGTCTGCACAACGAAGGGGCGGCCGGCCTGGGGAGGATTGATGCCACGGTACTTGGTGCTGTTGTACTCGCCGGAGGGCGACAAGGCGACGGAGCGGCAGCGATGGGCGCAGCTGCCGCTGTGGCAGGAACTCACCGACGGCCTGCGTGATGCCGGCCTGCTGGTGGCCAACGGCGCGCTGCACCGGACGGACATCGCGACAACCGTCCGGGTGCGGGACGACCAGATCGAGATGACCGACGGGCCGTTCGCCATCACCAAGGAGGTGCTCGCTGGCTTCTACGTGCTGGACTGCGATGGCCTCGACGAGGCGCTGCGGCACGCCGCGCGGTTCCCGACCGCTCGGTACGGCTCGGTGGAAGTCCGTCCGATCATGGAGCCGACCGGTGATGACCCGCTCGGCTGAGGTGGCGGCGCGGGTATTCCGCGAGGAGCGGGTGACCGTGCTGGCGACGCTGATCAGGCAGGCAGGCGACTTCCAGTTGGCCGAGGACGCGCTGCAAGACGCGTTCGAGGCTGCCCTCGCGGCCTGGCCCCGGGACGGCATACCGCGGAATCCGGCCGCCTGGATCAACGTCACCGCCCGGCGGCGGGCCATCGACCGGCTGCGCCAGAACCGCACGGTAGCCGACCGTGCGGCCCGGCTCGCCGAGCTCATCAGGCTCGACCAGCAGGAACACCCAGCTCCCAGCGAGGCAAGCGTGATCGCCGATGACCGGCTGCGGCTCATCTTCACCTGCTGCCACCCAGCGCTCGACCCATCGGCCCAGGTGGCCCTGACGCTGCGCACGCTGGGCGGGCTCACCACGGCCGAGATCGCCCACGCGTTCCTGGTCGCCGAGCCGACGATGGGCAAGCGGATCACCCGCGCCAAGAGCAAGATCGCCAACGCGCACATCCGGTACCAGGTGCCGGCCGACGACGAACTGCCCGCCAGGCTGCGTGGCGTGCTCCGCGTCGTGTACCTGATCTTCAACGAGGGGTATTCGGCCAGCGCCGGGGACCAGCTGACCAGGGGCGAGCTGTGCGGCGAGGCGATCCGCCTGGGACGGCTGCTCGTCGAGCTGATGCCTGAGGAGGCCGAGGCGTGGGGGCTGCTGGCGCTGATGCTCCTGCACGACGCCCGCCGGGCCGCCCGCACGGTTCCGGGCGGATACGTGGCGCTCGCCGACCAGGACCGCTCGCTGTGGGACCACGCACAGATCGCCGGCGGGCTGCGCGCCCTGGAGAAAGCAGTACGGTTCCGGCGGCCCGGCCAGTACCAGCTGCAAGCCGCGATCACCGCCCTGCACATTCAGGCCGCCGACCCGGACGCCACCGACTGGGAGCAGATCGCCGGCCTGTACGGTGCACTTGGCCGGCTCAGCCCGTCAGCCGTGGTCGCGGTCAACCACGCGGCGGCCGTCGGGTTCGCCGAAGGACCCCAGGCCGGCCTGGACCTGCTCGGACCGCTGCTGGCCGACCCAGCGCTCCAGCGGTACCAGCCGCTGCACGCCACCCACGCCGAACTGCTGAACCGCGCCGGTGACCGGCCCGCCGCGGCGGAGGCTTACCTGCAGGCGATAACCCTCACCAAGAACGCCGTCGCGCGGGCTGAACTGCAGCGGCGCCTGCATGCCCTGACAGGCAAGGTGAGATGCTCCTGAGATCAGCACGACGGCGCGGTACGCCAGCTGGAAAACAGAACCACATCACAGGAGACTTCGCGCTGCGCTCAGGCAGGAAGGTTGTGAACGGGATGAATCAGGTACGCACGCTGCTGGCCGGCCGGGGCCTGGTGGAGTCGCCGCGCTGGCACGGGGACCGGCTGTATTTCTCCGATTGGTCCGCGGGCGAGGTGATCGCCGTGGACCTCGCCGGCCACAGCGAGGTAATCGCCCGGGTGGAGTCGCTGCCGCTGTGCACCGCGTGGCTGCCGGACGGCCGACTGGTGATCGTCTCCTCACCGCAGGGGCGGCTGCTGGAGCTGGAGCCCGGCGGGTCGCTGGTCACGCGTGCCGAGCTCGGCCGGCCGGGCTGGAACGACATCGTGGCTGACGGGCGGGGCAACATCTACATCAACCGGGCGGGGTTCAACCCCATGGCTGGCGAGGCGTTCCGGCCTGGTTCGGTCTTCCACGTCGCAGCCGACGGCTCGGTGCGGCAGGCGGCCGATGACATCGCGTTTCCCAACGGGATGGCGGTCACCGCCGACAACTCCACACTGCTCGTGGCGGACTCCTACCGGCACCAGCTGGTGGCCTTCGATATCGGCCCCGACGGCGGCGTGTCTGGCCGGCGAGTCTGGGCAGACCTCGGCGAGGGCACCCCGGATGGCATCTGCGCCGACGCGCAGAACGCGGTGTGGTACGCCGACGTGCCCGGCAAGCGGTGCATGCGCATCGCCGAGGGCGGCACGGTACTGCAGACCGTGGAACTGGACCGTGGCGGCTTCGCCTGCGCCCTCGGCGGGCCAGGCAAGACGACGCTGTTCATCGTGGCTGCTGAATGGCGGGGCATAAGCGCAGCAGAGATGGTAGCGCCCAGCAGCGGCCAAGTCCTCACCACGCAAGTTGACGTGCCCGGCGCCGGCTGGCCCTGACGGCGGGGCGGCCGGATGCCTGAACGTGCTAGTCGGCGCGATGGTGCCGTCGGGTGTCATCCGCCCCGCCGACAGAGCGGACCTGAATCCGATTCCAGTCCCTTAACCCTACCGGCGAAGGGAGAAGTCATGACGACATCAATCCTGGTCACGGGCAGTACTGGTACGCTCGGATGGCCCGTGGCGCAGCGGCTGCGCGACGCCGGCGCCAGCGTCACCGCCCTCAGCCGCCGCCCCCGGGAAACCGCCGAAGGCATCCGCTACACCGCCGGTGACCTCAGCACCGGCGAGGGCATCAAGACCGCCGTGCGAGGCGCCGAAGTCATCGCGCACTGCGCGGGCAGCCGCAAAGGGCGATGAGCAGAAGACCCGCACGCCGGTCAGCGCGGCCAGGGACGCACCATCCGCTCCGGACACCGCAGCCAGGCTGAGCGGACAGCGCGGCACAGCTCCGATCGCCCGATACAGCGTGTCCCAGCACCACCGCACCCTCGCCTCCGACACCCGAGCAGAACGGCGGCTACGCGTGCGCGTGCTCGACACAGATTAGTTACGCTTCGTGACTCGCTGGGCCGATTGCAGCGGACTGTGAAGGCGGCTGCCAGAACATGGTCATGATGCTTGGAGGAAGTTCGGGGCATCCTCAAAACATGGAAACCGGCGGACGCCCGGATTTCGGCGTGTGCGCCGCCATGGACGTGAATTACCTGAGCACCGGCGGCGCCCGGACCGCCGCCGTGCTGGCCGCCGATGTCTCCTTCGCGCACGTGCTGGCCGAACGTGCCGTGGTCGCACCCCAGATGGCGCCCTACCGGCCGGGCGAGTTCTACCTGCGCGAACTCCCGCCGCTGTGCGCGGTCCTGGACGGCCTGAGCGGGCTGGGCCTGCTGGTAGTCGACGGCTACCCCGACTTGGATCCCGGCGGCCGGCCCGGCCTGGGTACGCGTGCGCACGCCGAGTTCGGCATCCCGGTGATCGGGATGGCCAAGTCCCGGTTCCGCACTGCGACCCACGCGGTGCCGGCGGTGCGCGGCTCCTCGGTGCGTCCGTTGTTCGTCACGGCGGCCGGGATGCCCCGCGCCGTCGCGGCAGACCTGGTCCGGCGCATGGCCGGCCGATACCGGCTGCCCGACGCCCTGCGCCGCGCCGACATGCTCGCCCGGACAGGGCCGTCGGCCGCGGCATGACCGGCCGCCAGCCCGGTTGACCTACGCAGACGCGCGGAATGCGGCAGAAGCGGACAATCGCCCCGCAAGCGCCTGTGCATAAATATACGGATCGGCCACTCGCGCGTCGGCCGTTTCCTGGATGGCCGACAACGCGAAGCCCGATTGATAACCGCACGCGGACCCGCCGATCTGAGCGGTCTTGGGGCTGCGTGCTCTTCACCCCGATCGGATACAGAAACAGATGTTCTGCGCGTGGCAGCCGAAGCCAGAATGCGTGGGTGAGCGATGATCTGGACCAGCGTCTCGCAGACGCCCGGCAGCGGGTCCGCGAAGTGGGTAGCAATCTCAGCAAAGACACCACGGCGGCGCTGCGGGCTGCCAGGCCACCCGGGCCGCGGAGGCTGCGGGAAGATGTGGTGCAGCGACCATGGAGGCTGACATGAAGGAGACACCCGCTACCGCCGGGCAAGATCTTCCCAGCCGCACCCTGTACGAGGGATTCCACCGAGCCGGCGCGAGATCGTTCCTCTACGGCATCGGCTACACCCTGGAGGATCTGGAGCGGCCGATCGTCGGGGTCGCCCACTCGTGGACCTCCACCATGCCGTGCAACTTCAATCACCGGGACCTGGCCGCGGCCGCCGAGGCGCGGGTCCGGCAGGCGAACGGCACGCCGATGCAGTTCTCCACTATCGCCGTTTCCGACGGCATCACCATGGGCACCGACGGGATGCGCTCCTCCCTGATCAGCAAGGAGGTCATCGCGGACTCCATCGAGCTGGTCGCGACCGGGCACCATTTCGACGCCCTGGTCTGCATCGCCTCCTGCGACAAGACGGTGCCGGGGTGCGCGATGGCGCTCGCGCGGGTCAACCGGCCCGCGGTGCTGCTGTACGGCGGCACGATCCAGCCGGGGATCTTCCACGGCCGGCGGGTGGCGGTGGGCGAGGTGTTCGAGGCGGTCGGCGCCGTCGCCGCCGGGCGGATGGAGCAACGCGACCTCGATGAGCTGGAGCGGGTGGCGTGCCCGGGCGCCGGCGCTTGCGGCGGCCAGTACACGGCGAACACGATGTCGATGGTGATGGAGGCGATCGGCATCTCACCGCTCGGCGCGAACTCGGTACCGGCCACCGATCCGGCCAAGCGTCACGTCGCCCGCGACGCCGGCGCGCTGGCCATGAGCGTCCTCGCGGCCAGCCTGCGGCCCCGCGACATCCTGACCCGGCCCGCCTTCCTGAACGCCGCCGCGGCCGCGACGGCGTCCGGCGGCTCGACGAACGCGGTGCTGCACCTGATGGCGATGGCGGGCGAGCTGGGCATCGGCCTGTCGCTTGCGGACATCGACGCGGTGTCGCGCAGAACGCCACTGCTCGGCGACCTCAAACCGGGCGGCCAGTTCACCGCCGCGGAGCTGAACGAGGCAGGCGGCGTCGCGCTACTGCTGCGCGAACTCCTCGCGGCCGGGCTCATCGACGGCTCGGCCATGACGGTCACCGGGCGCAGCATCGGCGAGGAGATCGGACGCCACCCGCGCCCGGCCGCGGACCAGCAGGTCATCCGGCCGATCGGCGCACCGCTGTCCGGCGAGGGCGGGCTGTGCGTGCTCGGTGGCAACATCGCACCGGACGGCGCGGTCGTGAAGGTGACCGAGAACACGCCGCGGTACCACCGCGGCACCGCGCGCGTCTTCGAGGGGGAAGGCGACGCCCTCACGGCCGTGCTCGACGGCAGGATCGCCGCAGGCGACACCGTGGTCATCCGCTACGAGGGCCCCCGCGGCGGACCGGGCATGCCGGAAATGCTGCAGGTCACCGCGGCGATCGTGGGCCGCGGGCTCGGGGAGTCAGTCCGTCGCGCTGGTGACCGACGGCCGGTTCAGCGGCGCCACCAGCGGGCTGATGGCCGGCCACGTGGCGCCGGAGGCCGCGGCCGGCGGTCCCATCGCCAGGCTCCGCGACGGCGACCAGATCGAGATCGACGTCGCCCGCCGCACGGTCACGGCTGTCGACGTGGACCTGGCCGCGCGGCCGCCGTCCGCCAGCCCCAAGCCACCACCGCCGCCCGGTGCCTACCGCAAGTACGCGGAAATGGTCGGCTCGGCCGCCACCGGCGCCCTCACCACCCGCTGACCGGGCCAGCCCACCCCGTTATCCCGGACGGCTGCCGCTGGGCGAAGACGCACCATCCAGCGCCTTGCCGGATGGTGAACTCACCGAAACGGCAGGGATCACGATCAGTCCCGCGAGCATGCCGGCGCTGGTAGTGACCCGCCCCGGCTATGGACGCGACACCGCCAGGGCCGGAAGTCAGCGCCCTACGGCCCGCTGCGCAGACGGCGAACAGGCGCTCGGCTAATGGGGGGAAACTCCAAGAAAATCAAGGAAATACCAACCCAGACGGCGTATGACGCTCCGTCAACGAGCCGCTATGTCAGTCAGTATGAAACGGCCGGCTCCGGTTGCTGCCTGAAGCCCGTTGGCTTTGGGCCGCGGGTCGCCTGACGCTGGAAGGTGCAACGTTCTGGTTGCGCAGGCGGAGCCGCAAGGCAGGAAGGAGGCCGGCCGTCATGACCAGTGTGGCACCGGCAGCGGAACGGATCTACGTGGGGATGGACGTCTCGAGGGACACGATCGCGGTCGCGGTGCTGCGGCCGGGGGAAGATGTCCCGGCGGTGGAGCTGATCAGCAACGACGGGGAGATGGTGCGGCGGCTGATCCGCAAGTTCGCCGACCGGTCGGTGCTGGCGGCCTGCTATGAGGCCGGGCCGGGCGGCTATGAGCTGTACCGGCTGCTGACCTCGATGGGCGTGGCCTGTGATGTGGTCGCGCCGGCGCTGATCCCGAAGGCGGCAGCGGACCGGGTCAAGACCGACCTGTTAACCGAACTCCCAGACGTTTCCGCAGTTCAAGCGGCCCGGGCGTCGCTATGGCCGATCGTCGGGCTGTCCCGAAGATCCCGATGGCAGGCCGCGCCAGCCATGACGCAAGCCTGATCGCCACAGAAAACGCACCGGGCCGGGATGCTGACCGCGATCCGGGTCCCCAGCGAGCAGGAGGAGGCGGTGCGGGACCTGGTCCGCACCCGGGCTGACCTGGTCGATGACCGCAGGCGGATGATGCAGCGGGTCGGCGCGCTGCTGCAGCGGCACGGCCGCGTCTGGCGGGCTCCGCGGTGGACCTATGAGCACCGCGCGTGGCTGGACCGGCAGTCCTTCGCCGAGCCGGCGCTGCAGGCCGCGCTGCGTACCTACCTGGCGGCGGTGGATGCCCGCGACGCCGAGCTGGCGGTGCTGGAAAGCCAGCTGCGCGGCTGCTGGGCAAGCGTGGACCCGCTGGCCTCGATGGTGCGGCAGCTGGGCTGCTACCGCGGGATCGCCGAGCTGACCGGCCTGACCCTGGCCGCCGAGGTCGCCGACTTCCGCCGGTTCCCCTCGGCCCCGGCGTTCATGGGCTTCACCGGCCTGACGCCCTCGGAGTACTCCAGCGGCGCGCGTACCCGCCGGGGCGGCATCACCAAGGCCGGCCCGCAGCTGATCCGCAGCACGCTGATCGAGGCGGCCTGGGCCTACCGGCACCGGCCCGCGATCGGGCCACGCTCAGGCGCCGGCAGGCCGGGTGCCCTGCGGAGACGCTGGCCCGCTCGTGGAAGGCCCAGCAGCGGCTGCACGCCACCTACGCCAAGCTGACCCGGCGCGGGAAGATCCCCGCGGTGGCGGTGACCGCGGTCGCCCGCGAGCTGGCCGGGTTCGTGCGGGCCGAGATGACCAGCTGACCCGATGACCATCACGCCCCCTCAAGCCGGGCGGTGCGCCGGGACGCACGCCGCGGCAGGGCCGATCCCCGCGGACTCCTTGAGCTACCCAGCGCCCGATGTCAGTCAGGGGCCCCGCCCTGCGGAACACAGACCTGCGATCCCGACACGCGCATATGAGGCTGGCAGTGGCGCACGCCGCCACCATCCCGCCCCGGCGCACCGCCCCCACCCGCCGCGGCCGCCGCCGTCCGCGGTGGGCCGCTGGCCGGGCCGGAAGCGTACGGGGCCGCCCCTCCGGCGTCAAGGCTGCTGCGCATCGCGCTGCGCGCGACAGCCCTGCGGGCCGGCCGTGACCCCGGAGCCTCTACGGCCCCCCGGGCAGGAAACGCGGACAGGCCGAGGCCTGCCCCCCGCCGGCCCGGCCCGGCCAGCGGCGGCCGCACGCGTCCATCCCGCCGGAACCGACAGCCCAGGGGGCAAGTGGACCGCGTGCAAAAACGCCCACGGAAAACGGACATTAAGTGATCAACCACCCGGCGACCTGCAAAAGCTTGACGGGCCGTTTCATATGAGGAGTCCTGGGTCAGGCACGGATGAAGTAGTCGTTGATGTACTTTTCCCCTTCGTCGCAGAAGAACGTGACGATGTGCCGGAGGCTAGGGTTGCGCGCCTGTAGCTGGCGGGCGGCAACGAGATGCGCGCCGGAACTTGGGCCGACAAATAGCCCAAGCTGCCGGGCCAGGCGGCGCATCTCGCCGATCGCCACGTCGCTGTCCACCGCTACGATCTCGTCGATGACGTGTCGGTGCCGGGCGAAGATGCCGGGAACGAAACCGTCGGAGATGCCCTCGATGAGGTGCTGGCCCACCTCGCCGCTCGGCACTCATCCCATTCGGCATGACGACGAGCATCCGGTAGCCCTTCACCGCAGCGACCATGCTCATCGCGTTGCCGGTGTTGCCGCTGCTCGCCTCCACGATGGTGTCACCCGGCCGCAGCAGCCCTTCCCGCTCCGCCCGCTCGATCATGTACTTGGCGATACGCGCCTTGATCGATCCGGACGGGTTGAGGTACTCGAGCTTGACCCAGATCCCGTCACCACGATCAGTGGTGTGTTGCCGATCGCGTCGAGAATCGTGCCGCCGCCTCGCGGCAGCAAGCCGGTGGCAGGCTCCCGCGCCGTGCCCGCCGCAGAGCACGCGGCAGGTACCTTTGCGCCATCTGCCGCAGAACGCGCCACCCTCATGGAATCCTCACGGACGCAGCCCTGGGAACCGCTTGGTGACGTGGACGAACTCAATGTCAACGCCGTACCACGCCGTCGGCGCATCGCCTTGCTGGCCGCGTGCGCTCAGGAAATCCATCCTCGCCCAACCCGCCCTCGGCAGGCGACCCGATGTCCGGGACGCGAATTCCCGGACGCGGCCCGTCCGATCTGCTCAGCACGGCGAGCGCTCGAGCACATGTTGCTCATTACGCATGACTGGGATATTCAGTTAAGCGGAGTAGATCTGCGGCCGACACTACAGAACCTGCAGGTCAGGCCGGAATCCGGCTCAGAGACGCCGACTCTGGCGTCAGGGCGCTGACCTGCGCAGCTCCGGTTACGTGAATACCCCAGACGCATGATATAGCTCGATCAGAAACACTTTGTCAAGATTTGTCATGGGGATGCACACCTGCGTGCCACTTGGTATCGGCCTCCGGACGTGGGGCCAACGACTGGAACGACCCAAAACGGCATCTCGCCGGAGGGCGGAAGGCATGAACTGCCGGACGTGCCTGCCATAAACCCCTGGTCGGGGATGCGACGCGCGCAACGTTGGGAGGCCCCATTCGCGTTCCGTAGCCTCGACTCTCCTCAGCCGCTCAGTCGGTACGGCTGGGAAGGCCGTGGGGAAGGACCGCCGCGTACCCTCTGCGAGGCTGCCCGCGGTCAAGCTCGATGCCACCTGCCGGCCGGCGGGAACGCCCTGGCACCGCCTTCGCGCGGCTGGCGTAGGGCAGAGCGCTGCCGTCCGCGGAGAGTGGGGCGCATCCTGCGCACAGGAGGCCCGGGGCCGGGTGTGGTCGCGAGGAGGTCGGCGGTCAAGTCCGCTGCACCCAGGGGCCCGAAGGCGAGGTCTGTGAGGATCCAGCCCAGCACACAGGCCGGTCCTCGGGGTAGGCCCGGCGGCGGCGCGTCCCCTATTCCTGCGAGGCGCAGGACCAGGGCTGCCTAGCCCAACCGCGGCTGTGATTCAGCCAGCACCCGGCCGGTGTATCTGGCGGGGCTGACCCCGTCGACGCGGTTAACGAGCGGGCACGACTAGCTCGCGGCCCCGGTAGAACGCCTCCTGCTCCTCGAGGATGTAACGAGCCATCGCCTCACGCCGGCGCGCCTCCGATTCGGAGGCCCGCCAGAGGTCGCACGACTCCTTTGAGGCCCAAAACGAGACCCCGACGATCTCCTGCCCGTCCTCGGACCAGTACACGTAGGCGCGAAGCATGCCGTCGGGGTGGGTATCCGGCCGCCAGATTCTCTCGAAGTCGGCCAGCGTGCCCGGCTTGATCCGGCGTGTCGTCATCCAGACGAAGTGTTCCTCCATCGTGGCCTCCTCGGGGCCATGCCAGGCCGTGCTGGCGGGCGGCCAACTCGGTGTTGTTGCGGACCTGCGCGACCGTGGTCTGCCGGATGTAGATCAGAGCGCCGCACGAGCGATACTCCTGCTCGCATCCGTTTACTGATCCCGCGGGGTGGCTACGCGCCGAGGGGGCTCGCGGTAGCCAAGCCGCCGGCTGATCTCGGCCGCGGCGGCCATCACAAGAGCCGCAGCCTCATGGACCCGTTCCTCGCCGAGCCGGTAAGATGGCCCGGACACGCTAAGCGCCGCAATTATTTCATCGCCGAGCGTGCGGATCGGCGCAGCCACCGCATTGAGCCCGATCTCCAGCTCTTCCACGGTGATGCTGTAGCCCAGCTCACGGACGGCTGCCAGCTGCGCGCGCAGGTCGTCAGATGCTGTTATGGTGCGCGGCGTATAACGCTGCAGCGGTCTGGCCAGAAGCCGGTCCACGACGCCGTCCGCGAGGGAGGCGAGCAGCACCTTCCCGCTTGACGTGGCGTGGGGAGGGGTGAGCTGGCCAACCCAGTTGTGACTGGCGACGGCCGCCGGACCGCGAACCTGGCTGATGTTGATGACCCAGAACTCCTCGAGGACCGCAATGTTTACCGTCTCGCCGAGTTCGCTGGCGAGGCGCTCGCATACCTGCTGGCCCTCCCGGGTGAGGTCCAGCTGCGCGGCCGTTGCCCCGGCCAGCCGGATGATGCCTAGTCCGAGGTGATACTTGCCGTGGTCCCTCACCTGCTCAACGAGCTGGTGGCCTTCCAGCACCGAGATCAGCCGAAATGCCGTCGACTTGTGTACGCCAAGCTGTGCAGCGATCTCGGTCACTCCTGAGGCGCCGCGCTGGGCGAGGAGTTCAAGTATGTGAACCGCCCGGTCGACGGACTGGACGAGGCCGTCAGTGCGGCTGCGGGACGGCGACGTTGCGCCTCCTGTGTTGCTCATGGCGCAACGATAACTCATTTGCGCGATATCTTCCACGAGTTCGCTTTCTCACGGCACGGGTTCCTGGGCTCACGTGACCTGCGACGTACATGCCCGAACCGGGCCAGTGACCGCGCAGGCGGGACCGCTCACACCGCAACCCGCGGCAACGCGCGCAAGGCTCCTTGCCGTCACCCTTGCTTCGGCCGTGGGCTACGGCGTGACGGCTTGACGGCGACAATGGGCCATGGAAGAATGTTGCACATAGCGCAAATGTTGCTTAATAAGCAACAGCATGCCAGTCCGGCCTGGGATTGTGGACGCCGAGGTCGAGGGTGAGGAGTTCGTGAGCACGGGCCGGTACCTGCTCGAGGCGGGGTCCAAACCCCGGCCGGGAAGGTCCTGCGGAACCGCGGAACCTGTGGGGAGAGGACGGTAGGAATGCTCGGCGACCTGGAGATTGCCCGTGGCGCAGCACTGAAGCCATTGGACGACGTTGCCGAGGAGATGGGGATCGGGGCGCACCGGTTGGAGTTCTATGGCCAGCACGTCGCCAAGGTGAAGTTGCAGGCGATCGAGGACCTGGCCCACCTTCCCCGGGCGAAATACGTGGTGGTGTCGGCGATAACGCCCACTCCCCTGGGTGAGGGCAAGACCACCACCACCGTCGGGCTGGGCCAGGCCTTCCGGCACATCGGCAAGCGTGCCACCATCTCGATCCGCCAGCCGTCGATGGGCCCGACGTTCGGCATCAAGGGCGGCGCGGCCGGCGGCGGGCTTTCCCAGGTGGTGCCGATGGAGCTGCTGAACCTGCATCTGACCGGGGACATGCATGCGGTGACCGCGGCGCACAACCTGTTGTCGGCGATGTTGGACAATTCGCTCTACCAGGGCAACCCGCTGGGCATCGACCAGCACCAGATCGCCTGGCGGCGGGTGCTGGACGTCAACGACCGGGCGTTGCGCAACGTCGTGACCGGGCTGGGCGGCGCGCTGGACGGGGTGCCGCGGCAGACCGGCTTCGACATCACCGCGGCGTCGGAGGTGATGGCGATCCTGGCGCTGGCGACCTCGTTGCGGGACCTGCGGGCCCGGCTGGGGCGGATCGTGGTCGGGTACACCCGGGCCGGCGAGGCGGTGACCGCCGACCAGCTGGGGGCCGGCGGCGCGATGACGGTGCTCATGCGGGAGGCGATCAAGCCGAACCTGATGCAGACGCTGGAGAACACCCCGGTGCTGGTGCACGCCGGCCCGTTCGGCAACATCGCGCACGGCAACTCCAGCGTGGTCGCCGACCTGGTGGGGATCCGGGCCGGCGATTTCCTGGTAACCGAGGCGGGTTTCGGCGCGGATATGGGCGCGGAACGCTTTTTCAACATCAAATGCCGGGCCTCCGGGCTTCGGCCGGACGCTGCGGTGGTGGTGGCGACCGTGCGCGCGCTGAAGGCCCATTCCGGCCGGCACAGGGTCGTCGCCGGCCGGCCGCTGCCGTCGGCTCTGTTCGAAGAGAACCCGGAGGAGGTGCTGGCGGGGGCGGCGAACCTGCGTAAGCAGATCGACAACATTCGCCTGCACGGGGTACCGGCGGTGGTGGCGATCAACGCGTTCCCCGGGGACTTCCCGAGCGAGCACGAGGCGATCCGGGAGGTGGCCCGGGAGGTCGGCGCCCGGTCCGCGGTGTGCACCCATTTCGCGGACGGCGGCCGGGGCGCAGCGGAACTGGCGGAGGCGGTCGCGGAAGCAGCGGCCGAACCCAGCCACTATCACCCGCTGTACCCGGACTCCGCCTCCCTGCGGGAGAAGATCGAGGCGATCGCGGCGAAGGTGTACGGGGCGGATGGGGTCGACTACCTGCCGGCGGCCGCGGCGCAGCTGGACACCTTCGAGAGCAACGGGTTCGGCGGGTTCCCGGTGTGCATCGCCAAGACGCATCTATCCATCTCCTCCAACCCCGCACTCAAGGGGGCGCCGACCGGGTGGCGGTTGCCGGTGCGGGAGGCTCGGGCGAACGTCGGCGCCCGGTTCGTCTATCTGATCGCCGGGGACATGCGCACGATGCCAGGGCTGGGAACCAGCCCGGCAGCGACCCGGATCGACATCGACGAAAACGGCGAGATCATCGGCCTGTCCTAGCCGTGCTGGACCCGTGCGGTCCATCACCCCACCGCTGGAGGCGAGCGACGACTCGTCTGTCAGTCATTCAGGCTCCCTCGTCTGTCAGCCATTCAGGCTCCGCGGACTACGCCCTGCTGCACAACCGACCGGGGCTGCGCTTCGAACTCATGGTCTCGGCCGGCACGAAGTTCAGCCACCGTTGACAGCTATATCGAGTCACGCTCGGCCTTCCGTCACGCGTGCGATCGGGCGGCTCATTGATACGAGCAGGAACACGGCCGGCCCGCGGAGCGCAGTGGAGCACTCCGCCTGGCGGGATGCCCGGTGATCTGCCTCAAGGTCGGGTGCAGCCCGCGGTCGCGCGGGTTCGGTCGCGATGCACACCGGCGCGCTTGCAGGCGAGGACGCGGCGTACGAGGCGCCATTCGTCGACCTCGCGGGGGAGGCCCACGGTCCCCAGGCGTCCGTCCCCATGCCTTCGCCTGCCGAGCACAGGCTACTGCCGGCGGATCGCTGTGTATAACAACAAAAGGAGACGAACATTCGACGCGGGATCGTGCCAGTCTCGGCGCGACCGGCTAAGCGCGCAGGTCAAGGGCTCTGATGTGGTTTCTGCACCCCGCTGACCAGCTCCCCGTGAAAGGAGGGAAACGACATGCCCGTCGACGAGAACCCCGGAATCTTGTTGTATACCCGGCTCCGCAAATCCCCTTACTTCTACGCCTCGCGCCAGCACGGCGTGAAGCGCTACAGCGTCTACAATCACACCTACCACCCCCGCCACTACGGCGACCCGGTCAAGGAGTACTGGGCCCTGCTCAAGGGCGTGACGCTGTGGGACGTGGGCGTCGAGCGCCAGATCGAGATCTCCGGCCCGGACGCGTTCAGCTTCACCAACATGATGACCCCGCGCGATCTGAACAAGTGCGCGGTGCGGCAGGCCAAGTACGTATTCATCACGCTGCCGGACGGCGGCATCGCCAACGACCCGGTACTGCTGCGGCTTGAGGACAACCGCTTCTGGCTCTCACTCGCGGACTCCGACATCGGCCTGTGGGCACAGGGGCTCGCCTACCACTCCGGCCTGGACGTCACAATCCGCGAGGTCGACGTGGCGCCGGTCCAGATCCAGGGTCCGAAGTCCCGGGACGTCATGGCCGCCCTCTTCGGCGAGAAGATCCTCGAGATCCCCTACTACCACATGTCCGACGATCTCGAACTCGACGGCATGCGGGTGTGCGTGTCACGCACCGGCTACACCAGCGAACTCGGCTACGAGATCTACCTGCACGACGCGACGAAGAACGGCACCAGGCTGTGGAACACAGTGCTCGAAGCCGGACGGCCCCACGGGCTCGAAGTGATCGGCCCTTGCCACATTCGCCGCATCGAGGGCGGCATCCTGGCCTTCGGCTGCGACATCTGGTACGACACCAACCCCTTCGAGGTCGACATGGGCTACACCTGGATGGTCGACCTCGACCAGGAGGCTGACTTTGTCGGCAAGCAGGCCCTCCGGCGCATCAAGGCGGAAGGCCCTAGGCGCAAGCTCGTCGGCATCGAGATCGAGGGGCCGCCGGTCGGCACCTACATCGACAACGAGATGATCGATACCTACCCGGTGTTGCAGGGCGGCGAGCAGGTGGGCCAGGTGACCTCCGCCTGCTACTCGCCGCGCCTGGAGAGAAACATCGGCCACGCGATGCTGCCGATCCGGCTTGCCGAGCCCCTTGGCCAGGAGTTCGAGATCGAAACCCCCACAGGGCGCCACCGCGGCGTGACCGTGGGCAAGCCGTTCATCGACCCAAAGAAGCAGATCCCTAAGCAGTGACCGCAACCGGCTGGAACAGGGCCTCTCCTCGACCCGATGAGCGGGATCACCCTCGCCGCGCCGCGCGTCTCGGACGGATTCGCCCGGCTATCGTGCAGCGGTACCGTGACCTCATCGACCACTACGTGGCGGTGACCAGCGACGACGCGGTGGCGGAGATGCGCCGGCTCGCTCGGAAATGGGCTGCTGGTCGAGCCGAGCTCGGACGCCCACCCTCTTCTTGCGGCCGGTGTCCGAGCATGGTCGACAGGGCCCGCGCCTCCGTCGCGCACTGGGGCCCGCGACCGGGTGGCGGGCGAGCGAAGACGGTGCTGCTGAGGCCTCAGGGGGCAGTCGGCACCTCGGCGCTGCTCGAGGAGGTGAGCTATGTCGAGCTGTTCGACCGAAGAGATTTCCACGACGGCTTTGCCGGGCAGTTGCCCCTCCCGGGCTGACGCAGCAGCCGACGCGACGCCTCGGGCTCCCTGGTCGCCGCCCGCTCAGCGGGAAAGGCTCAGCTTCTCGAACTCGGCGGCAACGGGCCGATGGTGATCCTCGAGGACGCCGACCTGGATCTCGCCGCCGAGGCCACGCTGGAGGCCGCCTACCTGTGCGCCGGGCAGAGCTGCACCGCGGGCGAGCGGTTCCTCGTGCACGCGGCGGTGCGCGCCGAGTTCGTCGAGCGCATGGTGGCGGCGACCGCCGCGCGCGTGCGGCTCGGAGATTCGTTCGATCCGAAAACCACGATGGGGCCGTTGAACAACGAGGCGGCGGCGGCGAAGTTCGACCGCCACGTATTACAGTCGCTGTTTCACGTTGGGTGTTCGAGTGCGTCTGTTACGTGAGGGCCGGGGATGCGGCTGATGTTACGGTGCGTAGCAGGTTCCCGGCGGGCCAGAATTACAGCTGTGTAACTTGTGGGCGGCCGTGGCTCGTTCCTGAGTTTTGTGAGAACACACGACACGGCCACGACCGCAGTGGCCAGCATAGAAGATGCCGCCGAGTGCGGCGAGAGAGCAGACGCGCTGG
>WNGE01003287.1_pt1 | contig 19175 bp, 23 predicted proteins | sample 5400651 | NCBI WGS metagenome assembly WNGE01 (sample SAMN13153370, study PRJNA577476) | soil metagenome | isolation source: 60 cm soil or saprolite under grassland replicate 2 | place: USA:California | collected 2016-06-15
CGAGTGTGTGCCCGACCGCCGCAACCTGCGGATCGGTGAACACGACCCGCGGGACGTACAGACCGTCGGCGAGCGGGTCGATCGTCGCACCGCGGCCCGCGATCGCATCTGCCGCGATCCGTCCGTGGTACTTGCCCATGTGCGTCAGCAATGCTCGGCCGTTGACGTCGCCGATCGCGTACAACCAATCGGTGCCCTGCACTCGAAGCGACTCGTCGACCGCGACAAACGTCCCGGACTCGAGCCCGACGTCTCCAGACCGAGGTCGCGTGTCGCGGGCCGGCGCCCGACCGCCACCAGCAGCTCGTCGGCGACGAGATCGTCCCCGGACTCGAGCGTCACCGTGACGCTGCCGTTGCGAAATACCCGAGACGCCGGCACACCGACGCGGACGTCGACGCCGCGTTCGAGCAATGCGTCATGCACCTGCTGCGACGCGAACGGCTCCTCACGCGCGAGCAGCCGCGGCAGCGCCTCGACGATCGTCACCTGCGAACCGAGCGTCGACCACGCCTGACCGAGCTCCACGCCGACGACGCCGCCGCCGAGCACGATCAAGCGCTCGGGCACCTCGTTCGACGTCGTGCCCTCACGGTTCGTCCACGGCGTCGCCTCGGCGAGCCCGGGGATCGGCGGGAGCGCCGGCTCACTTCCAACCGCGAGCACGACCGCGCGTGTCGCTTCGAGGCGCATGCCGTCGACCTCGACGGCGCGCTCGCCGGTGAGCCGGGCATGTCCACGGACAACGACAGCGCCTCGCTGGTCGAGCCAGGGCACGTTCGCTGAGTCGTCGAGGTCGTGGACGACCTCGTTTCGCCGCCGGAGCACCGCATCGACGTCGAGTTGGCCGGTGATCGCTTCCGCCGCGCCCGGGATCCGGCGCGCCTCGGCAAGCGCCTCGGCCGGCCGGAGGAGCGCCTTCGACGGCATGCAGCCGTAGAACGAGCACTCGCCGCCGACGAGGTGGCCCTCCACGATCGCAACGGTCAGGCCGGAGTCGCGCAGGCGCCCGGCGCAGACTTCGCCGGCTGGGCCGGCACCGATCACGATCACGTCGAACTCGAACTCCCGTGCGTCGGCGGGCGTCATCATCGTTCCTGGTTCTTCCTGATGGCGCCGGACGACGCCGAGGAATCCGGAAACGGAAATCGCCGGCAATGCCGAGGCGTAGGGTCCGTTCCGATACGCAGTGTGCCCGTCCGTTCGTCAATCATGAGCTGGTAGTCCTCCAGCTCGCCGCGGCGTTACGCAGGTTGTTCCGCCCTCGAGGCCCCGCCCCGCCGGGAGTAGAATTCGAGCCCTCGTGCCGGGACCCTCGCCCGAGACCGACCCTCAGCAGCTGCGCGTCCTGATCGCGAACGAGAAGCGCGACAGACTGGAATTGCTCGCCCAGGTCGTCATCGGGCTCGGACACGACGTGATCGCCCGTGAGATCTACGTCAAGGAAGTCGGGGCAGTCACGGCCAGGGAGCGCCCCGACGTCGCTCTGGTCGGGCTCGGATCGAGCTCGGAGCACGCGCTTGAGCTGATCTCCGAGATCGTCCGCGAGGCCTCCTGCCCCGTGATCGCGATCCTCCACGCCGACGACCCGGCCTATGTTCACGAGGCCGCCAAGCGCGGAGTCTTCGCGTACATCATCGACGGCACACCTGACGAGCTGCAAAGCGCGATCGACATCACTCTCCAGCGTTTCGCCGAGTATCAGAGCCTCCAGGGAGCGTTCGGGCGCCGCGCCGTGATCGAGCAGGCAAAGGGCATCCTGATGGCTCGCCACTCGATCAACGCCGACAAGGCCTTCGAGCGGCTCCGCGACCACTCGCAGCGCAACGGCCGCAAGCTCAGTGACGTCGCCGCTGCCGTCGTCGAGAGCCACCTGCTCCTGCTTCCTCCGAACACAGCTCCCTGACCACCGCGATGGGCTTCTTCCGACGCGAGAAGAGCCATACAACGGCCGTCCAGCACGCTGTGATCACCCACCTCCCGTTATCCGGCGACGAATTCGGAACTCCAGAGGAACGAGACGCCGTTCACGAACTCGAAGACCGGATCGAGGCCGGAGTCGCGGCCGTGGGCGGAGACCACGACGGGGACGAGTTCGGGGGCGGCGAGGCAGTCCTCTATACCTACGGCCCCGACGCGGACGCACTCCTGGACGCGATCCGAAACTCGTTCGAAGACTTCCCGCTTCGTCCAGGCGCGTACGCGATCAAGCGGTACGGCGCAGCGGACGACCCGGCTGCCCGCGAAGAACGCGTTTCGCTCGCGTAGCGTCAGACCCGGCGACGCCAGCGCGAGAACACGTCCTCCAGATCGGCGCGCACCGTCCGCGGCACGAGGACGAAGAGCCGGTCGCCGGCCTGCACGACCGTGCTTCCGCGCGGCGGAATCGACTCGCCGTCGCGGTTGATGACGGCGATCAGCGAATCACGCGGTAGGCCGAGCGCGCGCACGGCGGAGCCGTTGACGGCGTGGTCGCCGGCGACGGCGAAGTCGACCAGGTCGAGCTTGCTCAACGGCCCGACTTCGAGCGGGGCCTCGTGCACCGGCGGTGCCGGCGAGATCAGTCCAAGCCGTCGTGCGACCCACTCGAGCGTCGTACCCTGGACGATCGTCGAGACGACGACGACGAAGAAGACGGCGTTGAAGATCGTCTCCTTGTGCGGCACGTCGGAGGACAGCACGAAGGTCGCGAGCACGATCGGCACGGCACCCCGGAGACCGGCCCAGCCGAGCAGCAGTCTGTCGCGGTGCGTGTAGTCGGCGACCGCAGTCGACGTCCACACGGCGGCCGGCCGGGCGACGACCATCAGCAGGGCTGCGAGGGCGAGGCCCGCTATTGCGACGTCCGGGAGGTCCTTGGGAAACACGAGCAGGCCGAGGACGACGAAGAGCGCGACCTGTGCGACGAACGCGATGCCTTCGTGGAAGGCGACGAGGTGGCGCCGGTAGCGCGAGGGGGTGCTGCCGACGGCGAGGCCCACGAGGTACACGGCGAGGAAGCCGCTCCCACCGACAACATCCGCGGCCCCGAACGACAACGCTGCGGCGGCGACCGACGCGACGGGCGCGAACGCGCCGATCGACTGCGGGATCCGAGAGAAGACCCAGGCGGCGATCGCGCCTAGCGCCACACCGACGACCAGGCCGAGCCCGATCTGCCGGACGACGAGCAGCGCCAGGTCATCGACGCCGTACGAGTTCGGCCTCTCGATCCACGCGATCAGGCCCAAGGTCAGCGCGATCGCCATCGGGTCGTTGCCGCCGGACTCGGCCTCGAGCGTGCGCGCAAGCCGGCGGCGGATGTGGGTGAAGCGAAGCGTCGCGAACACCGCGGCCGCATCGGTCGACGAGACGACCGCGCCGAGCAGGATGGCCTCCAGCCACGAGAGGTCGAACAGCGCACGCGCGGCGACACCGGTGACGAGGGCGCTGACGATCACGCCGACGGTGCTGAGCAGTGCTGCCGGCACCGCCACCTCGCGGAGCCGCCGCCACGAGGTCTGGAGCCCGCCCTCGTAGAGAATCAGCGCCAGTCCGACGATCCCGACCTCGCGCGCCAGCTTTGCGTCGTCGAACTCGATCCCGCCCGGTCCATCCGAGCCCAGCAGCATTCCGAGGCCCAGGAATGCGACCAGGACCGGCAAGCCGGTGCGTGCAGCGCCGAGCGCGACGACGATGCTGGCGCCGAGGATCGCGCCTACGAGCAGGAGGAGGAGCCCTTCGTCCACGAACGTATCTTCTCCGCTCATACCGCCGTCAGTAGGCGTCGCAGGCCGGGCCCGTTCGCCTAGGATGACCTCCGGGATGAGCGATCTCGACACCGCAGCTCAGAGGGCGCCAACGCGAATGCCCGCGGATGCGGAGCTCCAGCTGGAGCAGCATCGGTCGGAGCTGACCGGCTACTGCTACCGGATGCTGGGATCGGCGTTCGAGGCGGAGGACGCCGTCCAGGAGACGCTCGTGCGCGCGTGGCGGGGCTTCGACCGCTTCGAGGGCCGAGCGGCGCTGCGCTCGTGGCTCTACCGCATCGCGACCAACGTCTGCCTCGACATGCTGAACGGAAGGGAGCGACGCGCGATGCCGATGGATCTCGGTCCCGCGCAGGCGCCCATTGCGGACAACCTGAACACGTTGCCCGAGACCACGTGGATTCAGCCGATTCCCGACGGGCTCGTTGCGCTTGAAGGAGATCCGGCGGACGTCGCCGTCGGACGCGAGACGATCCGGCTTGCATTCGTCGCAGCGCTCCAGCACCTGCCGCCACGGCAGCGCGCGGTGCTGATCCTCTGTGAGGTGCTGCGCTGGAAGGCGACCGAGGTCGCCGAGCTTCTCGACACGAGCGTCGCGTCGGTCAACAGCGCGCTGCAGCGCGCCCGCGCAACGCTCGAGGCGAGCAACGTGAGCGCAGCGGACACGTCGCCGTCGGTCGACGCCGCGGATGCCGAGCTCCTCGCGCGCTATGTCGACGCATTCGAGCGCTACGACATCGACGCGCTCACCTCGCTCATCCGGGAAGACGCGACGCAGTCGATGCCGCCGTACGACCTGTGGCTGCGCGGCCGCGACGACATCTTCAGGTGGTGGTTCGGGCCGGGTATCGGCTGTCAGGGCTCGCGAGTGATCCCGACCGTCGGAGCGAACGGGGCGCCCGCATTCGGGCAGTACAAGCCGAGCACAACCGGTCAGGGTTACGACCCGTGGGCGCTGCAGGTGCTCGACATCAAGGATGGCTCGATCGTCGAGCTCACGTTCTTCCTCGACACCGAGACGCTGTTCCCGCTCTTCGGCCTGCCGCCTCGGCTCGATTCGTAGTTCTCAGTCCGGCAGGACGTCGCCCAAGCCCATGAAGGCGACGAGCTCGAGCAGCGCGTCGGACGCATTGCGCAGCCGAACCTTACAGCCGCTTCGTCGGGCTGCGAGCTGGAGCCGCGCCAGGGCGTCGACCGTCACCGCGTCGGGCTCGACTCCACTCACGTCGCAGAATGCGACCTCGGCGCGACCCGTTCCCAGCAACGCGCAGACGCGATCGCACAGCCCAGGCAGGTCGTCGAGGGCGATCGGGCCCCAGACGTCGAACGTGATCGTTTGCGGCGCAGGGGAGGCCATCAGGAGTTAGACCGGTTCGGCCGCGAAAAATCATCGGTACCCGAACCGATGAGTTCTCCTTTGCCCTGCCGTCTAACTCCTCGAAAGCCCAACCGAAGAGGAGAAACGTCATGACAATGGACAGCCGCACCCGCTGGTTCGCGCTCTACGTCCTCTGCCTCGCGAGCCTGATGATCGTTCTCGACACGACCATCGTGAATGTTGCGCTGCCGTCGATCAGGGAGGATCTCGGCTTCTCCCAGACGTCGCTCGCCTGGGTCGTGAACGCGTACCTGCTCACCTTCGGCGGCTTCCTTCTCCTTGGCGGCCGGCTCGGCGACCTCTTCGGTCACCGGCGGTTGTTCCTCGCCGGCATCACGCTCTTCACTCTGGCCTCGCTCGGCTGCGGGCTTGCCCAGTCGCAGGAGTTCCTCGTGACCGCACGGGCAGTGCAGGGGCTCGGCGGCGCGGTCGCGTCCGCGGTCTCGCTCTCGCTGATGATGAACCTGTTCACGGAGCCGGCCGACCGCGCGAAGGCGATGGGCGTCTTCGGGTTCGTCGCAGCCGGCGGCGGAAGCATTGGCGTCCTCCTCGGCGGCATCCTCACGGACTCGCTCGATTGGCACTGGATCTTCCTCGTGAATCTCCCGATTGGGGTTCTCGTCTACGTCCTCTCGCTGAGGCTGCTGCCCACCGCGCGCAGTCGTGCCGCCGGACGCCTCGACATCGCGGGCGCAGTGACCGTGACGGCCTCCTTGATGCTCGCCGTGTACGCGATCGTGAACGGCAACCAGCAAGGCTGGACCTCAACCCAGACGATCGGCGTGTTGGGCGGCGCGGTCGCGCTGCTCGCGCTCTTCCTCGGGATCGAGGCCCGTGTCCGTTCGCCGCTCGTGCCGCTGGGGCTCTTCCGGCTGCGGAACGTCGCGACCGCGAACGGCGTCGGTGTCCTTTGGGCCGCGTCCATGTTTGCGTGGTTCTTCCTCTCTGCGTTGTACCTCCAGCTGGTGCTCGGGTACAGCCCGCTTCAGGTCGGGCTCGCATTCCTGCCGTCCAACATCATCATGGGCGTGTTCTCACTCGGGGTCTCGGCCAAGCTCGTCATGCGCTTCGGGATCAGGCTGCCCCTGGCTACCGGTCTGTTGCTCGCGGCTGCCGGGCTCGTGCTGTTCGCGCGGGCGCCGGTGGACGGAAGCTTCGTCGTCGACGTCTTGCCGAGCATGATCTTGCTCGGGTTCGGTGCCGGCATGGCGCTCAACCCGGTGCTGCTTGCCGCCATGAGCGATGTCGACCCGAGTGAGGCCGGCCTCGCCTCGGGTGTCGTCAACACGGCGTTCATGATGGGTGGGGCGCTCGGACTCGCGGTGCTGGCGAGCCTTGCCGCCTCTCGCACCGACGGCCTGAGTGCGAACGGCGACAGCCACCTTGCCGCCCTGACCGGCGGCTACCACGTCGCCTTCCTCCTCGGAGCGGTCTTCGCCGCCGCCGCCGCTCTGATCGGGGCCGTCCTTCTCCGCGCCGGGGCGCCGTCGGTTGAGGGTGAACACCCACACGGCGTTGCTGCGGGAGCCGAGTGCTGAACGCCTGAGCGCACTATACCCCGGAGGGGTATAGTGCGTGACTGTGGACGAGCTCGCCTACACGGTTCCGGGCATGAGCTGCGCCCGCTGCGTGCAGGCGGTGAGCACCGAGGTCGAACCACTCGACGGCGTCGAGTCGGTGACGGTCGACCTCGACGCGAAGCGCGTCGTCGTGCGCGGCGCCGACCTGGACGACGCGGCGATTCGCGCCGCGATCGACGAAGCCGGCTACGAGGCCGCCTGATGGCGACCGCGACACCGAACGAGGTCAGGCTCGATCTCGACGGGATGACGTGCGCGTCGTGCGCGGCGCGGATCGAGAAGAAGCTCAACCGCCTCGACGGGGTGGAAGCGACCGTCAACTTCGCCACCGAGCAGGCGACGGTGTACCACGGTGGGGCGATCTCCGTCGCCGTGCTCGTCGACGCCGTCGAGTCGGCCGGGTACGGAGCACGCCTTCACGAGGTCGGTCACACACATGAGGAGTCGTCGACGATCCTGAGGCGGCGACTTGCGCTAGCCGTGACGCTCACGGTCCCGGTCGCCCTGCTCGCGATGGTGGCGCCGCTGCAGTTCGCGGGCTGGGAGTGGGCTGCGTTTGCGCTCTCGACGCCGGTCGTCTTCTACTCCGGCCTCGCCTTCCACCGGGCGGCGTTGAAGAACGCGCTCCACCTGGCAGCGTCGATGGACACGCTGATCTCGCTCGGCACGCTGGCGGCGTGGCTCTGGTCGACCGTCGTGCTCCTGGCCGGTCTCGGATCGGACGTCTACTTCGAGGTCGCTGCTGCAGTGACGACGCTGGTCCTGCTCGGCCGCTACGTGGAGGCGCGAGCAAAGCGGCGCTCGTCGGCAGCGATCCGGAAGCTGCTCGAGCTCGGAGCGAAAGAGGCACATCTGCTGCGTGACGGCCAGGAGATCCTCGTACCGGTGTCGGAGCTGAAGGTCGGCGACGTGTTCGTCGTTCGTCCCGGCGAGAAGGTTGCGACCGACGGTCGCGTGGCCGAGGGGGAGTCGGCGGTCGACCAGTCCCTGCTTACCGGCGAGTCCGCGCCCGTCGAAGTGGCGGTCGGCTCGGATGTCGCCGGCGCGACGCTCAATACCTACGGCCGCCTCGTCGTCCGTGCCACGAAGGTCGGCGCCGACACCGCGCTCGCCCAGATCGCCCGCCTCGTCGAAGCCGCGCAGTCCGGTAAGGCGCCCGTCCAGCGGCTCGCCGATCGCATCTCGGCGATCTTCGTCCCCATCGTGCTCGTCATCTCGCTCCTGACGCTCGCGGGCTGGCTTGCCTCCGGCGCGAGCGCGAGCGTCGCGTTCACCGCCGCCGTTGCCGTTCTCATCATCGCGTGCCCGTGCGCGCTCGGACTCGCAACGCCGACGGCGTTGATGGTCGGCACCGGCCGCGGCGCCCAGCTCGGCGTGCTGATCAGAGGGCCCGAGATCCTCGAGCAGACGCGCCGGTTGGACACGATCGTGCTCGATAAGACAGGCACTGTCACGGAGGGCAAGCTGGAGCTCGTCGAAGTCGCACTGCTGGACGGCGCGGGCCGCGCTGATGTGCTGCGACTCGCAGGCTCGGTGGAGGCGGCTTCCGAGCATCCGGTCGCGCAGGCCGTCGTGCGGGCCGCCCGCGCGGAGCTCGGCGACCTGCCGCCCGTCACCGGCTTTCGAAACGAACCAGGCGTCGGCGTCGCCGGCGTCGTCGACGGCCGCGAGGTCTCGGTGGGCCGCAACGGAGGGCGCATCGAGGTCGCCTGGGACGGGCTGCCGCGGGCGACGCTCGTGGTGCGCGACGCCGTCAAGGCGACGAGCGCCGAGGCCGTTCGCGAGCTAAAGGCTCTCGGGCTCACACCGGTGCTCCTCACGGGCGACGCCGAGGCGTCCGCGCAGCTCGTCGCCGCCGTGGTCGGGATCGAGCGCGTGCTCGCGGAGGTCTATCCCGACGACAAGGTGCGCGAGATCATCCGCCTCCAGCAGCACGGCAGCGTCGTCGCCATGGTGGGCGACGGCGTCAACGACGCGCCGGCGCTTGCGCAGGCCGACCTCGGGCTCGCGATCGGCACCGGCACCGACGTAGCGATCGAGGCATCCGACCTGACACTCGTGTCGGGCGATCTGCGCGCCGCGGTGGACGCGATCCGCCTCGCACGCAAGACGCTTGGGACGATCAAGGGCAACCTCTTCTGGGCCTTCGCATACAACGTCGCCGCGATTCCGCTCGCGGTCGCGGGCGTGCTGAGCCCGATCGTCGCCGCTGCGGCGATGGCCGCCTCGAGCCTCTTCGTCATCAGCAACAGCCTTCGACTGCGCCGCTTTCGCAGCGTGCGCCAGACGAGCTCAGGAGGAACGACATGACCAAGGCCGCCGAGAAACACACGCACGGGTACACGAAGGACAAGGACGCGATTGTGAAGCGCCTGCACCGCGTCGAGGGCCAGGTGCGCGGCATCGAGCGCATGGTCGATGACGACCGCTACTGCATCGACATCCTCACGCAGATTGCTGCCGTGAACACGGCGCTCGAGTCGCTTGCCTTCACGATCCTCGACGATCACGTGCGCCACTGCGTCGCCGGCGCCCTCGCCTCAGGGGATGAAGCCGACGCGAGCGTGAAGACCGAGGAGCTGCTCGAGGCCGTTCGCCGTTTCTCTCGTACGCGCTAGTGCATCCGGCCGGAAGTTCAGTGGGTTATCCGGCGAGTGGCTCGGCGTCTGTGGCAAGGACGCAGGGAGCCCCGATAGCCGAAGCTATCGGGGCGACTGAGGACGCGGCCACGGGCGGCGAGACGCCGCCGGGAAGCTGCCGAACTTCCGGCCGGGTGTACTAGTGCGAGAGCAGTCGCTGAACCGCGTCGCCCTCGCCGCGACGTGGCATTGCCTCACGGGATGCGCGATCGGCGAGATCCTCGGCCTCGTGATCGCGAGCTCGCTCGACTGGGGGAACCTCGCTTCGATTGCCATCGCCGTCGTGCTGGCCTTCTTCTTCGGCTACTCGCTGACGCTCGGGCCGCTCGTTCGTGGCGGCCTGGCGCTCCGCCAAGCGGCCCGCGTCGCCCTCGCCGCGGACACCGTCTCGATCACGGTCATGGAGATCGTCGACAATGCCATCGTCCTGCTCGTTCCGGGCGCGATGGCCGCCGGGCTCGTCGAGCCGGTCTTCTGGTGGTCGCTCGTACTGGGACTTGCCCTCGCGTTCGTCGCCGCGTTCCCCGTCAACCGGCTGCTGATCGCGCGTGGCCGCGGGCACGCCGCGGTGCACGCGCACAGCTGATCTGCCCGCTCGCCCGGGGTCGACCGGTGACTTCGCCGATTCGACGCTGACAGCCCTCTCCCAAGGTGGCCAGACCGACCCGAAAGGACTGGCATGAAGAAGACGAAGATCGTCGCTCTCATCTTGGGCGTTTGCGTACTCGGGCTCCTTGTGGCCGCGTGCGGTGGCGAAAGCTCGACAACGGCGAAGAAGAACTTCTGCAACAGCCTGAGCGACCTCTCTAGCACCGTCATGTACTACGAGGGCCTCAACCCGGCGACCGCGACGAACGACGAGCTCGACGCCGCCGCCGACGACATCACGAACGCCTGGAACGACGTCGTCGACGAGGGCTACGACTGGGCCTATGCCGAGGACAACTCGCTGACCGAGGCCTACAACGACCTCTACGACGGGATCCAGTCGCTCCCCGGCGACAACACGATCTCCCAGGACATCGAGGCGCTGCAGCCTGAGCTGAGCGCGTTCCCCCAGGCCTACAGCGACACCTTCGACGGATCGGGCTGCACGTCCACCTAGCCCGCGACCGACAGGCCGCGGAGAGCCGGAGAGTCCGGCGCTCCGCGGCCAACCCTGCTACGGCTCGCGGCAGTCGGCGCACGAGCCGCGCAGCAGTACCTCGTGCCCGACGACCGAGTAGCCGCTTCGCTCCTCGACGGCTTCGATCGCACGCTCCAGCCGCGTGTCCTCGAACGGCTCCACCTTGCCGCAGTCGCCGCAGACGAGGTGGTGGTGATGATCGCGGTGACCTGCCGGCTCGTAGCGGACGATGCCGTCGCCGACGTCGATGCGCTGCACGAGGCCCTGCTCGTCGAGCCTGTCCACCATCCGGTACACACTCGCGAGGCCGATCGTGCGGCCGCTCGCGGTGAGCGCTGCGTGGATCTCCTGCGCGCCGCGGCAGCACGGCTGCGAGGCGAGGTACTCGAGGACGGCGGACCCCGCCGCGCCCGGCCGGTATCCGGCCCGCTGGAGATTCGCACGTGCCTCTTCGACCCAGTTCACTCGACAGAGGATAACGAGAATCGTTATTGTCTCGCCGAGTATGAGAATCGTTCTCGTAATCTGCTTCGCTGCAGGGCTTGCGGCGCTCGCTACAGGCTGCGGCGGCTCGACCTCTTCCTCGAGCGGCGGTACGACCGTCGTCGCAGCCTTCTATCCGCTCGCCTTCGCGGCGGAGGAAGTCGGTCGCACCTCTGTCCACGTCCGAAATGTCACGCCGACGGGCGCCGAGCCGCACGACGTCGAGTTGACGGCGAAGGAGGTCGCCGAGCTCCAGCAGGCCGACGTCGTCCTCTACCTGTCGCACGGGTTCCAGCCCGCGGTCGAGAAGGCCGTCCAGGCTGCGTCGGGCGAGCGGGTCGACGTTCTGGAAGGCGTCCGGCTTCGCTCGGGGGTTGGCGACGAGGCGGGCAAGTCCGACCCGCACGTGTGGCTCGACCCGATCCTGTACGCACGCATCGTTCGTAGGATCGGCGCCGTCCTCGGCAGGCCGGAGGCGGCGAAGGCGCTCGCGGCCGGGGTGAACGCACTCGACAGTGAGTACCGGCGCGGCCTCGCGCACTGCGACCGCCGAGAGTTCGTGACGAGTCACGCTGCGTTCGGCTACCTCGCCGCGCGTTACGGGCTGCACCAGCTCGCGATCACCGGCATCGATCCCGAGTCGGAGCCGACGCCGCAGCACCTTGCCGAGCTCGCGAAGCTCGTCCGCCGCGAGCACATCACGACGGTGTTCTTCGAACGGCTCGTCTCGCCGAAGCTTGCAGAGACCGTCGCGCGCGAGGCGGGCGCGCGCACGGCCGTGCTCGATCCGATCGAAGGCCTCACGCCGGACGAGGCGCGCCGGGGTGAGACGTATCTTTCGCTCATGCGGCGCGATCTCGGCGAGCTCCGGAAGGCTCTGGGCTGTCGCTAGCGGTCGAGTTCGAGGGCGTCGACTTCGCCTACGGGCAGGGGCCGACCGTGCTTTCGGACGTCGACCTGCGGGTCGAGGAAGGGGAGTTCGTCGCGATCGCCGGCCCGAACGGCGGCGGCAAGACGACGCTCCTGCGCCTCGCCCTCGGGCTCGAACGGCCGGAGCGCGGCCGCGTGCTGCTCTTCGGCGAGCCAGCGCGCACGTTCCACGACCGCGCGCGGATCGGCTATCTCGCTCAGCGCACGCGCATCGGCGTCCACGCGCCGGTGACCGTTCGCGAGCTGGTCGAGGCAGGACGAACGCCGCTCCGTCCGCTCGGCCGCGTGCGTGCGGAAGATCGCGAAGCCGTCGCCGAGGCGATCGAGCGCGTCGGGTTGACGCAGCTCGCGCGCCGCCCGCTCACGCGGCTCTCCGGAGGCCAGCAGCAGCGTGCGTTCATCGCGAAGGCGCTCGCGGCGCGACCGAAGCTGCTCGTGCTCGACGAGCCGACGACGGGTGTCGACGTCGAGGCACAGGAGGCGCTTGCGGCATTGCTCGACCGCCTGCACAACGAGCTCGGCGTCACGATCCTCTACGTCTCGCACGAGTTCGGGGCCGTCGAGCATTTCGTTCAGCGCCTCATCCTCGTCCGCGAGCGCATCGTCTTCGACGGGCCTCCGTCGGCGCTGCCCGGGATGTGGCACGACCCGTCCCACACGCATGCTTGATCTCGAGTTCATGCGGCTTGCCTTCGCGGCCGGTGCCGTCGTCGGCGTGCTCGCGCCGACGGTCGGCTTCTTTCTCGTCCAACGTGAGATGAGCCTGATCGGAGACGGGATCGGCCACGTCGCGTTCGCAGGCGTGGCGCTGGGCTACTTACTCGGGGTGTCGCCGGTGTGGACCGCGCTTGCGGCGGCGGTCGTGGGCGCAGCCGGGATCGAGTGGCTTCGCGCACGTCGCCGCGAGGCCGGCGACCAGGCGCTCGCGATCGTCTTCTACACGGGGATCGCCGGGGGCGTCGTCCTCATCTCGGCGGCCGGCGCGCTCAACGCGAATCTCTTCGCCTATCTGTTCGGCTCGATTCTCACCGTGACCCGCAGCGACCTCGCGATCATCGCCGGCCTCGGGCTCGGCGCGCTGCTCCTCATCGCCGTCCTGCTGCGCGGGCTCGTCGCGGTGGCGCTCGACGAGGAAGGCGCGCGCGTTGCCGGGCTCCCGGTCGCGTTGCTGAACGGGCTCGTGTCGATGCTGGCCGCGCTGACGATCGGCGTGTCGATGCGGATCGTCGGCATCCTGCTGATCGCCGCGCTCATGGTGCTTCCGGTCGCCGCTGCCCAGCGCATCGCATGGAGTCTCCGCTCGACGATGGCGCTCTCGATCGTGCTCGGCCTCGCCTCGGTACTCGCCGGGCTGACGGTCTCGTACTACGGGAACCTTCCGCCGGGAGGGACGATCGTGCTGACCGGCACCGCGCTCTTCCTCGTCACCTCCGTGGTCGAGACCGTCCGCCGCTGAAGGCAGACTGGCTCGCATCTACACCTATTATCCGATCGCGCGGGAAATGCGTTGCGCGCATTTCAGACATCACTCGTTAGAATTGTGCGAAGACCCTTGCGTACATCCGGTGTTTGGTTTAAGGTACAACCTGGTACAACGCGGACACACGATGACATTGACTACCCACATCCAGATGTTCCTCGCCGAAGCGGCCCTCGCCGTCGCATCTCCGTCCTCCTTCGGGACGGGTAGCGCCGAGCGCTGGTCGAACGATGGGGAAGCCCTCGCTGGGAGGCATGCAGGCTAGCGTTTTGCTTGCATCCGCACCGTAGCGAGGGCGACCCGAAAGGGTCGCCCTCGTCGTAGTAGGAGCCAAATCAAAGAGAACCGAAGGGTGATGCTCTACGTGAAACGCGACAACTGAGACTCGAGGCCCCGCCTGAGAGAGAAAGGTTCCTCTGCGCCATCCGCGCATGCTAATTCGCTGCTGAATAAGCCGCTGCTTTTGCCTGCGAATTTCGGAAATCGCAAGAGCGCCGGGCTCCAACGCTCCTCCACGTAGGACGCCGTGCAACGGCGATCCAGGGTCGAAGGGTAGGCGAGTGGCATAGAAAACATCGTTCGGCTTAGGCCGTCCGTGTCAGAGCAGTGCCACTGCGTCGACCTCGTGTTCAGGGGTGGACGGAGGGCGCGGTTCTGCCGGCCCCCTCCCTCAGAAACCAAACGGCAGCTAGAGAGGAGTCCTCGTGAACGAGGTACTCGAGCGCCGCTTCGCCTCGATGGGCGCCCGCCTCTCGCTGGCGCCGCGGCCCTGGAACGGCTCGCCGCGGATCGACGTTCGCTCGGACCGCGCCGGCGAGCTCTTCGACATCCGCTTCGACGGCACTGGCGGCGACGCTGACGTCGAGGTGGTCGACCTGAGCGCACGCGACCGGCACCTGCTCCTCCTCGTCCGCAACGGTGGCGAGAAGAGCAAGTTCCTGTGCGGTCACGACGAGCGGCATTGGTTCGTTGCCGCGATCCCGGAGGCCGCACGCGGCGTGACGGGTGTGAAGACGGCGAAGGCCGCGCTGCAGCCGAAGGCGGTGCGCGACCTGGTCGAGCGTGCTCGGCCCAAGGATCCGTTCCGCCGAGTCGGCTGCGCTTCGCTCGCCTTCACGGGGGAAACCATGTTTCCCCCGTGAGCCCCCTTCTTCGGCGCACAAGCGCGTTCGTTCGTGTGTGAGCGGCGGCAAAGCCGCCACTCACCAGGTGCTGATCAGCAAGTGGTCGTAGCTCAGCTCGGTAGAGCGGTCGCCTGAAACGCGGCGCGCCGCCGGTTCGAATCCTGCCGGCCACATCTCTCGGCTCCGTAGCTCAACTGGTAGAGCTGCCGACTCTTAATCGGCGGGTTGCAGGTTCGAGTCCTGTCGGCGCCACTCCCAGGGAAGGACTGCCACTGGCGCGGTATCCCGTCTCGAAAACGGGTGGGTCCTTGCGGCCCTTGGGGGTTCGACTCCCTCTCCTTCCGCTTTCGTTCCGGTGTAGTCGAGCGGGCCAAGACGCGCGACTGTTACTCGCGAGGCGCAGGTTCGATCCCTGCCGCCGGAGCTTTCGTCGGAGGCCGGTGTCCGTGGCGGCACGGCTCGCTGATACCGAGCAGGGTCTGGTTCGAATCCAGGGCCTCCGACTTCTTCAGGCCCCCGTGGTCGAGTGGCGATGACGCCCGGCCCTCAACCGGGAAGGCGCGGGTTCGATTCCCGCCGGGGGTATGACTGCCTGTAGGGGAGACGGTCACCCCGCCGGTTTCGGGAACCGGAGACCGCTGGTTCGACTCCAGCCGGGCAGATGCGCAGTGGGGGAGCGGCTGTCCCCGCGAGCCTCATGAGCTCGAGACCGTGGGTTCGAATCCCACCTGCGCTATGTGCGGACGTAGCTCAGACGTGCAGAGCGCTCGGCTGTCCACCGAGAGGCCGCCGGTTCGAGTCCGGTCGTCCGCGTCGTGGTGACCGTGGTGTAACGGCAGCATCCAGGGGTGTGAGCCCTGCAGGTGCCGGTTCGAATCCGGTCGGTCGCCCTTCTTCTTGCTGCCATGCGAACGCTGAGCACCGGCGAGCTCCGCGGCCTGTAAAGCCGCCGCCCCGCGCTGTGGTGGTTCGACTCCACCCGTTCGCAGTCTTCGTCGGGGACGTAGCTCAACGGCCGAGCACCTCGCTTGCACCGAGGGAATGCGGGTTCGACTCCTGCCGTCTCCACTCCGGGCCTCTGTGGTGTCAAGGGCAGCACGCACCCCTCGTACGGTTGAAGCGCAGGTTCGACTCCTGCCGGAGGCTCTTCCCTTCACCTGTGGGCGTAGCTCAAGCGGCAGAGCACCGGGCCGCCAACCCGGAGGTGCCCGTTCGATTCGGGCTGTCCACTTCACAGGCCTGTGGTGTAACGAGGCAGCACTGCGAGCTCCAACCTCGCCGGTCCGGGTTCGATTCCTGGCGGGCCTGCTGTACAAGCATCGTCGCGGGCCGGAGCGGCTCGGTTATCTCTCGGAAGAACGGCGCTGCCCTGCAGCCCGTGCGGTTCGACCCCGCAATCCGACCGCACCACACGACTGCGACGACTTCACAACTGCTGCGGGCCGAAGCGGCTCCGGTTATCGACTCCTAATCGACAGGTCGTGGGTTCGAATCCCACCCGGAGCGCTTCGGGCTCCGGTAGCTCAGCGGTAGAGCAGTTCCGGTCTGCGAGCACACGACCGCAGCAGCATCACATCCGCCCGTGTCGCGGGCCGGCCAGATCATCCAAGACAAACGAGGAGGGACGCCATGTCCTATCTGCTGCAGTTCGCGCGGCGTCCCGACTCGATCGTGCGCCGCCCGCGTCACGCCCGCGTCGACGAGCACACGCGGCTCAACCGCCCGGGCCTCTACGGCGGCGCATTCGTGCACGTGTTCGTCGAGGAGACGTCGAAGCAATGCCGCCGCGATCCGCGCACGGAGCTCACGATCGCCGACTGCGACAACGAGATCACGCTCGAGTTCTCGCTCGAGACGGCACAGCTCCGAGAGAACTCGCTCTTCAAGATCGACACACTGCTGGCAGCTCTGCACCGCTTCCGCGACGCCCTCGCGGCGGAGGCCGAGCTGCGCACCTGACGACATGAGGAAGGAGGTGCGCGATGGCGTACCTGAAGGCTCACGGCACGCGGCGCGTGCCCCAGTGGATTTCCCTGCCGGGCCAGGTCCGCAACTCCAACGCCGGCTACGTCTGGCCGGTCGACGTCTGGACGCGGCTCCGCCGCTTCCTGATCCTTGGCACGGAGGGCGGCTCGTACTACGCCTCGGAGTGGTCGCTCACGCGCGAGAACGCGCAGGCGGTCGAGGAGGCGGTGCGCGAGGACGGTCTGCGTGCGGTCGGCGAGATCCTCGCGGTCTCCCGTGCGGGCCGGGCGCCGAAGAACGACCCGGCGCTGTACGCGCTGGCGCTCGCAGCCGGCTCCGGCGACGAGCGGACGCGCAAGGCGGCGCTCGACGCGCTGCCGAAGGTCGCGCGCACGGGCGCGCACCTGTTCCAGTTCGCAGCCTTCGTCGAGGGCTTCCGCGGCTGGGGCCGCGCGCTGCGGCGCGCGGTCGGCCACTGGTACACAGCGCAGTCGCCCGACGCGCTCGCGTACCAGGCCGTGAAGTACCGCCAGCGGGCAGGCGTCACGCATCGCGACCTCCTGCGGCTGGCGCATCCGGCGGCCCGTGTCGGCGCCGGCAACCCGGCGCTCGAGGTCTCGGCCGACCACGCTCGCCTGTTCGAGTGGATCGTCCGCGGCGGCGAGACGGAGGGCCTGCCGCGTCTGGTCGAGGGCTACGTCCGCGCCCAGGAGGCGGCGGCTCCGCGCGACACGGCGGCACTCATTCGGGAGTACCGCCTGCCGCGTGAGGCGCTGCGTCCGGAGCACCTGACCTCGCCCGAGGTCTGGGAGGCGCTGCTCGACGAGATGCCGATGACGGCCCTCGTCCGCAACCTCGCGACGACGACGCGTGTCGGCGTCATCGCGCCGGGCTCGGACGGCACGTCGAAGGCGGTCGCGCAGCTCGGCGATGCAGAGCGGATCCGTGCTGCACGTGTGCACCCGATCGCGCTGCTCGCCGCGCTGCGGACCTACGCGTCGGGTCGCGGTGTTCGCGGCCACGGCGCGTGGACGCCGGTGCGCGAGATCGTCGACGCGCTCGACGCCGCGTTCTACGCGGCGTTCGGCAACGTCGAGCCGGCCGGCACGCGCGTGCTGCTCGCGCTCGACGTGTCGGGCTCGATGACGTACGGCTCGGTGGCCGGCGTCCCGGGCCTGACGCCGCGCGACGCGTCGGCGGCGCTCGCGCTCGTGACAGCGGCGACGGAGGAGCGGTACGAGATCGTCGGCTTCTTCGCCGGCCGGGGCGGCTTCCGCAAGCGGGGCGCGCCGGTGCACCGCGGCTATGTCGACGGCCTGACGCCGCTCGCGCTGTCGCCGCGGCAGCGGCTGGACGACGTCGTGAAGACGGTGTCGAACCTGCCGTTCGGCGGCACGGACTGCGCTCTGCCGATGCTGTACGCAACGGCAACGCAGCGGCAGATCGACACGTTCCTGATTTTCACGGACGCAGAAACGTGGGCGGGAGAGATCCACCCGGCCCAGGCTCTGCGCGAGTACCGCCGCGCATCGGGCATCGACGCACGCCTGATCGTGGTCGGCATGGTCTCGAACGGCTTCACGATCGCCGATCCGGCCGATCAGGGGATGCTCGACGTCGTCGGCTTCGACACGGCGACGCCGCAACTCATCTCCGACTTCGCACGCGGCGCTCTCTGAGAGGAGGGCGCCGCGGGCGCCCTTCCAGGACGAGAGGAGGCGAGATGCATCGCCATCTCCATCACCGTGTGCACTCGGCGCGTCCGCGTCCGTTTCGCCCGGCGAAAGTCGTGCAGCTCGAGGCGCGCCGCCAGGCGCGGCTCGACGTCGCACGCGATCTCCGGCTGCCCCCGCGGCGGCCGGCCGCATGACAGACAGGCGAGCCGCGCTGCGGCGCGGCTCGCTCATACGGATGTGGCGGAACGAGGTATACGCACCGGTCTCAGAAGCCGGCGGCTTCGGCCATGAGGGTTCGACTCCCTCCATCCGTACTTCTGCTGCCCTGAGGCGGCGGCGCAGGCCCAGGCGAGCGGGAGCCGGGAATAGAGGTTCGCGAACGGTGTCCTTGGCAGCGACAAGCTCATTCACTTAAGAGGAGACGTACTCAGATGTGGACGCTCAATCGCACCAAGGAGTCCCGCGCCGCGCGGCTTGCGGCTTCGACGGTGGCCCTGGCCGCCGTCGTCGCCGGCGCGGCCGGGGTCGTGACGGAGAACGGGAAGGCCGCGCCCTCCCGCCACCGCCATACCGCCCAGGCCTCGTATCAGCACCGGAAGTCCGAGTTCAAGCGCCCCAAACTGAGGCACGGCGTGCTGGCCGTCGTAGGTACCGAAGAAAGCGAGAGGATCGCGCTTCGCCTGAGCGCCGGCCGGCCGGATGTCCTCCAGGTCGACGTCGGTGACGACGGCTGGGCGGACTTCAGCTTCCAGCGCGAGAAGATCGCGCGGATCGCCGTCGATGCCCAGGCCGGCGACGACTTCGTGCGCATCGACGAGACCAACGGCGTCTTCAGCGACGTCATCCCGACGACCATCGACGGTGGGGACGGCAACGACAACCTTGCTGGAGGCTCCGGAGCGGAGTCGCTGGCCGGCGGCGCCGGGAACGACTCGATCGACGGCAACGGCGGCAACGACGTGGCGTTTCTCGGAGCCGGCGACGACACGTTCGTCTGGGATCCGGGCGACGGCAGCGACACGGTCGAGGGCCAGGACGGCACCGA
>WNGE01007451.1_pt1 | contig 19174 bp, 17 predicted proteins | sample 5400651 | NCBI WGS metagenome assembly WNGE01 (sample SAMN13153370, study PRJNA577476) | soil metagenome | isolation source: 60 cm soil or saprolite under grassland replicate 2 | place: USA:California | collected 2016-06-15
GCGCGCAATGCGCGCTTTCAGATTCTGTACCGCGAACGGTACACCCGTCTACAATTTTCTCATCTATGGGAGAAAACTTTTGCGTTTTCCGAAAATTTAGGCTAAACAGAGCACTAGTTGTACGCGCTAGTGCTCATACTTCGTTATCTCACTCCTATCATTCTACTGTTTTTTCTGCCTAGGCCAGCATTAAGTCGGTTCATAACCAGCGCGGAAGAGTTCTCTTCGGCCAAAGATGTCACTTTTAGCTGGACCCATGCGCGGTCAAGGAGCCTGAAGATTCTCCTCGAGTATCGCGATACCGACAACACCTGGCGCCGCGTCAACTTAGGATCGGGATTCCTGGTGTCGCCGGACGGTCTCTTTGTCACCGCCTACCATGTAATGAAATATTGTCTACAAGCTCAAAAGGGAAGCAGCGGCCTATCTGTAAAAATCGACTGCTCGACGGCGCGCCCGGGTGTGCGCTATGTGGCTGAGAACGACGATAGAGAATTTCAAATTGACATCATCTCTTATCTGAAAGAGGCGGATTCCACGAATGGGAAGGAGAGACACACGCCCGACGAAATTATCAAACAACGAGATTTCGTCATCGCCAAGTTGAAGGCCGACACGACGAGTTCATTTTCGTTCTGGAAGTTAAGAGACTTCGACCAAGCAAGCATAGATGTGAGCAATCCTGGCGCGGACTTTCAACTAACGCCGTTGCTGCCGCCTAAAAGAGTATTCATCACCGGATTTCCGAAAGACCACGATTTTGTAATCTCAGCAGGTTTTTTGAATTTGACGGAAAAGAATCGGCGCGGTTATTTTGCCGCGGATCTAAAGGTCTACACGACGCCTTACCTGGAAAGCCAGGGCGTCGCCATCGATACCCAGTGGGGTATGCGCATCGAAAACCACATGAGTGGAGGGGCGGTGGTTGACGCATCTGGCTATGTAGTCGGATTGGTCGTCAACGGCAATCATAATACCGCAGGCATTCTGTCGATAGAGAACATCCTTTCAACTTTCTTTTCCCGAGCGGCCAACTCAGTAGCACGTCCAGCTGTATTCCTGAATCCGACGGACACACCTCTGTACCTTAAACGGCAAGCCCTTCAATAGGGAAGACACGTCAGGCTTGTTAACCGATAAGCGTAAGCGCTTGGGGCAAGTAATTTTGTCCGTGAAAGCCGAGCCATCCCAGCTTAAACCCCCAAATCCGAGGTAAGGAATGGACGATACGATACAGATCAATAACCCAGAACATAATATTGGCCGAATCCGGTGGGCATGTTTTCTTGTAACCCGCCCGTACCACTGTAACAAGTAATTACGTTTCCCTCCTCAAAAAAAACGTTGAGACATTTCAATGTTTTAGCTAGCTACCTCACAGTTTGGACGGACTAATGTCACAGATATTTACACTCTTTTCTCAACCCTAGGTTAAAAACTACCTCGTTATCCAGTAGTTACAAGGCGGCACCGATCTTGCTCACTAGCAAAGATAACTCGACCGTTTGCCCTTGATACTATGTGGACACTCGTTGATCCGCTAAGTTCCATTGCGTGCATCCACCCGACAACAATGGGTTTTCGCAACGGGAGGTATATCCAATGTCGAAAAGAATTCTCTGGAGAGCCTTGTTTTTCCTAACGGTTTTGCTTGCTGATCGGCCGGCTCTTGCGGCCAGCATGGTGTTATTCGATTTCGATCAGATTCAGAGTCATTCGAAGAAAGGCGTGGACGCCTCTGATGTCGAGGCGTACATGGAGGGGTTGTTTGGATCTGATATCACCCTGAGTCAAAAAACGACGGACGTTAACTCGGCCTTGAGGGTCGGCAAAGGTAAAGGCGCACCCGCCATCACAATCGATTTTGGCATTAATCCGATCGACTCGTTCAGCGTCGATTTTCAGCTCTTTAAGAAAGCAAAAAGCTTCACCATCTTGGCCGATGGTGTCGCCGTCAATCAGCAGACTTTATCAAAAGCTCAAAAAAATGCAGGTTTGACGGGGCATCAGGGTAGCTATTTCTTCGATACTCCGGTTCACACGTTACAGTTCGTAGGTTTACAAAAGAAATCATTCGCCATCGACAACCTCGCGATCAACATTCCCTACGACGAATCCGAGAGCGGCCCGAATGAGAATGGGAACAACTCGTCCGGAATCTTTCTCAGCGCACAAGGTCTTGGCGGTAATATCGTCAACATTAACCAAGTCACCGCAGACGTCGCAGAGCCTTCGTCGTTACTAATGCTGGCTATGGGTTTGTATGGCACACTGGTCTCTCGAAGGCTTCGCGCGCGGTAAAAGGTGTCGAGAACAGAAAAGAATTACTAGGTCTCTCGTGCTTCCGCGCCCCTTAGAATGCAGCGGCGCATCCCCCGCAGCCAGTTATCGGTTGCGCCGCTGCCCCTCCCTAGTTTAAGCGATGATAAATTCTTCTACTTGCTACTGCCTAATCCCGGCGTGAGATATTTCGTAGCCAGAAAACGCTAGAGTCGACGCGAGAATGTGGCGGGTGTAAGTCTTAAGATATCAGCACGCTGTTCGATATCTTGACTTGCCTTAACAAATCAGTGGAGGGAAAAGTCCATGGAAACAAAAGTCTCCTCTTGCCTAAGGGGCAATCCGCCGCTGACGTGGATGTCCCCGTCAACGACGGATTGCTATGATCCCTTCTCAGCTTTGTTCAGCTAACGAGTTTAGCGTTCGCTGCTGCTACCACTTCCGCTTACGCTGCCGCTGCCGCTAGCACTTCCACTCCCGCTTACGCTGCCGCTGCTGCTAGTGCTGCTCCCGGAGGATTTTTTCTTCTGTTCAGTCTCAGTTGTCGTTCTATCACCTTCTATTGTAGCTTCTCCGCGGATCGGGCCTCTCTGGCTAACACTCACATCCTTGGCCGCGCAACCGGCCGTGAGCGAGGCAAGCCCGAGCAGCGCAGTAATCACGTAGCGGTTCAATCTGATTGTCATAGTTTCTCCTCCTTTCTTCTCACAAGTAGCAGCATTTCGCATGCTAGCAGAAAAAATGCGCGGCGATTTTAGCAATTCGATCACTGCCAGCGCATGTGCCGTGTTTTCTGCGATGGCTTTGTCCCGGAAATTTAACAGCATGTCTCGCCGCGCGGACATTGGCGCACCTAAAGAAGGAACTCAGGCTCTAGACCAGCATGGCCGGAATCGCACCTCTGAAAGTTCAATCAGGAAAGAACCGCACAGTGAAGTAAGAAAGAATCAGACAGGTTGCGAATCATTCGTCTGATGGGCTCGATTTTTTGTAATCTCAGCCTCTTGATCCTGTTAACGAGTGCACGTTTGCATGCGTCTGCGCTTGGTTGCGGGTGCTTGGAGTTTTGACACGTTATTCGTGAGATAGTTCGAGCGCTTCCATCGGCTATGGCCCTTTTTTTGCGAAAGAAATTACAAAAGTTAAGAGATTATGTTTTGTAACGGCACGGCGCAGCTTGTCGCGTAAGCCTAGTGGCGAATCGACCCTGCGACCTTGTCAGAAAAAGGAGAAGTCCTATGCTAGCTGAACTGAGCATCATTCCAGTAGGCGGGAGCACCCACTCAAGTTCGGAGCTTGCGAAAGTGCTTAAGCTTGTGGACGAGTCCGGCCTACCTTATCAGCTCACGCCCTCAGGCACATGCATTGAAGGCGAATGGGACGAGATCATGGCGTTGATTCGCCATTGCCACGACCGGGTGCGCAAAAGTTCCTCGCATGTAGTCACGTTCATCAAGCTCGAAGAGGACGATGGAGAACGTCACAAGTTAACCCGCAACGTCACGTCGGTCGAAGAAAAAATCGGTCATCCATTAAAAACCAGCGAAGCGAGAACCAACGAACGCTGAAGCGCCGGCACCGCCCTTGGATAAAACTTGTCGGCGTCCGGATCTGAGACACGGCGGAATTATGACGGCGCAAAGAAGCTGCGCGGTGTGTTATTCCCGACTATTATTGAGGGTGAGAAACTATGGCTAGTCAAAAACAACGCGCGGCGGCTCGGAAAAATGTCAAGAAGGCTGCCCGAGCCGCCAAGCGCAAGCAAACTCTAAGGCACTTGCCGAAGAAAACGCGACGCGCGCTGGGACGACAAGCCGCGAAAGTCAGAAAATCGCAACGCTGAGTCATTCAAAGCGAATGGGTTAAGCGGGCGCTTGAAGGCGGGCAGTACCGGGAATTAAGCGCGCGCAGTCGTTACGAAACGAGGAGAGAACTCATGCCAGAGAAAAAAACTGTCGAGAAAGCTAAGGAGGCCAAACACCAGGGAAAGTCGGCAACCACGCAAGCCGGCGAGTTCGTGCGCGAAGAGATGCATCACATCAGGGAGGGCAAACACGGCGCTCGCTCGACTAAGCAAGCGATTGCGATAGGCCTCTCGAAGGCGCGTCGCAGTGGCGTCGCGCTTTCGCCGCCGAAGAGAGGCCGGGTTTCGGAGAAAACTCGACGCAGCGCAGAACGCGCCTACGAGAAGGGTCGGAGAGGCGTCAACGTATCTCGTCGCGGTTCGAGAGCCACCGGTAGCGCGCTAAAGCATGAAAGTCGAGCCACGGCATCGAGGAAAGCGCTGGCGCGGCAGGCGCGCTCCGCGGCGGCCAGGCGCACGCAAGCCGCACGTTCGATTTCTGCACGCCGAGTCGTGCGGACCAAAGGTCACAGGGGACGTTCCGCGGCCGCACGTAAAGCGCACGCGGCGCGGTTGGCATTCTTGCTGGGCGTTGGAGCACAGGAAAGTGTCCGCGGTCGAGTGCAGGCCGGCGTGCACCCGTAAGACCGTAAGCGAAGAACACAATGGCCTTACAGTTTGCCAATCGGAGTGAAGCGGGTAAAGAACTCGCGACCAAGCTGATGGCTTATGCGCATCGCGCGGATGTGTTGGTATTGGCGCTGCCGCGTGGCGGCGTGCCGGTCGCTTATAGAGTGGCGCGCGTGCTCCATGCGCCTTTGGACGTTTTTCTTGTGCGCAAACTCGGCGTACCAGGACACGAAGAATTGGCGATGGGTGCCATTGCCATGGGCGGCGTACGTGTCCTGAACAAAGAGATCGCTATCTATATGGATGAGGCCGTCATCGATGCGGTTTCACGTCAAGAGCAAGCCGAGCTGCAACGTCGCGAGCGGCTCTACCGCGGCGATCGACCTGCGCCGAATATTCAAGGACGCGCGGTCATTTTGGTGGACGATGGATTGGCAACGGGCTCGACGATGCGCGCCGCCGCTGTTGCGCTGCGGCAGATGCAGCCGCATAAAATTGTCGTCGCGGTGCCTGTCGCAGCGGCGGAGACATGCGATGAGTTTCGCAGCGAGGTCGATGAAGTCGTCTGTGCTGCGACACCGGAACCGTTCATGGCTGTTGGGCTGTGGTATGCGGACTTTTCGCAAACGAGCGATGAAGAAGTTCGCGAGTTGCTCGAGCAAGCGGCACGAGAGCACCAGCAAGATGCCGAAATCCGGCCGTGACCCGTCACGCAAACACGCTGGCACGGGTTCTAATTTTCAAAGACTTGTCCCGTAATGGCGTTTTCAATAAAGACGTAGCCGGTCCTCGGTTCGAGTCGAACTTTGACGAACGAGATATTCTTTTCTCACGTAGCCGATGGCTCCCGACGGTCGAGTTCTGACTTTGAACCAATCGCCGTTCGATTCGAGAACACTGATCGACGTGCCGGCACCGATCTGTGCCTTCGAGGTCGCCGCGAAACGAGGCTCCTCTCTTAGCGACACCACACGCCGGGTTTTATACGCGGTCATCTCCCCTGGCGGTTCTTCGCGTTTCTTGGCCACCACACGGTCAACTCGCTTTTTCCTGGCGTTGTCTGCTTCAAAATTGGGCTTGGACGGCATAATGGCATCGACGGCCACGACAGAATTGCCGCCTGTTGTCGCAGGCGCGTTTGTGTGATCTGGCCCCGTGCGACCGTGCCCCAACAAGAAATAGGCGATTGGCATTAAGACCAGCCCGGCGACAGCTGCGGAAAGTGCATACGCCGGAAATGTCTTTGGCTTCCAAGTAATTTGCCATGCGTGGCGGAACCAACTCGGCCAGCCCGGGCTATGTTCCTGACCAGGAGTGGACGGAGTGGTTATCGACTCAGGCGCCGGTACTTGATCCCCAGGCGACTCGCCGGCTAAACTTTTAGCGGAATCGACAGCCGAGAGCGCTTGGCTCGTTCTATTACGCTCTTGATGGAGTAAGTTTTCGGCGCGTAATTTGGACGCCTGCGCGTCTCCCAATCTCTTAGTGAGGATATGGATCTGACTCCGTAGCTCAGCCAATTCCACGCCGCTTTTTTCCATCCGTTTCTGCTTTTCCGCCAGCTCACGCTCGAACGATTGGATCTTCGCCCTCATTTGCTCCTTCATCTCGCGGATGGAAGATTCCTTGGCTTGGAGCAGCGCGGCTTTTTGGCGAAGAACTTCTTGAACCCGCTGGTCCGCCTTTTCTCGTTCGGATGCCAGCTCGGCGCGTTCCTGAGTCAGCCTGCTCATCTTGCCCATGAGCGAATCAAGTTCCGTGGCGCGAGACGCCAAGAGACTCTGCTTCTCGCCGAGCTGACCTTCCAGGGCGCGAATCTGCTCCGCCGACCGCTCCTGTAGTTTCTTTATCTCTGCATCGCGGACCTGCAAAAGCGCGGTTTTCTGTGTAATCTCCTCGTGGAGCAGACGACCGTCTTGATCCTTGGCCCGGCCTAACTCGGCGAGTTGCGCATTGAGTTCAATTACCTTTGATCCGATTTCCTTGAGATCCTTCTCACGGCTCTCGAGGAGATCTTGTTTCTCGCTAAGTTGATTCTCCAGGGACCGACTGGTTTCGCTGAAACGGTTCTCCAGAGCGTTGAGCGCAGCTTCCTTCGTCCGCAGCAGCTCCGTGTTCTGCTTAACGGTTTCTTCCAGCGATCGCACAGCTCGGTCTCTCGACGCGCTCAACTCCGCGAGCTGCTTCTTGAAAGTCAGCAACTGCGCCTCACGGTCTTGCGGAAGTTCGGCTTTTTCACCCATCTGGCTTGCGAAAGCCTGGGGAGGAATGGCTTCTTCAAGCGGCGGATTGAGCAGATAAGCGCGAGGCTGGTCTCTCCGGCCTTCCTCTTCCGCAGACTTCGATGCGAGGAGAAGAATTGCCCCGATGATCTCTTTCTCAAGGTTGTTGGGATTCAACAAGCCGTGAAGTTTATCGATCTCGTCTTTGTAGGGTATGGCGCCGTCGAGAGTTATGTTAATCAAAAGGAGACGAAGGCTGCTTGCGCGATCTAAGCGGCGGTCATCGAGAAAACGCAAGAGAACCTTGGCGTCCGCGTACCTCCCTGCGTTGAGGAAAAGCTCAATCTCAGAAAAGATTTGTTGGTAGCGGGAAAGCTTGGCCATAGCTCGTCGTCCGAAAGGTTTGTCCACCGCCGCCCCTGTCGCTCCGACTGATACATTCGGAAAGAATCAGCAAGTTTGATGCCCGGCACGATGGTCCATGCGCTGTTCCGGTGACCCGACCATTACCGCCGGAACAAGAAGTTTTTGATGCCGGCATCGACATCAACACAGTGCGACCTAGCGAGGTTTGTGCTCTCTAATCTTCACCCGGAGGCTCGTTTTATTAAAAGATTCAGAAACGGGACAGGAGATCAAAAACGGGGATCAGATTCGGGACAGCCTACCATTCTTTATGTCACTCGCTCGGCCGCGTGAGCGCAAAGTGGTTGTGCCCTGAGCACCTCCGCGGTGAGTAATTCATATATGATTCACGACAGAGACGCGGAGCATACAGGGTTTTCTTTTTATACCGTCCCCACTCACGTTAGGCGGGATCAGCTCTTAAGTGGAACTAAAAAGATTTGGTGGTGGTTTTTCTGAGTGGATTGCCTCCCTGTCTGGGGGCAGGTGACACTATTGTTGCTAAGATCTGAGAGGATTTTCGGAAGGGGTTTCCCGTCATAGAGGACGCCGATGCTTTGTTTAGCAACCGGGCCATCTTCTATGACAACGGAAATCCCCATCTCATGCACTCCGCCACATTTGTTACAAGAAACGATGATCCCGTACCGCATTTGTGAACTCTTCGCAGTAGATGTTACCGCGTCTCCTGGCAAAAGTTTCAGCTGCACTCAGGAAATCCCATCTTCATTTCGCTCTAACGCTGGTTGTTCACCCGTTGTATTGGTTAGTCCTCTTAATCACTCGGTCTCAGACTCTACCACATAAAACGCCATATCGCCTTCATTCCTCCAGCGAGCCTAACCGCTCAGCTTTACCCAGCAGCGTCTTTGCTTCTTAGGCTGTGCTGATGCGCCAGGAATTGCTGTCTACTATTGAACAATTCTGAAAAGAATTATTGCCAGGCATGGACGACGGCACACCATTTCGTGATCGGCTGGGAAGATATCCAAGCGCTGATTACCGCGGCCAAGTCACGCGACAAAAACACCCTCAAATTCGATTCTCGGCTTGCCAGCCATGCGGCCGACTCGGCCCATTGCATTGACAGGTAAAGATTTGACCACTAGTTTCCCTGTATGCTTTGCCTGAGTAAGCATGCCGATAGTATGGAGGTGCGATTTACTCTGCGCCCGGCCGAAAGGAGAAATACATGAGCCGTGGATTGATGCTCTCGATCACGCTTTGCTTGATTTTATCTAACAGCAGGGCAATCGCCGGTTCTACCACTCTCGTCTCCGGGAAGTCGCAGAGAAATCAGAGCAATGGCGCCTCCAGCGAGCCATCCGCTTCAGACACCGGGCAGTTTATCGCGTTCCGTTCGCCGGCGACCAATCTGGCCGCGGCGCGGTGTAACAACGGATTCAATCACGTATTCGTTCGTGACCGAAGGGCGGGGACAATAACCTGCGTCTCAGTGAACTCCAACGGTAGCCAGGGCAACCAGAATAGCCATGCGCCTTCAATCTCATCTAACGGCCAATTCGTAGCCTTTGATTCGGTCTCGACGAACCTGACAGGGGGCAAGTGCAATAACGGATTTCATCACACATTTGTTCATGACCGAACCACGGGAACAACAACCTGCGTCTCAGTGCATTCCAGTGGTACGGAGGGCAACGGCGACAGCTTCGACCCGTCAATTTCAGCCAATGGCCAAATGGTGACCTTCCACTCATCGGCGACCAACCTCACGAACCGGTGCACCAACGGGAACTCTCACGTCTACGTGCATGATCTAACGACCGGCCAAACAAGGTGCGTTTCCGTGGACTCTAATGAGAACCCGAGCGACGGCAACAGCGATCTCCCGAAAATCTCAGGCGATGGCCTCTTTGTCGCATTCGAGTCCGACGCCACTAACCTCACGTCGCAGTGCGACAACGCCTTTGCACAAATCTTTGTTCGTGATCTAACCAACGGCAGAACATCCTGTGCCTCGATGGATAACAATGAAAACCAGGGCAACAACGATAGCGTCCAACCCTCCATTTCATCTGACGGCCGGTTGGTGGCCTTTTCCTCGGTTGCGACTAACCTGACGCCCAGCCGATGCATCGCAGGTAATAGTCAAGTGTTCGTCCGCGATCGAACCGGTAAGAAAACAACCTGCGCGTCGGTGGATGCCAAAAAGAGAGAGGGCAATGGCGATAGCGTCAACCCTGCCATTTCGGGTGACGGTCGCTTAGTGGCCTTTGAATCGAATTCTAATAATCTCGTAAAGAATGATACGAACGGACTTTTGGATGTTTTTGTCCACGTCCTTCCCTAGCATTGGCAGTGTTCGTCGCTCACTGGTCGCTAAATCGGTTGCGGTCGTAAACACGCTGTGTACGGAATCCGAATCGGACGTCCTGGCCCTGCGCGCCTCGGTGCCTCGGCGGTCAACCATCCGAAGCCGTCTGGCAAATCCGATTTGTTTCTAGCCGCCGAGCGAATATAATAGCCCATATTTAATCGGAGGTGTGCTATGGCGGCGACAAAACCCTACGACGAAGATCTCCGAGCTATTGGCCAGGCGCTCGAAGCGAGAAATATTAGCGTGTTCGAACTAAAGCGGCTTGCAGATAGGTATGTCATTGAGGGTACGCCTCAGGAGACCAGCTCGCTACGTACGAAGGTACGACAGTGGTACTTGCGATTGCGCAGCGGTTCCATTGCTGAGTCATTGACTTTCCGCTTGGCCGACGTCGAAAAATTATCCCAAGCCGGGCGAGCAAAGCGTTCCAGACCGCGGCACCTTCCGGACTTTTACAGTGTTTCGAATACCTTGCGCACGGTCGGTGCCTATCTCGACGCCAAGGGGGTCGAGCTGGTTGAGCTGCACAAAAGGCCAATTTCCATCACACTCTCGTATCGAGATAAAGAAGGACACCAACAAGGCGAAGACCGCACCATCTCTTCCTTCTACAATCTCTTTCTTGAGCTTTACGGAAAGCGCGGCCAGCAAAAAACCCTGACGGTCAAGCATCCAAATAGCCAGCCCTCTGCACTTACATCGTGAATCACAAGGAGACCGGCTACTTTTCTTTTCGCTCCTGCGGTCGGCACGCGGCCGCAGGGTAATTCCGAGCAGAATGTAGCTGTGATCTCCGCCTACTAATTTGTCCCTCCAAACGGCCTTTGCCGGTTCGGCCGTTGACGAGATTGGCTAATGGCTCTTCTCGTCTAGTTGCTTCACATTGAGTTTCGTCAACCGGGGCGAATCACGCCGTCTTAAACATCGAAGTAACTTCCTGGTGTCCGCCGTTTTCTTTGAGTTCTTCCTCGTAGTAGAGGCCCAGTGCGCTCAGCACCGGCAAATCCTGGATCGAGAACAGCACCGCATCCGCGCTCGCGGAGGAATTCGCATGTTCGTGCAGCGCCCACGGCGGTAGAGCGACGATATCGCCCTTGTGCCAGGTGAAACGCTGACCGTTGATGATTGTGAATCCTTCGCCGTTAACGACGTGATAAACCGCGCTGCCCGTGTGCCGATGCGCCTTTGTGTGCTCGCCGGGCCGGAGGAGCTGCGCGCAACAGGCCATGGTTGGCATCACAGGCCCGCCCGTCTGCGGATGACGATACTCAAGAGCGATGCCGTCGAAAGGACTTCCTTCATGATCACGCAGCTCGTTTAACGCTTGCCAAGTTTGATCCCATGAATAAAGCAGCAGCGGGGAAGATTTCGGCTTTTCCTTGACCCATGTTGGGCTGATATGCGCATGGCCAAAGAGCTGCTTCGACGCGTTGGGCGGACGCGTGGCCGCTACCTGCTCCGCCGTGTAGAACTGAAAGAACATCGCTTCGACCGATGCGATCAACGGGATGTCGAGCCCGTCCATCCACACCACGCGCTCTTTGGTTTCGTTGCCATGGTCGTGCCATGCCCAGCTTGGCGTTAGAATTAAATCCCCCGGAGCCATGTAAACGCGCTCGCCGTCGACCGCTGTATAAGCGCCCGTGCCTTCAATGATGAAGCGAATCGCCGTCGGCGTGTGCCGGTGCGCGCGCGCGACTTCACCCGGCAAGAGAATCTGTACGGCGGCAATCAGGTTGTTGGTCGTCGCCCAGCGGCCACCGAGACCAGGATTGAAAAGCTGCAACGCGCGCCGCTCGTCGCCGACCGGCACGGCCCGAGATGATTCCTCTATGATCGACTCCGTCGTCGACCAGCGCCACATATGCGGAATCATTTTGGGTTGAGGATGCGGCGTCATTTGGCTCGCCAGTTCCCAGAGACCATACATGTGGTTAGCGTGCATGCGCTCGTGGAACGCTTGACGGAATGCGTCTGCTTCCGATTTAATTTCGGGTTTAGCCATAGAATCCTCCTCAGTTAACCGCCGCGTCGTCATCTTGTTTTCAGCGTACCCGACGGTCTGTTGCCATGTCAACTAAGTCCAAGCGCCGATCAGTTGACGTTTTGCAAGTCGCTGGCCTAGTATCCAATCGGGAATAATCTCACTATATGGAGGAATCTCAAATGGCGGAACCCGCGAAAATTGTTACCGGCATCGGCAAAGCCGAGCTGCATCGGATACTCGTGCGCGGCTACGATCTGAATAAGGAATTGCTTGGCAAAATCACGTTCACGGACATGACCTCGCTCATCTTGCGCGGCCGGCTGCCGACTGTAAATGAAGCCAAAATGCTCGATGCGCTCCTCATAATTCTAGTCGAGCATGGCATGGTATCCCATGTCATTGCCGCGCGACTGATCTATCACTGCGCGCCGGAAGCGATCCAAGCGGCGGTGGCGGCGGCGCTCTGCGGCGCGGGGAGCGTGCATCTCGGTTCTTCGGAATGGTCGGCGAAAATGCTGACCGAGGCGTTGCCGCCGGACACGCAAAATCCTGACTTCGCCGCTATCGCCGCGTCAATCATGGATGACTACAGCAAGCGAAAACAGCGCATGCCCGGCATCGGCCATCGCACTCACGCCGAAGGTGACCCACGGGCGGACACCCTTTTCGGGATCGCCAAGGGCACCGGCGTCTACGGCAAGTACTGCGAGCTGCTCCAAGCGTTGTCGAAACTTGCGACCGAGCGCCGCAAAAGACTCATTCCCGTCAACGTTACCGGTGCCATCGGCGCCATCGCGCTCGATATGGGCTTTCCCTGGCAGATCACAAAAGCATTTGCGCTGATCGGTAGAACTCTCGGCGTGATGGGCCACATCGCCGAAGAGATCCGTAACCCGATGGCCACACAAATCGACGCCGCGATCAAACAGGCCTTAGTCTATGAACCATATAGGACGTAACCGTGTGTCTTATGGGCACGGCAAGCGGTCCGCCGACATCCGCTCTCTCTCGTCGCGGGTCCTTTCTCCTTAATTTGCACCGTTCCCGCCTTTCTGTTGTAATGCGTCGTGCACAGAGGAGAAATCATATGAGCTACGAAAACATTCTCGCCGAACGCGTCGATCAGATTGCTATTATCACTTTGAATCGCCCGGAAAAACTCAACGCGATGAGCTATGAGCTTGCCTGTGAGCTGGACGAGGAGCTCACGAAGATCGAAAACGACGACAATGCACGCGCCGTGATTCTCACCGGAGCCGGTCCGCGTGCCTTCTCCGCCGGCGGCGATATCATGCAAATGGTGAAATCGACGCCTGAGGAGATGGCCGCGCGTAGTGACAATCGCCGCGAAGCGAATTGGCATTTGGCCACTTTCACGAAGCCGATTATCGGCGCGATTAACGGTCTTGCATACGGCGCCGGCGCGCAATTGACGACTATGGTCGACATTCGTATCGGTTGCGAGCACGCCGAAATTCAATTCCTCGCCGCCAAGTATGGACGCGCGAACTCGACTTGGTCATTGCCTCTGGTTGTCGGATTACCCAAAGCCAAAGAGCTGCTCTATACCGGACGACCGGTCAAAGCTGAAGAGGCGGAACGCATCGGCTTACTCAATCAGCTTGTCCCATGCGCGCAGCTGCGTGACGCATCGATCGAGATGGCCAAACAAATCAGTGAAAACGATCCGCGTATGGTGCAAGGTATCAAACAATTACTCAACGACGATATCGGCAAGGCCTGGCGCGAACGCTTTGATGCCGAACAAAATGCGCGAAAGGGCAAGCTAAAAGCCAACTCGCCGCGTGAGGGTTTTAAGGCGTTCTTAGAGCGAAAGGGCATTCGTTGAGAGTGTTGCATCTTCGCGTGAAAAACGGGCGGTGGGCTATGGGGATAGCGACAAACCTTTGTGACAACTGCCTCCCGAATCGTCACCTCAGAGGTTCTTATCGGGGGTCTAGTCTGAGTCTCGCCTGGATTCCCGCTAAAAAGCATGCGGGAATGACGAACTCCGACAGGACTCGGAATCGCCTGTACCGGCATGTCATTTCGAACGAAGAGAGAAATCTTTGTCCCTGACTCGTCGGTTGACACTTCGCTTACTTGTCGAATATTCTTTCGTGCAATTGCTGATCCCTCAATTTTAATTCGGGAGAGCTCATATGGCCCTCAGCGTTGAAGAAAATGAATTGATCACCCACGTCGGCCCGGGCACGCCCTGCGGGGAAATGATGCGCCGCTATTGGCACCCCATCGGCTTGAGCACAGAGCTCAAAGGTCGGCCGATCCGCCGGCGTCTACTCGGCGAGGATCTGGTTGTCTTTCGCGACGACCAGGGCCGGGTCGGGCTCCTCACCCTGCGCTGCTCCCACCGCGGCACGTCACTAGAGTTTGGTCATGTCGAAGACGGCGGTTTGCGCTGCTGTTACCACGGCTGGCTCTACGACATTGATGGTAAAATTTTGCAAATGCCCGGCGAACCGCCGGAGAGCACGTTCAAAGATCGTGTCCGCCACAAAGCTTATAAGGCGCAGGAAGCGGCCGGAATTATTTTTGCCTACGTTGGCCCGGAGCCGGCGCCGCTCCTGCCGCGCTGGGATGTTCTGGTTCGCGAAGACGGAGTGCGCTCGCTGGCGGCGCGGTTAATCCACTGTAACTTTTTGCAAACCGTCGAGAACAGCGTCGACCAGCATCACTTTAAGTGGCTTCACCGCACGCCTAAGACTCGCCTGTGGTCCGACGAGAAGCTGACATCCGAGATCACCGAGTTCGGCATCCGCGACACCTTCACCCGCACAGTTCCCGAGGGTTCGTTCATGACAGTGAGCCATTTTTTGATGCCGAATATGAACAAAGTCGGCTATCACTTGAATGAAGATCACCCGGCGGCATTCGCCGCGACCCACGAAGGTTATGAGGCGCTGCGCTGGCGCGTTCCCGTCGATGACGCCAATACGATGCACTTTACGCTTTACTTCGCCCCGGTCGTCGACGGCAAAGTGTCGGCCAAGGTGCCCAAAGACCAGCAGGACCAAGGTTTAGGCGACAGCACCCCCGGTAAATACCGATGGGACGAAGAGACCGGCTGGATCGCCCGCGGCGATCAGGATCGTTGCGCTCAGGAAAGCCAGGGACCGGTTTTCGACCGCAGCGGCGAACATCTAGGCGTATCGGATGAAGGCGTGATCCTGCTCCGTCGCATGTTCAAGCAAAGCATCGAGGCCGTGCAGAATGGCCAGGATCCCGTGGGAACCATTCGTGATCCGGCGAGAAATGATATTCTGCGCCCCGTGCCCGGTGAATTTCGGGTGGCCTGATCGGAGGCAGATCATGATTCGCTTCGTGAATAAGGTATCCCAACTCGGCCTGCCTCTGCTCGCATTGGCGCTTTTCGCCGCGTCGCATCTGTACGCTGCCGATGCGATGGAATCACTGATTGCCGGCGCCAAGAAGGAAGATGAACTCGTCTTCATCGCCGGCGCGCAAACCTTCGGCGGCCGCAAGGGACTTTCGGAGATCGAAGCAGCGTTTAACAAACGATACGGCCTTAACATGAAGATCAGCTTCGCCGCCGGACCGGACATGAACGCGCGCGCAGCGCGGCATATCACTGAAATCAAATCCGGACGGAAAGTCTCGTCGGATATTTTCCTCGGATCGCAGTCGCATCAGGCGCTGCTTCACAAGGAAAACGCGCTGGAGAAAGTAAACTACTCGGGAATTTTTTCCTGGGTCACCAAAGACATGGAAATCTTTCCCAATGAAACGGTCCTGACCTACACTTCACCCAACGGCATTGTTTACAACGCCAACTTGATTCCCAAGGACAAGGCGCCGAAAAATTACGCCGACCTGATCGATCCGAAGCTGAGCCCGACCTGGGCCGGCAAGATTGCTATTCCGCCTTACGTCGCTTGGCTTGCCGAACTGTCGCTTGTCTGGGGACAGGAGAAAGTCAAAGACTACGCACGCAAGCTCGTGGCGATTAGCGGCGGGCGCTTGCGCTACAGCGAAGAAGAGCGCGTCGTGAGCGGCGAATTTCCCATTATGGCCAATTTTGGCGATGCATTAAGTGCGATGTGGACATGGCAGCCCAAGGGCGCACCGCTGATTGCCGTACCGGGCGTGACGCCGACCAACACCGACTATTTTCAACTCAGTGTGCCGAAGAACACGGTCCATCCCAATTTGGCCAAGCTCTTCGTTTCTTTTATGGCCACCAAAGAGGCACAAGGCGTCCTGCAAAAGCATGAGTCCCGTAGCTCGCACCTGGTCGAGGGAACCTTGATGCAAAAGTATCTCAAGGAAAATAAAGTCGCCGTCCAAGAGCCAAAGCTCTCGATCAATTACTATCTCAAATCTGAAGACGCCGAAGGTCTCCAGTTCAAAGAGGAATTGGCGAAGATATTGAAGGGCTCATGAACACGCGAATGACTTTGAACTTTTGAGCCTTTGAACTTTTGAACTAGTCGAATTGTTTTGTACGACTGGAACGTTTGGAACGATGGAACCATTCTGATTTTAGTCGAGCCACTTCGGAGGTTTCGTCCATGCTATCCAAGGAAGAAAACGAGCTCGTGACGCGCGTCGGACCAGGCACGCCGGCTGGAGAAATGCTCAGGCGCTACTGGTGGCCGGTGGGCTTCACCGAGCACGTCAAAGAAAAAAGCAGTCCGACAAAAGTGCGATTGCTTGGCGAAGATTTCGTGCTGTTCCGTGACGGCGGCGGGCGGCTGGGGCTTGTCGAACTTCACTGTTCCCACCGCGGCACGTCGTTAGAATATGGCCGCGTCGAAGATCGCGGCATTCGCTGTTGCTACCATGGTTGGCTCTATGATGTGAACGGGCGCTGCTTGGAGCAGCCGGCAGAACCTGCCGATAGCACCTTCAAAGACCGCATCCAGCATCCCGCGTACAAAGCTCAGGAAATCGCCGGCTTCATTTTCGCATACATCGGCCCTGAGCCCGCGCCGCTACTGCCGCGCTACGATTTGTTTTTCGAAGAGAGCGGCGAGCGCGCCATCGGCGCCGGCACGGAATATTGCAACTGGCTCCAACGCGCCGAGAACTCCGTGGATCAAACTCATCTTGTCGCGCTCCACGCGCCTGAATACCCGCATATGGCCTTGAAGCGACCAGAGATCGGTTGGCAGCAAACCGTTTATGGCGCGAAGATCACCATGCATGTGCCGGGCGTATCCAAGCCAAAACACTCGCATTGGGTTTTTCCCTCGCACACCCGTCATACTACCGCGCGCAAAGGTCGCATTCCGGATCATGCCATTCGTTTCCGCGTGCCGACGGATGACGCTAAGACCACGACATTCTGGCTGCGCTTCACGCCCCACGACGAAGCGAATCGTGGCAAACCATTGGTTCTCAAGACAGTCGGATTCGAAGATGACAAGCCGGGAGTTTACACGCGCGTCGACGACGGTTGGTGGCGCATTGCTTCACACGACCAAGACCGCGTCGCCCAGGAAAGCCAGGGCGATATCTACGATCGAAGTAAGGAACATCTCGGCGCCTCCGACCAAGGCGTTATCCTGCTCCGCAACATGATCAAGGATTCGATTGACGCCGTTCGCCAGGGCAAAGATCCCTTCTGGATCTTGCGCCAGGCCGAACAAAACGAAAAAATCATCTTCGACGCTAGCATGGCCGAGATCGGCCCACTCTAATACTATTGTTTTCGACTGCCTGAACGGGCTTTCAATCGACTCATTTTTAGTCCTTGAACTTGTATTCTTCGAGCTTGCGGTAGAGCGTCGTGCGGTCTACGCCGAGGATTCTTGCCGCTTCCGTCTTGTTGCCGTGGGTAGTTTCCAAAACTTTTCCGATGTATTCCCGCTCGAGATCGCGAAGAGTAAACTGTTTGCCGAGAGCTTGGGCCAAAACAATGGCGGATTCGCCGCACGCGAGCAATTGACCCGGCAGGTCCTCCACTCCGACGAGAACGCCTTTGCCCAAAAGAACTGCGCGCTCGAGGGTGTGCTCGAGCTCCCGGATATTGCCTGGCCAGTCATAGCTCTTCAGCGCGGCCAATGCTTCGTCCTGGATACCCTCCACGTTCCGTTTGGCGCTGTCCGCAAACTTCTCGATAAAATGTTTGACCAACAGCGGAATGTCTTCGCTCCTGTGGCGCAGTGCTGGAAGCTCGATGCGAATGACGTTGAGCCGATAGTACAGGTCTTGGCGAAATTTGCCGTCTCTTACCAGCTCGTCTAGATATCGATTGCTCGCTGAAAGTACGCGGGTATCCACTTTCTCGCTTTGATTGGCCCCTAAAGGGCGAATTTCTTTGTCCTCTAAAACGCGCAGCAACTTAGCCTGCAGCGTTATCGGGATTTCGCTGATCTCGTCGAGAAACAAGATCCCGCCGCTCGCCTCTCGAAAGAGGCCCGGCCGATCTCTTCGAGCGTCGGTGAACGCGCCGCGAACATATCCGAACAATTCGCTTTCCAAGAGAGTTTCCGGGATGGCCGCGCAGTTCACCGGGATGAAAGGACCGGTGGCCCGCGAGCTGTTGGAATGAATCGCGCGAGCGATCAGTTCTTTACCTGTGCCGCTCTCGCCCTCGATCAATATATTGGCGGGCAAATCGCTCACCTGCGCGATGGTCTCGAATACACTCTGCATCGCCGAGCTCTGGCCGATGATGTTCTGGAAACGATTGCGCGCTTGCACTTCGGTGCGCAGCCGCTTGAGCTCCTCCCACAGAGTTTTTTGTTCGAGCGCCCGCTTTACCTGGATTAGAATTTCGTCATTGTGGAACGGTTTGGTGACGTAGTGAAACGCGCCCGCGCGCATCGCCTCTACGGCACTTTCGATCGTTCCGAAAGCCGTAATGAGAAGGACCAGCGCGCTGGCGTCGATCTCTCGGAGCCGCTGGACCAATTCGATGCCTCTCATTTTCGGCATCATGAGATCCGTAATCGCCAAGTCGAAGCGCGTTGTTCTGCATTTTTCAAGCGCCGATTCGCCATCGTAAGCCACGTCGGCTTCGTAACCATCTTCCCGTAAAAGATCGATCAGCAATTGGCACATCGCGCGATCGTCGTCGACGACCAAAATACGCGAAGGTTTGAAGCCTGGCTCTGCGACGGCAGGAGTCATTGAAGCGTTGTCCTTGTTTCCGAAAACCCGTGGTGATTTTGAACCGGCAGCAAGATGGTAAATCGAGTATATTCCCCAGGCTTACTGTCGACCCTTATCTCGCCGCCGTGATCTTTGATAATGCCGTAACTCACCGAAAGCCCGAGCCCGGTTCCTTCGCCGACATCCTTGGTCGTGAAGAATGGGTCAAACACCTGGCTGAGATGCTCTGCGGGTATGCCCGCGCCGTTGTCCTCAAATCCAACGCGCAGCTTGCGTTCACCGCCGTCTTCAATTTCGCTACTCGCGATTTTCGCGCTGATATCGATCCTGCCTCCGGAACGCAACGCCTGCAGCGAATTTAAGAAAAGGTT